>SXGS01099390.1_pt1 | contig 23478 bp, 24 predicted proteins | sample 3174681 | NCBI WGS metagenome assembly SXGS01 (sample SAMN11356861, study PRJNA531348) | freshwater metagenome | isolation source: freshwater sample F1-80 | place: China: Fuxian Lake, Yuxi | collected 2017-12-25
GCTGATGACAAGGTTACTAAAGCCTACCTCGGTCATTAATTACTAAAAGAAATTATTTAACCCATCACCGTACCGCTGGTGAGATTTTTTGGTCGTTTCCTAGAAAATGTGCCAAGGTTTATGCTCTTATCACTTTTTAAACATTTATATATTACTGGTTGATTATCATGATCAAATCCTTGCTCAACTTTGGTAATCAAGTGCGCCATGATTAAGCCAGCACCAGGTGCGTTTTTAAATTGATTTCCACTTGTGCCAATTGCAACATAAAAGCCTGGCACATCAGTTTTGTCGTATATTGGCGTCCAATCAGATGAAACATCATAAACACCCACCACGCCAACTGGAGTGGATGGAATTTGAGCAGATGGAAATCTTCTGGCAAATCTATAGGTTTGAGATTCAAAAACTTCAACAGTTCTAGTCATATTTACCTCATCAACTTTATCTGGATCGATCCATTCCATTTGATCACACTCAGGTTCAGTCCCACCGACTAATGTAATCCCACCTGGTCCAGACCTTAGGTATGTACCAAGATCTAAATCACCCATTATTGGACCGGATAAAATATCTTTTGGAGTTGATATTTGATGCACCTCTGTTCGAAGCGGATTTAATTTTATCGTGAAATCACCTCCGGCTCCTGCCATCTGATTTATTAAAGTTGACCATGGTCCTGCCACATTTACCACGACATCTGCCTCAATTAATTCACGCCCAGTTTCTAAAACTTTTTTGTTTTGACTATCAAAATCATTCACTAAAACACCTGAAATTCGTCCATTATTTTTTTCTATTTTTACCACAGCTTTACGAAACTTAAAATTTACTCCCTCACGCTTTGCGGCTGCTGCAAAGTTCTGAGCCGCTAGTAGGGGATCTGAGACGTATCCGCCATGTTTTGAAAAGATGGCGCCAATTTCCTCCGTTGCCTCATTCCAGAATTCCTCTGATTTTACTGGTTTATTTGGCCAATATTTTCCTGCATCAATTCCAGGTATTGAGGTTTTAAGAGTTGTTGAGTCCCAAATTTCATATGAAATGCCTGCCTGATCAAATAGGCGCATGGTATTTTCATTTGATAATACCGGCACATCTAGCATCACATATCCGCAATCTTCAAGGTGGGCATAATGATCTTGTGAATTTTTCAATGAATTTTTAGAGTACCCATTTGTGCCATCGATTAAATCTTGAAATTCACTCCACAGGAAGTAGGACTCCCAGGCGAGCATCACTGCATCAAAAGTTGAGTAATTAAATCTAACAACCGCACTTGATGCACTCGTTGAGCCCTGTCCAGCACCCGAATTGCGTTCAATAACTGTGACATCATTACCTAATCGCTTTAATTGCAAAGCAATCGATGCACCAATAACACCTGCGCCAATTACGATTACTTTCATGAGCGCTAAATTACAATAAGAGCAAGGGAATCGGAAATTCTTTCCCTCAAATGCTAATTTCTTTTGCGGCGTGGATCAAACTCTTTACCCTGGGTTAATCCTGAGGAGCGCCAAAGCAACATTCCCACCAGAGTGGCGGCAATTAGCATGGATCTGGCGCCATTAGGCAGATCAATGCGCAATCCGAGAATGGACTTTCCTTGCTCCCAGAGCAGTAACACCTGACCCACAGCTGTAACTACCAGGGTGCCAGCGACTGCGCCCCACATACTTGCTGATCCACCGATTATTAACATCGCCAAAGTTAAGAATGTGAAGACCAAATAGTAATCTTGAACCTGCCAAGTTCCAGCTACATGAACATACATGGCACCAGATAATCCAGCCAATGTGCCAGAGAGAGTAAAAGCGATCCAGCGCACTTTCTGTGTACTAATGCCTAGTGCAGGAGCACACATTAAATCTTCTCGAGTTGCCCTAAGTTTTCTGCCAATCGATGAAACGTTCAATCCATAAACTAAAATCATTGCGATCATTGCAAGCAGTAATGGCTCATATACCCCATCAAATTTGGGAACTGCAGGCAATGCCTGTGATCCTGGCCCGATTTTTGTATTGTTAAAAAAGAAATTATAAAAAAGGCCTAGTACAGCAAAGGTAGCAATTCCAGCAGCAAGTCCATTAAGTCTCATTAAAAAGGCACCAGCAATCGCAGCGACAACTCCACCGGCGATCATGGCAAGGAATATTGAAGTGTACAAATTCAAGTTCCAAGTAATTAATGGTTCCCACAATTTTTCAAGCGCTAAAGCATTGCCCTTTACTCGCTCGGATGCTGTGCTCATACCTGAAACCCAAGCCCCAATCATCGCAAAAGAAGCATGCCCAAAGGATAAAACTCCAGAGTTACCAACAAATGCTTGTAATGCCAAGACCATAACAAGATTACATAAAGCAAACTGGACTGCTAATTGCAAGCTCGCAGATATCAACCCCACTCCAATAGATATCACGAAGACCACACCTAAAGGTCCCAATATTTCATAAGCTTTAAATCTGGTAAGTCCTTCAACTCTGACCTTACTCATACTCGCTCCATCTCATTACCCTTGGAAAGAATTCCACCTGGGCGCACTAATAAAATGATAACGACAGCCATAAATAGATATGAGTATGCATATACCCTGGCGTTACCGAGGTAAGTATTTAAAACACTTAAAATAAAACCCACAATAAATCCACCTAAAGCACAGCCTCGAAGTGATGAGATACCACCAATTACTATTCCAACCAGAGCCAAAATTGTAATATTTAAGCCAAACATCGGCTCAACCTGCGGATTTTCTACCACAACAATAAATCCCACAAATGCAGCTAATACTCCAGAAATTGCGAATGATGAGGTTATCAATCTATTGGAACGGACACCAAGCAGTCTGGCCGTCTTAAAATCTGCCGAAGCAGCACGAAGCTGAAGACCCAGAGTTGTGTAATCCACCAGGTATCCCATTGCCAGTAATATGAAAATTGTTAGGCCTACTGTCACCAAACTTGCAATGGTTATATTCAAGTTTGCCATTTCAATTGACCCAGTCATCCATGGCGCTACCGCAGCTGATCGGGGTAATGCGCCAAAAATTAATTCAAAGGATTTTTGTAATCCAACTGATAAACCAAATGAAGCAATCAACATAATTGCTGGTCCGGTACCCCTTAATCGGCGATAAACTGTTAATTCAGTCAGCACTGCTAGTGCAGTTGCGGATAAAGCCGCAATTAGAAATGAAACAACCAAGGGCAAATCATTCGTGATCACCATAATGTATGCAGCGATAGTAATAAGCTCTGCATGTGCAAAATTAACTAGCTTTAAAACACCAAAGACTAATCCAAGCCCCAATGCGGCGAGGGCGTAGGTACCACCCAAACTAATTGCATCTAATACTGCTTGCACTTATGACCCCGGTCCAAAATAAGCCCCACGTAGTAATTCTTGATTTTTAGCATCTGCAGATGAAAGTGTTGCCTGAATTTGACCATCTCTTATGACAATAGTTTGATCAGCAAAAGAGGCAACTAGGTGGGCACGCTGCTCCACAATTACGACAGCAGTTTTGTTTGCAATTATTTCTTTAAGTTTTTCAAATACATCCAGGATTACATTGGGCGCTAAGCCTAAAGAAGGCTCATCTAAAAGCAATACTCTTGGTGCACTAAGAAGGGCTCGGCTTATTGCTAACTGCTGTTGCTGGCCACCAGATAACATTCCAGCTTGATGTTTGGCGTGAGTATTTAAAACTGGAAATAATGCTTTCACTTGCTCCAATGCAATCTTTGATGAAGACTTATCTTTGCGACCAGTCAACCCCAGCAACAAATTCTCAGTAACACTTAAGCCACTAAAAATTTGGCGCCCTTCAGGCACCAAAGACAAACCTAGGCGGACGATATCCTCCGGCTTTTTACCGGTGATGTCTTCTCCTAAAAGTGATACCACGCCAGATTTGGGAACAATTTCACCAGCAATAGTTTTTAATAAAGTGGATTTTCCAACCCCATTTGGTCCAACAATGCCAAGAGATTTTCCCTCAGAAAGTGAAAACGAAATCCCAAATAAAACATCAACTTTCCCATAGCCAGAACATAGATTTTCAACTTTAAGTAAACTCATTAGATCATCTCCCCAAAAGCAGCATCACCTAAATACGCATTTTTAACTTGGGCATCATTTAATGCATCTTTTGGTGCTCCATCAAAAATTAAAATTCCTGTTGCTAAAACAATTACCCGATCACATGCCTTTGCCACTAGGCCCACATTATGTTCAACTAAAAACATTCCACAACCTAGTCTGTCTTTAATAACTTTAAGCGCGTTTAAAAGTTTTGGCACTTCAGATTCATTCAATCCAGCAGCTGGCTCATCCATAATTAAATATTTTGGTTCAGCTGCAACTGCCCGGGCCAGTCCGACCAAACGAGCATTTCCATGACTTAAGGTTGCAGCAGGGGCAGTTGCAAGTGAATTTAGACCTAATACATCAATTGTATTTTTAGCTCGCTCTTGCGCTTCATTGTGGGATGCTCCTAATCCCAGGGCGCCAAGTGCGATATTTTCTGCAACCGTTAGCTGAGCAAATAATCTTCCTGACTGAAAGGTTCGAGCAACTCCTGCGCGAGCCCGTGCATCTGGTTTCATGCCGTCTAAATTCACACCATTAATTGAAATCGTGCCACTATCTTGTTTTTCATAACCAGCAACAATATTAATAAATGTCGTTTTACCAGCACCGTTTGGCCCCAACAAACCTAAAGTTTCACCCGGCTTAATGCTCAATGAAACACCCATAAGCACTGAAAGGGCCCCAAAAGATTTATTGATTTCAGAGGCCATGAAACTATCTTGCGCCATTTGAATACTCCCATAAGACCAATTGGAATTAATCGTTCATACTGTTATCCATAATATATGAGGTATGGGGTGCACTTTTTTTGGTGCACCCCATACATTCCTACTTTGAAACTGTTGATTAGGTTAAATCAACTACAACACAGGCTTTTCTGCTTTTCGGTACTCAATGAACCTATGTTTTCCATTTTCAACGGTTATTACGGCCATTGGTCTGGTTACATTCACATGAAGGTCATCTGAGAAGGACGTTGGTCCAGCTGTCAGATCTTCATTATCGAATTTATTAAATTCTGCAGCGAGTGCAGCGCCATCGACAGATCCGGCACGCTCTACCGCTAATTTAAACGCTTCAATTGTTGTTGCACCTGTAATCAAACCTCCAGTTGCAGCATCTTGTCCAGTTTTTGTCTTGTATGCAGCTAACAAATCAACAACTTTTGGATTTGGATCATCACCAAACACTGATGCGTAGGTGACTGTGTAGAAGTTGCTTAAGTTAGGTACTGCGCCAAGCCAGAACGCACCATCTAGTCCAAATCCAGAGATCACCGGAGTCTTTACTCCTGCATTTCTAATCGCAGCTAGTGCTTGAGCACCGCCACCTGGGTAAGAACAAAGGGCAATAACTTGTGCGCCATCTTTCTTAGCGTTTGCAACCTGAGCGGTCACAGGCTTGTCAAGAGCACCAGCTTGTGTCTGGGTAAATTGTTGAGTGGACTTCACGCTCCCACCTAATTCTTTGAATCGGGTTTCAAACGCATCACACTGTGATGTGGTGTAAGCAATTGACATGTCTTTGAACAAGGTAACAGTCTGTCCAAGATTTTCAAATGCATACTCAGCCATGATTGCGGCCTCACCAGGAACTGCTGATCCCATTGAGTATCCAAGATCTAATCCGTTATCTGGACCCATTGCAGTCGATCCAACACATGGTGCAACAACTAGCACACCTGCATCATTTCCAACTTGGGATGATTTGGCGTTGATATCGTAATCACAGGTAACCAGAAGCATTTTTGCTCCCTTTGCAACTAAGTCTGTTGCAATCTGTTGACCCTTATCAGGATTAGTTTCAGTATCAACTGCTTCTAGGACTAGCTGACATCCAAGAATGCCTCCGGCAGCATTGATTTTATCCACTGCAATTTGCGCAGTAGCAAGAGCTGGGGCATCAAATGGAGACATAAATCCTGTTTGTGCCATAGCGGCGCCGATCAAAATCGGCTCTGCGCACTCAAGAGCGGTACTTTCACCCTCTGATGAACATGCTGTCAAACCACCTAAGGCAACAGCTAATGATGCAAATGTAATTACAAATTTTTTACTTGTCTTCATTCACTCTCCCTAATTGATCCATTTAAAGTTAACTTATTTAACTTTAAGTTACCGCCTGCACCATCACGACTCCTTCGAAAAAACCGAGTTATGTTGGATGGGAGAAGCCTGCTACCTGACCATGAGAACGTCAAGGGCTGTCGCAAATTGGTGAAGTGAAGCCAAAAATGGCTCCCGGTCAGCGGCAGTTCACCGCCTTCACGCCACGGGTTTATTTGTCCTCCTTATATATCAAAATTGTTGTAAGCCGATTGAGCCAACGGTACGGCCTTGATAAGCCTGCAAATAAGTTTAGACTGGCCTATCTTTAGTTGAGGGGATTAAGCGTTAGATGAGTGACTTAATCCAATACACCTTTAATGGGCTGGTAGTTGGCTCGATATTTGCAATCGCAGCTGTTGGGATCTCTCTTCTTTATAGTGTCTTACGCCTTGTAAATTTTGCAGCAGGTGATTTTCTAACATTAGGCGCATTTCTCACATACTTTCTAAGCGTAACGCTGGAGTTAAATTTTTTCTTCTCCATAGTTGTTTCAATGTTGGCGGGAATGGGGATTAGCTGGTTTTTAGAGTTGGTGCTGTGGCGGAATTTGCGCCGAAATAAGGCTGGAACTTTGGCATTATTTTTAGTAGCGACTGGTGTTGCCTTGATGCTTCGCCCAATAATACAGTTTTTATTTGGCACAGAGACACGTAAATTTAATATAGATATTTTAAAAACCTATGATTTTCTTGGCGCCAGAATTGCCCATACTCAATTATTGGTCTTAATCTTTGCCTCAGCTTCAATCTTAGTTATTGCGCTATTTATTTCAAAAGCTCGAATTGGTAAAGATATGCGGGCTTATGCAAATAATCCTGGACTAGCTGCCGTCTCAGGAATTAATGTCGATCGCGTGGTGCTAGCTACCTGGTTAATCTCCGGTGCACTTGGATCATTAGCGGGAGTTTTTCAAGGTTTAGTGCAGGGACAATTTAATAATTCAATGGGTGAGAGTTTGCTGCTTTCTTTTTTTGCAGCAGTTGTTCTTGGAACTATTGGTGATGCCTACGGGGCCTTAGTAGGTGGCTTGTTATTAGGTTTATTCATGGAGCTATCCCAACTTAGTTTCTTCTTCGGAGGGGTACCAAGTAACTACAAGCCGGTGGTCGCCTTCGCCACTCTTGTTCTAGTCCTTCTTTTCAAACCCGAAGGAATATTCGGTTATCGAGGGAGAAAGGTTTAGCCATGGATGCATTTGTACAACCAGGTTTTTGGGTCTTTGTTCTGGCACTGGCAGGAATCTACGGAATTTTTGCCCTGGGACTTCAGATTCAATATGGAGTTGGCGGAATTATGAATTTCGGCCATGTAGGAATGATGGCTGTATCTGGTTATACGATTGCAGTTCTAGTTATAAAGTATCAGTGGAGTTTTTGGTGGGCGGCATTTGTTGGCGTGGTACTAGCCGCACTTTTGGGCGCACTTTTGGGCTTAACTACTTTACGTTTAAGTGGTGATTACTTTGCAATTGCAAGTATTGCATTTGCCGAGATAACTAGATACTGGATTTTGAACACAGATAGTGTCACCGGTGGCACACAAGGCACGCTTGCGATCCCAAATCCATTGGGCTTTGGTGGATACACAAATCAGCCAGATTTAATCTTAACTTGGATCTCTGATCGACTCTATCCAATAGTTGGAGATGAAGCATCTCGGGATATGTCTATGATTTTTATTGTTTGGCCATTTTTATTCTTATTTATTTGGATCGCATCAAAATTACAACAAACTTCTTGGGCCAGGGTATTACGCGCAACTCGCGAGGATGATGATGTTCCACGTTCATTAGGAAAAAATGTATTCCGATTTCGGCTTCAGACTTTAGTTATAGGTTCAGTATTCGGGGGAATTGCAGGTGTATTTTGGGCATTACAGTTTGCTTTATTAGCACCTGAGGATTTTTTAAGGATTGTTACCTTCTATGGCTGGATGATCTTAATTCTTGCCGGTGCAACCAGAGTTAAGGGATTAATAATCGCATCAATTTTCTTTGGTTTTCTATACGGCTCAACTCGATTTTTAGAGTTTTGGCCCCTTTCACTTCTATCCTCACCAGAGCGAGCCTACTTACGGGTTTTCTTGATTGGATTTGTCATTATCTTACTAATGCTAAAACGACCACAGGGTTTATTTGGAAAACGCCAAGAGATGGTTCTGGAGTAAACTATGGAAAATCTAGCTTCAGCATCTAGTACTAACTTGGATAATTCCTCCCCAGATTTCGCAATACTAGATGTTAGAAATATTTCAGTAAGTTTTGGTGGCGTGAGACCAGTGCAAGATGTCAGTTTTAAAATTAGTGAAAACTCTTTCACCTCTGTAATTGGACCCAATGGAGCGGGAAAAACCTCCCTTTTTAATTTAATAAGTGGCATGAATAAAGTCAGTGCAGGTGAGATTATTTTTAGGCAGCAAGCAATACAAGCAATTCACCCACATAAAATTGCTCAAAAAGGATTAATTAGAACCTTTCAAGGCGCAAAGATAATTAAGCGCTTGACGGTGGCAGAGAATTTAATGATGGCGGTGCAAGGAAATCCAGGTGATAATCTTTCAGGCTTTTTAAGAATTAGAGCTAGAAGAGATTTTGAAGCACAGGCTCGCGCTGAGGCAATGCGCCGACTAGATCAGGTTGGGTTAACTAAGTTTGCCGATGAATATGCTGGAATTCTCTCTGGTGGTCAAAGAAAACTTCTTGATTTATCCAGAGCGTTGATGGCAAAGCCAAGTTTGTTGTTATTAGATGAACCTTTCGCTGGAGTAAACCCAACCCTGGTGGAGAAATTAATAATGGTTTTAGGTGAGCTGAGAAAAGAAAAATCTATGACATTTTTGTTGATTGAGCATGATTTAGAGACTGTCATGAATATTTCTGATCGGGTAATTGTTATGGCTGATGGAAAAATTATTGCAGATGGTCTACCCGGAGCAATTTATGAAAATGAAGTTGTAATCGACGCCTACTTGGGCTCTCGCAGAAAAGAAATAAAATGATAAATTCTAATTCGGATCAAGTTTTATTTTCAGTTAATGATTTACAGGGTGGTTATGGTGATATTCAAATTCTTAACGGTGTAACAATTAAAGTACCTGATCAATCCATAGTTACAATCGTGGGTCCAAACGGTGCGGGAAAATCCACAATCCTTAAAGCGATATATAAAATTGCTGATGTAACATCTGGTTCAGTGACACTTAATAAAAATGGTGTGATTACTAATGTGTTAGCCACTAAGCCACACAATTTATCAAGTATTGGTGTTGGATATGTGCCACAGATTGAAAATATTTTTCCAGCGTTGAGCATTGAAGAAAATCTTGAGGTTGGCTTTGTTAATTTTGAAAATAATAATTTGGAGACGATTAAAGATGATATTTATCAGCGCTACCCAGATTTAAAAATAAAGGCTAAGGATCGCGCCGGTACTCTCTCCGGTGGTCAGCGCCAAATGTTGGCAATGGCCAGGGCTTTAATGTCTTCACCGCGAATTTTATTACTTGATGAACCATCAGCTGGACTAGCTCCAGCACTTGTCGATCAGCTCTTTGAAGAGCTTGTAAAAATTAATAAATCAGGAGTTACGATTTTAATGGTCGAGCAAAATGCAAGGCGTGCCTTGGCAATCTCAGATTATGGGTATGTATTAGATATGGGAAAAAATCGGCATGAGGGTGCTGGCGCTAGCATGGTGGATGACCCTGAGATAGTTGGTATCTACCTGGGAAAGAAGTGAGTATTACATTTACGTTATTTATTGAGGTATTTCTCGTGCTAATTGGTATAAATCCCCTCCCGCCCCATCTATCCATCCTGCTAATCTGAAGATACAGTTTGAGGGCTTAAAACATAGCTGAAGCTCTCGGGCTTCGTTACTTACTAGGAGGAGCATGAAAATCAGGAAAGTACTTTTAGCTACAGCACTTACATCAACACTTGTGCTTAACGCCCTGCCAGCACAAGCTGCAGTTGATATGAAAATTGGCACAATCCATCCATTAACTGGTGGTAATGCTGATTATGGAATTGGTTTAACCACCGCTGCTGAATGGGCCGCTGAGTCGGTAACAAAGGCAATGAAAGCTGCCAAAGTGGCAGGATCTTGCAAAATTGTTGCCTCAGAGGATGACCAAGCAACTCCAGCTCTTGCAGTTGAAGCTGCAACCAAGTTGGTAAAGAGCAACAAGGTAAATGCAATTGTTGGTCCGTTAACTTCAGGCTCAACTCTTGGAGCAGCTCAATCTGTAACTGTTCCCAACAACATCGTGATGATTGCAACTGCTGCATCAAGTCCAACAATTACAAAATTTGCTGACAAGGATCTGTTATTTCGTACCTATCCTTCTGATGCATTTCAAGGAAAAGTAATCGTTGCAGCTGTTCAAAAAGCCTTTGGCAAAACTGTGACATTAAGCATCGGTGCACGTAATGATGCTTTTGGAACAGCCCTAGCAAATGTGGTTACAAATGAGTGGGTTAAAGGTGGCGGTGACATAGGCCGAAAGGTTTTGTGGAATCCAGATAATGCAACTTTTGATTCAGAGGCAAAACTGCTAACTGAAGGCTCACCTGATGTCTGGGTAATCGTTGATTTTCCAGATACTTTCGCCAAGGTTGGCCCAGCGCTAGTGCGTACTGGCAAGTGGGATGCAAATAAGACATTCTTTACTGAAGCCATGTATGACGAAGCAGTTATCGCAACTATTGGTGTATCTGTCATGGCAGGTGCAAAAGGAACTGCTGCTAAGTCGATCGGTGTTGATTCCGCTAAGTGGAAGACTGATCGAAAGGCTGCAAAGCCAAGCACCAAAGAGACATTCGTTGATGCATCTGGTTATGACGCCACCGTATTGCTATGTCTTGCAGCAATTCACGCAAAAAGCGTTAAGCACACTGCTTTGATTAAGAGTCTACGAGCTGTATCAGGCTCCCAGGGTGGCACTGTCATACCTTGGACAAAGCTAACTGATGCAGTCAAGGCTGCCGCTGCTGGTAAGAAATTTACCTACCAGGGTGCCTGGACAACTGCAAAGTTTGATGCAGCCGGTGACTCAAGTGGTGCATTGTTTAGGGTGTACAGCATCGATGCTGCAGGAAAACTCAGCTCAAACGATGCAGAAGATGTGCGCTTCTAAATAGATCTTTCAAGTGATCTAGATGGATCACTTAAAGGTTGAAATGTAATAAATCTTGGCCCTTAGAAATTAGGGGCCAAGATTTTTTTATATGGACTTAAGCGCTATTTCAATTCTTGATACGGCCTCTTCGATTATTTCAAAACTAGTGGCATAGTTAATTCTGATAAATCCACTTCCTGAAGGACCGTAAAAGTGGCCTGGGGCTACAGCAATTTCACCGCGTGAGAGAAGAAATTCTGAAATTTCAGTTTGATTATTTTTCTGCAACTGGGAGTTAATACCTCGCAAATCAAGCCAGCCAAAATAACCCGCATCAGGTAGGCAGTAGCCAATACTAAAATTTAATTTACTTAGTAGTACTTGCAAATGCAGCCGAGATTTATCTAATTCTGCAATCACAGAATCAAGCCAGTCAACACTATCTCGATACGCTGCTGTTGAGGCCACAGCACCGAATAAGGAAGCTCGAGAGTGGACTGCTGCGGGGAGTTTATTAACTATTGATCTAGTCTTTGGATCAACTGCAATAATCTGCGCACATTTCAAGCCAGCAATATTCCAGGATTTAGTCGCAGATAAAAAAGCAATACCTACTTGCTTTGCTACCGACGATGCATTTAAAAATGGTGTGAAGGACTTTTCTTTATAAACTAGGGGTGCATGAATCTCATCTGATGTGATTAATACACCATATTTCATAGCAAGTTCAGCAAGCTTTGCCAGGTCATCTTTAGAAAATACCGCACCGACCGGATTATGTGGGTTGCAGAGAATATGAACTTTAACTCCAGATGCATAACCTTTTTCAATCTCAGAAAAATCAAGTGAGTATTTTAAATCTATTTCAATAAGTGGTGCATCGTAAACTTCACACTTTAACTCTTTAATCCAATTAAAAAAATTATAGTAAACAGGTGTATTTATCATAATTAAATCTCCGACACTTACGACTTGTCGGCACACTTCAATCACACCAACACCCACATCAGTGCATATTTTTATATCAGCCGGCTCTACTGTCCACCCCCATCTTCTTTGGGCAAAATGAGCCAGGCTTTCACCTAATTCTGGAAATTTTCCTAGATAACCAGCATCTGATGTGTTTATCAGATCAACTAGTGCGGCTTTGATTGGTTGAGCTAAGTCGTAATCCATCACAGCAAAGGGCATTGGGAGGATTTGCGGATCAAATGCACGCCACTTCTCACTTTTGCGATTTTGTAGCATCACCTTTGATGGCACAGAAATTTTTGTTATTTCATTCAAAAGAGTTCACCATGGCTTCAGCGTAGTACAAATTTGCTTAATGCTTGATTTGTTTTGCACAGCTATCAGTTGGTTTTTTACTTGTGGTTGGCTTAGGTGTGGCAGTTGGAGTTGGTAACTCTGCACCCTGCATTAGATTAATATCCAAGGCAAGTTGATTATCAGCATGTGTTTTCGAAATATCAACATAATTTAAGGTTCCTGCTGTTAAGCCAACGGGCAAGCCTTCTATCTTTAATTCCCACCTACCACTTGCAGATCGCTCAGCCGTTTGTTTTTTCACTTTAATTTTTGGATCAAATGGTCTAAATACAACTGTGCCAGTAACAACTGGTGTGCCAATACTTCTAAATACCTCCACATTTACCATGACTGGTTTATTAGTGTCGGTAATAGTGACTGAAATTAAATTAATAGTTGTTGCTTCATTTACCGGCATTAAATCAGCCGCTTCAGGCTGCCATTTTCCCTTAATCAGTGAGAGAAAAACTTCGGGAGCTCCACGGAAAACATTTAGATCAAGTCTTGAACTTGGCACACCATATTTTTTACCAATTCCGCAAGATGAGTACTGCCAAATCTGCCACTGTGATGCGCAATTTGCAGTGCTCCAAGAGTGCACAAAGCACCCAATTTTTTCTCGCTGCCCGGGCTTAGAAATTGGATCAGCTGGATTAATTCCATAGTGGGCAAGCCAAAGTGGATATTGTCGAAGAGTTTCACTGCGCTCCATCGCCATCTCTAGAAATTGTGCGTAGGAGTAAAGAAATGGTTTACGACCTGTTTTTTCCTCAACTGTTGTAAGCCAAGTCTCTGCCCACAAAGTTACTAAACTTCGCGGCAGGGTTTTAGTGCAAACTCCAGAGCTACTCTTCTTAACGCAGTTGTTTTCTAAATCAAGTGCGAGCGGCAGATCGCGCTCGTTATAGCCACCAAGGGATGCAAGTCGCCAAATAACTTTTTGTGCCTGTGCCTTTGCATCTCTAATTACATAATCACTATCGGTACTGTTTGGCATATAAGCAAAGTGGTACATGCCGGTGTAAAGGCCTGCAGCTTGCGCAGCATTTCGATCTCCAACTAACCACCTCATTGTTTCAATATCTGCCTTTTCTTGGGCATCTGATCCCTTAATTAATACAAACCTCATACCAGCATCAAACATCTGCTTAAAATCTATTGGCTGATCATTGGGGTGTTGCCATCTGCTTATATCTGAACCTTGAATTCGGCCACCAGTTAATTTGCTTGTTTCTGCGGTAATAAACAATGCATTTGTATCAACAAATGTTTTGGAGTTATCAACAATAAATTTTGCACTCTTTGAAGTCGCTTTCTTTTTGCCCACCACAACTTTGGCACGATACTCACCCTGCGCTTTTATTGCAGTTGCAACAGTCTTAATTTGCCAGGCACCACTAGCGCTAGCGGTAGTTTTTAGGGGAGTTAGCTTCCAAGTATCACCATCTAAGCTCTCAATACTCACACTGCCTTTTGCTGCCGGTTTTATTTGCCCATAAAAAGTTACTAAAGATTCACCGGCATTAGGTGTGCTCTCAACATTAAGTGAAACTATAGTTTTTGCAGCAGCATTTGCTGTTGGAATAAGGCAAGTACTGATAAGTACTACTGCTAAAAATAAAATTCCTTTTTTCACCGCTCTATTATGGTAGGTGTGATGCCAAAAATTGCTGTAATTGCATCGATTAAAGCCTGAGTGTGTGCTGGATTACGACTTGCTTTAAAGTCATGGGGATTTGGAAATTTCTGACTATCAGCAAAATCTAAGGTTAATTGATTCTTTTCAAAGGAGACCAATCTGGCATCAAAAAAGGCTAGCCAAATGATCCGATTATTTTCGAGCAGAAGGTCTAAGACCTCATTCCATCTTGCTTTTATTTGTTCTAAATCCATCAACTTAAATTAGAAAGCCGTAGATAATCGATGCTACTAATCCCAGGATTCCCACTACCTTGCTTATTTTTAATAAGAATAAGTTCTTAAAGCCTGGAATAAAAGTTATTAATAAGACCGCTAAGCCAAGCAATATTAATGCTGAGCTTTTAGGTAAATTTGCCTCACTGCCTGTTTGATAGCGCAAATTTATTAGTCCCATAGCAAGTATGGCGTAAGCACCAAAGCGATAATAATTGAGGGGATTCATTACTTTGGAATTCTAAGTGAGTGCATACCACCATCAATACTGATTGTGGTACCAGTAACTGATGCTTGTAGTGGACTTGCTAAGAAAATTATTGCACTTGCAATTTCAGCAGGTGATACCAAGCGTCCCATTGGTTGCCTTGCCTCCAGTGCTGATCTTGCAGCTTTAGCATCTGGTGATTGGTCAAGTAATCGTTTAACCCAAGGGGTATCAGTAGTCGCTGGGTTTACTGCATTTACTCTGATGCCATCAGCTAAGTGATCAGTTGCCATGGCAAGTGTTAATGCCAAAACCGCTCCTTTGGATGCGCTGTATGCAGCGCGATTTGGAATTCCATCTGTGCCAGCAATTGAGGCGGTGTTTACAATCGCAGCAGATTTACTTTCCCGTAAAAGTGGAATTGCAGAGCGTGAAACTCTGGCTGTGCCAACCACATTCACATTTAAGACTTTATGCCAATTTTCATCACTTTCTTTCTCAACTGTGGTCAATGATCCAATACCGGCATTGTTAATTAAAATATCTAATTTATTGCTAGCTTTTTTAAACTCAGCAAAAGCTGATTCAACTGATGCTGCATCTGCAATATCGCATTTAATAAAGGTGGCAAATGGCGCCATCTCACCTTGATTTATATCAAAGCCAAATACTGTTGCCCCACGCTCCTTTAATCCTTTAGCAACCGCTAGGCCAATGCCAGAGCCGCCACCAGTGATAATTGCGGTAAGGCCTGCAAACTCTTTATCCATGTTCACCAATTCCGATCTGCTATCTCAATATCCGAAGCGTATTCACTATTCCAACACGCTCCTATACTATTGTGAATATGGCCCGTCATAGCGAATTAGTAAAAATACCCCGTATAGATCTTTCGATCACAAAGTTGGCACTAGGAACCGCCCCCCTTGGCGGCTTATTTACTTCAGTTGCTGATTCAGAGGCGGAGTCAACAATTTTGGCTGCAGTTGATGCCGGAATTAAATACTTTGATACCGCCCCCTTATATGGCTATGGCATTGCTGAAAAAAGGTTAGGTTCAGCGCTCAACAAATCTGGAAAACCTTTTGTGCTATCTACCAAGGTGGGTAGAGTGCTTGAAAAAATAAATCCAGATAAGCCAGTCCTAGATGATTCACTTGGCAGCTTTGCAGATTTCGATCCAGAGGTCACACCAGTATTTGATTTTTCACGGGATGGAATCCTTCGTTCAATTGAGGATAGTTTGCGCAGATTAAATGTTTCATCCTTTGATATTGCCTATATCCATGATGCGGATGATCGTATTGGTGAGGCGATTGAAAAATCATATGGGGTGTTAGATGAATTGCGCTCGCAAGGTGTATTAAAAGGAATCGGTGTTGGCATGAATTACTGTGCACCGTCCATCAAAGCTGTAAAAGAAATGGATTTAGATATCATTTTAATTGCCGGCAGATTCTCACTGCTTGATCAATCAGCGCAGGTGCAGTTATTTAAAGAGTGCAAAAAGAAAAATACTGCAGTTGTTATTGGTGGGGTATACAACTCAGGTATTTTGGCCAACCCAGTGGCGGGTGCGACCTTTGATTACGCCCCAGCAAGTGATGAGTTAATTAAGAAAGCGCAGCAGATAAAACAACTTTTGGCAGATCTGCATACACCACTTACAGCAGCTGCAATTCAGTTTCCACTTAGGCATCCAGCCGTTACCTCGGTATTGACTGGCTCTCGCACAGTTAAAGAATTAACCTCAAATATCGCAGATTTTGATCGCGAGATACCGTTAGCGGTTTGGAATGCACTTGAGGATTCTGGTCTAGTTAATCGAATTGAAGTTTAATCAATGAGTCATCTGGCAGTAATCACTACCCCAACCCAGCCACATCACCTAGTAAAAGAAATCAATGGTAAGTACTTTGAAATTGAAAGTATAAATACATTATCTGACGCCTTAGCGCTGCACCTACCCGCCTTTCGAAAGCTTTATGAAATTTCTGGTGCTAAAGAGGTAAAAGGAAAATTGGTAGCACCAGTTGCATTAGATACTGAAGTTTGGGGAGCAGGGGTTACTTATCAGCGCTCTCGGGATGCTAGGAAAGAAGAGAGTGATATTCCAGATGTTTACCAATTAGTTTATGAGGCAGATCGACCTGAATTATTCTTCAAAGCTACCGCACGTAGAACTGTCGGCCATGAAGGACAGATTGGTATCCGAGAGGATGCGAAAACCTCAGTACCAGAGCCAGAGGTAGCAATTGTTATGAATAAGTTTGGCGAGTTAATTGGTATGAGTATTTGTAATGATGTGACCTCTAGGAATATTGAGGGTGAAAATCCACTCTATCTTTCCCAAGCAAAGATTTATTACGGCTCCAACGCACTTGGTCCAATGATTCGGCCGATTTGGGAAGTCGTTGACCATGATAAATTGGATATTTACGCAAAGATTGAAAGAGGTGGCTCAATAATCTGGCAGGCACAAACTTCACTTAAATCATTAAATCGCACCTTTGATGATCTCATTGATTACCTTTTTAAATGTCAACATTTTCCAGTAGGTGTAGTTCTTTCAACTGGTACTGGAATTGTGCCTCCCCTAGATATTTCATTGCTGCCTAATGATGTAGTAACAATTACTGTTGATCAGATTGGGACATTAGTAAATCAAGTGGCACTTACGCCAGAAGATATTAATGAGCGGATTAAATAATGAGTGAACATGTAGTTTGGACCGAGTGGGATGACTTAAATGTGCCTGCTACTTTTAAACGTTTATCACCAGCTACTACACCAATTGATAGTGGTGATTTTTCAAAAGTTACTTTTTATGTTCCTTGGTATATGGGGGGAAAGCCAGCACTTGAATTAACCAAACAGATGCCAAACTTAAAGATATTGCAGGTTCCAAATGCAGGTTATGACGATGCTATTGAATATATCCGCCCTGGTATGACATTGTGCAATGGCAAAACTATTCACAATGATTCCACTGCAGAGCTAGCAGTTGGCTTAGCTATTGCATCCCTAAGAGGATTTCCAGATTTTATTCGCAATCAAGATAAATCTGAATGGATTAGTAGAACTTTTAAATCAATTAATGACCGTAAGATTGGCATCATTGGCTTTGGTTCAATTGGTGCCACGATTGCCAAAATGTTAGCTGGTTTTGCTGTTGAAGTTGTTGGCTTCACTCAAAGCGGGCGTGATAACACAATTGCGATCACAGATCTAGATAAGCATTTGCCATCACTAGATGTAGTGATCTTGATATTGCCACTTACTAAAGAAAGTAAACATTTATTTGACGCCAGACGTTTGGCGTTAATGAAGGATGGCGCCCTATTGGTAAATGTTGCCAGAGGAGGAGTAGTAGAGACTGGTGCGCTAATCAAGGAGTTAAACTCTGGCCGAATTACCGCCGCCCTTGATGTCACTGATCCTGAGCCACTGCCAAAAGATCACCCATTATGGAAAGCAAAAGGAGTTTTGATCTCACCACATGTGGGTGGCAACACTACGGCATTTGAAAGAAGAGCTCGAAGCTTAATTGAGTCGCAACTTAATTTACTTGCCAACGATAAAACTTTGAATAATATTATCGTGGTTGGTAATTAGGCCAATACTTTTTAATTTTTTCCCTTAAGAAATCTGCACTTTGATGCATCTGCTCCATGCCATCTACGCCATCTTCAATTGATATCCAACTATCAAAGCCAACATCTTTTAATGTCTTAAATATCGCATCATAATCATTTAATCCTTTTCCAATCACACCATGTTTGAAAAATGAAACATAGCCAGCACTGCCACCTTCTGCCTTACGTAGATCTTCAATGGTGCCGTTGGCAAGATAACGATCAGAGGCTAATGCTGCGGTGAAAATGGTGGAGAGTTTTTGCAGATCATAATTTTTGCTACTCACACCCCAAAGATTAGAGGCTGCTCTGGTGATCCAACAGACCCTTAACCATTACTTGAGGTATTGGGCGTGGACATTCACAACAATTAGATAAAGTAAATGAGTATTACGGCTTTGTTAGCATGCCTTTGTTGACTCACAAATGCGCGATGGTAATGATTGACACCAGGTTCGACGAGTCTCGTTGTGCAATTCAATATAGAAAAGGAGAAATGAATGCGTAGAAGTTCATTTCGTATTGTTGCAGCTGTAGCAGCTATTGCCCTTGCGGTAACTGGTTGTTCATCATCATCTGATGAGGCAGCGAATGAAGACACAGAGTTTGAAATATTTACTTGGTGGGCATTTGGTGGCGAAGCTGCTGGCCTACAAGGAATGATTGATGTTTACACAGCCCAAAACCCAAACATAGAGTTTATTAACGCTGCTGGTGCTGGTGCTGGTGTTAACGCAAAGGCTGTATTAAAGAGCCGTTTAGATGCTAATGAGCCACCTGATTCATTCCAAGCACATGTTGGTATGGAGCTTGATGATTATGTAAGAGGCGGACAATTAGAGGATCTAACCTCTTTGTATGTATCAGAGGGTTGGGACAAAGTATTCCAGGCAGATCTGATCAAAACACTTACCGTAGATGGAAAAATTTACTCAGTACCTGTAAACATTCACAGAGCAAATGTACTTTGGTGGAATCCAGCAACAGCAACAAAGGCTGGCGTTACCAAAGCACCTGAGACGCTAGATGAGTTCTTTGCAGATCTTGAGAAGTTTAAGAAGGCTGGCGTGACTGGTCTAGCACTTGCAGGAAAGGGAGACTGGGCGATTGCTCACCTTCTTGACTGGATGCTTCTTGCATCAATGGGTGCAGATAAGTTTGAAGGTCTATATAAGGGATCAACTTCATGGACAGGTCCAGAGGTTGCTACTGCACTTAAAAACTTCCAAAAAGCACTTGCTTATGGAAATAAAGGAGCAGGAAACCTTGATTGGCCAGATGCTGGAAAGTTAGTAACCTCCGGTAAAGCTGGATTCTTCATCATGGGTGACTGGGCTTCAGCACAGTGGCAATCAGATGGTCTAGCACTTGGAACTGACTACACATTCGCAGCAGCTCCAGGAACTGTTGGTGTATACCAATGGCTATCAGATTCATTCACACTTCCAGTTAGTGCACCACACCGCAACGCTGCAATTGCATGGTTGAAGGTTTGTGGATCACAAGCTGGACAGGATGCATTTAATCCAAAGAAGGGATCTATTTCAGCTCGTACTGATGCTGATCTATCCAAATACGATGATTATCTAAAGTCTGCTTCTGCTGATTGGTCAAAGGATCGCTTAGTCGGTTCAACTGTCCACGGCGTAAATGGAAATAATGCCCACATGGCTGCATACAGTGCTGCTGTTGGTAAGTATTTCTCAGGCGGATTTAAAGATAACGCCGGATTCGCTAAGGATCTTGCTGCAGCTTACGAAGCTGGCAAGGCTTAATAGCAAAAAGAAAGTAACAAACTTTGGTGGGCAATTAACTTGCCCACCAAAGTTTTCTAATTAGAGGCTGTTTCGCTAGGCTCCACCAACTGCTAATTTTTAGGTGAGGGGGATTCGATGGCTAAATTAACTCCCAATCGCCATTCTCTTCGCACTCGCATTGGTGGTCTATTTTTTGTACTTCCCTCAATCATTACCGTATTAATTTTCGTATACGGAATGATTATTTGGTCGATAAATGTCTCACTAACTGATCAAAACTCAGGTCGTAAGAAAGAAATTAACTATGTTGGATTAAAAAATTATACCGATTTAATTAGTGATGATCGCTTTACTCACGCATTGGGCAACTTAGTCAAATTTACAATTGTATTTATCTTAGGAACCTTGGTAACTGGATTTATTATGGCTTTACTGCTTGAAAAAGGCATAAAGGGTGAGGGCTTTTTCCGCTCCTTTTACCTCTATCCAATGGCAATCTCATTTATTGCGATGGGAACAGTATTTAACTGGCTACTTAACTCCGCCAGAGATGAAGAGGCAGGTGGAATTAATCTGGCCCTACAGAAAATTGGCTTAGGCTTTTTGCAAAATGATTGGTATGTATCAGAAAAAGGTGCGATGTATGCGATGGCACTTCCTGCCATCTGGCAGATGTCTGGCTATGTTCTAGCTCTTTTCTTGGCTGGTTTTCGCGGTATTCCAGATGATATGCGAGAGGCAGCCCGAGTTGATGGTGCATCTGAATCACAGATATATCGCTATGTTTTGTTCCCACAATTAACACCTACATTATTAACGGTGCTAATTATTTTGGGACACATCTCTATGAAGGTATTTGATCTAATTATTGGTATTAATGGAAAATCCTACGTAACTCAAGTAGTTGCCGTTTATATGTGGGAATCAACCTTTGACGCACGTAATTATGCTAAAGGAACTGCAATTGCAATTGTGTTGTTAGTGTTAATTGCAATAGTGGTGGTTCCATATCTTCGCTATAACAATAAACAGCAGGCGTACCGCTGATGAGCAGAGATTTAGTCGACTTAATCACCGCCAAACATGATGTGCGCAATAAAAAGCGCAAGCTAAATGGCAAAGAGCGATTTTGGTTGATTTTCCGTTACGCATCACTTGCTTTTATTTGGTTTTTGATCGTGATGCCTATTTATGTGATGGTAATTAACTCATTAAAAGGTGTAAAAAATGTTTATTTAATAAATGCTTTTAAATTGCCAGAAAGATTGGATTTTTCGGCTTGGTCTGTGGCCTGGAGTGGAACTGACTACTTCCCACAATCTATTTCCGAGTCAATGACTAGAACTTTAATATTTGTAATTCAATCATCGATTATTTCTGCTGTAATTGGTTCAATTAATGGTTATGTTTTTGCTAAGTGGAAATTTAAGGGCTCTAACTTTATTTTCACACTGTTTTTATTTGGAATGTTTATTCCCTACCAAGCGATCATGATTCCGTTGGTAAGGGTGGCAACTGAGGTGGACATAAACAAATCTATATATGTTTTAGTATTTGCGCACGTTATTTATGGAATTCCTATTTGCACGCTGATTTTCCGCAATTACTATGAAGCAATTCCAAATGAGCTCATCGAAGCTGGCCGAGTTGATAAAGCTTCGATGGTAAGGATTTATCGATCAATTATTTTGCCGCTGTCTGTGCCCGCATTTGTGGTGGTCTTAATTTGGCAGTTCACCTCAGCCTGGAATGACTTCTTGTTTGCAATATTTTTGACAGGAGGCTCACCTAAGTTATCTGTGGCTACCACCGCACTTAATTTCATTACCGGCTCTTCAAATCAGGTTTATTACGGCGTTAATATGACCGCTTCATTGATTGTTTCTTTGCCAACCTTGATTGTTTACATCTTCTTAGGTCGTTACTTCCTAAGAGGATTACTCTCTGGCTCACTAAAGGGTTAATCATGGCAATCACAGTTGAGGTTTTTGATTCCAGACGTAATCAACTAGGTGAAGGACCAACTGCAACTGGTGAAAAAAATAATAACGTCCAGTGGTGTGATATTTATGGCAAAGCTGTTAGATCCCGTGATCTTATAACTGGAAAAACTGATGAGTACTTCGCAGATCAACATATTGGATTTCAAATTCCTAGGAGTAAGGGCGGGGATATCTTAGGAACTGCAGATGGTCCTGTGCTGCGAGATAAAGATGGTGTGATTCATAAGCTGCCCACAAGAGGCGATGTAGATGGTGATAATCATTCAGGAGTGATTCGCTGGAATGATGCAAAGGTTTCACCAGATGGATATCTCTTTCTTGGCTCAATGGCATATGAAAATCAAAGTGATCAGGGCGCGTTATATCGTTTAAGTAAAGATGGCAAAAAATTAGAGCGGCTATTTGGCTCCGTTGGCATTTCAAATGGTATGGATTTCTCAGTTGATTTAAAGCGAATGTTTTATATCGACACCTTAACGCTACGAGTTGACCAATTTGATTATCTCAATGGTGAAATTTCAAACAGAAGACCATTGGTCCAGATAACAGAAGGCATGGGATACCCAGATGGAATGTGCTCAGATGCGAACGATAATCTTTGGGTAGCATTTTGGTTGGGCTCTTGTGTCAGATGCTTTGATGGCAAAACTGGTAAGCAAATTGAGGAGATAAAATTACCAACGCAAAAAATTACCTCTTGTGTATTTGCGGGGGAAAAACTTGATCAATTAATTGTTACCTCCGCAGTTGGAAATCCAGGTGAGCAAATTGATCTACAGGAATTTCCACAAGCAGGGCTGACATTTATCGCCACCCCTGGGGTGGTAGGCAAAAAAACAACTTTATTTGGTGCGTAATTGGGCACAGATCTATTTACCTTTGGCGAAGCGCTCTCTGTATTTATCTCAAGTGATACTGATTCAGTAATGAGCTCCAAAAAATTTGAAAGAGTAACTGCCGGAGCAGAGGTAAATGTGGCGGTTGCTGTTTCTAGATTAGGCCTTAAATCCCAGTATTTTTCCCGGTTTGGTAATGACCAATTGGGTTCGGTCATGCTGGCTGATATAGAAGCGGAGGGTGTTGACATCTCGTTAGTTAAACGAGTGGATTCCTTTACCGCAGCGATGGTGAGAAACTCTGGTAAATCTCAAGCTGTTGAGATAAGTTATTTGAGAAAAGGCTCAGCTGCATCCACCATTGAACCAACAGATATTTTAGATTCCTACATATCATCCGCCAAGTGGTTGCACACCACAGGTATCACCTGTGCGATCTCGCAAAGTGGCGAGAAAACTGTGAAGCATGCATTAAAGAAAGCACATGAATTAGGAGTTA
>SXGS01517974.1_pt1 | contig 23471 bp, 19 predicted proteins | sample 3174681 | NCBI WGS metagenome assembly SXGS01 (sample SAMN11356861, study PRJNA531348) | freshwater metagenome | isolation source: freshwater sample F1-80 | place: China: Fuxian Lake, Yuxi | collected 2017-12-25
CCGTTTGTTGCTCGTGCTCGGGTAGCGTAATAGGCTCGGACATGCCGGCAGTTAAATAAAGTCAGCGCCTTTTGTCCAGTTTTATACCGCCTTTTGTTTCACCTGCCTCCTTAAAGTCGAAATCTTGAAACTGCCCTGCTCGCCTGATCGTTGGCGTGGGAAACTCGATCGACCCAAGTTCCACAAACAGCTCTATCCTGGGAGGGCACGCCAACCTGATCGCTGGCAACGCGCACGAAAGCACCATTGCCGGCGGCCAGGGTAATGAACTCCAATCAAAGCAGCGGGGTGCCTTCATCGGGGGTGGAGCTAGAAATGAAATTCGCATCGACAACGACTATGCCATGATCGCCGGCGGTCGCGATAACCGAATCGGCACCAACTCGGTAATATCGTTGGTGGTTGGCGGCGGGGAAAACGTGATTGGGAATAATGTGGATGGCGCACTCATGGTCGGTGGCTTCCGCAACGATATCCTCGGTTCGGTCGACCCGTTATCACGTCAGATTGCGCCGATTCTGTTGGGAGGGTCTGATAACGAAATCGGACGCGGCCGGGGCAGCAGTTGGGCCGTCATCCTGGGGGGCGACAACAACCGGATCGGTACCAACTGCCCGAATGCGATTATCTTGGGTGGTACCAACAATCTTGTGGCCGACAATGCCGGATTCTCCCTCGCAGCGGGCCGTCGTGCCCGCGTCAATCACGTGGGCTCCTTTGTTTGGGGCGACAGTCAGAATTTGAGTTTTCCTTCAGTCGGTGACGATACGTTCAACATCCGTGCCAAGGGCGGGGTCCACCTCAGCGGGCAGACTTCCTTAGCTTTTGGCAATACCACCCGACAAATGCTCAATCTGTGGGGCAACGAGTACGGCATTGGAGTTCAGGATTTTACCTTGTACTTTCGTACCGGCAGTACCTTTTCCTGGTACGCAGGGGGCTCCCACAACGATGCTAACGGCTCTGCGGGTGGAGGTTCCATTTTGATGCGGCTCAACAACACCGGACTACGCGTCAATGGCACCTTCGTCAGTTCCTCGGACCGAAACAAAAAGGAGAACTTCCAGCCAGTAAACCCACGACAGATCCTCGACCAAGTCGTCGAATTGCCCGTGTGCGAATGGAATTACAAGGCGGACCCCAAGAGTCGGCACATCGGTCCGATGGCGCAGGACTTCAAGGCGGCCTTTGGGCTCGGTGACGATGACAAGTTTATCGCCACCGTGGACGCCGACGGCGTCGCCTTGGCCGCTATCAAGGGATTGAACCAAAAGCTCGAAGAAACCGTCCGGGCTCAAGAAACTCGATTGGCCCACCTGGAAGCCGAGTTGGCTGAACTCCGCCGACTGATCCGCTCCAGCGCTTCGGCTGGAGTTGCCGCCCTACCCGTCAACCGGAACCAAACGACCCTGCCATGAAAGCATTCAATACCTCTGTCCTGATCTTGGCGTGCACTCTTTTGACAGTCCCTCTGAGCTCGGACCCTCTGAAGGGCGGTTCGTATGAATTGGCTGGTGCGATCACTTCTGGAGGCGGCCGGACTACGGGGGACGGATACGTCCTCACTGGAGCCTCCGGACAACCGGCGACCGATAGTCTGACAGGAGGTTCCTATGAGTTGGCGGGAGGATTCATCGGTGTCGACGTCGTTCCGGGTGACATCGCGGTTACCATCGAACGTTTAGACGACGGGAGCACCAAAATTTCGTGGCCTGCGGACGCCGTAGGATTTATCCTAGAATTCACAGGCTGGATAGGTCCAGAGTCCAACTGGCAGCCGGTATCCCCCGCACCGTTGGGGAACACCTTGATTGTGCCGTTCGACCAGCCGCTTCGTTGCTTTCGACTACGAAAACCTTGAGTCCTGCCAGCCCATCCTGAGATTCATCGCTCTGGCGCGGCGGTGTTCGGGCATGAGGGAATAGGACAGTTCTGGCACCTAAGGGAGGAGATACGGTCTAACGGGCGGCCATCATCGACTGGAGAGGGAACCGGGGCATCTCGCTCGGTTTCGGATGGTCACCGGCGTGTTCGAAGTCGTGGCGCCAAACATTCTGACCGGCTTGAGTCCACATCAAACCTGGCAGCTGTCGGACGTTGCCTTGAGGCAGCCCAGGGCGAAATCCTCGAGACCAGGTTTTCATCCCACTCCGCCACACTGCGGGGGAAAATGCCTGTGCCAAGGATGTTTTGGGAACGCCAAAGCCCTCGTAAAACTTGAGGGGTTGATCCGCAATCGCTCGCGCGGAGGCCCAGTGTTCGCCGAAGAATTTGCGACCCTCCGGCACGGTGCCCTGATAGAAGAAAAGTATGCGCTCTCGTTCGCCATCGGTTGCAGAATGGTTGCGGAGGTCGGCCACCATTTCGCGGCAAAACATACAGCCAAAATGGCGGAGGAATACCAGCAGGGTTCCCTCTGTATCGAGGTTGCCCTGAAGCGTATCGGCTTTGAGATTGATGCCGAACACCGAAGCCTTCAGAAGCGCCGAGGGAATTGCTGAGGGGGTCTTCTGAGCTGCGTCGAGATTGTCCATGAATGCTGAAGTTCTGGTGCTAAGAGGATTGGGTCCTTTGGTCAAAAAGGACCCAGATTTAGGGTGGATCTGAAGCTGAAGAAGTCAACCTCAGAACGCGAATTTAGGTGGGTGGGCGGATGAGGCGATTCGCTTGCTGCCTTTGAGGACGTGGGGCAGTCTAAGACGACTTCGATCCGATCGGGTCACGCAATCTATCAATTTTTGTCATGCAAACTAGACCAAAGAAAAAAAGACGCCCATTTTGGAAATTCTTTTTTGGCGCGCTCCTCGTCACCTTGTTATTCACATCGGGATGCGAACGCGAATCTCCCAGTTCGGCGGGACCACGAGTGATCCGGCTGCACGACGTTTTCAGGGCCGAAGACATCAAAGGCCGGCTCACGAAGGAAGAATTGAAGGTCCCGCGCACGGCGTGGAAGTTCGACGGGGCGGAACGCGCGCCATCGGCGACCAACGACGCGCCTGCCACATTCGGCTGGCGGCCGGGTCCGGGCAGTTCTCCCCTGGAAATCAAGGGCGGGCGGCTGGTCGGAAAATCCACGAACAGCCATCCCATCATTTACCTCGAACGCGCATCGGGCACGGAAGATCTGGATTTGTTGCACTCGATCGAGGTCAGGATGCGCGTTTCGGCCGGGACCAATTTTGGCTTCCGGCTGATGGGAGGCCAGCCGCTGGATTTCAAAGCCATCCTCGAAGAGCTGACGGGTTTTCCGTGGAGCACCCGTTCGAAGTTGACCATCACCAACGAATTTCAAACCTACGTGCTCACGCCGCAGATTTTCGAAACCACGTCGCGGATCAAACACATTCTCTTCAACCCGACCGACGTCGCGGACGCAACTTTCGAAATTGAATCGGTCCGGCTCATCTTCCGCCAGGAACACCTCGCGGAGATTCCGTCCGCCAGCGGCTGGCATGGCTTGCACGAGATTTATCATGAAGCGTTGGTGACCCGCACTCCGGAGCGGATTGAACTGCCTTTGAACCTGCCCGCCGAACCACGCCTCGACCTTGCCGTCGGGACCATTCAGGACGGGTCCGTCCAATTTCAGATTGGCATCCGCGCCGGCGACGCGCCTGCTGAAAAAAATCAGTGGCTGTTAAAACGCACGGTGACGATGCCGCACCAGTGGGAGCCAATTCGGATCGATCTTTCCCGTTACGCGGGCCAGAAAGTGAAATTGACCCTGGCCCTGGAAGGTTCCTCCACCGGGCTGCTCGGTTTCTGGGGATCGCCGTTCGTCTGGAACATGGCCAGCGCCCGCCAGGCGAAGCAGCATCCGGAGCGTCCGCAAGGTGTGATCCTAATCTGGTCGGACACGACACGGGCGGATCACCTGAACTTCTATGGATACCATCGCGAAACGGCGCCGACGCTGACGAAGATGGCGCAGGAAGGAGCGCTGTTCCAGTATTGCGTGAGTCCAGCGACATGGACGAAGGTGGCCACGCCTTCACTGTTCACTTCCCTCTATCCGACCTCTCATGGTGTGCACGACGTTCCAGACCGTCTCCCAGCGTCGGCGGATACCTTGGCCGAAGTGTTTCGCCGGGACGGTTACGCCACGGTTTCTTTTTCGGCGCTGCCTTTCACGGGCGAGGCCAGCAACATGCACCAGGGCTTTCAGGAAGTTCACGAGGGCAGTTCGCTCATCGACCATTCGAAGGAGGGGAAAAACTCCCGGGAACTTGTCGGGCGCGCGATGCCCTGGCTGGAGCGGAATCGTGAGTTGCCGTTCTTCATGTTCCTGCATCTCTTCGACGCCCACGATCCCTTCGAGCCGAGGCCACCCTACAACACGCTTTGGGCCAAACCCAGCGACGGCGAAACGTACGAGCGCATGTCCAGGACGATAAAGCCGCTGATTGAAAACCCACTGCGGCGCACGTTCGGCAAGGGCATGCCCACTCTGGCTGAGGTGAAAAAATCGGGTGAAGACCCTGACGACTACATCAGGATCGAAAAGGACTGGTACGATGGCTCCATTCGCGGCATGGACGCGGAAGTGGCGCGGCTGCGTGAACGTCTCCAGGAACTCGGTTTGTCCGAGCGCGTCCTCATCGTTTTCGCGAGCGACCACGGCGAAGAGTTCTTTGAGCACGGCGAGAAATTGCACGGACACACCGCCTACGGTGAATTGAGTCATGTGGCCCTCTTCTTCCATTGGCCGGGCAACCTGCCGGGCGGCAAGAGCATTCCGGTGCCGGTCCGGACCATCGACGTCATGCCGACCATTATGGAGCTTTGCCAAATCGAGCCACCCAAAGGCATCCAGGGCCAAAGCCTGCTGCCACTGATCTTGCAGGGCCAGGCCAACTCCCGAATGCGTGCGCGGGGCGAATGGAAGCCGCTTCCGGCGATCACAGAGAGGGCACCCATGCTCGGCCTCCTGAAGACGGAGAGCGTCTCAATAGTCCTGGACCAATGGAAATTGGTGCATAACACGGTCCGGGACAATCCGACGCCGGAATTTGAACTGTTCGACTGGAGCAAGGATTCGTTGGATCAGCGCGATCTCGCCGCTGCCCAGCCGGATGTCGTCAAACGTTTGGCCGCGGAATTGACCCGATGGAAAACCAACGCCCTGGCCGCGAAATTGAAATCCAATTCCGATTTGGAAAAATCCTTAAGCAGCTCGGACGTGCAACGCCTGCGCGCCCTCGGCTATCTGAAATGATGACGCCGCCCGCCCGCTGACATGAACGCGCTGCTTCAAGAAGTGTTGCGCCTCGCCGAACAGGCGGGCACGGAAGCCATGCGCTTCCACCATGGAAGCCTGTCCGTCGCGCTGAAGAGCGACTCCTCGCCGCCCACGGATGCCGACCGGGCTTCTCACGATTTTTTGATGCAGTCACTGCCCGGCTTGCGCCCTGGGATCCAGGTCATCTCCGAGGAATCGCTCGAGCCAACGCACGGTCCGGCCGATGCGGACGAGCGCTTCTGGCTCGTGGACCCGCTCGATGGCACGAAGGAGTTTCTCAACTGGTACTTCTGGTCTTGAATGAGCGCGGCCAACTGCATGGGCGCCTTATGGCTGGCAGGTGCTCTATCACACGAAGTTGAACCAACCGATCACAAAACACCTTGGTGTTAAGAATGGATCCATGCGCACACCACCTGAGAGACAACGACTGATCGCCCCGACGATTCCAATGGTGATGAGCGTGAGGTGTGACCAAGAACACCTACCGACGTAATCTTCTCGGGATGCAGCGCGGGCACATCGGTCAGCGCGCGTCCTCGAAACGTTGGTACAAAGTCGTTGAGCGGCGCTCAGCGTTGAGCGCGCCTATCGGTTGGAGTTGAGAGGGAGTAATATCCAATCAACATCAAACTTGCGTTTAGTAAAACCAAACGACATTATGTCGTCGTATGGTTAATCGTCGCTTTTGGCGCGCACGCATCGAACACCAGTGGACCCAGCGCTCCATCCTCTGGCTTCGCGGTGTTCGGCGGGCGGGGAAAACCTCTCTTGCCCAGTCCCTGGATGACGTCGAGTATTTCGACTGCGAACTCCCGCGCGTCCGTCGTGCGATGGAAGACCCGGAAGCATTTCTGCAAGGGCTGCGCGGCAAACGCGTTGTCCTCGACGAAGTGCATCGTCTCCCGAATCCTTCCGAATTGCTCAAGATCGCGGCCGACCATTTCCCTAAGACCAGCGTTCTTGCCACGGGCTCTTCGACGCTCGGCGCGAGCAGTCGCTTCCGCGACACGCTCGCCGGGCGAAAAACGGAACTTTGGCTCACCCCGATGATCGAGGGGGATCTGGCGGATTTTGGCCGCACTGATCTCCCGCATCGTCTCCTACATGGCGGACTCCCACCGTTCTTTCTCTCTCCGGAATTGCCGGAACGCGATTTCCAGGAGTGGATGGATGCCTACTGGGCCAAGGATATCCAGGAACTCTTCCGCCTGGAGCGTCGAGCCTCCTTCCAGCGATTCGTGGAATTGCTCATGGCGCAGAGCGGTGGCATTTTCGAGGCGACAAAATTCGCCACACCGTGCGGAGTCAGTCGGACCACCATCGTCAACTACCTCGCGGTTCTAGAAGCCACCTCCGTGGCGCTGGTGCTGCGTCCGTTCAGTTCACGTCGTAGCAATGAAATCGTATCCGCTCCCAAGGTCTACGGCTTCGACACCGGATTGGTGTGTATGCATCGTGGCTGGAGCAGCCTTCGGCCCGCCGACCTCGGCCAACTTTGGGAGCACTTCGTTCTCAACGAATTGACCGCCCATCTTCAGACCACCGATCTCCGCTACTGGCGAGACAAGCAAGGGCACGAGATTGATCTGATATGGTTGCCACGGGGCAAGAACCCGATCGCCATCGAATGCAAATGGTCGGCCCGTGATTTCGATCCATCGAACCTGCTGGTCTTTGCACGCGCTTATCCCGAGGCAACTCTGCTGGTGACGACTCCCGACTCTCGCCCTGCCTTCGCACGAACATACAGCGGCATCGAAGTGAATTTTCTCACTCTGGATCGCCTCGTTGGACTCATCGGATGAATGACTTCCCTCCGCGTCCGGATTCAAGGAACTCGACTGGCCCACCTGGAAGCCGAGTTGGCGGAATTGCGCAATTTAAGATCAGTGACACGAGCTAATGGCGCGCTTTGTGGCTATGGAATGCTGACGTCAGTCTAAAAATTCGCAATGGTTGAGCTGGCATATCGAGCTGAGCTATTGGACCATGAATGACAGCATTGAAACTCGGCGGCCTATGAATGTTCCCCAATCGCCCGATTCCATTCCTCCAGTGCCGCGGCACATTTCCGTTTCGAAGGCATGTCCCATGCAGGCCGAATGGTTATCGAGATGGGGATTCACCTTGATTGAGCTTCTGGTGGTCATTGCCATCATCGCCATACTTGCAGGGATGTTGTTGCCTGCACTGGCACGGGCAAAGGAGACCGCTCGACGCACGCAATGCACCAGCAACAATCATCAACTTGGCTTCGCCTGATCTCTGTACGTCGAGGATAACCGGGACACCTATCCAGTCACCAGCGGTTGGGGAGATTTCGGTGGGCAGACTGGCAAGCCCACTTCGGTCACACTGTGGTTGGTGGGACCGTTTGGGATCAGAACCGACGCCACAAATCGTCCGCTCAATAAGTACGCGTCGCCACCTCAAAGTTGGCGTTGTCCCTCGGACAAAGGAGACCCCAATTATGGCGCCAAGCACTGCTTCCAGGAGTACGGCAACAGCTATTGCACCCAATGGGCCAGTGATCCATGGGGCGTCAAACATGTCACCGACCGTCCGGGCGGCCAGCCCATCAAGGGCAGTGAAGTGGCGCTGCAACCCACCACCAAGATCATCCAAGGGGATTGGATTTGGGAGAATGCAGGGTTCGACCCCTCCAAGAACCCTCCCTGGCACAGCTACAAGAACCAGAGGCGGTATGTGATGTTGTTCGGGGACAACCATGTGGAGTTCTTTAGATTTCCTCTGAAGATCCTCGATTCTGCACCTGTGAGCCTGTCGAATCCGTATTGGTGAACCCGCTCCTGGATCGATCCGGTCGGAGGATCGAACCACTTAAGATGAAGGTTTCGTCTGTCTACTACAAAACGATCGTTTAGTTGTCGCCAGCCGAATGGACGCTCGATTTTTTATCCTTTCGGCTCCTCGAGATGGGATCTTGATGGCAAGTTCTTGGGCATGGAAAACGCTTCATCCAGCCCCGTTCCCGGCGCTGACGCCAATTGGTCGGTCTTTGTCCTACGCAACCCCGCCGGGCGATTCTTTGTTGGACACACCAACGACCTGCCCGGCCTGTTGATTACCGCCGACACGGAGGTTGCCAAGTGGACGGGCCAGGTGGGTCCATGGCCGCTGGTCTGGCGTCATGACGGCCTCACCCAAGCGGCTGCGTTGAAGTATGAGATCAGTCTAAAGCGGGACAAGAACTCTCCCCGTTTCTATACGCGGACTGGCCTCAAGCCGCTGGTCGAAAGCGCGCCACCAAAAGCCCCCATCGCGGCGGCGGAAGATCAACCCTAGTAGTGTCATCGCGCGGAAGCTTTATCGGACTGCCGTCGTCCTACCGCTGTTTCAGTTGGGGACAAAGGCCCCTGGCATCCTTGCCGTATGAGGTTTGGGTTGTGCGGGTTTGCCTGGCTGGCGTTCTAGTATATTCGGTTGTGGATTGACGAGTGTCTCAAATGAGAGTAGTTGTAGTCTCAAATGGATAGTGTCATGGGAAGAAGGAGTCAGGGAAAACCTGCCACAAGTGGTGTGGTGGGATATTGCGTGCATGGCCCCGCAAGTAAGGCTGTGGACAAGGGGTTCAGCCTGGCACAGCTGATCCAGTCGCTCAAGGTTGGGTTGCCAGTACGAGAACTGGACGCGCTGCGTGTGAATCTCGATGTGCCATTGGAGCGCTTGGCGGCGATTCTGGGGATTTCGAAAGCCACGCTGCATCGCCGCAAGACTTCCGGCAGACTCGACGCCGCGGAATCGGATCGGGTGGTGCGTTACGCGCGTCTCCTGGGCAGAGCCGCGAGCGTGTTTGAATCCTTGGAGAACGCCCGCAGGTGGCTCGCCTCGCCTCAGGTCGGCTTGGGAGGAGCCATCCCGCTGGAGTATGCCGAGACCGAGGTTGGGGCGCGCGAAGTCGAGGACTTGCTGGGTCGGATCGAGCATGGCGTCTATTCCTGATGAGGCGCGCTTGGCGTATTGTGAAGGAGACGCATGCGATGGCCGCCTTCGACGGTGAAGGTGCGTGGCTTTTCGGTGGTCGATGGAACTCCCGCGGCACCCGGATGGTTTATGCGAGCGCGACACGATCCCTCGCGGCCTTGGAGACGCTGGTTCACTTGAATCCCCCCATGCGGGTACGATTCGTCGCCCGTTCGATCGAGTTTGACGATCATCTGGTGGAAGTCGCGACCGGATTGCCCCCCGATTGGAAGGAAGAGCCGCCACCGCCTTCGACGAAGCGGATCGGCGATCGATGGGCGTTGGAAGCGCGCACGGCTGTGTTCGAGTTGCCCAGCGCACTCATCCCGGAGGAATCGAATTACCTCCTGAATCCCGAACATCCCGACTTCAAAAGGATCGTTCTGGGCGCCCCCGAATTGTTTTCGTTCGACCCGCGGCTACTCGGCAGTTAGGAACGTGAATCAGTCACATGAAATTGGGGGCAGAATGCGCAGAAGAGCCCGCTACCGCCCGGGAGGTTAGGTGACTGGGGACGGTCTGAATCGAGGCAAAATGTCAAAAAATGAGATGTGCCCCGATGCGTGCTCAAGGCTTCACCGCCCGGGTCGTCCGCTCTTGCATCCACAGGACATCCGGACTGCCAGGCAAGGGCACGTTCAAGACAATAGGTCGATCCATCACCGAGGGCGACGTCCGTGGATCTTGCCAAGCCTTGATCTCCGCATGTTGATCAGCAAAAACAAATGTCCCGGAGCCCGAATGAAACGCCGCGGGAAAATCCAGCATGCGCCAGGAACCTGGGGATTGGGGATATCCCGTCATGTCCACGATCATCATATCGTCATTGATGCTGCCTGGATGCTCCTCAGTGAATACAAAGCGACGGGCCGGTTCATCGATGGCGAACTGTTGGACGTTGGTGTAAACCAACCAGAGGGTTGATGGATTCCAAAAACCAACTTGCCCGCTACCTGTCATCTGTGAATTCATTGAGTAACTCCGAATTCGTTGATTGAAAATCGTTCCGACGCGCACGCCGGTTGAATCGTCGGGGCAGCGAAAGGCTCGCGCATTCGTTCCCACGTAACTCCACAATTGTCCGCGTGCCAGTGTCGTCGTCACGTCAAAGTTCTGAGGGGATCGTGAGAAATCCAGCCAACCCGGCGCCCAGGTGTCCGGCAATGCGGAGACTCCCCCACCGCCGGAAATCGGCAGTTGTCCTTGATGATCCGCTGAGTAGGAACTCCAGCCCGACGCCAACTGACGCAAGTTCGCCACGCACAGGACACTTCGGGAATCCGTACCCACGCGCCCCGCCCACGCCATTCCCCCCAGAACGAGCAAACTCAATCCCACACTCAGCCCCAGAAGATCCCACATCGCAAAGGCGTCTTTGCGGTCCGCGGTTGCGTTTGTTGGCTTGATTCGCATCGACATTCCCCTACGCCTACTGTAAGGTATTCGCAAGCTGAGATTCTCGAGAGTTTTCACGTCCAACATGTTCGGTCACCTCTGCCCCCGGGTCGTCGCTTTACTCGAAAAAGCTATCCGCCAGGAGAGGCTGGTTTCCCTTGTCTTGATGGGTTTCCTTTTGGCCACCCCGTTCGTTGGTGTTTCCGGCCCACTGCCCACCCAAGGCTTTCAGCCCATCCTTAATTCTGGCGCCAGCAAACTCGCCTACACCGATTCAATGAATGGGGTTTTGAATATCTTCATCCTGGATCTCACTACCGGGGTTTCCCAGCGCATCACCACCCTTCCGGAAGACGCATCGAAATCCGCCAACCATAGTTACGCGCCCCGATTTTTGGGCCAGTCAAACGCTCTCGTCTTTGAAAGCCTCGCCAATGGACTCATTTCTGCGGATGACAATAATCGGTCGGATGTGTTTATCCATCGTTTGGAAGACGGGCGCAACGAGTCCATTAGTCTGCTTGCGAACGGCAACGCTGCTTTAGGATCGGCTCAAAACGTCGAAGTGAGTGCGGACGGTCACTGGATTGCTTTCCGCAGCGACGCCACCGGACTCATTCCTCTCGGCAAAGATCCTTACACATTTTACAAGACTTATCTCTACCACACACCGAGCCGCACGTTCACCTTTGCATCCACCAACCGGCTGGGGCGTTCCCCACTTGGCTCGACATTCGTCGGCCCACTCAGCGCTGACGGACAGCGCCTCCTTTTCCGATGCGAGACCAACGATATCACCCGTGCCGTCACTTCGGGTGTTATCACGCCTTGGTATTGGCGCGATAATCGGTCCGGATCCATTTCCATGATCCGTCTGCGTACCAACGGAACCCTCGTCGCCATTCCGTTTGAATGTCATGCCCTTAGCGGCGATGGGCGGTTTGCTATCGGGTCATCCACCATCCCCAACGCATCCTCCGGCTTTAGCCCGGGAATTTACCGTGTTTCACTCGATACCAACTCCGCCGCCCTAGGTCATGGGTTCTCCAACTCCACTGGAATTCCAAATACGGTTCCTCGATTTACCTCCGTCCATGACGTCCAGGTCAATCACGACGGTTCTCGAATCGTGGTCTCCGGATTTTTGAGGACCAATGCGGCGACTGTCACCACCCAGCGCGGTGCTATCCTATGGGAACCAAACGTTTCGAAGATGACTCCGTTGTTGCGCCCCATGGAATCCATCCCATCTGGGGCCGTTCATTCCGTCACGCTAAGTCCTCAGGGTGACCGGATCGCGTATGTCCACTCTCCGTCCGGCCTCTGGGTGGTTGATTCCGCATTCAAGCCAATCTTCGGGCCAGTCAAAGTGGACGACTTTCCGGCGCCTTCGTTTTCGCCGGATGGACGTTGGCTGACATTTCAAAGCCCTTCCCCTAGCGCCACGCCTCAAGCGCCTGGGCGTGCCCTATTTGTCATCGACCTCGAAGCGGCTGCGATCCCCACGCTTTCAATACAGAGCACCGGAGTTCAGTTCGTCATCCGATGGGACTCCCAGATCCCAAATATGAATCTCGAATTCGCCGACTCGTTGAAAGGGGACGGGTGGCAGAAAGTTTCGCCCACAGAGGCTGGGCGCTATGTATTCACTCCCTCCGATTCCGCAATCGGCGTGTTCCGCCTCTCGACTCAGTAGCACCTTAAGACCGGAGTTGGCCAGGCCCAATCGGCGGCAAGATCCTCGTGGCGAGGGCCTTCGTTGTCGCCAATCATATCACCCTGTCGATACGTCTCACTTCTCTGCGCGCCTTCGACATTCAAGCTTTTGCGCATCTCGAATGCGCTCAACTCTCGTTTCCAGCACGCTGGTTGGATTCGGATTACCGAACGCGGACTCGATAAAACTCTGCAGTCACCGATTCCGGGGCGCCATGGAGGGCGATGAACGATTCTGGCTTTCCGGTGCCTTGCAATGATCCGAGCACGACCCAGGGTCCGAAGAGGCGGTCCGCAACCTCCACCACATACCGTTTCCCCGAGATCCATCCCTCCTTGGCTCCGCTAACCAGAAGGATCTCCGAGGTCGTAAAGCGGGCGAGGAATAAATCCTTGGTGGCATTGGTGTCCGAGGTGGAACAAATCGCCGAGGAGCCAAACACTGCAGAGTGACCATCCCGGGAGATGGCGCCGAGTAAGAAGTCTGAGTTGCCGCTTAGGGTTTGAGGCAATCGGATCCGGGTCCGTTCGCCGGTGGCACGACTCTCCTCAAGTTCGCTTGGGAAGAGCTTTCCCGCTGGAGTATGCGGAGAGCGAGGTTGGGGCGCGCGAAGTTGGGGGCTGGGACCCCGTTCCAAAGCACGGTGTGTTGATCAGCCTTTGCTTCTCGCCGGGACAGAGATCGGCCACTTACACAAGGGTCGGCCTACCCAGCGATTCAAGCTTGGCAAGCCATGAGGCGAAGTGGACGCATTCACTGCGGATACGATCAAGGCCGATTCGCTCGGCAATCAGTTCGCCGTAGAACGCATCGTCGTTACGCACGCCGCGCTCGAATCGTTCAGCAGACGAAGAATCTCCGCTCGCAGTCGAGGGTATGGCACGTAGCCGCCGCGCTTCTTGTCTCCGGTGAGCAACCTTTTCGTGGCAACGATGATTGGAACGACGGCGATACCTTGCTTGCGAAGATGCACTGCCAGCAAGTTCTTGACGAAAACTTCCTCCGTCTGGCATTGCCAGGGCGAGGGCCAGTTGCTCGCGGATGCCCAGGACGTTTGCAATGCGTTGAGGGACGAATCGTGTTTCGCGCAAGGAGTCGAGTTCGACAAACCACACCCCCTGTGGAAAACGGCTCTCGACTCTGCGGGCTAATTCGATGGCAACCCGTGTTTTGCCAGTTCCGGGCCCGCCAGCGATCGTGATCATCCGGCAGGCATCCAACATGCGATCCAGGGTTGAGAGCTCGGCTTGGCGCCCGACCAGTGGTGTGGTGGGTCGCGGCGCATTGCCTTTGGCGGTGGCGGTGGTGGCTGGAGCGGTTGGACCTGCTAGTTTGCTCTCGGGTCTTTCCGCTCGCGCGGCGGCCAGATGCTCGAGGATATCTTGCACCAATTCGTGACGGTTCGTCGGGTACCAGATGGGTCGGATGCCCATTTCGGACAATAGGCGTGCACGCTCCTGGAATTCATCTTCTGAAGCGGGGTGGCTCACGATGGCGAACTGCACATTGCCGGTAAATCGATTCGCGATGTGTTGGAGCAGCGGAACTGTTCGGTCTGCGGCTAGACTGCACCCAACAAAAAGCAAGGACCGCGTGGCCAGAATCGCCATGAGCATGGATGGAATTGGCAAATTGGCGTCCACAGTACACCCTGCCGTGTTTCCATAGCACTGCTGGTAATCTTTGAGTGTTAGAACGCGTCCCGAACTAGTCTCGTAGTCGCCGTGCAATTTGAGCAACACCGATTCCTCGCGCTGCAAATGTCGGCCACCTTTCTCCAGCGCGTCGCGTCCCCAAAAATGACGTGTTGGAGTCCCGGCTTCGTCAAAGGTCCTTTCCAGGAGTCTGTCGAAGTTCGTGGTGATCACCACGCCGCTGGAAATCCGGGGAATTGAGGTCACCGCCCCTGAGATGGGCTGCTCAGGCAATCGATGATCGCCGAATGTGTCTTCGAGATGTTCCTGAAATCGTCGTGATCCGAGTTTTGTTTGGACCAGTTCGGCGGCCTCCTCATAGTGGCCGGATCCCAATTGCTGGTTGACGGCGGCGAGCGTCGCGGAACCCGCGCTTTCGCCAAGTCCTTGCAGGAACTTCGTCCAGCCGGGAAACAACGGTATGGACAGGCCGGCTCCGACAAAGGGAACCACACCGTGATTCGTTTGCACCTGGGTAACGAGGTCCCGCAGGTGCGCTTCGTTCTCCGGGAAAGCGCCGATGCGTCGCCATAATTCGAGTTCCTTCATCATGGTCCAAGACGGTTTACTTGGTTCCGAAAGCACATTGTTCCCACAAGCCCCTGCCGCGTCGCCAGAATCGTCGGGGGTTGGTCGGGACTGATGATGCTGGCAAGCGATCATCTGCCGGGGCCCGGTAGGGTCAACGGTTTTTCCGAAGGATATGAGCCGAACTCAGCCCATTGAGGCAGATCTCCGAGTTGCCGGCGCCGCATGGGATGCTGGGGCGAAAAGCGGCAGAGGACTGCGCGCGCTCCAAAGGGTGTCATCGTGCCACTCGAATGGCGGTGCCTTTGGAGCAGCGCGGTGGCCCTCCACCGCTTTGGGGGAATTGCGGGGACTACCGATCTCCAGTGGTCCGATAACTCGGCGATGCGCCTAGCCCGTTGTGCGGGTGACAAATTGCCTTGACCCTCCGTAGGCTGCACGGATGCTCGAAGGACCTAACGATTCCCGCGCGTGCCTCATCTGATTCCCTTGCGTGGAGTCGCAATGAAGCGTCTGAAGTCACTCAAACCAGCTCTCGATGGCACCGGTAATGATACAAGAATGCGGCGGCACAAACGGGCTTTTCGAGTCCTTCAGGGATCTTACGGGTCGATGGCTTGGGGAAGTTGCCGCGCTGATCATCGCTTCATTCATTGGCGTACAGGCAGTGGGTGCGAACGAGGTGGATTACAACCAACAGATCAAGCCACTGCTCCAGTCGCGATGTTACGGTTGTCATGGGGCATTGAAACAGAAAGCCCAACTGCGATTGGATACGGTCGAATCCATGCTTCAGGGAGGGAAATCGGGGCCAGCGGTTCGCCGCGGTGATGCGGTGAAGAGTCTTCTGATTCAACGGGTGATCGAGACCCAGTTGGACGAACGAATGCCTCCCGAGCATGAAGGGGAAGCGTTGTCCGAAGGGCAAGTGGCATTGATGAGGCAATGGATTACCGATGGTGCCCGAGCGCCCGCGGATGAGACGCCTGAAACTGACCCAAAAGAACACTGGGCATTTCGGCCCATAAAGCCCCCAAAGGTTCCGCGCGTTGGGAACACGGATTGGGGACGCAATCCCATTGACGCCTTTTTGGGACAAAAGCATGAAGCTTTGGGAATTCATCCGCAACCGGAGGCCTCAGGCTCAGTGCAATTGCGTCGGGTTTACCTCGACCTGATCGGGCTTCCGCCAGAGCCTGAGGAGGTCGTACGCGTCGCTCCGATAGACACCTCGGTTTGGTATGAACGCACGGTTCAGCGGCTACTTCAGGATCCACGTCATGGGGAGCGTTGGGCCAGGCATTGGATGGACATCTGGCGTTACAGTGATTGGTGGGGACTGGGCCAGGAATTGCGCAATAGTCAGAAGCATCTCTGGCACTGGCGCGATTGGATGGTGGAATCATTCAACGCGGATATGCCCTATGATGAGATGATTCGTCTCATGCTGGCTGCGGATGAATTGCATCCCGGCGATACCGACAAGCTTCGAGCTACCGGATTCCTAGCCCGGAACTATTTCCTTTTTAACCGCGACCGATGGCTTGAAGAAACCGTCGAGCATGTCGGCAAAGGGTTCCTGGGCTTGACCTTGAATTGTGCCAAATGTCATGACCACAAATACGATCCCATTGCGCAGAAGGATTTTTATCGGATGCGCGCCTTTTTTGAGCCCTATCAGGTGCGTTTGGACATGTTGCCTGGAGAAACTGACTTGGCTCGAAATGGTCTGCCGCGGGCATTTGACGCGAAGTTGGAGACTCCGACGTATGTTTTTGTGCGCGGACAGGAGATGCAACCGGACAAGTCGGAGCGGATTCAGGCCGGAGTTCCGGAGTTGCTGGCGTTCAAGCCGTTGTCGATACGGCCGGTGACACTCCCTGCGCTCGCCTGGCAACCGGAGCGGCAGTCTTGGGTTTTGTTAGATCATTGCGAGTCTGCGCGTCGAATGGTTCAACAGGCAGAGGTTGCGTTGGAACAGGGTCGTCAAAAATTGGAGGAAGCCCGGCGGTCGCTGGCGCCGTCTTCTGAAGTCGCCCTGCGCGATTCAGGTGGCGGTCAGGCAGTCTTGTCGCCAGCCCAACTTGCAGAAGGTGAGTTCAAACTAGCCGGGCTCTCGTTGGATTCGGCCCGAGCGGAGCAGAAAGCGGTGGAACGTCGTGCCGAAGCCATGCGGGCGACTTGGGCGACCGAGAATTCTGCCGGACACACGCTGGAACAGGCCCCGAAAATTGAAGAGCAAGAAGCGGTCACCGCCGCGATAAGAGCCGAGCGGGAAATGGCTTTGGCCAAATCGAGGCAAGTATTGGCGTCGAATGAATGGCGATTACGACTGGCGAAAGCCGATCAAAAGGCAGGCATAGAAAAGGAAATGACCGCGGCGCGCGATTCGTTTGAGAAGGCAGCCAAGGCCGTCGAATCCCCGGTAACTCCAGGTGATAAGTTTACACGATTGACCGGATCCAAGTGGACCACCACACGATTCATTCATCCGGATAGAGACGATCCGTCATTTGAGTTTCCCCGTGAAAGCAGTGGGCGCAGATCGGCCTTGGCCGATTGGATCACGGACCCTCGCAATCCCTTGACCGCCCGGGTCGCGGTGAACCACGTTTGGGCGCGCCATATGGGAGCCCCGTTGGTGAGCCCCGTGTTTGAATTTGGGCGGAAAGGCAAACCGCCGGATCACTCCGAACTCCTGGATTGGTTGGCCTCGGAATTGATCGAGAGCGGATGGAGTTTGAAACATCTGCATGAGCTGATTGTGACATCTGCAGCCTACCGGATGTCCTCCTCGGTTACCGGTGCCGGGGACAGTGCAACCCGAGATCCGGACAATCGATATTGGTGGCGTCGAACTCCTATCCGTCTTGAGGCGGAGGTTGTGAGGGATTCGATCTTGTCGATGGCTGGCGTATTGGACACGACGCGCGGTGGCCCGTCCGTAGCTCCTGGCGACCAGGCGTCTTCCCGGCGCCGAAGCCTCTACTTCTTCCATTCCAACAATGATCGAAACCTGTTTCTGACCACCTTCGACGAAGCGGCTGTCATCGAATGCTATCAGCGCGAGCAAAGCATTGTTCCCCAACAAGCGCTCGCCTTATCGAACAGCGCGTTCGTTCACGATGCCGCGGGCTGGATAGCGGCCCGGATCAGCCGCCCTGCAGCGTCGATGGCAACTGAATCGATTTCCGATTCGGAATTCGTCAGGGGTGCATTTGAAAGGATTTTGGGACAGTCCCCTACAGAGGCTCAAACGGCGGCGAGTCTCAAGGCATTGCTCGCCTGGCGTGAGGAGAACAGTGCTGAGACCACCCAGTCGGATTTGGATGGGATTTCGGATGCGGAGCGACGCCACCGCGATTCACGACGCCACTTGATGTGGGCATTGCTCAATCACAATGACTTTGTCACACTTCGATAGCCATTGAGTGCAGCGTGAAACGGGTCATGGCGTGGAAAAACAGAAATTAGAACATGCAATCCACATGACATCGATCCATTCGTTCGAGGCGGACATTTCTAGCCGATGTGGGAATGGGCTTCACCGGGTTAGCATTGGGAGCCATGCTGCAGCGAGACGGAAAGGCCAGTGAACTGACTTGGGCACTGCCCGATGGTCGGCCGCATTTCAGCCCCAAGGCCCGAAGTGTGATCTGGTTGTTCATGAATGGGGGTGTGAGCCAGATGGAAAGTTTTGATCCGAAGCCCATGCTGACGAAATACGCCGGCAAAAAGATCTCAGAAACTCCATTTGCCGGCGTGCAGGACGCCGGAAAGCTCGCCATTGAACGATCGTTTGCCATGAATGCGGAGCAACGAAGCGTGTTATACCCGCTTCAGGTTGGTTTCCGGCCTCATGGACAGAGTGGGATCGAGGTCAGCGACTGGTTCCCGAACGTGGCACGGCGCGTGGACAAATTGGCGGTGATCCGGTCCCTCTGGACCACCGACAGCAATCATGGAGCTCAGACCCAGTTCCACACGGGACGCAATAGTCTCGACGGGGAGTTCCCCACATTGGGGGCCTGGGTCCACTATGGCCTGGGTTCGCTCAATCAAAACCTGCCCCAGTTCATTTCCATTGGGCAACGTGAGTATTGGAACAAGAAAGACGGTCATTATCTGGGCCCGGCCCATGACGCGGTACCGCTACGCATTGATCCCGGCAATCCTCTCGATTACGGAAGATCGGAACGACCTTTTTCACGGCGCGACCGGTCCGTGGGAATGGATTTGGTGAGGGAATTGAACGCGCTGAGCGGGGTGGAATATCCCCAAGATCCTGGGCTGGCCGCACGCATTGCCTCTTACGAGCTCGCCTATCGCATGCAGATGTCAGTTCCCGAGATCTTGGATTTTTCCAGGGAAACGGCGGAAACGCGCTCGCTCTATGGGCTCGATCACGCACATTGCCGGGACTTTGGCCAACAATTGCTGGCGGCGCGCCGATTTGTCGAGAGTGGGGTTCGATTCATCCAAATCCAGCATGGAGGTGGCGGAGCCGGGGCCTGGGACGCCCACAGTGGACTGCGAGCCAATCACGCAGGAAACGCGCTCGCCGTTGACCAGCCGATTGCGGGTCTGCTCATCGATCTGGAACGGCGGGGTCTTCTCGATGAAACGATTGTGCTATTCGCCAGCGAGTTTGGACGGACACCGGGCTCGCAAAGTTCGGATGGGCGCGATCATCATATATTTGGTTTCAGTGTCTGGATGGCGGGTGGTGGGTTGAAAGGGGGTGTCGTGCACGGAGCGACCGATGAACTAGGCTTCCATGCCGTTGAAAACCGGCATTATGTCACTGACATTCATGCGACCATACTGGGGCAACTCGGGTTGGATTCGCGCAAGTTAGAGGTGCCTGGGAGGAAGCGTCTGGCCATCGACCACGGAACACCGATCCACGAAATCATCGCATGATGCATTGCCCTAAGCAGGCCCAAGGTGTTGGGGTTGCCTGGAGCATGGAATGGAGCTCTTGGTGGCCGTGGGCCTGCAAGGCGACCCTTTGGTACGTGCTCGTGCTGAGTTCCTGCGGCGTTTGGTTTGTGAACGCGGCTGACTCAACCAACGCGGCGCCCCAATCAGAAATCGACACCGCCCGCAGGCAGTTGGAACATCTTCAGAAGGCGTTGGATCGACTCCGCAATGAGCGAGGATTGTCGCAGGATTACTGGGCCGATGCTCAGGTTTTTGTGAAAGGTGCACTATGGGCCTTGGATCTGGAACCAACGATCGATCGGGCAAAATTCGGATTGGTTCAAAAGGCGATCGCACGAGCCACGGAACGAGAGAGGGCGTTGAGTGATGGCAGGCCGAACTGGGCGGAGCGACGAGGCCGCAGCATACGCGGCTTTGTTTCTAATGTGGACGGATCCACCCAACCCTACGGCATGATCGTTCCCCGCGGGTATGATGGAACCCGGCCGATGCGATTGGATATTGTTCTGCACGGCAGCAGTGGCAGTCGGGCAACGGGAATCGGGGATTTGGTGTTCATGAACGGGTACGACGATGGGGATACGGGCGACGTCCGTGCGCCCGACGTGGACCACATCGAGCTATTTCCCATGGGGCGTTTGGGTGAGAATGCCTATCGCTTCGAAGGGGAGACGGATGTCGACGAAGCGGTTGAGGCGGTGTGTCGGAATTATCGGATTGATCGGAATCGGATGGTTCTGAGGGGAAGTTCCTTGGGCGGGGTTGGGACGTGGCAGATGGGATTGAAGCGACCGGACAGGTATGTCGCTTTGGGGCCGGCGGCTGGCCCTATCGACACGATTGAATTCTCGAATTCTCCATGGCCGCATTTTGTTCGACTCCATCCATTGACCCCGTGGCAGAAATCCATGCTTCACCTGGTGGATGCCATTGATTACGTGCCGAATGGACGAATGGTCCCGGTGGTTACGGCAATGGGAGACAAAGATCACTACTTTAGCTCACATCAACTCGCCCAACGAACCTTCGACGCGGAACGGGTTCCCTTTGTGGGATTGGTGGACCGCGGTGCGGGGCATGGCATCACCAGCGAGGTGATGCAAGAGCAGTTGCGGTTGTTGGGCGAGCATGCAGCGATCGGGAGGGAACCGGCACCCAAGCGCATTCAGTTCGTCACCTGGACACTCAAGTACAGTCGATGTTTCTGGGTTGAAGTCCTGGGCCTTGCGACTCATTACGAACGTTCCGAGATCGATGCGACACTTGCGGAAGATAGCTCTGTGGACATGGTGGAACCCAAAAACGTCACGCGTCTGGCCTTGCGATCGCCCGCGCTGAAGGAACCATCCGCCACGCTCAGGATTGGCGGCAGGCGTGTTTCCGTGCCAGGCGCTGGGAGGCGCGCGCGAACGTTGGTGATCGAACGATCGGCAGGCGAATGGAAGTACCGCGGTGACATGGACCGGGTGGAGTTGTCGGGAAAACGTCCGGGAGTTCAAGGCCCGATCGACGACGCCTTCGCGACCAAGTTTCTCTGCGTGCGTGGCACTGGAACCGCCTGGAATCCGAGAGTGGCTGCCTGGGCGGAGGCCAATCTGCTTCGATTCCAGCTAGAATAGCGTCGTCATTATCGAGGCGAACTTCCCGTTAAAGTGGACACCATGGTGACCGAAGAAGATGTCCGGACAGCCAATTTGATTTTGTTTGGAGATCCTGGCAGCAATCGATGGATTCGGAAGTTGTTGCCTCAGTTGCCGCTTCAATGGACCCGTGAACAAGTGCGCTTGGGAGCGCATTGCCACCCAGCCAGTGACCATGCAGTCCAACTGATCCACCCCAATCCATTGCCACAGGCATCGGGCCGCTATGTCGTGATCAATAGCGGCCATACGTATCACGATGCTGAACTGCGGCTGAGTTACATGGTTTTTCCACGTGTCGGGGATTGGGCTGTCTTACGCGTCGGGGATTCTATGGCGACGGGTTTGGTTCCCAGGGTGGACGAGACCGTCTTAGATTCCGGATTCTTCGACGAACGCTGGCGCCTGACTTATTAAATTCAGGCTAACTTGGAAACCTGGGTTTCCGGGCTGGATCGGTTAAAAATGCATTTGACGATTCAGCAGATGGCGGATGAGATTGTTGATCATGCAGCCATCCCAATTCGGCGCATCTCTCACTCGGAGAGGCATTATCCATGCGGGTGCGCTTGGACTGTTGGGGTTGGGACTGAATCGGTTTGGGATGGAAGTGCAGGCGGCTCCAGCGGCCCGCCCCACCAGCGCACGCGGAAGAGCCAAGTCGGTCATATTGATTTTCAACTGTGGCGCACCGAGTCACCTCGATTTATGGGACCCGAAGCCGGATGCCCCTTCGGAAATCCGGGGGATCTATTCGCCCATTCGAACGAATGTGCCGGGGGTACATATCTCTGAACTTCTCCCGCGCATGGCAACGCGCATGGACAAGTTGGCGCTTGTCCGCTCGGTGCATCACGAGCATAGCGGCCACAACTCGGGGATGTATTGGTCGACCACAGGCCGTCCTTACCCGACGGACAGCACGCTCATCAATCCGAGCCGAACGGACGTGCCGTGTCTTGGGACGCTCGTGGGATGGTTGGCGCGACGTGACGGGTACACCGGCGGGGTGCCTCCTTACGTCATCACGCCATTCCCTCACTGCGACAGCAAGGCGTACATCACGCCGGGACAATATGGAGGTTGCCTAGGCGCCCGCTTTGATCCGTTCGTTTTAGATGACGATCCGAATGCTGCGGGGTTCCAAGTGCGCAACCTGGGACTGGAACGCGGCATGAGCCAGGATCGGTTTGGGCAACGTCTCCGTTTGTTGGAAACATTCACCGCGTCATCGCACCCAATCGTGTCGTTGCAGGCAGAGGACACGGATGTATTCAATCAACAGGCGGTGTCGCTGCTGCGGACGGGCAAGGCGGCTGCGGCGTTTGATCTATCGAAGGAGCCGGACTCTGTCCGCGAGCGTTATGGTCGACACACGTGGGGCCAATCGCATTTGCTGGCACGCAGGTTGGTCGAAGCTGGCACTCGTTTCGTGACGACGGTGAACGGGCCGAGCATCACTTGGGACACTCATAAGGACAACTTTAACGCGTTGAAGAACCGGCTGGTCCCCCCGATGGAGCAGGCCTATGCCGCGTTGCTCGACGATCTGGAAGAGCGTGGCCTGCTCGCGACGACGCTGGTGATTTGGATGGGCGAATTCGGTCGTACTCCGAAGATCAACGCGGATGCAGGACGTGATCACTGGCCTGCGTGCTACAGCGTCTTGCTTGCTGGTGGTGGAATTCGTGGCGGACAAGTAATCGGCGCATCCGACTCCATCGGGGCATACCCGAAAGATCGCCCCACGACACCTTCGGAAATTCACGCAACCGTGTTCGCGGCACTTGGCTATGACCTGAGAAACATCCAGTATGAATCCACCGATGGGCGTCCCATTCCGTTGACCGATGGAACACCGATGGCTGAACTGATCTGAGTTGCCCCCACCGCTTCGAATTGAGCTGGTCGCCGAGAAACGCAATTCCTCCATCTCGTGAGCGTGCTTCTGCACACCCCGCGGCAAGTTAACCAGAACCCCTTTGCGAACTTCGACCTCACGATCGCACATCGCTAACATTTTCTCTCTATCAACGATGGAGAAGATCTCGTCGGTTCATCCGCGATGTTGCGAGTTGGCATTTGGCATCTTGAATTTCGATTTTCACTTGATTTCCAAAGGCGCTGGGGTGTAACAAGCTAGTGATCCTAGAAGAGTTATCGACCCATGGCGTACTGTGGCTATTAGTTCTACATTGTTATAATTTTCTTCCGGCTGGCTTCGCGACGGAACTTAGATTCCATCGCCAGCTTCCGTCGTCGATGTCGCGCCTTGATTCCCGCCTCCACCTCCGCCGCGCTTCGCTCCTCTTGGAAGTACCACG
>SXGS01613319.1_pt1 | contig 23466 bp, 14 predicted proteins | sample 3174681 | NCBI WGS metagenome assembly SXGS01 (sample SAMN11356861, study PRJNA531348) | freshwater metagenome | isolation source: freshwater sample F1-80 | place: China: Fuxian Lake, Yuxi | collected 2017-12-25
GAAGCCGGGGGCGACCACGAGTCCCTTGCAGTCGATGATCCACTTGGCGGACTTCAGCTCAAACTTGCCGACGCCGACGATGCGATCGTTGCTGATAGCGACGTCGCCGACTTGGCCGTCAGAGCCCAATCCGTCGAAGATCGTGCCTCCTTTGAGGAGGACGTCGGCTTCGGTGGGATCGGCGGCGGAAGTGAAGGCATTGCAAATTGCAAATTGCAAAATGCAAATTGCAAATTGAAGGCAGAGGGGGTGACTGAATGACTTGTTTCGTCTAATTTGCAAGTTGCAATTTGCAAGTTTCATTTTGCGATCCCCTTATGCGGCTTTGCGAGCGGGCATCGCCTCCTCGAAATCAAGCCGCTCCGCGCGGCCGGCGGCCCAGTCCTCAATGCGAGCATACAGTCGGTCCATCGCGTCTTGAACTCGCTGCCGGTTGAGGTCGATCTCTTCACGAGTCAAATCCGCGGGGACAGGGATCGGCTTGCCAAGAATGCAGTACTCATCGTGAAGGGCAGGGGGAGCAGCATGTCGGTCCAAGTGCCTCGGAATCTCACCCCTCGCCGACAACTGAAAGCCGCGGGAACGATCGTCAGCCCAGTTCGAGAAGCGAGAAAGACAATGCCATCTTTCATCTCGCGACGAGGACCACGTGGGCCATCGGGAGTGATCGTGACGTGTTGTTGCTCGGCGACGTTGAGAAGCTGGCGGAGCGCCTGTGCTCCACCGCGAGTTGTTGAGCCTCGATAGGGAGCCACGTTCAAGAGTCGCAGCGTCTCGGCGACGTAGGCCCCATCCCGATGCCGGCTGGTGAGCGCCGAGCCATTGTGCGGCTTGGCCATCAACAACGGGGAAAACAAAACGTCATGCCAGGCCGAGTACAGGAACCGTCCCGGCAGATCAGGATCCCAGCCATTCGTGCCGGGAAAAATGGCGAATTCCTTACGGCAGGTCGCAAAGAGCAGTTTCAAAGTTACAACAACCAGCCACGCCACGAACTTGGTGAGCCTCTCGCTGCGAATTCTCACTCCGTTTCTCCTCAATACACGTCATCATGATGTGTGAGTGGAGATTTTATAGTTCGGTTCGCCGATCGCTCAAAGACCTTTTTTGGATGGCTCAGAGTTCGCCAGCGGCGGACATTGGGCGGGGGCTCAAACACGTCTTCCGGTTGTCGGGTGTGCTGCTTCCACTCGCTCGCTTGGAGCACGCTGTGAGAAACGCGATAACTCAATCCTAGTAGCACAACCTGTCACTAATCTGTCATCAGCGCGGCGCATTTCCAGACTTGATGAGAAATGGGGCTTGCGGATGAAGACCGGTTGGATCGGGTGCTGGGGAACGCTCGATTCTGTGTTGAAGTGCTCGCCACTTGTCATTATCACGCTCTCACACGTTGAGGAATCGAAATGCCGGATTGGGAATTCTGGATCGACGTCGGCGGCACGTTCACCGACTGCATCGCGCGAACCCCCAGCGGTGAGTTGCGTCCGATCAAAGTGCTCAGCAGCGGAGTCACCAAAGGGCAGGCCGAGGAAGTGCAGGGGACGAATCGACTCGTTGATCCGCTGCGAAGAGCGGACACTGACGACTTCTGGGTGGGCTATGAGATTCGTTTCCTCGACGAGTCCGGCCAAGCGTTGCTGATCAGCCAAGTGGCGGCATTTCATCGGCGTCTTGGCGTGCTGGAAATCTCGACGCCGTTGCCGCAGAGCATCACCTCTGGCACACGTTACGAATTGACCGCCAATGAAGAGGCTCCGATTTTGGCGATCCGCACCGCGCTGGGGTTGCGTCGCGATCATCCGGTCCCGCCGGTGACGGTTCGACTCGGCACAACTCGCGGCACGAATGCGTTACTGACTCGCCGAGGAGCTCGAACAGTCTTCGTCACGACTCGCGGATTCGCCGACGTGTTGCTGATCGCTAATCAAGACCGGCCGCGACTGTTCGATCTCGACATTCAAAAGCCCGAACCGCTTTTTTCTGATGTCCTCGAAATCGATGAACGCCTTGATGCCGACGGACAAGTGCTGAAGGCTCCCAACGAAGAGACGATTCGGCGTCAGCTTCAATCCCTCGCCCCTCGCCCCACGCCCCTCGCCCCTCCTTCACTAGCGATCTGCCTGCTGCACTCGTTTGCGAATCCCTCTCACGAACAACTCGTCGAACGCATCGCCCGCGAGGTCGGCTTCACCGAGATCAGCGTGTCGAACTGCCTCGCACCGCTGATCAAGATCGTCAGCCGCGGCGACACGACAGTGATGGATGCGTACCTGAATCCGATCCTGCGCGAGTACGTCGGACGACTGCGTGAACAGCTTCAGGCGAGTGGGGGGCGTCAGCCCCCTAGTGTATTCGATGCGGATCGTGAACTGAGCGGCAAGGCGCTAACCGCCGGTGGATCTCGGATCGAAAAACCGGCGGCTAGCGCCGTGCCGCTCAAACTCATGACCTCTGCCGGTGGCCTCATCGACGCGGATCGGTTTGTGGGCAAAGACAGCATCCTGTCCGGCCCAGCCGGTGGTGTGATTGGGTTTTCGCGAGTCGCTCAACAAGCGGGGTTCGACAAAGCGATCGGCTTCGACATGGGCGGGACGAGCACCGACGTGTCCCGGTTCGATGGCGAATACGAATACGAATTTGAGACCAAGAAGGCCGGAGTCCGCATCGTCGCACCGATGCTCGCCATTGAAACGGTCGCGGCGGGTGGTGGGAGCATTTGCGACTTCGACGGAGTGAAGCTGATCGTTGGGCCGCAGAGCGCCGGCTCCGATCCCGGCCCGGCGTGTTACGGGCGCGGCGGACCGCTGACCGTGACCGATGTGAATTTGTGGCTCGGCCGGATCGTGTCGTCGCGGTTTCCGTTCCCGCTTGATCTCGACGCCGTTGAGCGGCGATTAACGGAGTTGAGCTCTCGCGTGGCGACACCTGATTCCTTCGCGCTGGCCGACGGCCTTTGCTGCATCGCGAACGCGAACATGGTGCGAGCGATTCGGAAGATTTCGATCGCTCGCGGCTACGATCCGGCGGAGTACGTGCTGGTCTGCTTTGGTGGCGCGGGCGCGCAGCACGCTTGCGAGATTGCGACCTCGCTGGGGATGCGGCGAGTCTTGATTCATCCTTTGGCGAGCTTGCTCAGCGCGTATGGCATCGGACTCGCCGACGTGCGACGGTTTGGTGAGCGGTCGGTGTTGAAGCCGTACTCGACAGAACAACTGGCCGTTTTGGAAACACTCTTTCGTGAACTCGAACAAACAGCGCGGGCAGAAGTCGCTGCCGAGGGGATTGCCGCGGATCGAATCAATTCCGCGATCCGCTCGTTGGATCTGCGTTACGCCGGCGTCGAAGCGACGATCCGAGTGATCTGTCCGTCCGACGGCAACTACGCCACGAAATACGAAGAATTGCATCGTCAGCTTTACGGCTACGCGCACAGCTCCCGCAAATTGGAAATCACTGCCGCGCGAGTCGAAGTCGTTGGACTGACTGCCGAACCCCCAACGACAACGCAACCGCTGGTGCCGCGAGTGCGCGTTGCGAACGAGACGCAACGCGCGTGGTTCGGCGGCGAGTTCCGCGAGACGCCGGTGTTCTTTCGCGAACATTTACATCCGGGGGACGAGATTGGTGGACCGGCTTTGATCTCAGAGCCGAGTTCGACCATCGTCGTCGATGTTGGTTGGATCGCTCGTGTGTTGGCTCGCGGAGAGGTCGTTCTGGAGGTGAGCAAAGAGAAAGCGGTATCGCGGCTGTCGGCTGTCGGCGATCGGCTGTCGGCCGATCCGGTGTTGCTGGAGATCTTCAATAACCTGTTCGCGTCGGTTGCCGAGCAGATGGGAGTCACGCTGCAAAAAACGTCCTGCTCAACGAACGTGAAGGAGCGGCTCGATTTCAGTTGCGCGATCTTCGATCCGGATGGCAATCTCGTCGTGAATGCTCCGCACATCCCGGTGCATCTGGGGGCGATGAGCGAAACGGTCAAGCGAGTGATCGCCGACAACCCGGACGAGTTCGGAATGGGGAGTTCGGAATGCGGAGTTGACAGAACATACTCCGCATTCCGAACTCCGCATACCGCATACTCACCTTCGGTCTGTGTAACCAACGATCCGTATCGCGGCGGCTCGCACCTGCCGGACGTGACTGTCGTAACTCCCGTGCGAGACGCTCATGGCGAGTTGATCTTCTTCACCGCCAGCCGCGCGCATCATGCGGAAATCGGTGGCATCCTGCCCGGTTCGATGCCGCCGTTTTCCAAGCATTTGGGTGACGAAGGGGTGTTGATTCGCAACTTCAAACTGGTCGATGGCGGCGTGTCGCGTGAGGACGAACTGAAAGCCCTTTTGTTGTCCGGCACGTATCCGACTCGATCGGTAAATGACAACCTCGCGGATATTCGAGCACAGGTTGCGGCGAACAACATCGGCGTCAACTTGCTGCGTGAGTTGGTTGAGAAGCAATCGCTCGAAGTCGTGCATGCCTACATGCGGCACATCCAAGTCGCAGCCGCGACAAAGATGCGGTTGGCGCTCTCGGCTCTGCCGGATGGGCGATACGAGCGAGTCGATCATCTGGATGATGGCTCGCCAATCCAGGCGACGATCATGATTGCTGGAGACTCGGCGACGGTGGACTTCACCGGCACGGGGCCGGTTCTGACGAGCAACCTCAACGCCAACCGAGCGATCGTCACGGCGGCGGTGATGTATGTCTTCCGCTGCCTGATCAACGAGGACATCCCGCTCAACGGCGGAGTGCTGGAGCCGATCACGATTGTCGTCCCCGAATGTTTGTTAAATCCGCCGGAGCATCCCGATCCCGCGCAGAGCGCGGCGGTCGTTGGCGGCAACGTCGAGACTTCGCAGCGCGTCGTCGATGTATTGCTGGGGGCGTTAGGGCTGGCGGCGGCGAGTCAGGGGACGATGAACAATCTCACGTTCGGTGATGCGACGTTCGGCTATTACGAAACTATTTGCGGCGGTTCCGGGGCAACGCCCAAAGCGAACGGAGCGGGCGCGGTCCACACCCACATGACGAACACTCGGCTGACCGACGTGGAAGTGATCGAGCGGCGATACCCCGTGCGCGTCCAAGAGTTTTCGATCCGGCGTGGTTCGGGCGGCGCTGGAGAACATCGTGGTGGCGATGGGATCGTGCGACGGATCGAGTTTCTCAAGGCGCTCAACGTGTCACTGCTGACGGAGCGGCGCGGGCCGTTTCCTCCGTTTGGATTGAACGGCGGGGAACCGGGGTTGCTTGGACGTAACAGCCTGATGAAAGCGGGATCGGCAGAGGGCGTTGATTTGGGCGGTAAGGCTCAGATCGCTGTTCAGCCGGGCGATGTGTTGACGATCGAAACGCCGGGGGGCGGCGGATGTGGAACGGCCAAATGAAATAGGCGAGCGGGGCGGCGTCAGCCCCCCGGTGAATTCGCGGATGAACCGGGGAGCTGACGCTGCCCCGTTCGCCAAGGCATTTTTGAGCGCTACTCGAAGTCGCCGACCATCCAGCGGACGAGGAGGTCGAGTTCCTTCTCGGTCAGGCGTTCGCCGAAGGCGGGCATCGCGTTGCCGGAGCCATAGAACTTTTCGTGGCCCGGATTCTTGAGGAACTCAGTCAGCCAGATTTTGCCGCCGTAGTTCGTTAGCGACGGGCCCGCTCCGACTTCTCCGAGCAGCTTGTCCTCGCCGATCGGTTGTAGCGAATGGCAGTCGGTGCATTTCGATTCAAAATCGCCAACCGGGATCTTGCCGGTCTCAAAGATCTGCCGGCCACGTTTCGGTGCCTCATCCGAGATGCCCGGCGCACCTTTACGTTGGCCTTGTGAGTGCAGGAACGCGACGAGGTCGGTCAGAGCTTGTTCGTTCTCTTTGACTCGCCAATGCTGAGCGTGGGACGCGGACCAGATCGACATGTCCCCTTCGAGGAATCGCTTCGACGATTCGGCGACGTTTCCGTCTTTGTCTTTGACGTTCGCCAGCGCGGAGAACGTCCCTTTGAAATCGGTGATGACCGCTTTGATCCATTCGGTTGAGCCGAACTTGCCGAGGTCGGTGGCGGTGGCGTTCTCTTTGACTCGTTCTTTCGTGCCGTCCTTCTTCTTCTCGATCTTCACGACCTCTCGTCCGGTGCCGTCGTGTCCGTCGTAGCGGTGGCACGGAGCACAGTTGCGGGCAAACAACCGTGGACCTTGAGCCTTAGGATCAGCTCGCAACAACGAGACCGCTCCTTCGAGTGGAATCCCGGTCCCAATTCCCTCCGGAGGAGGTTCAATAATGGACTTCATGCGGATCGAATCTTCCTGAGCTTGTTTGACGGCCGCGATGAAATCGGGGTCCGCGGCGTCGTTCTTCAAAGCCAATCCGGTCAGCCCGATGATGCCGACCATCATCACGAACAGGAACGTGACGTTGAACGCATGGCCGACTTTCCAACGGCCAATGATCGGCATTGCCGCGAGGATGGCCATCAATGCACCGGGGAGATAGATCGCTCCAAAGGCGAGACCCTGATGCTCGACCCATTCGAATCGCAGGAATTGGAATAGGAACAGAAAATACCACTCCGGCCGCGCGGCGGAATATGCCTCAGACGGATCGGCCGGTGCCGCGAGTTCGGCTCCGTGATGCCAGATCGTCAACGTCAGCACGGTGCCTAGAACTGCGAGACACGCGATGGCATCCTTCAACACTTGATCCGGCCAGAAGGTCGTCGCCGGAGCGTGATCGGGATCGGGAACCGTGATGCCATGTCGGCGAAAGACGGCAATGTGCAGCACGATAAAGGCGATCAATGTCCCTGGCAGAACCCCCGCGTGCATCGCGAAGAAGCGCGTCAGTGTGTGATGCCCGTACTGCGGGCCGCCTTGGGCGAGGTTCTGCAACTGCGGGCCGACGACGGGAGTTGCTCCCATGATCTCGGTCGAAACCTGCGTCGCGTAGTAGCCCTTCTGATCCCACGGCAGCAGATAACCGGTCAGGCTGAGGCCCAAGACAATCTGCATCAGAATCAGGCCGAGCCAAAAATTGATTTCGCGCGGAGCTTTGTAAGCACCGTCGATCACGACCTGCATCAGGTGCAACGCCAGCAGCACGGTCATCGCGCTCGCGGAGAAGTGATGCAGTCCGCGCACCAGCCAGCCGAATTGCATGTGGTGCTGGATGTAGTACACGCTCTCCCAAGCGGTCGTCGTGCTGGGACTGTAGGCCGTCCACAAAAACAGGCCGGTGATGACCTGAATCGTGAAGGTAAACATGAGCGTGCTGCCCCAGACGTATCGCCAGCGAGCGCCGCCAGGGATGTTCTCGTAAAGAGCTTCGTGCATCAGCTTCTTCAGGCCGGTGCGGTTGTCGAGCCAGTTGATGAGTGCGTTCATGGTTTCCGTGGGGCAGGTTTTCGACCTGCCTGTCAGGTTCGAGGATGGAAGGCGAGGCAGTCTGAGACGGGCAAGTTGAAAACCTGCCCCACAACTAGCCGACCGGAATCTTTTCGGGAGTCGTGGCTCGGAAGTTTTGGAATTTCAGCCAGACTTCGCCGCCATTGCGGATTTGAACTTCGAGGGCATCAAGGTCGCGCGGTGGGATTTCATTTTGCTTGACGCCGTCCACGCCGAAGGTGCTCGTGTGGCAGGGGCAGAAGTAATGTTTTTCGGACGGCTTGTAGTCGACAGCACAGCCAAGGTGCGGGCAACGCGAGTTGAAGGCGACGATTGTTTCTTTGTCTGCCCGTCGCAGGTAGACCGCTCCCACCGGCTGGTTGAGATAAGTGTTCCAGGCGTCGACCTTGTTCATGATGATCTTGACCAACTGCGGTTCGCCGTTGACCTCCAATGCCTCGAGCGAGACAGGCATCTTCAGAAAGCCGTCTCCGCTGCCGTCTTTCTTTTTGCGCATCAGCGGATCGAGAAAGAAGGCCAGTCCCGACACGGCGGGAACGGCCCCGACTAGGAGGCCGATTCCGGCGGCAAGGATATGAGTCATGAAACCGCGGCGAGGTTCGCCCGATGGGGTTTGGTGGAGGTCGAGATGAGGTTGAGACATCGCGTAACTCTTTTTTTCAAAGGCGGGAGTTGGGGAGGGACTCAAGTGGCCAGAGCCGCTTTGATGGCGGTCAGCACTTGAGCAATGGCGGTGGGCACAGGACCGGGGAGGATGGCTCCGGCGGCTTGCTTGTGGCCTCCGCCGCCGAAGCGTTCGGCGATGGCGGCGACGTTCAAACCGACTCGGCTGCGGAAACTGATCTTCACGGATTTCGTGGCTTGTTCGATGGCGATGAAGGCGGCTTTTGTCCCAGAGATCTTCAGGCACTCGTTGACGAGGTCTTCGGTGTCGGCCGGGACCGCACCAGTCTCGGCGAAGTCCTGCTGAGTCACCGTGACATAGGCCAACTGACCGTCGAAATCGAGCTTCACCGTACTGAGCACTCGGCCCGCCAACTTGGTTCGGGAGATGGTCGTCTGCTCGTACAGCGTTTGAAACAGTAAGTTTGGTTGCGCTCCGGCGTCAATCAAATCGCCGGCAATGCGGAGCGTGTTCGCTGTCGTCGAGGGGAATCGGAACCAACCGGTGTCCGTTGCGATCGCACAGAACAAAGCGTCAGCCGCAGGCTTCGACACTGCCACGCCAAAGAAGCGGAACAACTGAAAGACGAGTGCTCCGGTTGCTTCGGCCGTCGTGTCTTTGAATTCGAGGGCCCCTAAATCGTCCGAGCTGACGTGGTGGTCGATCAGCACCTTCTTCGCCTTGGTGTGCTTGATGATGCCACCGAGTTCCGTGAGTTGGCCCCATGCGCTGGTGTCCAGAATCATGTGGACGTCGGTGTCGAACGCTTCGGCCGAGGTCATTCCGCCGCCGAATTTTTTGACTCGCTGAGTCGGGTCCAAGAACAATAGACTGGCTGGGGAACTCGACGGGTTGACGATTCGCACGTCCTTGCCCATCGCTTCGAGCAACGCCGCCATTCCCAGTTCCGATCCTAGCGCGTCGGCGTCAGGGCGGACGTGGCTGGAAAGCACGAAGCGTTGGTGCTCGGCGATGATCGGGCGAAGCGGTTCCCAGTTGATGGTCATGAGGCGGGCGTTCTCGTGAAGCAGGTTTTCAACCTGCCAATGGGTTCGTCTTGGACGGGCAGGTTGAAAACCTGCCCCACGTTCAGGCAGACCAAACTACTGGTCTCTCGCCTCATTCGCTAGAGCACGCACGGTCTCCAGGTCGTGATTGAGCTGTTGCTTTAAGGCATCACTCGACTCAAACCGCACAACATCCCGGACCCGCGCCAGAAAATCGACATCCAGCGTCTGCCCGTACAAGTCTCCTGTGAAGCCGAGCAGATGCGCCTCGAACTTCCTGGCCGCTTCGTCGAAGGTGGGGTTCGGGCCGAGGTTGATTGCGGTGGGATAGCTCTTGTCGGCGACGGTGCAAACGCCCGCATAAACTCCATCCGGCGGCAGCAGCGTTGTGATCCCTTCCAGGTTCGCCGTGGGAAATCCGATGGTTCGGCCTCGTGCGGCTCCTTGGGCAATGACGCCGCGCACTCGATACGGATGGCCGAGCATCTCGACTGCTTCAGCGATTTGGCCTGAGGCGATTCGCAAACGGACTTCACTGGAGGAAATCATCTTCCCATTCACGATCACCGCCGAGACCACTTCCAGCGAGCGGCCGGCGGCATCGCATAGAGTTCGCAACGTCTGCACGTTGCCGGCTCGGTTGTGGCCGAAGAAGAAGTTTGGGCCTTCCACCAAGCCGCTGGCGTTGAGTTGGGCGAGGATGATGTCTCGAAAGAACTCGTCCGGTGTGAACTGCAACAGCGCATGATCCGTCGGATAAACGACGACAGTGTCGATGCCGTACTTGGCAAACAGCTCCAGCTTGTGATCGAGCAGGCTCAAGGCTGGAGGCGTCTGTCGCGGTCGCAGCAGCGTGATGGGATGCGGATCGAACGTTAGTACGACCGCAGGTGTGCGGTCGGTCGCCGCTCGCGCGACGAGCGTGGCCAACATGCTCTGAGGGCCGCGATGCACGCCATCGACGTTGCCGATCGTGACCCAGCCGCCTCGGTATTGGTCTGGTTGCTGGAAACCGCGCTGGATGTGCATCGGGACCGGGTTGGGAATTGCAAGTCGCAAATTGCAAGTTGCAAATTGCAAATTGGCGAGGCACAGAACTCTGTCAAACCGGCATCAATCCCAGACACCAGCCAGCGGCACAACCATGCCGCACAATTCGCAATTTGAGATTTACGATTTGCAATTTGCAATCGCTCGCCTACCCGCGGTGAGCGAACCCGGCATTCAATCGACGCGGGACGGACGACGTTCTTCAATGAGCTGCAAACCAGTACCGAATTAACACAATCACGCCGTATGACACGGCGGCGACAACTCCGGAGGCCGGGATCGTCAGGATCCACGCCCAAATCACACGACGGGCAATCCCCCATTGGACGGCGGAGAATCGTTGAACGGCTCCCACACCGACGATCGCACCGGTAATCGTGTGCGTTGTGCTCACGGGAATACCCATGTAGGCCGTGCCGAACAGGGCCGCGGCCGCGGCTGTTTCGGCGCAGGCACCGCTGTACGGCCTAAGCTTGGCGATTTTCAGGCCCATCGTTTTCACGATACGCCAGCCACCGCTTAATGTTCCGAGGCCGATTGCCAGATGGCAGACCAGCACGATCCAGAAGGGAAACGTCTCCTTGCCGGACTCGAAGCCGACCTGCCGTTCTTTCCAAAGCGTGGCGTACAACAACGCGGCGATGATGCCCATCGTCTTCTGCGCGTCGTTGGTGCCGTGTCCCAAGCTGAATAAGGCCGCAGAACCAAGTTGCGTCATTCGAAACCACCGGTCAACCCTAGAGGGAAGCGCCCGTCGAAACGTCCACAACAATCCGATAATCAGCATTAAGGCCAGCACCAGTCCCACGAATGGCGAGATCACGATGTACTGCACCGTCTTGAGGAATCGGTCCCATTGCAGCACGCCCGAAAATCTCCAAGCGTGTGCCATCGCCGCACCGCCGAATCCACCCAACAAAGCGTGTGAGGAACTGGTCGGCAGCCCGACATACCAGGTAATCAGATCCCACACGATGGCCCCGATCAATCCGGCGAAGATCACGTCGGGGGTGACAAACTCCTTATGCACCATCTTGCCGACGGTGTTGGCGATCGCGACGCCAAACACCCAGGCAGCGGCAAAATTCCACCACGCGGCCCAGATCACCGCAGGCAGAGGCCGCAGCACTCGCGTGCCGACCACCGTCGCGATCGAGTTCGCCGCATCGTGAAATCCGTTGATGAAATCGAACGCCAGGGCCACGACGAGAATCAGCAGCACATACGGGTGCTGCACGATCTGCCCCATGTCGCGCACGAATTGTCCAAAGACCAGGTCCATCGCTTCCATTCAGAGTCGCTCCAGTTTGGCAAGGTGCGGTCGAGTCGCTCAACTTGCCTTCACGACGATCTCGTTGAGCACATGCGCCACGTCGCGGCAGGCATCAACGGTGTTCTCCAGCCACGAATACACGTCTCTCTGCTTAATGAACGTCATGATTTCCGGCGGATTGGCGAACAAGTCCGCCTCGACGTTGCGATACACCTCGTCGGCCATATTCTCCAGCCGACTGATCTCGCGCAACTCGATGGCCATCTTCTCGGAGCTGATGTGCTTGTTCTTGCGGAGCATGCTCACGGCCAGTTGCACATGGTTGCACGACTCTTGAATGATGAGGGCCATTTTGACCGCTTCAGGAGTCGGCTTTTCGATGCCGAACGCCGTCAGCCGGAACGCTGCCTCTTCCAGGTTGTCGAGCACGTCATCCAGGCTCGTGGCGAGCGCGTGAATGTCTTCGCGGTCGAATGGCGTAATGAATGTCCGGCCAAGCGACGTCAGGATTCCCTCGACGGCGATGTCGCATTTGTGCTCTAGCTCACCAATCTCGCTCATGCGGCGTTCGCGGTGATCGAAGAGGTCCACCAGTTCCGCAAATGTCTGAGCGGCGGTGACAATGATCTTGGTCACCCCGTCGAACTGGTCAAAGAATTTCTGTTCCCGCGGAATCAAAGAAAATCGCATGGTGCTACTCAGGAGGACGATGAAGGCAAACGAAAACTTTTGTTAAGAATTCGATAGGAATTGATTAAGGCTGCGGAATGTATTGGCCGTCCCCGGCATTCTCAACGAGGCGGCAACTCGACGGTGTTGGTCCAGTCCCCGGAGTCTCGACACAACAGGCGCGATCGGGCGTGGCAATCCAGGGAGTCGCTGAAAAATGCCGTCTTGTCCCGTTCCAGGGATCAAACTAGAGTGCAAAACGTGGACTGATGAGGACTTCGCTCGGCTCTTAACGACGGTTGTGGCATCGTGGCACTCACGGAAATCGACCGAACTTTGCTGAAACGCTGCCTCTCCGAGGAACCCGGAGCGTGGAAGGATTTCGTCGACCGGTTCATCGGCCTGTTCGTGCATGTCGTCAACCACACGGCGCATGCCCGCAGCGTGTCTCTGTCGCCGGACGATGTCGAGGATTTGTCGGCCGAGGTGTTCGTTACGCTGTTGTCCAACAACTACGGTGTCCTGCGGGCGTTTCGCGGCAAGAGCTCCCTGGCGACGTACCTGACCGTGATTGCTCGGCGGATCGTCGTGAAAGAGATCACGCAGCGTAAGCACTCCGAGGCACTTGGCCATGTGTCTGTGCATAGCTCCTCGCTCGAAGCGGCCCATGCCGGCGGGACGGAATCGCAACGAATCGAAAACCGTGAAGAGGTCGCTCGGTTGCTGAGCGACCTGCCGCCCCGCGAGGCGGATGTGATTCGGCAATTTCACCTCGAAGGCAAGTCGTATCGCGAAATCAGCGCGTCGCTCGGCATCCCGGAAAATTCGATCGGGCCGACCCTGAATCGCGCTCGCGAGCGGATGCGGCAGCAAAGCGTGACCCCCTAAACTCGACTCGCCACAATCGGGCGACGTTCGCCCCTCTGGTTTCGCTTCTGTGATTGAGTTGGCTCGATGAGTTCGACCTACGCCGCCTGTGCCGAACACGTTCAACACCTGCACGCGGCGGTGCGGCAGTTGGAAGTTCAGAGCCGCTTGCTGCAACTGGCTCCGCTGGCGGGGCGCGAATGGTTCGAGTTGCTCGAACGCAAGCTGCTGCCGCAGTTGACCGACGACGCCTTTCTGGTTGTGGCGGTTGTCGGCGGCACAAACATCGGCAAGAGCGTCATCTTCAATCACCTGGCCGGCTGCCGAGCGAGCGCGACTTCGCCGTTCGCGTCAGGTACCAAACACCCGGTCTGTTTGGTACCGCCGGACTTCGATCAGCGGCACGACTTGGATTCGATCTTTCGCGGATTTGAACTGCATCAGTGGTCGGACGCGAACACGGCACTCGAAGATCACCCAGAGCACCGGCTGTTCTGGCGGACCAGTGAGGCCACGCCGTCCAATCTGTTGATTCTCGACACCCCCGACATCGACGGAGACGTCCGCGTGAATTGGGAGCGAGCCGACAACATCCGCCGCTGCGCCGATGTGCTCGTCGCCGTGCTGACTCAGCAAAAGTACAACGACGCGGCCGTTAAACAGTTCTTTCGCAAAGCGGCTGAGGAAGACAAAGCAGTGCTCGTGGTCTTCAATCAGGTGTTGCTTCCCGATGACGAAGAGTATTGGCCGATCTGGTTGCGGACCTTCTGTCAGGAGACGGGAGTGTGCCCGGAGTTCGTTTACCTCGCCCCGGCTGATCGCCGTGCGGCGGAGGAGAATCGGCTCCCGTTCTACGTGGGGCAGGTTGGGCAGGTTGAAAACCTGCTCCAAGAAAAACGCAAACTCAAAGACGACATCTCTTCGCTGCGTTTTCACGAGATTAAACTCCGTACGCTACGCGGTTCTCTGCACAGCGTGCTCCATCCAGAGACGGGCGTCCCCGCGTACCTCAGCGAGATCGAACGTCGCGGCGCAGAGTTTCAGAAAGTCTCAGACCTCGTGCTGACGCAGAAGATCTCCAAGGACGATGACTGGCCGCCGGTGCCAAATCTAGTGATCGTGCAGGAAGTCCGACTTTGGTGGCAGCAGCAGCGCGAAGGACTGACCAAGACTGTCCATGACGGTTTCAACGCGATCAGCCGGGGACTGCTTGGTGTGTACTCGCTGGTCCGCGACCGAGTGGCCGGAAAGCCGACTCCGCCGCTGGATCTGTTTCGCGAACGCGAATGGCAAATGATCTACAACAAAGTCGAGTCGGTGTATGAGCGGTTGTGCGAATTCGCTGAGCTTCGCAATCCGCTACTGCAACCGCGAATCGAAGAGATGCTCAGCGGAATCTCTCGCTCGCGGCTATTGGAACTGTTGAAAGCCGAGCACAACCGGATCGATTTCGCTCAGGTGATTCGCGACTTAGTCACCGCCGAGATGGAGGCATTTCGGAAGGACAGTCCGCAAGTGTTCCAATACATGAAGTGGATCGATCACGGCGCCGCGGCCGTGCGACCGGTAACGACCTTTTGCCTGTTCATCACGGGTGCCGGGCCGGCCGGTGAAATGGTGAATCAAGTGGCCGCCAACGCGATGTTTTACGCCGCCGCGGAACTCGCGGGGGGCACGGTGGCCGCGACTGTCGGAGAGAGCGCAATCAGTGGAGCCGCATCGACCGGAGCGGGACTTTTTGAGGCTCACTTTCGCCGGTTGCACATCCGGTTCACGGCCGAGCGAACCCATTGGCTGCATCGCATGTTGGCCGAACATCTTTATCGTGCCATCCCGGACGAACTCCAGGCGGCGACCGTCGTGCCGCAGTCGGCGGCCTTTCAAAAGGTGCGCGACACGATCGTGGTGTTGGAGAGCGAAGTGCTGGCTTCGCCGGGCGACACTCAAAACTCGGAAGCAAATCATGGGTGACTCCGAACTGGCTCAAATCGAATTGTTTGCCGAGATCGACGAACTGCTGCGGCGGGTACGTGAGTTCGTAGGGACCGAATCGGCCTGGGAACCGCTCGGTCATTGCCGAGCGATCCTGCGACGACTGCTGGGCCGTGTCGAGACGTTGCGAATTCGTCTGGAAGCTCCGCTGGTGGTGGCGACGTTCGGCGGTACTGGGGTCGGCAAGAGTTCGCTGGTCAACGCGCTAGTCGGTCGCGAAAGCTCTCGGACGGGTCGACAGCGACCGACGACGACTCTGCCAGTGTTGATCGCGCACCCCGACACAAACCTGGATGGTCTCGGCCTGCCGTTGAATGAGTTTGAGGTGGCCCGCATCGACTCACCGATCTTGCGAGATATTGTCGTCGTCGATTGCCCGGACCCAGACACGTCTGAAGGGGAGACGTCCGGATCGAATCTCACGCGTCTGCGAAAGATGCTGCCGCATTGCGATGTGCTGCTGTTTGTCTCGACGCAGCAAAAATATCGTTCGGCTCGTGTAGGCGATGAGCTGCAACAAGCGGCCGAAGGCTGCCGATTGCTGTTCGTTCAAACGCACGCGGACCAGGACAGCGACATTCGCGAAGATTGGCGGCGACAACTCGCAGACAAGTACGCGGTGCCCGAAGTGTTCTTTGTGGACTCGTTGAGCGCGTTGCAGGATCAACAAGTCGGTCGGCGGCCGTCGGGAGATTTCGCGCGGTTGCAGGACTTGCTGACCAGCCGCATCGCCGCCTCACAGCGGATTCAAGTGCGGCGAGCAAATCTGCTCGACTTGATCCACGCCGCGCTGCTGCATTGCCGCGAGCACGTCACCGGGAACTTGCCGGCCATCGACCGATTAGAAGTCGCTTTGGGCGAGCAGAGCCAGAAGTTGCACGACGCGATGACTCAGCGACTGCGCGAGGAACTCGTGGCAAGCCAAAGTTTGTGGGAGCGGCGACTGCTGACGGCCGTGACCGAACGCTGGGGCGCGAGTCCGTTCTCGTCGATCCTGCGCGTGTATTCGGGACTGGGAAACTTGCTCGCCTCGGCCTCGCTGTGGCGTGCACGCTCGTCCGTGCAGATGGCCTTGATCGGCGTCGTTCAGGGAACGCGCTGGCTGTCGAGCAAACAACAGGAACGGGAGGCCGAATCGAATCTGCAACGAGTCGCTAGTTCGCTCGGCCTGGAAGACGACTTGCTCCGCGAATCGCAATTCGTGCTGAATGGATTCCTGCGCGACGCGAAGCTGACGCAGTTGTCGAGCGGAACGAAGACCGTGCAGGAACTGCGGCAGGAAGCTGCTCGTGTGGAGAGTCAGTTCCTGGGTGATGCCGGTCAGCGCATCGACGGCATCGTCGAAGAAGTTGCGAAGCAGCGGTCAGGCCCGTTGATTCGGGCGTGGTACGAAGTCCTGCTGTTCTCGTTCGTGGGCTTCGTCCTGTACCGCATCGTGAAGAGTTTCTTCTGGGACTCGTTGGAGTCCCCCGACAAGATTCTACCGACGCATTTCTATGTCAACGCGGGCGTGATCTTCGTGATTTGGGCATCGTTGCTGGTGATGCTCTTCACGCGGCGATTGCGGCGCGGGTTGCAGAAGCAAGTAGATCAACTCGCGGCCGGTTTGGCTCGGCAGCGAATTCAGCAAGGCTTGTTTCCCGCCTGGGAGGAAGCGTGCCGGGACATCCGCGCGGAATGCCAAATGTTGGAAGGGTTGGCGGCATCGGCCCATTTGGTTCGCGAACGAATCGCGCTGCCAACTCAATTCGGTGCCGCGCGATAGCGAACAATACTGGCGCGCGGGGTGTCGTCAGTCTCCCCAGTGCTTCGAAGCAAGACCAAGACCGGCGGGTTGACGTCGCCCCGCTCGCCAGAACGTGGCACGGGATCGCCGCGTGTCGAGTGACTCGTCAGCTACTTGTTGAACACTGGGCTGACCGCGTTGTTTGAAGTCGCTGGCTTGATGCGCTTGTTGCCGTTGATCGCACCGGAGACTTGGCCGGAAACTTTATCGACCGGAGCGGCTCGCACGCCTGCCTTCAGTGGATAGTCACCCTGTTCGGTTCCGGGAACGTACAAGCGTCGCTGCGGTTGGTAGCCGATCCAGGAGAGGAAGTCGTTGAGGTTGACGATCCGCACCCCTTGCTGCTGAGCCTCTCCTTTGAGTTGCTTCAGCTTTTCGAGAATGCGTGCGATGCGTTCCTTGTCCTCGTCCTTGGCGGCCAGCGTGATGTCGGGAATCTGACCGATGACCAGGAATTTCGTATTCACGTCGATCCCTGGCACCCCTTCGCCGTGGTCGACAAAGTCGTTGGGGAATTTCGTGTAGCGGATGCGTTTGCCATTGTCGTCCACTTCGTTGTCGATGGTGGCACCGGCTCCAGCGACCAGTTCGTGGAGTTTCTGGCGATCGCTTTTGCCGTCGCCGTCGAGGTCGATGATGCCGACGAACGAAAAGTTTTCTCTGCGGCCGGGGCTCCAGATCGGTGTGAAGATCGGGTCGCCCTTGGTGATCGGCCGATAGAGATCGTCCTTGATGATACGGGCTTCGGCGGTGTGTGCATCAACGATGCGGGTGACTTCGATGGCCCCTTTGATGTCCTCGCTGCCACGCGCCACGCCGTTGTGACTCTTGTTGTAAACGCTGAAGGTCATGCGCTTCGGCAGGTTGTCCGCTTCACCGATATTGATCCAGACTCGGCCGTTCTGATTGTCCACCCAGCGAACGAAACCGTCGGGAACTTCAAAGCTGACCTTTTTGAGTTCGTCGATGTCATTGGAGAGTCGGATATTGATCGCGGTCAGCTTGGTGATCTCTTCGTTGAGTTTCTTGGTATCCGTGGCATGTGCGGTCTTTTCATTTTCGAGTTCTGTGGCCGCCTCGTTGACCGACTGCCGCAACTCGTCGATCACCTTTTGTTTCGCCCGCACCTCTTCGTCTTTGCTCTTGGTAGCGTCGGTCAGATCCCCTTCGGCCCGTACGCGTCCGTCATTCTGCGTCTTGACTTGCACGTCGTATTGCCGCTGCAAGTCGAGCAGATTCTTCTGCAAGGCTTCCAGGTCCAGGCGAATCTTCTCGCGATCTTGCTTGAGATCGCTGGACTGCTGGACCAGCTTGTTGATCGCCGCTTTGTAGGTTCGCTCGGCGGGGACATCCGCCTTGTCGATGTCTGCCAGGCCGGCTCCCCGAACCTTGGTGATGTTGTCGTCGCCGAGTCCATACTCCGAAGTCGCCGTGCCATTGCCGGTCAACTTCGCGAAGTCTTCAAATTCCTCGTCGCGCTTCTTCAGCGCCGCCTCGACCCCTTGACGATTTTTTTCCGAGGCTGCCAAAGCCACCTGCTTCTCGCGATCTTGCTTTACCTGCATGTAGATCACGGTGCCTAAGATCACCACAATCAGAGACAGCACAATGACTGAGACCTGATACCCAACCGGCTTGTTCGACGGCGCAGCCATGATTCACCTCGGACGGAGAATGGAACGATCGAAATATCGGAAGACGAGCGAATCGACGTGACGCGGGAACTCTACTCGGCCGTTGAGCCGGGTCAAGATGCGGTCAGCGGATCGGTCGTAGCAGTCGATTCGGCCGGAACGCCGAGCAAACGTGCGGGGCGTGGCGATTGTATTGAGGAAGAATCCCGATTGAGGATTGGTCATTGGCCGTTGGTCATTGGTGATTTGGGAATCACTCCAGGTAAATTGCCGCCGAAAATCATCAATCGCCAATGACCAACAACCAATGACCACTCCCACGCTCTTTCTGATCGACACCTTCTCGCTGCTGTTTCAGGTGTTCCACGCGATCCCTTCGATGACCAGTCCCAAGGGGCTGCCATCGAATGCTGTCTTTGGCTTCACACGGGATCTGTTCAACCTTTTGCAGACTCAGCGGCCGACGCATTGGCTGTGTGCGATGGACTCGCCGGGTCCGGGCACGCGCGAGACGCTGTACCCAAAATACAAAGCGAACCGCACCGAGATGCCCGAAGATCTGCGTCCGCAAATCGAGATGGTTCAGCAGGTGATGGACGGCTTCGGGATTCCCAAGCTGCGCTGCGACGGCTGGGAAGCGGACGACGTGATCGCCACGCTGACTCGCGAGGCAGTCGAACGGGGCTGGGAGGTTCGCATCGTCACCAACGACAAAGATGCTCGCCAACTTCTCGGCTCGCGCGTGAGGATTCTCAACGTCCGTAAAAACACCTGGCTCGATGAAGCGGAACTGAAAGCCGATTGGGGAGTCCGGCCGGATCAAGTCATCGACTTTCAATCGCTGGTCGGCGATAGCGTGGATAACGTACCCGGCGTGCCAATGGTCGGCCCCAAGAAGGCGACCGCGCTGCTGGAACAATTTGGCTCACTCGACGAGGTGCTTTCAAATGCGGACAAGGTTAAGGGGGACAAACTCAAATCCAACCTCAAAGAGTTCGCTGACCTCGCGAGACTTAGCCGCACGCTGGTCACGCTCAATCAGCATCTCGAATTGAACCCCGATTGGGACGCCATGCGCGTTGGTCGAGTCAACGTTGCTCGACTTGCCGCGCTGTTCAACGAGTTTGGCTTCCGCCGATTCATCGACGAGGCGAAGTCGTTGCCGGCGGAATTGAAACTGCCAACGACCGACTCATCGGAAGTGAGCGTCAGTTCGGAACCGATCGAATCACCCGCTCGAGAATATAAAGTCGTCCAGACAGAGACGCAGTTTGCAACGCTGGCCGAGCGACTGCGATCGCAGCGCGAGTTCTGCCTCAAAGCAATCGCATCCTCGATCAACCATCAGCAGGCGGAGATCGTTGCGCTCGCGTTCGCTTGGGATGACAGCCTGTGGTTTGTTCCGATTCATCAGCACGCTTCGAGTCCCTTGGCTGTCCGAGCAGGATCCGCAGACTCACCGCGCCGTCAGCAATCGCTCTTCGACGACGACGTGGGGCAGGTTTCCAACCTGTCCGTCAATTCCGAGCAGGTTGAAAACCCACCCCACGAAACCCCCGCATTCGTCTTCAAGACGCTGCGGCCAATCCTCGAATCACCCGACGTCCAGATCGTTTGCCACGACCTCAAGTCAGATTGCCTGCTGCTTCGCCGTGCTGAGATTCACCTGACGGGATTCGGCGTCGATCCAATGGTCGCCAGCTATCTGCTCGAAGCAGGAGCGCGCGGCCACGATCTCGCCGCGCTGGCCGAACGATTCTTGAGCCGTCATCTGCCACCGTTTGACGTCGCCTTTTTGGAAGACACTGACCGTCTGGCGGAATGGGCCACCGAACGGGTCGACGTCACTTGGCAGCTTTCGCGGAAGCTCGGTGACGATCTGCGCCGCGAGGGGCTGTGGGATTTGTACTGGAACCTGGAACGTCCGCTGATTGGCGTGCTCACGGACATGGAAGCCAACGGCGTCCGCGTCGACGTCGCCGAACTACAGCGGCAGTCGGTCGAGTTGGGGCGGCGACTCACCGAACTCATCGCGGAGATCCATCAACTCGCGGGCCACGAATTCAACATCGACTCCCCCAAGCAACTCGCGAAAGTGCTGTTCGAAGAACTGAGTCTGCCGGTGCTCAAGAAGACAAAGACTGGTGCCAGCACCGATCAAGACGTTTTGGAGAAGCTCGCGCTGGTGCATCCTCTCCCCGCGCGGATCACCGAGCATCGGCAACTCAGCAAACTCAAAGGGACGTATCTCGACTCATTGCCCGACATGGTCAACCCGCGAACCGGCAAGATTCACGCTCGCTTCAACCAAGTTGTCGCTGCCACCGGCCGGCTCAGCAGCAGCGACCCCAACTTGCAGAACATCCCGATCCGCACGACCGAGGGGCAGCGTGTGCGTCGCGCGTTTATCCCGTCCGAACCGGGTTGGAAATTCGTCTGCGCGGACTACTCTCAAATCGAACTGCGGATGCTGGCCCACTTCTGCGGCGATCCTGTCCTCTGCGATGCGTTCGCCGTCGGCACCGACATTCACACCGCCGTCGCCTGCGAGATCTTCAACGTCACCCCCGACGTCGTCTCCTCCGAGCAACGCCGTATCGCCAAAGCGGTCAACTTCGGAGTCCTCTACGGCCAGAGCGCCTTCGGACTCTCCGAAGCCCTGCACATCGAGCAAGACAAGGCGGCTCTGTTCATCGACCAATACTTCGCCAAGTACGCCGCCGTAGACGGCTACATCACTCGCACGCTGGCCGAGGTCGCACGCACCGGCTTCGCCACCACAATTCTCGGCCGCCGCCGAGCCATCGACGGCATTCGCCCAGAGCGCAAGCGGCAACTCAATCTCTCCGAACGGACCGCCATCAACACCGTCATCCAAGGCTCCGCCGCCGACCTCATCAAGCAAGCCATGCTCCGCGTCCACAACCGACTCGCCGAGACACAACACCCCGGCCGCCTGCTCCTGCAAATCCACGATGAATTGGTCTTCGAGACTCCCGCCGCCGAAGTCGATTCGCTGGCCAAACTCGTGCGTCACGAAATGACCACCGCGATGACTTTGAATGTCCCGCTCGCCGTCGATGTCTCCGTCGGAGAGAACTGGCAAGACTTAGCGGCGCTCTGAGTAAACCTGTCGCATCGCGACAGCAAGTCGAAACGTCGTATCGGCAAACGACAGGCAATCATCGAATTTTAGGGTCCAGATTCTTTCCGAGGACTTTCGAGCGACATGCGTGTTTCAAGATAAGTCTTCAAATCCAAAACGTGAATGTGTTTGTCGTAGCTTCCGGAAACGATCAAATCGGGGGACTGTGGCAGCGGCAAGCAACCGTGGATCGAACCGCCATGTCCGTAGATTGTGTAGTCGCGTCTGTTGTAGGTTGGCAGTTTCTCGCCATCCCGATGATCCCAGATCGAGATGGTGCCGTCTTCGCCCGCCACAAGCAGTCGAGAATCGTCAGGAGTGAAGGCGAGTGAACGAACGGGGGCAATTCGATTGTCATGACTGCCCAAGGTAATTACGCCATCGTCTGAATGGTCGAACTCAAGCTCTTGAATGCCTTCCCTTCCAATAGCAAATGGAAGCGAATTCCCAATTCGATTGCCAACGATCGTCTGCCACAAGCAGATTTCAGAATCGAGGCCGTTGCAGACGGCGTATCGACCGTCTGCGGTCAGCGCGATGGTCTTGGGCTCCCATTGCTGCCATCTCTTTTTGGCAATTGGAGGATCATGAAGGACTCGATGCAAATCGGAATCCCATTTGTCATCCGTGAGCCCCGCATACACTAGTTTCGAAAGACCTTCGGAGATACTCATCGTGGGAGCATCGTGCATGCGCAGTCGTTTCAGCGCCAGAGCTCTCTCTGCCCAATCACGTCCGAGAGGACCATCGTATTTTCGCAAGATCTTTAGACTGACTTTGTCGTCTGTTGTCACGACTCGCCACGAATACGCACGGGCAAAACCAGGCGGTTCGCCGTCATCCTCAGCGATGAGCTGGTCATCTTGGGCAATAGGAACCGCAGCAATCGGTGGAGAATCCTTGGGAACGGCAACCAGTTTGTAGGATTTGAACAATTCCGTAGAGTCATCATGCGGATTAACTCCGCGCGTCGTTGCTACCAGGATTGCGCCATCATGCGACCAGTCGAGGCAAGTCACCGGGAAGCTCGTCCTCGTGCCGGCGATCGTTGTTGCGGAATCCAGAGACCACAGTCGCAGGGTATGATCATCACTGCCAAAAGCGAGTTGTTTCCCATCACTGGAGAATTTCAAAGTATTGACCGCCTTCCTGTGCCCCTTCAAAACGAGCGGCGGCTGCTCAGCGTTTGCAACCAGTGACCAAACGCGGATGAGACCATCCTCACCTGCCGAAGCAATTGCATCGCCAGCCGGTGCCATCGCGACCGCACGCAGCCTCGTTCCAAGCTGCAAATCTCGAATTGGCTGGTCGTCGAGGATTTTACCACCGGCATTAATGGACCAGACAACGATGTGGCCAATAATGTCGCCAGCCACCAGCTTTCGTCCGTCGTGGCTCAGGCTGATCGACTCGACCGGCTTAGACATTGATACCGCTTGAGGTGCAGAGGCGGTCCTTTTCAACAGATCCCATTCCGGGCCACAAAGTTTGCCGAATTTCTGTTTGAGTTGATCCAGCCTCTCGCGTGCGCCTTCGTAATTTCCTTCATAAATGACGCGACTCGCGTCCGCCAAACCAGCCTTGTACGCCGCCTTCCTTTCGTTCTCTGCCGCTTTCTCTTCGGCCAGCTTCGCCTCGGCGGCCTTTTTGTCCGCTTCAATTCGTTTCATGTCGGAGGCGACGGTGAGTTTCTCAGCCTCTTCCTTGGCGACGACCGCCTGCTTCTTGGCAACTTCCGCCACATCTTTAGCAACGATGGCTTCCCCTTTCGCAATGAGGGCATCGGCGGCTTCTTTTTTTGCAATCTCCTTGGCGCTGGTGGCTTCGGCCGAGGCTCTCACCGCCTCAACTTTCAGTTTGTCCGCAGCTACGCGTAATAAATCGGCCTGTTTCTTAGCGGCCTCAGCAACCAGAAGATCGGCTTCGGCTTTCTCTGTGTCTTGCTTAGCTTTCGCCGTTTCTTCGACCGCGCGATTCTTAAGC
>SXGS01118142.1_pt1 | contig 23442 bp, 21 predicted proteins | sample 3174681 | NCBI WGS metagenome assembly SXGS01 (sample SAMN11356861, study PRJNA531348) | freshwater metagenome | isolation source: freshwater sample F1-80 | place: China: Fuxian Lake, Yuxi | collected 2017-12-25
CTACCAACGTTCTATCCACGTCGAAGGTCAAGTCGATACCCGGGCGATTGATGCCGCCGGCATTACTGAAGAGCAAGCTAAGGAAATGTACCGTTACCTCGCCATTGCCAATTACGAAGACCGTTTTGTAATTCCAACCGGGCATACCGAAGAAACCTTGGACGACTCCTTTGGTTTCCAAGGCCAAAACGGCTTTAACTTTGGTAACGACAGTTCACACGGCGTTTCAAAAATTACTTTATTTCCACGCAGACGTAAAGACACGGTGGAGCCTAATGAACTGGCGCCGGCTAGCGATAATAATAGCTAAACCCTAAAGGAAAACAGCATGCAAATTTACAAATTATTATCGGCGCTATTGGATTACCCAGATCAGGATTTGCTCGCGCACCTGCCTGATTTGCAAGACTTCGTTGAGCACAGTCCAGAGTTGGATACCGCCGAACGCGAGGCCTTGCAGGGCTTCTTGACGCATATGCAAAGTCGCCCGCTCACCGATTTGCAAGCCGATTACGTGCAAACCTTTGACATGACCGCAGAACACAGTTTGCATCTGACCCACCATTTGTTTGGTGACGATAAAAACCGTGGCCCGGCCTTAATCGATTTAGGCGAACTGTACAAGGATTACGGGGTGGAATTCGTGAGCAATGAGTTGCCCGATTACCTGCCCCTAATTCTGGAATTTGCCGCGTATTTGGACGACAACGAGGCCACGGTATTTTTGTCCGACGCCAAGAAAGTGTTGGCGGTATTGACGGACAACCTACAAAAAGCCGCCAGTCCCTATGCGGCGCTACTGTCCATTATAGACAACCGGGCCACGCTAACTAAATTGGCCGCATAACGGCCTTTGAGGAGAACAACATGAATTTACACAATTTTATTTACGGCGTGTACCCCTATATTGCCCTGACGGTTTTTTTACTGGGCAGTTTGCAGCGCTTTGACCGCGAGCAATACACTTGGAAGAGTGACTCCAGTCAGCTGTTGTCCAAGGCCAATATGCGCTTGGGCAGCAATTTATTTCATGTTGGCATACTGGCCATTTTTGCCGGTCATGCGGTCGGGCTTTTAACCCCGCATGGCGTGTTTACCGGGCTGGGTGTCAGCGATATGACGCATCAAATGGTGGCCATTTGGGCAGGTTCTATTTTTGGCGGCATGTGTTTGGTCGGCGGCATCATATTATGGCTACGCCGTATGTTTAATGCCCGTGTGTCGGCCGCCAGTCGTGGCTCGGATAAATTCATCCTGACTTGGTTGCTCATCACTTTGTTGCTGGGTTTGTCTACCATACCGGTGTCCATAGGCCATGCCAATCACGGCAACCCTAGCGTCATGATAGCGCTGGCCGATTGGGTGCAAAGCATAGTCTATTTGCACCCTGATCCTAGCTTGCTGGCGGGCGTGGATACCGTGTTTAAAATCCATTTATTCTTCGGCATGACGGTGTTTTTAGTGTTCCCGTTCACCCGTATGGTGCACGTCTGGAGCGCGCCCGTGGGATACATCAAGCGCCCTTATCAAATCGTTCGCAGCAAACGCAAACTTTAGAAAACGAGGAAAGACCATGACCCATTTACTTAACTTACGGCCATTGGCCGCCGCTTGTTTACTGGCGATGAGTTGGCCGGTTATGGCCGATGAGGCGGCCCCTGCACCAGTTAATTTGCTCGAGGCGATACAGCAAGGTAAGCCCATGACCAATTTCCGCTTGCGCTACGAGCACGTCGATCAAACAGCCACGGCTTTAACCAATAAAGCCCATGCCTTTACCTTACGCAGTTTAATCGGTTGGCAAACCGCTGCCTTGCATAACTTTAGTTTGGCCGCGCAGTTGACCGACGTGCATGAGTTCAACCACGACTTTAATGACAAACGGGACAATGTATCGGAGCCAGGTAAAATCAGCTACCCAAATGTCGTCGATCCTAGCCATACCGGTATTAATCAGCTGTACGTGGATTGGACAGGCGTAAAAAACACCAAGTTGCGTTTAGGTCGCCAACAATTGAATTTAGACAACGTGCGCTTTATCGGCGACATCGGTTTTAGGCAAAACATGCAGGTGTTTGATGGCGTTTCTTTGTTAAATAAAAGCTTGCCAAACACGGAATTGTTTGCCGCCCATTTTGATAAGGTGCGGCAAGTTAATACGGCAAAACGCAGCGGTAACATAGAGCTGGTCAATGCTAAGTACCGCCTGACCCCTAGCACCAATTTGATCGCCTACGGCTATTTGGTAGACGTGGCTGACTTGAGCCAAAATAACGGCGATGCCACTGTCACGTCGGCGACCGTCGCCCAGGCTGGCAATGGTTTGGGCACAAGCGGCGATGCCAGTAATAAAACCTTGGGTTTGCGCTTAGACGGATTAGCGAAAATCAACCAAGATTGGAAAGTGCTGTACACCGCCGAATACGCCAAACAAGACGACTACCGTGGCGGCAGCAGCCTAATCGATGCCCATTATTATAAATTGGGCGGCGGCGTGGCTTACAGTACTTGGTCGGTACGGCTTGATCAAGAAATGCTGTCTAGCAATGGTGGACGCTATGCCTTTCAAACGCCCTTAGGCACCAACCATTTATTCCAAGGCTGGGCGGACGTGTTTTTGGTGACGCCAAGGCAAGGCATCAAAGACACCTTCGTTAGCGTGGCCGGCAACATAGAAAAGCTTAAACTGTATGCCGAGTACCACGTGATTGAATCGGACAAGCCGTTTGATACACTCTCCGGCGGTTTTGGCGATAAATACGGCCGCGAGTTTGATGCCAGCCTCAGTTACCCGGTGAACGCTAAATTGAATGCCAAATTGGAATACGCTAAATTCAGCGAGTCCGATGTTTACGGCGCCACCGCAGGGGCCCCAGTGACTAAAGGCGACAAAGAAATTATTTGGCTTACGGCCTTGTACACCTTTTAATTTTTCATGCAAGCTTATGCACCAGTCCAGAATAGTCTGGTAGACCGCTTTGGTCGCCAGGTGAATTATTTGCGCCTATCCATCACCGATAGGTGCGATTTTCGCTGCGTCTATTGCATGAATGACAACCCGACTTTCTTAGCCCGTGAGGACGTTTTATCCTTAGAAGAATACGCGCGTTTGGTTAAGGTGTTTGTCGAACTGGGGGTGACTAAAGTTCGCATCACCGGTGGCGAACCGCTGGTACGCAAAAATGCCATGCGCTTATTTGAGGCCTTAGGCCAATTGCCCGGCTTAAATGAGTTAGTGCTCACTACCAATGGATCGCAATTAGAGCAACATGCTAAGGCATTAAAACAAGCTGGAGTAATACGTATCAACATCAGTTTGGACAGCTTGGATGCGACGCGTTTTCGGCGCATTACCCGAGTGGGGGATTTGGCTAAAGTGTTGCGCGGCATTGCGGCGGCCAAGCAAGCCGGCTTTGCCAACATCAAGCTCAACAGCTTGCTCATGCGTGGCATAAATGACGATGAGGCTGTAGATTTAGCGGCCTTTGCCATTGCCAACGAGTTGGATATTTCTTTTATCGAAGAGATGCCACTGGGTGCCATGCCACACGCTAGGCAAGACAGTTATGTCAGTAACGATCAAACACTGGGCGTGCTGCGGGCACGCTACGATTTAATCGCCAGCACAGCCAACACGGGTGGGCCGGCACGCTATTGGCAAGTGCCTAACAAAAAAAACAAAATTGGTTTCATTTCCCCGCACAGCCACAACTTCTGCGAGGCATGCAATCGGCTACGCATAAGCTGTCAGGGTGAGTTGCACCTGTGCTTAGGTCAAGAGCAGTCTGTGGATTTAAGGCCGCTATTAAGGGGCTACCCAGAGGACGATGGGCCACTTAAGCAAGCCATCCTAGCCAGCATGCAGCTTAAGCCTAAAGGCCACGATTTTGATATTAGCCGTGCCAGTCCAGCGGTAATACGCTTTATGTCACACACCGGTGGTTGATAGCCTAGCCTGCGGGGGAGTTGGTCGCCTGCCAAATGCGGAACCTGCCCACGCCGCCGGCTACCATGGAATAAGCGGCAGGCACCACTACTAGCGTAAGCAAGGTGGACGAGATCATGCCACCGATAATGGCTACCGACAGAGGTTTATTGGTTTCAGAGCCGGCACCTAGGCCTAATGCCGCTGGCAATAGTGCCAAGATGATGGTCAGCGAGGTCATCAGCACAGGTCGCAAGCGTATCGGGCACGCTTCCTTGAGCGCGTCATTCACATTGGCGCCTTTTTCCACCAGTTGATTGGTTAAATCCACCAGTAGAATCGAGTTTTTGGCCACCAAGCCTATCAGTAATACCAGCCCTATCATGGAGTAAATGTTAAGCGTGTCGCCAGTAACGAGCAGCGCGATGAGGCCGCCTATGATGGCCAAGGGTTGCGCTAACATGATGATGAAGGGCTGCACAAAGGAATTGAATTGGCTGGCCAATACCATGTAGAGCAAGATAAAAGCCAGGGAGAAAACAAACTTCATGTTCTTCATGGTTTTGCCAAACTCCTCGGCTTGGCCAGTGAATTTTAATTTGTAATCGGCTGGCACCAATTGCGCAGCGGTGGCTTTGACTATATTGACCGCGTCACCCAGTGCGGTATTCGGGTTGGCGTAAAAGTTAACCGCGTACTGCAAATCGTAGCGACCGATGACGGCGGCCCCCAACTCTTTGTTGAAGCTGGCCACGGCATCCAAGCGCACCAATTCACCACTGCTGCTGCGTAAATAGATTTTGTTTAAGTCCACGGTGTTATGCAAGGCTTCTTCACCGGCTTTCAGGCGGATGTCATAACGCTGCCCATCACTGTTGGCCTCGTTGTATTTAGCGACATTGATGCCACCGGCATACAAGGATACCGCTGTGGCAATGTCATTGGCACTTAAGCCCAATGCGGCGGCACGGGCCCGGTCTATGTCCACTTTGACTTGCGGCAAATCCAATTGCACGTCCAGGTCGACTTTGCCTATGTCGCCATTGCTGCTTAGCGTTTGCTGAAAACCCTGGGCAATGCGGCCTATTTCTTGCAAGTTGGCGCCGGTGATGTTGAACTGCAATTTTTCCGAACGCTGGCCACGTGCGATTGAAGCCGGTGATGGAATGGCGCGCACGCCTGGGATAGTATTTAATTCTTTTTTCAGTTCTTTAATTAAAGTCTGTTGGCTTTTTTGCCGCAGTTCTTTGGCTTTTAAACGCACGTTGACGTTGCCTTGATTAACTTGCCCGCGCGAGCCTGAACCTATGGTGGCAAAGTAGCTGGCCACTTCTTCTGGGTGCCTAGCGATGGTGGCCTCCACCAGTTTTAAACGGGAATCGGTGTAAGCCAAACTCGACCCCAATGGCGTTTTAACCATGATGCTAAAGCCACCTTCATCGGCCTCGGGCACGAAGTCTTTTTCCACGTACTTAAGTGATAAATAGCCGGATAAGACGACAAAAATTAACGTGAAAAGCAAGACTCTGCCTCGGTGTTTAAGCGCACTGTTTAAGATGGCTCGGTAGGCATTTTCTAGCTGAGTTAAAGCGCGGCCTATGGCTAAATAAATAGGCGTTTCGTTGACCCCTACTTTGAGGTAACGCGAGCACAGCATAGGGGTGAGGGTTAGCGAAACAAACAATGAGACCAGCACGCCAAAGGTGACAACGACAGCAAAGGATTCAAAAAACATGCCTATGATGCCGTCCATAAAAATCACCGGAGCGAAGATGCACACCAATGAAGCCGAGGAGGCGAGCACAGCGAACACCACTTCGTTGCTGCCTAGAATGGTGGCTTTAGTGCGGAAAGCGGCCACCGCCAGTGGATTTTTCATGTCGGCCGCGTTGAGCTTATTGCCGGCTTCGCCGGACATGTGGCGCAAGATGCTCTCGCGCACAACGATGGCATCGTCCACCACCACGCCTATCAACAGCAGCAAGGCCAACAGCGTCATGCTGTTAAAGGTGTAGCCTGAAAAATACATCACGGCGATGGCGCCTAATAAAGACACCGGTATTTCTAGGCATATCATCAAGGTGGAGCTAAACGAGCGCATAAAAATTAATACAATCAGCGCCGCGAATAATGTGCCTTCCACCAAATGTTCTTTTAATGAGGCGACCATTTGGTTAATGAATAAGCCGTCGTTAGTCGACACTTCTAATTGCATGCCAGGTGGCAAATTGGGGCGCACGTCTTGCTCTAAGCGGCGTTCCACTTCTTTAATGATGTCCACCGTGTTGGCATTGGCAATTTTCACCATGCCTATGCCCACCGTTGGTTTGCCGTTATAACGGGCTACTTGGCGGTTGTCGGTGATGCCGTCTTCCACGCGGGCGATGTCTTTCAAACGTATCGACACGCCGGCTTTATTGCTCACTACCAAATCCGCCAGGGCTTTCGTGCTATGGAACTCTAAGTCGAGTTTGAGCAATTGCTCGGCTTGCTGGCTGACTAAAAATCCACCCGGTAATTGCACGTGCTCTTTGTCGAATGCGGCGATTAAATCGTTGGCCGTTAGCTTGAAGGCGGCCATGCGTTCAGGCGACACGTTGACACGTATAACGCGATCACGGCGTCCGCCTATGGTGACTTCACCGACACCGGCAATGGTTTCAAATTTCTTTTTTAATATGTTGTTGGCGTATAAATTCAGTTGCTGCACGGTGCGGTCGCCGCTTAAGGCTAACCAAATGACCGGCGAGGCATTGGTGTCGACTTTTTGCAGCACCGGCGGATCGGTGTCGGTCGGCAAGCGTTTGATGACTTGATTTACTTTGGCCTGCACTTCGTTATAAGCGACATCGATGTCTTTATCCAACGCGAAGGTAATGCTGATACTGGACACGCCAGGCGAGGAAGCGGATTGGATGTGCTCGATGCCTGGGGTGGTGTTAATGGCCGACTCGATGACGCTGGTAATGCTGGTGTCCACCACATCAGGATCCGCACCACGCAAGGTGGTGTTGATCATGATGATGGGGAAATCGATGGCCGGCACCCTGTCCACGCCTATTTTTTGGTAGGAAATAATGCCGAACAGCACTATGACCGCAGACAACATCCACGCAAGGACGTGGCGCTTGATCGAGAGTTCAGGCAGGGTCATGGTTAGTTGTTTACTTTTTGACTGATGTTAGCTGGGCTAGGTGTGGCCAGTTTAATCAAGGCTTGGTCGGTTAAGAAACCGGCCCCATCGACCACCACCGCGTCGTTTTCATTTAGGCCTTGCAGAATTTCCACTAAGCCATTTTGCCGGACGCCGGTTTTAACTATGGCTTGGTAGGCTTTATTGCCCCGCGCTAGGTAGACCACTTCACCGGCTGGGCGCAGTACCACGCTTTGTTCCGGTACCATTAAGCTGTCTGCTTGGGTACCTAATACCACCGTGCCATCTACGCTGGCACCGGCTTGCCAGCCGGGCGCGTTCGTGACATCGGCAATCACATCGACGCTGCGGCTGCCTTCGGTAATCATCGGTTTTAATTCGTGGATGACCGCATCCACGCTATGCGAGCTGGTTGGGGTGCTTAAACGCACTTTTAAGCCTGGTTTTAATTTCGCGCCTATCTGTTCAGGGAAGGGTAAATGGGCGCGCAGTAGCTGCGATGAAACGATTAAGACGATGGGGTCGCCTACCCGTAAAAACTCACCGTCATCAATTAATTTCTTTTCTACTTTGCCGGCCGCTGGCGCATACACTTTTGTTTTGCTACTGTTGTGTTTGACGCTGTCTAACCTAGCTTTGGCACCGGCCCATTGTTCTTTCAAAGCAGCTTGTTGCGAGCTGTCGTTATCCAAGGCATTTTGCGAAATAAATTTCTTACTCACTAACACCTGATTGCGTTCGACGATTTTATTTTGATTGGCTAACAAGGCTGCTATGCGAGCGACTTCGGCTTGCGCCTCTTGCGCCTGCAGGGACAAATCCGTGGCATCCAGTGTGGCAATCAATTGGCCTTGTGTGACCGCCTGGCCAGTGTTGACATGAATGCGTATGACCTTGGCGGCCACCTCGGAGGACACGGTGGGGTTGGTTAAGCCTTCTAAGCTACCGACCGACTGTTCGGTGATGTCCACAGCTTGTTTTTTAACGTGGGTGATGGTGACCAAGGTTGGCTTGGGGCCATTTTTTTTGGCCTCGGCTTGCTCTTGCTCACTTTTTTTAGCGCCGCAGCCAATTAAAGTGGTCGACAGTAAGGCGATCAATAGCCAGGATTTAGTCTGCAACATCATGGTGTGTAAGCTTTCTTAGTCATTAAGGGGTGATTATACGTTGCCAATCAAAAAATGGTCCGGGGTCGGTTTTTCGACCGGGTGCAATGTCCGAATGCCCTACTATAGCTTGTATCGGATAAGCTAATTGCAATGCCGCCAGCAAACTTTGCAAGTTGGCGTATTGCGCTTCGGTAAAGGCCTCAAAATCCGATCCTTCCAGCTCGATTCCGACAGAAAAGTCGTTGCAACGTTCCCTGTTTTGCCATAGTGAAACACCGGCATGCCAGGCGCGTTGAAGGCAGGAAACAAATTGCACAAGCTGGCCGTCTCTGCGGATTAAAAAATGCGCCGATACCTTGTGCTGGTGTATGCCCGCGTAATAAGGATGGGCCTGCGGATCAAGTTGGTTGGTGAATAATTCGACGATGCCGGTGCCACCATATTCGCCTGGTGGCAAGCTGATGTTGTGCACGACGATTAAACTGATTTCATGGCTAGGTCGCTCATCAAAATTGGGCGAGGCAATAAACTGAGCGTTTAGCGCAATTCCATTTTCATCAATAGCATGGCGATTCATAGGCCTACAATTTTATGCTAAAAATGCATTTTTAGCCTGAACTTTCATGGCAAAATTCAGTATAAAGTGCGCTTATCCTATAAACTGTGTGCATATTAAATTTACATAAGCCAAGGAATAAACAAATGGTATTTTTTGAATTGTTTTTGATGTTGATTGTGATCTTGATCGCGGCAGAAGTCTTCACCAACGCATTAGAACACTTGGGTGAAAAGCTGGGTATATCCGAAGGCGTCACCGGTTCTTTGTTTGCGGCGGTCGGCACGGCTTTGCCTGAGACCATGGTGCCTTTGTTGGCCTTGTTAGCCGGTACACAAAATGTCGCGACCAATGAGGAGATAGGCGTGGGCTCTATCTTAGGCGCGCCATTAATGTTGGCTACTTTATCCTTGTCTTTGATGGCCATTTCGGTTTGGCGTCGTCGCGGCACCAAAGGGCATTTAAGACCGGAGCGCAGTGGCTTAACCCGTGACCTTAATTTCTTTCTGATCGCTTTTAGTTTTGCTGCCATTGCCATGTACGTGCCACACACGCTTACCGTGGTGCGTTATGGCATAGGCGCTTGCATGGTAACCATTTATTTTGTTTACGTGATGATGACGCTTAATGCCTCTAAAGCATTAGTGGCAGATGGCCATGCCACCGAAGCCGGCGGCCCGATGATGTTATGCCGTTTGGGCTTGCCTAACCACACCGCCGTGATAGCTTTGCAGTTAATTCTAGGCTTAGTCTTATTGATAGTGGGTGCCAAAGGGTTTATCCATGGCGTTGAGGCCGCGGCCGATTTAATGGGCATTTCTGCTTTGTTGCTGTCCTTGTTGATCATCCCTATTGCCACGGAATTACCGGAAAAAGTGAACAGCGTTTTGTGGATACGTAAAGGTAAAGACACCTTGGCTTTTGGCAACATCACTGGCGCCATGGTGTTTCAAGGCACCTTGTTGCCTGCCATAGGTATCATGTTGACGCCTTGGGAGCCGCGTATGGAAGTGGTTTTGGGCATAGGCATGACCTTGTTGGCGGCGCTATGGATGCGCTATTTGGTTGGCCGTGGCGGTATTTTGGTGTGGCATTTATTGCTAAATGGCTTGATGTACATCAGCTATCTGGCTTTGGTATTAAGCTAAGCCTATGTTGGGTTTAGGCCGGACTGGCAAACGCAAGAATGCTTACTTTTTAGGCACGTGCGCGGTGCAGCAATAAAAGCGCTGTTTCACTAAAAAAGCTTCGGAACGCGCAATGTGCACTTGGCAGGTGGCGCATTGCACCATGTCCTCGCTGGCTAAATGCTCAGACTGCTGCTGTGCGTTGTCGGCACTTGTTTTTTCGCCTGGGTTTTTTTTGCCTAAGTAGCGCTTAACAAAATAGACTATCAGCGCGATGAGCAAGATTAAAAATAACAAACGTCCCATGATTCTTCTCCAATAAAACTGAGTAAGGATTGTAGCGAATTGCACGCCTAATGGAAAACCTAATGGAAAATAAAGGGCGCTAGGCTTAGCTAACATGACCAATAGGAGCGCATCATCGTGACTAATCTAAACACCAAACCAGCTTGGTTGAGGCTGGCCGCTTGCATGGTCTACGATGGCTTAGTGGTGTTGGCCTTGAGTTTTGCCTTGGCCTTGGGTTTTATTGTGTTATTCGGCGATGCCAGTCATGGGCTTAAGCGCTATGCCTTGCAGTTGTTTTTATGGCTAGGCGTCGGCCTCTATTTCGTTTGGTGTTGGCGTAAAAGCGGCCAGACCCTGGCCATGCAAACCTGGCAATTAAAACTGAGCCAGGGTCAAGCTAAGTTGCTAAACTGGCCTCAGGCTTGGCTCAGGTATGCCTTGGCCAGCTTGAGTTTAGTCGCTTTTGGCTTAGGCTTTGTGTGGGCCGTGTTCGATCGCGATGGCTTGTTTTTACACGATAGACTGCTCAATAGCCGCATTACCTTCGTGCCACGAGCTGCAACATAATCAGCCCAGCCAGTAAGAACAATAAGCCAGGCAGCAGGGCGCTCAATAACGGCGGCCAGTCATTAAGCAAGCCTAAATGGGCAAAAACCCGATTTAAAATTTGATACGCCACCCCCAGCATGATGCCGAGCAAGGCTTGGGCGCTGACGCCACTTGTGCGCTGTGGCAGCAATGCAAAAGGCAGGGCCAGAATGACCATGACTAGGCAGGCTAAGGGGTAAACCATTTTTGCCCATAACGCGACTTGGTAACGGTTGGTTTTTTGTTTATTGTTGTTTAAATGGTCGATGTAAGCAGACAAGTTCCACGCAGACATTTTTTCCGGCATCACCAATAAGACATTGAGCAAGGCTGGCCGTATCATCGAATACCATTTGGCTTCTGTGGAGCGGGTAACCGTGTTGTGGTCTAGTTTGAATTGTGTTTCCGTGACGTCTTTTAAGCGCCAATGGTCTTGTTGGTAGTCGGCCGATTTAGCGTTGCGTATCCTGATTAATCTGGCTTGTTGATCGAATTCGTAGATGTGCACGTTGGCTAAGCTGGTGTCGGCCATCACTTCTTCGACGTTGATAAATTGGCGGTCGTCTTTTACCCACAGACCCGATCTAAATTCTTGTGCGACCAGTGCATGGCTGGCTTGTATGCGCAGGCGTTGCGCCATTTTTTCGCTGATAGGCGTGAGCAATTCGCCCACAGCAAAAGTCAGCAAGGTGAACAGCAGGCCTATGTGTACCAGTATTTGGCCTAATTTAAGCACCGATAAACCACTGACGCGCAACACCAGTAATTCCGAGTGGCGTGCGAGCTGACTCAAACTCATCATGCAGCCGACTAATACCGCCACCGGCACCACATCGTAGACGTGGCCGGGCACGCTTAACAGCACAAACAGCAGGATGTTCGCCAGGCCATACTGGCCTTTGCCCAAGCTGTCTAGCTCTTGAATTAAATCAAAAAATGCAAACATCGCCATCAAAGCCAGCATCACCAGCAGCACGTGCTTGGTGATTTCTTTATACAGGTATTGATGAAATATCGGCATGCTTTAGGTGGTCATGGCTTGGCCGAATTTAAGGCTGGGCAAAATGGGGAGTTGTTGGTTACGGCGGTACAGCATGTAGATTGCCAGGCATAAGAATAGCCCGTGCACGGGCCACAAGCCTAAGTGGGGATTGATTTTACCTTGGCTGACCCAAGCCTGCAGTATGCTCAGCATATTGTTGTAGAGGATATAAACGATTAAGGCCAGCGCGAAGTTGGCCGAGCGACCGGCGCGTGGGTCAATGGCGCTTAAGGGAATGGCCAATAAAGCCAGTATCAACGCTGAAATAGGCATGGCCAAGCGCCATTGCAATTCAGCCGTATGCGCCGGCTTGTGCGCCTTGATTAGGCTTAAACTGGGTAGCGAGGGGACCGTGGGCTCGGCCATTTGCACCAGTTCAGCATCCACGCGTATGGCGTATTGCTCAAACTCGGTGGTGGAAAATTCAGCGCTACCCGGTTTGCCGTAATAACGCCGGCCGTTTTGCATGATTAAATAATTGTCGCCATTTTTTTCGATGTAGCGATGGCCCTGTGTGGCAACGATTAGGCTGACCTTGTCGTCTTGTTTGGTTTGCACAAAGACATTTTTGACTACCTTACCCAGGTCATCAAAGCTTTCGGCAAAAAATACCCGATCGGCGTGACTGGATTCCTTAAACACACCGGGGCTGATGGTGCTCAATTCGTCACGACTCTTTAATTGTGAACGGTACTGCTCGACTTTGTTAATGGCCCATGGCGTAACAAATAAGCTTAGCAAGCCTATGATGAAGACGAAGGGTAGGCTAAATGCCAGTATCGGTCGCACCCATTGTTTAATGCTTAATCCCGAACTAAACCAAATGACCATTTCCGAGTCTCTGTACCAGCGCGTCAAGGTTAGCAAGACGGCTAAAAACAAACTTAAAGACAGCAGCATGGGTAGAAAGCGGATAAGGTTAAAGCCCAGCACGGTGCTGATGGCGTCGTTTGGCAGCACCCCTTTGGCGGCCAATTGGATTAGATAACCGGCGCGTTGCGCTATCACCACGCCGACCAAAACCAGCAAAGCGCTGCTGGCGGTGGCGATTAATTCTTTAATAAGTGAGCGCTTAAAGAGCATGAGTGAGTGGTCGTTATAATGAATTGCTTGGGCGGTCTATTTTCAACTAGGAATTGCGTCTAAAAACCGCGATAATTCACTTAACATTTTAATAAGGTTGGCAACATGGAATTTAGCATAAAAAACGTTAATGCGGCAGCAACACAGAGTGATTGTCTGGTCGTCGGTGTCTACGAAGCAAAAGTGCTGTCTGAGGCGGCACAAGAAATAGACCTTGCGAGCAAGGGCATGATTAGCAAGTTGCTTGCAGACGGTGACATGGATGGCAAATTGGAGGCAACCTTGATGTTGCACCACGTGCCAGGCTTGACTAGCCGTCGCTTGCTGTTAGTGGGCTTGGGTAAACAAGCGGATTTTGCCGAAAAGCAATACACCAAAGCGGTGAGGGCTTCCATCAAGGCCTTGGAAAAAAGTGGGGCATTGGATGCGACCACCTGCTTGGCACAATTGCCTGTTAAGGCATTAAGCGCCCAACGTAAAGTGGCGTATTTAAGCGAAGCGGCCTTGGATGCCAGCTACAAATTTGCCGCCATCAAAAGAAAAGAAGAGCAAGCCAGCCCGAAAAAAGGCATCGCTAAGTTAACCATAAACGTGAGCGCAAGCGAGCTGTCTGCCGCTGAAACCGGTTTGGCCGATGGCCAGGCCTTGGCTGCCGGGGTGAGTTTGGCTAAGGACTTAGGTAATTTGCCACCCAATGTCTGCACGCCAAGCTATTTGGCTGAGCAAGCGTTGGCCTTAGGCAAAACCTATCAATTTAAAGTTGAGGTGCTGGAACGCGATGCCTTAAAAAAACTTGGTATGGGTTCATTTTTGGGTGTAGCTCAAGGCAGTGAAGAGCCACCAAAATTCATTATCATGCAGCACTTAAAGGGCAAAAAAGAGCAAAAGCCGGTGGTGTTGGTGGGCAAGGGTATCACGTTTGATACCGGCGGTATTTCATTAAAACCCGGTAGCGAAATGGATGAAATGAAATACGATATGTGCGGTGCGGCCAGCGTTTTGGGCACCTTTAAAGCTATCGCGGCGATGAATTTGCCCTTGAACGTCATAGGCGTCATTCCTACTTGTGAGAACATGCCAGATGGCCGCGCAACTAGACCGGGCGACGTATTAACCAGCATGTCAGGCTTGACCATAGAAGTGCTAAACACCGATGCAGAAGGGCGTTTGATTTTGTGTGACGCGTTGACCTACGTTGAGCGTTTTGAACCCAGTGCCGTAATCGACGTGGCCACCTTAACCGGTGCTTGTGTCATCGCCTTAGGTCACCATGCCAGCGGTTTGTTTAGTAATAACGATGCCTTGGCGGCCGAGCTCTTGCAAGCGGGTGTGGTGTCGCTAGATAGGGCTTGGCATATGCCGATGTGGGAGGATTACCAGTCTTTATTGGACAGTAATTTTGCCGATATGGCCAACATAGGCGGCCGTGCGGCCGGCAGCATCACCGCTGCCTGCTTCTTGGCACGTTTTGCAAAAAAATACGATTGGGCGCATCTGGATGTGGCCGGTACGGCATGGAAATCCGGCAAAGAAAAAGGCGGCACGGGTCGCCCTGTGCCTTTGCTTACTGAATTTTTGGTGCAACGGGCAAATCAAGCTTAAAGCTTAAACCATGACCCGGGTGGAATTCTTTTTTAACGTAGACGATAAGCTGGCTAAAACCAGCGAACTGTGTGAAAAAGCACTGGCAAAAGGCCGTGAACTGATGGTGTTTACCCCGGGCGCAGCGATGAACGAGGCGGTGCAAGCGGCGCTTTGGCAGCACTCGGCCACTAGCTTTTTAGCTAGCAGCGATCACGCTGCACTTATGCCGCAGTCGCCCATCACGGTTAGCCACGAGCATGAAAGCCTAAGCAAAGATGACGTGCTGATTAATTTGCATGATCAGCATCCGCCTTTTTTCAGTCGATTTCGTTATTTGGTGGAGTTGGTTAGCTCGGGTGAGGACGATAAAGCCGCTGCCCGCTTGAAGTTTCGTTTTTACCGCGACCGTGGCTACGACATCAAATCGACTGATGTGCGCGCCTAGGGCGCGTTTCTTATAGGCTGGCTATTAGCGCTTGGTAAGCCGCTGCATTCATTAAACTGCTTGTGTCCTGACCTTCAGCCAATTGGTATTTAAATATCCAGGCTTGGTAAGGTTTGTCGTTAATTAATTCCGGACCGTTGATCAATGCCTGGTTGATTTCCGTCACCGTGCCGTCCAGCAAAGCATGCAAATCCGAGCCGGTCTTGACCGATTCCACTAGGCCGCAAGGCTCATGGGCGGTTAGTTTACTGCCCACTGCTGGGGCTTGGATAAAGACAATGTCACCTAGCAAATCCTGCGCGTAATCGGTGATGCCGGCTTCCCACAAGCCGTCTGCTGTGGCTTTGGTCCATAAATGTTCGGCGCTGTAAAATAAAGAATCAGGGGTTTGCATGGGCGTTAATGAGACTGTGTTTAAAGTGAAGGATTATTTTAGCCTTAATCCAATTATACGCATTTAAATTTTTAGAATTTAAATGGCTAAATAGTAAAATATATTGATGACAAAGCTAAAGTTTTTATATAGTATTCGTCTGTAACTGCATGATGGACAACAAACAAATGGGCTTTACTATGCGTAAATTTATACTTTTCTACATGGCGATCATGCTTAGTTTTGCGCCTATGTCAGTGTATGCAGAAGGTAAAAAGTCGCACAAACACAAAGCCCACATCAGTAAAAAACACAAAGTTTCCTCAAAAAGCCGTCACCACAGGCTGGCTAGCCGTAAACATAAAGTGGTTTACGCCATGGCCTACGATGGCAGCGGCCCACTGCAATTGGCTTCTTCCAAAGTACTGGTGATTAATCAGTTAACCGGCGAAAAGCTGTTTGAAAAAAACACCAATCAACCCACCCCTATCGCTTCCGTCACGAAATTAATGACCGCCATGGTCATGTTGGACGCGCATTTGCCTATGGACGAAGTGCTGGCCATCAGTAATCAAGATGTGGATTACCTTAAAGGCACACACTCTAGGTTGTCGGTAGGCACGGAACTCACGCGCGCAGAATTGTTGCAACTGGCCTTAATGTCGTCTGAAAACCGCGCGGCTTCTGCATTGGGCAGAAATTACCCGGGTGGCATGCAGGCTTTTTTAAGCGCGATGAATCGCAAAGCGGCTTTATTGGGCATGAACGCCACGCATTTTTACGATGCCACCGGTTTAGACAGTGCCAATGTGTCGACTGCTGAGGATTTGGCCAAAATGGTCAATGCAGCTTACCACTACCCTGAGATACGCCAAGTGAGCACAGCCGCTTCGCAAGAGATTACCTTACACGGTGGCTCCAATAACTTTGTTAATACCAATGCCTTGGTTAGGCGTGGCGATTGGGTGATAGGCTTGTCCAAGACCGGTTTTATCAATGAGGCTGGCCGTTGCTTGGTGATGCAGGCGGAGATTTCTGGCCAACCGATGATTATCGTGTTGTTAAATTCCGTGGGAAAAATGTCCCGCATAGGCGATGCCAATCGCATTCGTAAATGGATAGAGCACAATGAAATGGCCTCATTAGGGCATCGCGTCAACGGCTAACCGAGCGGGATGCAAAAAAGCGGCTAATAAGCCGCTTTTTTTATGCCTGGCAATTACTTGCTGGCTGGTTTTTTTACGCTGGTTTTCTTGCTGGTGGCTGCTTTAGCTGGGGTTTTTTTAGCCGCAGGCTTAGCGCTGCTGGCTTTTTTAACAGGCGCTTTTTTGGCAACGGTTTTCTTAGCGGCCGATTTTCTAGCAACTGGTTTTTTCGCTGGCTCTCCTTTCGCGGCTTTAGCCATGAGTAATTCCAAGGCTTCTTCCAGGGTCAGCGATTCCGGCTCTATGCTTTTTGGTAGGGTAGCGCGTAGCTTGCCGTGTTGCACATACGGACCATAACGACCCGCATAGATCTCAATTTGACCGTCTTCACTGGGGTGATTGCCCAGCGAGCATAGCGGTGCTGGGCCGGTGTGAGCGGCCGCCAATAAAGCCACAGCCGCGTCTAAATCAATGGTAAACACGCTATCGGTTTTTGGGATGGATTTAAATTTAGCATCGTGATTGATGTAAGGGCCAAAACGACCGATATTGGCCACGATTTTTTTATGGGTGTCGGGATGCAGACCTAAATCCCTGGGTAAGGACAACACCATGCTGGCAGTTTCTGCCGTCATGTCGGCCAAAGAAATTTCCTTAGGCACGCTGACCCGTTTGGGTTTTTTCTTGTCTCCTTCTACAGCCAAACCTAGCTGCAAATACGGACCATACGGGCCATTCATTAGCAACATTTCTTTACCCGTGGCTTGATCTAAGCCTATTAATACTGGTTCGCTGGCACCTTGGGCGGCACCGTTTAAGCTGCGTTTGTAGTCGCATTTTGGCTCGTCGTTGTAACCGGTGCAGCCAATAAAGGTACCGTAGCGACTCAGTTGTTTTTGCAAAGGCTTGCCGCATTTAGGACAAGCTTCGTCTATGAGTTCGTTGCCTGGCCTGTCGACATCGGCCTTGCTGAGCAGTTGTTGGTTAAAGCCTTGCCAAAATTCATCCATCAATGGAATCCACTCGCGCTGACCTTCGGCTACGCTGTCCAAGGCGTTTTCCAGGTTGGCGGTGAAGTCGTAATCGACGTATTTGGTGAAGTGCTCAGTTAAAAACTTGTTCACTACTCGGCCGACATCGGTAGGCGTGAAGCGTTTTTTGTCCAGTAACACGTATTCGCGGTCTTGCAAGGTGCTGATGATGCTGGCGTAAGTAGACGGACGGCCTATGCCGTATTCTTCTAGTATTTTAACTAAGCTGGCCTCGCCGTAGCGCGGCGGCGGTTCGGTAAAATGTTGATCACCGTATATTTTTTCTACCGTCAACACTTCACCGGTTTCCAAGTGCGGTAATTTGCTTTCGCCTTCTTCCTCCTCGTCGTCCGTGCCTTCCATGTAAACGGCGATGAAGCCTGGGAACACCAAGGTTTGTCCGGACGCCCGAAACAGATTGGCGTCGCTGCCCACGCTTAAGTCCACGCTCACGGCATCAAATTTCGCTGCCGCCATTTGGCAAGCGACGGCGCGTTTCCATATCATTTCGTAGAGTTTAAATTGCTCGTCGTTTAGGTATTGCCTAAGCTTAGCCGGCGTGCGATTGATGTCAGTAGGGCGTATGGCTTCATGGGCTTCTTGTGCGCTTTTGGATTTTGTTTTGTAGGCAACGGCCGTCGTTGGTAGGTAGTCTGGCTCAAAATGCTTTTTCACGTAATCGCGAATTTGCATGATGGCTTCGGCCGCCATATTGAAGGAGTCGGTACGCATATAGGTAATCAAACCAACGGTACCGCTGCCGACGTCTACACCTTCATACAGTTGCTGCGCGATACGCATGGCGCGCGAGGTGGTAAAGCTTAATTTACGCACCGCTTCTTGTTGCAAGGTCGAGGTGGTAAATGGGGCGGCCGGGCTGCGACTGCGTTGTTTCTTTTCCACGCGTGAAACGGTGGTTTTGCCTGCGCTGGCTAGCAGCAGTTTGCCAACCACGTCGGCTTGTTGATCGTGATTAATCAGCGAAAATTGCTCTATTTTTTGGTTGTTTAATTGGAATAACTTAGCGCTAAAGCCGTGGCTGTGTTTTAGTGCATCCAAATGAACCGACCAATACTCTTGGGATTTAAAGGCTTCAATCTCCAATTCGCGCTCGACAATTAAGCGTAATGCCGGGCTTTGCACGCGGCCAGCAGAAAGGCCGCGGCGGATTTTCTTCCAAAGTAAGGGCGATAAATTAAAGCCGACCAAGTAGTCCAATGCACGCCGCGCTTGCTGTGCATTGACCATGTCCATGGAGATGTCGCGTGGCTGGGCGATGGCATGCTCCACGGCATTTTTGGTAATTTCATGAAACACCACGCGTTTCATGATTTTATTTTTCAGTAAATTTTTGCCTTTTAAAATTTCCGCAATATGCCAGGAAATGGCTTCGCCTTCACGATCCGGATCGGTTGCGAGGTAGATGCTGTCGGCATTTTTCACCGCTTTGGCAATGGCGTCTACGTGCTTGCTATTGCGCTCTATGATGTCGTATTTCATGGTGAAATCGTTGTTGGTATCGACCGCGCCATTTTTTGGAATGAGGTCACGGACGTGCCCATACGAGGCCAACACCTCAAAGTCGCCACCTAGGTATTTTTTCAGGGTTTTGGCTTTGGAGGGAGATTCAACAATTAACAGTTTGGACATGAATGCCTAGGGAAGGGGCTACGTTTAAGGGAATTAGCTAGATGATAACAAGGTAAATGGGGATAAGCCAATAATTTATTTACGCACAAACTCGATGCGTGTGTCGCTGCTGTTGGCTATATTTAAGGCATTGTCGGCTTGGGCGATGTCACCAAACAATGGATCGTCGTCGTCCACTTTTGCTTGGCTTAGGGTTTTAAAGTCGTATAAATTGAAGTCGGCTAAATGCGAGGGTTCGACATTGCCTATGGCACGGAAGATATTATTGATGCGTCCTGGCTGCTCGCGCTCCCAGCCCTGCAGCATGTCTTTAACTTTTTGCCTTTGTAAATTTTCCTGGCTGCCGCATAAATCGCAAGGGATGATGGGAAAAGCCATTTGCCTAGCGTAGCTGGCAATGTCTTTTTCACTGCAATAAGCCAAGGGGCGTATCACGACATTTTGTTTGTCGTTGGTGGCGAGTTTGGGCGGCATGGCTTTCATTTTCGCGCCAAAAAATAGGTTAAGAAATAAGGTTTCCACGATGTCATCACGGTGGTGACCCAGGGCAATTTTATTGGCGCCCAATTCTTTTGCGGTGGTGTAAATGACGCCTCGACGTAGCCGTGAACACAAAGAGCAGGTGGTTTTGCCCTCGGGAATTTTCTCTTTAACGATGGAGTAGGTGTCGGCATTGACGATGCGGTAATCCACGCCCAATTTTTCAAAATAGGCAGGCAATACATCGGCCGGAAAGCCTGGTTGCTTTTGATCCAAGTTCATGGCGATGAGTTTGAAATCTATGGGCGCGCGCTCTTGCAATGCCAGCAATATCATTAACATGGCATGCGAGTCCTTGCCACCACTCATGCACACTAGCACCGTGTCGCCATCTTCTATCATGTTGTAATCGCCTATGGCTTTGCCGGTAGCGCTGATTAAGCTATTGCGTAGCTTAATAAAATTATTCGAGTACTCGGCAGGCAGGTGTTTAATCATGGTTTTAGGCTAAGGGGTGAGGGGTAAAAGGAGAGGGCTTAAGGATGAATAGGGCTATAGATTTAAAGAACGGCCACCGTCGACAGCCAGCACATGGCCGGTGATAAACGGCGCGTCGGCAATCAAAAATTTAACGGCTTTGGCAACGTCTTCCGCTTCGCCTACGCGTTTGAGTAAGGTCTGGTTAATCACGCGCTGGCGGTAAACTTCATCGAATTGCGGGTTGTTTTCCGGCCATTGCACCGGCCCAGGGGCGACGGCATTTACCCTTACTTCTGGGCTTAATTCATGCGCTAAGGATTTGGTTAAGGTAACCAAGCCGGCCTTGGCCACGCTGTAAACGATGTAGCCTTTTTTTGGTCGTTCGACGTGCATATCGGTAATGTTGACGATGCAGCCGTGATTTTTGCGTAATTCCGCCGCGGCAGCTTGCGATAAGAACAAAGGCGCTTTCAAGTTGCTGCCCATGAGGTCTAGCCATTTTGCTTCATCTATGTCGCCTATTTCGCTGGCGTAATAGGTTGAGGCATTATTGATCAGTGCGTCCAAGCGACCAAAATGATTAACTGTTTCATGAACCAAACTCGGTAAGCTGGGGATGTTTAATAAATCGCCTTGCACTATCGCCACCGAATTAGCGCGCTGCAGATTGAGCTCGGCCTGCAACGCCCGCGCTTCATTGAGAGAACTTTTGTAATGGATCATCAGGTTGGCGCCTGACGCATGCAACAGCCGTGAAATAGCGGCGCCGACGCGTTTGGCGCCGCCGGTAATCAGTACCACTTTATTTGTCAGATCAGTTTCCACGCTTTAATCCCATCTTGATAGTTAGCTATTATAATCCAAGTCTATGACGACATTATCCGAGCCATCGGCCACCGCCCAAAAACACAGCGAGCAACTGAGCTTGCTCATCCAGGAGCGCATCGCGCTAGCAGGGGGGTGGTTGGACTTTTCAAGCTTCATGCAGTTAGCGCTTTATGCCCCTGGCCTAGGCTATTACTCTGCCGGCCGGCAAAAGTTCAGCCAAATGCAAAAAGACGGTGGCGATTTTGTCACCGCCCCAGAAATGACCAGCTTATTTGGGCGCACCATCGCCCAGCAAGTGGCGCAAATTTTTCAAGCGATGCATGGCGACTTATTGGAGTTGGGCGCCGGCACCGGTAAGTTGGCGGCCGACCTATTATTGGCCTTGGCGGGCCTAGACTGCTTGCCTAAGCAGTATTTTATATTGGAAGTAAGTGACCACTTAAGGCAAGTGCAATTGGAAACCTTGCAGGCCACCTTGCCCCCTGCTTTATTGCAGCGCGTGCAATGGCTGAACGCTTTGCCAGCAGCATTCGAGGGCGTGATCTTGGCTAACGAAGTCTTGGATGCGGTGCCGGTGCACTTGGTCCATGTGACCCAGCAGGACTTGCTTGAGCGAGGCGTGGCTTGGCAGGATGGTTTTGTTTGGCAGGATAAAGCGATAGCAGAAACGCATTTGCTAAGCTTGGCGGAGCAACAGAATTTACCCAGTGGCTACCTCACCGAATTTAGCCCAGCGGCCACGGCCTTGGTCGGGAGTTTGGCGCTAAGCTTGCAGCGAGGCGCGATTATTTTAATTGATTATGGCTTTTCGGCACGCGAGTATTACCACCCGCAACGCAATCAAGGCACATTGATGTGCCATTATCAGCATCATGCGCACCCTGATCCATTAGTGAACATCGGTTTGCAGGACATCACTGCCCATGTCGACTTTACTGGTGTTGCCTATGCCGGCGTTAATCATGGCCTCAGTTTGGCCGGCTTTTGCAGTCAAGCCCAATTTTTGATGAATGCCGGCATGCTCAAGCTCATGGCGCAAGTGTCGCCTGAAGACATGCGTCGCTATGCCCCCCTCGCCGCCGCGGCTCAGAAATTACTATCGCCCGCAGAAATGGGCGATATCTTTAAAGTCATGGCATTGACTAAAAACCTGGATATAGCCTTCATTGGATTTAGTCAGGGCGATAAATCGCACACTTTATAAGTGTCGGCATCAATCAAATTGTTATAATGCCGGGTATGACTAAATTACCTCACTCCGTCGCCGATAGTGCGCAAGATTTAAAAATGCGACCGATACGCAGTTTTGTTTTAAGGCAAGGCCGCGTCACCAAAGCGCAAGCCCAAGCCTTGGAAGTTGGGCGACCTAAATTTGCCATAGACTACGCGCCAGGCATCATTAATTTGAATGAAAAATTCCAGCGCCAGGAAAGCAAGAAAATACTGGAAATCGGTTTTGGCATGGGCGAGACCACGGCAAAAATCGCCCAAACTTTGCCCGATTGCGATTTTTTAGCTGTTGAGGTGCACACGCCAGGCGTTGGCGCTCTGCTTAAGTTAATAGATGAGTTGGCGCTCACTAACATACGAATTATTCAGCATGATGTGGTGGAAGTGCTGCATACCATGTTGGCCGATGCCAGTCTGGATGGCATCCATATTTTCTTTCCCGATCCTTGGCATAAAAAGCGTCATCACAAACGCCGTTTAATACAAGCCGCCTTCGTTAAATTGCTCTGCAGCAAGTTGCGTGAGGGTGCTTATTTGCATGTCGCCACCGATTGGGAAGAATACGCTATATGGGTAATGGATGTGTTAAAGGCGGAAGCGCAATTGCAAAATAGCGCAGTCGAATACGCTGAAAAACCCAGCTACCGTCCGCTGACTAAATTTGAAAACCGCGGCATTAAACTGGGTCACGGTGTATGGGACATGGTGTTTACTAAAAAATAAGGCCAGCTAAAAATTTGAGTTTTTATTAGGCTTTTTCGCCCGTGTCCAAGATAAAAGATTTGCGCACCAAATCTTCCGGTTCCTCGCCAAATAGCCATGCGCCGATTACTTTTTCGGCTTCTTCCACACCTTGTTTTTTGAGGCTGGAAAAAAGTTGTATGGTGCAGACGCTGTGATAATGATTTCCCCAAGTGTCAATCAACTCTTTGCGCACTCGGTTTAAGGTCAAACTGGCTTCGCCTCGAGACAATTTATCCGACTTAGTCAGTAAGACGTGCACCGGTTTGCCGCTGGGACAAAACCAATCTAACATTTGCCGGTCTAGTGGGGTCAATGGGTGGCGGCTATCCATTACTAACACCAAGCCAGCTAAGCTGGATCGCTCGCTTAAGTATCGCGCTAAGACGTTTTGCCAATGCGCGCGCATGGCCTCAGGCACTTTGGCATAACCGTAACCGGGTAAATCGACTAAATGCCTATCGTTACCCAGCGTGAAAAAATTAATCAACTGGGTGCGGCCAGGTTGTTTGCTGACGAAAGCCAATCGGTTGTGGTTAGCTAGGGTATTGAGTGCGCTGGATTTGCCGGCATTAGAGCGACC
>SXGS01260547.1_pt1 | contig 23441 bp, 19 predicted proteins | sample 3174681 | NCBI WGS metagenome assembly SXGS01 (sample SAMN11356861, study PRJNA531348) | freshwater metagenome | isolation source: freshwater sample F1-80 | place: China: Fuxian Lake, Yuxi | collected 2017-12-25
TCGTCATCATCCTCGTCATCAAGATCGTCATCTTCGAAGTCATCGACTTCAAATTCTTCGTCTTCAAAATCGAGGTCGTCTTCTTCCTCAGCATCCTCGTCTTCGAGGTCGTCCTCTTCATCATCGAAATCGTCTTCGACGCCTTCATCTTCGTCGAGGTCGTCCGACGCGAAAAGTGGGATAGCACGGAGAATCAAGTCTTGGGTCTCAGCGGGGCTTTGCGACAACATGCTGGCTCCGAAAAATGTTAATAAAATTTATCAGTGAAGACACTTCAAGCCGCCTTAAACGAAAGCTCGGCTTGCGTCAATTGTTCGGCAAAGTAAAATAATTCGGACAAAGAAGGGGGAGATGCAGTCGCGCATGGCGTGATATGTGCGGGATGGTGAGGGAACTGACCTAACTGTAGACAGTTTCATCTCCTAGGGTTAGGTTGTGGTGATGAGCGACGATGCAAAGAAAAAACCCGAAGGGCTTGGAAGCATTGACCAGGCGCTTGCACGGATCGGCGAAAATGAAGGGGTCGTGGTGATCCCAGACGAGCTGCCCGTCTTAACGCTACGCAACACAGTTCTCTTCCCGGGTTCGATTGTGCCCTTGGGCATTGGTCGGCCAAAAACGGTGCGACTCGTGGAAGAGGCCATCAAATCCAATGGCTTGGTGGCGGTGGTTGCCCAGCGCGATCCCGATGTGGATGATCCGGTTCCATCCGATCTCTACAGCATGGGATGCGCTGCACGGCTTGTGAAGCTCGTGAAGGCCTCCAAAGACAATTACTCAGTTGTGGTTCAGGGACTCTCACGCGTGCGCGCCACGGGTTTTACACAAAGCCTGCCGTACATGCGCGCGAGCATCTCATCGGTTGAGGACATCGCCACCAATCAGGTGGAGGTGGAAGCGCTTACCATGAGCTTGAAAAAAACCGCGAAAGAAGTGTTGCGGCTTATCCCAGAACTTCCGCCATCGGCTTCTGAGCTTTTGGAACGGGTGGACGATCCAGGTGTGCTTGCGGATCTCATCGCGTCCAATGTTGATGCCACGGTGGATGAAAAACAGGCGGTTCTTGAAACCATCGAGCTTGTGGCACGGATGCGTCGTGTGCTCGAGTTGTTGTCGCGTCAGCTTGAAGTGTTGAAGTTGTCCAATAAGATCAGTTTGCAAGTCAAAGGCGAGATGTCCAAGACGCAGCGCGAATATTATCTGCGTCAACAAATGAAGGCCATCAAAGAAGAATTGGGCGAAGGCGAAGATGCCGACGACGATTTGGTCGAAATGGAAGCCCGTCTTCTCGAAGCGAAATTGCCCGAGGACGCATCCAAAGCGGCCAACAAAGAGTTGCGTCGTTTGCGCAATATGAGCCCATCCCAAGCCGAATACACGGTGGCCCGTACGTATCTTGAATGGCTGTGTGATTTGCCTTGGAAACGTGCTTCGGTTGATAAGATCGATCTCAAAGAAGTGCGTGCTATTCTTGATGCTGATCACTACGGCCTCGAAAAAGTTAAAAAGCGCATCGTTGAGTTTTTGGCCGTACGCAAACTCAAGAGTGATATGAAAGGACCCATTTTGTGCTTTGTGGGTCCTCCTGGTGTTGGTAAAACAAGCTTGGGCCAAAGCATTGCCAAGGCCATGGGACGCAAGTTCTTGCGTGTGGCCATGGGTGGCGTGCGCGATGAGGCGGAGATCCGAGGCCATCGCCGAACGTATGTTGGGGCGATGCCTGGGCGTATTGTTCAGGGCTTAAAAAAAGCGGGCACCAGCAATCCGGTTTTTATTCTTGATGAAGTGGATAAGCTTGCCAACGATTTCCGTGGCGATCCTGCGGCGGCGTTGCTTGAGGTGCTTGATCCTGAGCAAAATCATACGTTTTCGGATCATTACATCGATGTGCCCTACGATTTGTCCAAATGCTTTTTCATTACGACGGCCAATCAGCTTGAGCCGATCCCACCGGCCTTAAGAGACCGCATGGAAGTGCTGGAAATTCCCGGTTATACCCATGAAGAAAAATTTGAAATCGCCATGCGCCATCTGGTTCCTAAGGAACTCGAAGAACATGGGCTTGCAGATGGTTCATGCGAAATTACAGCAGACGCCATTCGTTTGTTGATTACGTCTTATACGCGTGAAGCGGGCGTACGTAATTTAAAACGTGAAATTGCGGCGTTGTGTCGGAGTGTGGCGGTGGATTTTGCCGATGGTAGAACCCAGGCCAAGCGTATTGATCAGGGCGATCTCGAACAGATCTTAGGACCTGAGAAATTTATCAATGAAATTGCGGCGCGCACCGATATTTCGGGTGTGGCAACGGGGCTTGCGTGGACTGCGGCCGGTGGCGATATTTTGTTTATCGAAGCCACGCGTATGCCAGGCAAGGGTTCATTGACGCTCACCGGACAATTGGGTGACGTGATGAAAGAATCGGCTCAGGCGGCCATGAGCTATGTGCGTGCACAGGCTGCTTTATGGGGTCTTGAGCCCGAAATTTTTCAAAAAAATGATTTGCATATTCACGTGCCTGCGGGCGGTATTCCTAAAGATGGTCCTTCGGCCGGGGTGACTCTGCTTACAGCGTTGGTGTCGCTCTTAACGGGCATCAAAGTACGTGCCGATGTGGCCATGACTGGCGAAATTACCTTGCGCGGTAATGTGCTTCCTGTGGGTGGTATCAAGGAAAAAGTTCTTGCTGCCAAACGTGCAGGGGTGAAGCGGATCATTATGCCTGAACGGAACAGAAAAGATCTGATCGATGTTCCTGAAGAAAATCGCAAAGGCATTGATTTTGTGTTTGCGAACCGTGTGGAAGATGTTCTTTCAGCGGCTTTGCTTGACACGCCTGTGCCGCTCAAGAAAAAGCCCATTGGCAAATCAGGCAAAGGTTCCAAGGGCACTGTGATTGATAATCCGGCCAATTAGGCAAGATCAGGTTCTTCATATCTAAAAACGCAATATTTAAAATCACGGAAGGTCATGGCTTCATTGTTGGCCCCTGCCGTAGGGTTTGTTTTGTTGCTTTGGACCCAATTGCTTAAACCGCTATAACTAAAAAGTGATGCAATGGTTTTGGTGTGATTGAACACCACGACAGCATCACCATTGTTGGGATCCGTATTGAGGGTTTCATAGGAGATTGCGCAAAATCGATTGCTCAACCCTTGAATCGTAAGTTTGGGTATTGGTGTGTAAGGCTGGAGGCGTTCCCATGCGGGGGGGGTTGTGGGTCGTCGCGTGATGATACGATGAATTTGGGCACCGATGCGATATGTGGCGATGCCTGTTCCAAAAGCAATCGCATTGATGGCGGACAATTGCGTTGCCTCGGGAACACCGAAATATTCGAGGCCGGGCTGCTGTAGAAAATGTATACCTGCCATACATGGTGGTGTTGCCCATGCCAGGAATTTGGATTGGCTGTTTTCGGGCTCGTAGGCATGGATGATGTGCCCAGCCATGAGACCGCCCGTGAAGCCAATACAGGCAGTCGTGACATACGCAAGTGGATCGGTATGGTACATGGATGCGCGGGCTGATGTGGGAGATTGTACGTCGATTGTACTCATTTCCGCACTTTAAACAGAATTTTCGGGTGTTGCCAGGGGTGTAATTTTGACGCGTTTGACACGCGGTCCTTCCATTTCGAGTACTTTAAAAGCAAATCCTTGGAGCACGATTTGATCGCCCGCTTTGGGAATGCGTACCAAGCGTTCCATCAGCAAGCCGGCGACGGTATTGACCTCATCGGTGTCGATGGGAATAGAAAGCGCTTCGGATATTTCCTCAAGCGATGTTGTTCCTTCTGCAATGTAGTGGCCTTCAGGCAATCGGATGATATCGGTGTCGTTGTCGGTGAGCTCACCCATGACGGCGCACACAAGATCGTTGGGTGTCGCGATGCCTGAAGTTCCGCCGTATTCATCCACCACAATCACCATGGAGACACGTCGTCTTCGAAATTCAAACAACAATCGTTCTGCAGCCATGATCTCAGGAATAAAGGCGGCTTCAGTGGCGGCGCTCTCCAGAGTTACATTTTCACCGCGTTGTATGGCCATGAGCAGATGACGTATGTCCACCACACCTTTCACATTATCCAATTCACGATCACACAATGGATAGTGGGTATGACCTGCCTCAAATGCTACTTTCAAATTGTCTTCCAAAGAAAGATTGATATCGAGATATTCCACTTCACCGCGCGGGACCATGAGACTCTCCGCTGTTTTGCTTGAAAGGCTCAGTACTTTGCTTAATAAATTGCTGCGTGCATGGCTTAAAAGACCTGCACTGCGTGCCTGCGCCACAATGATTTTAAGTTCATCCGGCGTGTGATGGTGATCCGTGTTCTCACTGGGGCGCGGCATGCCAACAAGTTTCATGACAGCACTTGCTACGCCATTGAGTGCCCAAATGATCGGCAAAAATAGGGTATAAAATGCACGCATGGGAAGAGCCACCGCAAGGGCAACTGTTTCGGCTTTGACGAGGGCGATGGATTTGGGGACAAGCTCACCCAAGACGATATGTAAAAAGCTGATACTCGCAAAGGCACATGCTGAGGCGATCCCGTGTACGAGCAACGGATCGCTCATGCCAGCAGCAAGCAATGGGATCTCGACCAGCCGTGCAAAGGCGGGTTCGCCCACCCAACCAAGGCCCAGGGATGCCAGCGTGATGCCCAGCTGGGTTGCGGAGAGGTATCCGTCCAGTTGTCTTAACACCTGTTGGACGGTGTTGGCACCACGGCGATTTTGCTGATGAAGCTCTTCAATACGCGTTGGACGTACTTTGACCAACGCAAATTCCGTGGCCACAAAAAATCCATTTAAAAAGACAAGCCCGAGGGCAACGAGCAAGGCGATCGTATCCATCGCAGAGCATTATATCGAATTGGTGATAAGAAACACAAAGTGGGGGAGATAAAATGCAATTTAGTGATTGTGCTAGGGTCTCGTACTAGAGATGGAGCACGTAAGCTGCGCCCTCGGAGTCTTCCTCACTGGGTGCCCCCACCGCTAACGTTCCATCGCTGCTACTCAGGCTTACGGCACTGCCAAAGCGATCGTTGTCACTCGCATTGGGCGCGACAATTTTGTCGCTTTTTGCCCATGTGCCTTCACTGCGCGAATAAACGTAGGCAGCGCCTTTGCCGTCTTTGTATATCGCGCCTGCAACCAGGGTATTGCCATCGGTGCTCAAGACAACCGCATAGCCAAGATTATCGCCGCTATCTGATGTGTTGGCCTTCATATAGGCGTTCTGTGACCATGTGCTGTCGGCATAGGAAAAAACATAGACTGCCCCAGAACCATCGGCATCGTTGTTATTTTCCATTCCATCGATGCCAGTGCCGTTGCTATCTTCGTTTTTTGCACCCACCGCAATGGTCTTGCCATCACCGCTGATGGCGACTGCATAACCAAAAGAGTCGTTGCTCTCCGCATTGCTGGCGGTGAGGTGTGCATCCCGAGACCACGCACCGTCGACGCGCTTGAACACATAAGCCCCACCCAAATTAGAAACGTCGGTATAATCTCCCACCACCAAGGCATTGCCATCGGCACTCAAACCAACCGCATAGCCAAATTTTGAAGTTCCAGTCGTGTTTTCACCCTTCAACAAGTCGCCTTCCTTCGACCATGCACCATTATCGATGTTGCGCCGATAAATGGATACATCAACCAATTGCGAATAGGCGCCGACCGCCAATGTGTTGCCGTCCGCACTCAAGCTGATGGCAAAACCAAACTGTCCGTAATTCGCTGCCGTCGTGCGCTTGATGTAGCTTTTTCCGAGCCATTGATTGCCGTTATCGCGTTCAAAAAGATACACGGCTCCGACATTGTTGGTGCCAGAAGCATCCCCATCACGGCTTGTGTCGCTGTTGACCCCTGTCGCCGTGCTGTCCTCGCCATTCGCACCGATCGCCAAACGATTGCCATCGTAGCTTAAACTTACGCTTGCACCGAAATAATCGTCGTCAGCAATCGTGTACGACGTCAACCGTTTTTGAAATGACCACGTACCTTCTTGGCTATCACGCACAAAAACATAAACAGCGCCGCTGTTGGTATGCAGGTCGTTGGTCCTATACGGAGCACCAATCGCCAGTGTGTTGCCGTCGCCGCTCAGCGCTATCGCGTTGCCAAAATTATTGCCCGCGGCCGCGTCGCTTTGTGAGTTGTAGTAAGCTTTCAGGTAATCCACGCAATGCATCTTGCTGTCGTCAAAATCTTCGTTCAAGCACGTAGGTGGTGTACCGATAAGGCCACGATTGTCAGAACAAACATAGGTCGCCGTTGTATTATAGTCGATTGCACTCACGCCCCCTTGAATCGATCCACCGGCAGGTGCTGTCACTTCACAGGTAAATATCTCACAGGTGGGTTCGTTGCCATCAAATGTCCCGGCCGAGGTGCAGCTTGGTGCAGCACCCGAAAGTGTGTAGCCTTCGCCACAGCTGTAATCGGCAGTTGCATCGACAGCAACATCGACAGCCGCAACACTGCCGTGATTAGGCGCAGTCGCTGTGCATATGACAATCTCGCAGGTGGGTTCGTTGCCATCAAATGTCCCGGCTGAAGTGCAGCTTGGTGCATCACCCGAAAGTGCGTAGCCTTCGTTACAGCTGTAATCGGCAGTCGCATCCTCAGCAACATCGGCAGCATCAATGCTGCCGTTCTCAGGCGCAGTGGCCGTGCAAGTGATCGTATTTCTGCCGCCGATACTGTCATTGTCGCCACCACAGGCGAGCAAAGACCAAGCTGCAAACATCGAGATAATGATTTTGCGTAATGACATGAATAAGATTTTAGCAGCACGTCCTCATCAGTCAATTTTTAGTCATCGGATCATGCCGGGTATTGCAATGTGCAGTTTTGCACATCACCCTACCCCCGGCGAATCGTGGCGTTATTTTTTATCCCCAAAAACCCATTGCTCCGGTGTTTTGGCTTCTTTGAACATCAGGCGAAAAAGAAGGAGGTCGGCGGCGCCTTTGAGATCTGGATGTTGACACACCATTTCAAAAACCCGCTGGCGTTCACTTGGCTTTTTGTAGTCGTAGCCGCACTTTGAAGTGACAGGATCGTCGCCGAGAGGTGTGAGTGGAGGAGGTCTTTCTCCCAGACGATTTTCAGGGATCATCGCTTGCTCGTGTAGGAATTGTGCAAAACGTTCCCATGCAGCGGTCACTTCGGTTGGTATGCGTTTGGTGTCACCAGGTCCGCCGATATCTTTGACGCGCAAGACGCGATCGCCGAAAGGGATCTCACAACTGCGGCCAGCACCTCGGCGAATATGTTCGTCGATGGCTTTTACTTCTGCCTTTTCAATGGAAACGTCGAATGTGGCGATGGAAAGATCGTCCTTGCGAACCGCATATTGGGCACAGTGCTTTCGTTCTCGATCTTTGGGCGTGGCGCCACCGCAGTGTCCAAGTGATCTTGCCTCGCGCAGTCGAAAATTATCGGTATCGATTTCTTGAAAGCTGAAGCCGGTGATGGGATCTGTCCACATGCTCACGGGAATTTTCCCACGTGCTGAAAGAATAGGATGAAATTGGTTGTGCGTTGGGATTGTTGTGATCTTCTGTGCGATCCCATGGCAATGACGTTCAAAACGCAGCGCCGCTGAACCAAACGTGAGCAAATTGTATCCATTGTTACTTTTTTTAGCGGGTTGTTTGAGCGTGGTGCGACCTTCGGCAAGCGCCAACGCACAGTCGCGTGGATTGGGCGCACTTTCAGAGGGCATATGCGTCACCGACGTAGGGATAACGACCATATCCGCAAGATAGTGTACGAATGCAGATGCATAGGGATCGGGTTTGATGGGGATATTTGCTTTATTTAATGCCATTGCAAAATCGCCAAAGTTTCCTTCCCGTGGGCTCATGACCGCTGCAACGAATGCGATGGTATCCGGATCAAGAATACCCTTTTTATTGGGAACAACATCAAATTCTAACGTATGCGCCAATTCAATGGCGCGGGTGAATACTTCGGCAACATTGAGAAATGTGGGTTTCCCAACATTGCTGATTTCCTTCTCGGTGATGAGCCGATGTTTGGATGTTGATGCCATGAGGCTCGTTTTCCATATCCCCCATGTTTCAGAAGGACTTTGCGTTGTGATATGCGCAGGTCCCAATGCAGTAGAAGCCAGAATCTCTTTGTGAAACCGTGTGCCTGATCTTTCCATGCGAAAAATGGTTTCTCGCAATATGGGATCTCTGCATGCGATGCTCGGCGTGATGCACTGAACTGCCATCAGGAGAAGGTCAGGAGATCGAATATTTTCAACGAGCAATGCAAAACATTCGCTGTATTTCGTGAGCAATGCGGGATTCTTCTGAATGTAATTCAGGAAGGTGGAAGCAATGGCATCCGCCGCATCGTCATTTGGGGCAAGGCGAAACAACGCAGATAATATACGTGCTGCTCCATTGCGATAAATGGAGGCATAGTTACTGCTTGTGATGGCATTAAACATCCCATGAACAATACTCTCTAGGCGAGTGTGCGTGCTCCCTGGAGCATATGCGAGAAGAAACGCCATGGGTGTTGATACATAGCGCGGCAGTTGTTCTAAAAAATTGGCGATGGCGTCGTTGCTTTGGCCTATGATATCTATTTCAAAATTTTCTATCCAAAAATCACTGGGCAGATGTTCGAGGATGTCCTGTGGGCTCTTTCCCGTGCGTTGTGCCAAGTATTCTATGCTGTAAAGCTGCCCATGGGTTTCTGAGATGGTAAATCCGTCGCACGCATATTTCGCAAGATTTGTAGGAAGATCGGACGGCAACGGCTGTCGTGTTTTGATGATGAGACTTTGGATATCATGGGGAATCAAAAATTCGATGGATGCTTCCCAGCGTGCGATGCATGCAATCACACAAGTTTGCCATGTAGAGGCGTGGGGAGCCATGAGGATTTGGCGAACAGTTGCCGTGAAAATTTCCTCCGCTTGGCGTGCCAGTTTGCGCGGTGTGGGAGGCAGAGATAATGCTGCGAGATGATCCAACAACAATGCGAATGTGCGTGTGATGTGGGCGGCAAGTTCGGGCTCTTTCTGGACAGGATCGATCTGAAGGATCAAGTGACAAATGCGCATGACATCATCTATTTTAAGCGTTTGTGGTATTGCTGATAAGGGGCAAGGATTACCTTGTTTCCATACCACGCCGCCATGGGCGAGCTGTTCAAACCAAGGCAGAAGGCTTTCCTCAGGAGGCGGGGCATAGGAAGCGGTTGGCTCTGCGTTCATGCTTGGTGGTGGCAATATCAGTGGTTTTGATGCTGCCTTGGGATCATGGACAGCGATGCTTTCGTAGTGGCTTCCCGTGGACAAAGGCCGTTGATCTCGTTTCTGTACGGTATCCGGCGCATCGTTGATGGGAACGAATGTGCGATCGGGTTCAACGGGCGGTGTACTGCTCATAACGTATTATAATGCCGATATTATGGGCGTGTCATCTGTCATCTGCGTTGTCTTCCCGTGGCAGATATGGCATTTCTCACGACATCATGCTGCAAACTCTCAGCATCCGAAATTTTGCGATTATTGACCGAATCGATCTCGATTTTTCGTCGGGATTTACCGTTTTGACGGGCGAGACCGGTTCGGGCAAGTCCATCGTGATCGATGCTTTGGCAGCCGTTCTTGGGGGACGTGTCGGCGGCGATCAGGTTCGTGCAGGCAGCGAGAGCGCCAACATCGAAGCCATTTTCGACATTTCAAAGCACACGGCCATTCAAGAACGCATTGCGGCCCGTGATCTCCAAGGCGATGACGCAGATTGTTTGCTTATCCGTCGTGTGGTGGGTGCAAAGGGCAAGGGGCGGGTGAGCATCAACGATCATGTGTCCACCCTTGGAACCCTGCAAGAGATTGTCGGTGGACTTGTGGAGATCTGCGGTCAGCATGAGCATCACAGTCTTTTGATGGAAGATCGGCATCGTGTTTTGTTGGACGCAGCAGCATCTCACGGCGAAATGCTTGTTCACATGCGAGAGGCTTATACCGCATGGCGGGCTGCAGAAAGTGCCTATGAGGCATTTAATTCCCGCGCTCATGACGTAAGCACGCGTCGCGAAATGATCCATCTTGTATTGGCCGATATCGATCGTGTTGCGCCTGTGTTGGGTGAAATGGACGCACTTGACGCTGAGCGCGGCCGTTTGGCGCATGCAGACAAATTGAAACGCGGTGCTTCTGTGATTGAGTCGCTTTTGTACGGGGATGATGGTGCTATCTATGATGTCCTTGCCCGTGCCGAATCAGAATTAAATGCCTTGGTTGAGATCGATGCTGAACTCGGTGTGTATCTTGGATCCTTGCAATCGGTGTCCCGTGAGGTGGAAGAAATAGCACGCGCTTTGGCGCGTTATGCCCATGTGACCGAATCGGATCCCAACCGACTTGAGGCCTTGGAGCTGCGAACCGGCGAATTGCGGCGCTTGTGTCGTAAATACGGCGGAGAACTTCATGATGTGATCGCGAAACGTGAAACACTTGCCGATGAGTTGCGCGATCTTGAACAACCTGAAGCGAGACGCGAGGTTCTTGATACCGAACGTCAAATGGCCCGTGTCCATGCGGAAGGCATCGCGCGCGGCTTGTCACGAAGTCGCAGGGGTGCGTGCAAAAAACTCGATACGTTGGTGCAACGTGAACTTTCGGAAATGGAACTTGGTAAGGCCGTTTTTCGTACGGAAGTTCATGTGCGTGCTGATGATGATCTCACACCCCATGGCATGGACGATGTTCGATTTTATTGGACTGCGAATCCCGGCGAACCCGAAAAACCGTTGGTGCGTATTGCCAGCGGCGGTGAGTTATCGCGGCTGATGCTTGCGATTAAAACGGTGTTGTCGGGACAGGATCTTGTGGCTGTCTATATTTTCGATGAAGTAGATTCCGGCATTGGAGGCAAAGCGGCGGATAGTATAGGCCGCAAGATCCACAAAGTGGCGGAGCAAAGTCAGGCCATTGTGATCACACATCTTGCACCTGTGGCAGCGCGTGCTGATCATCATTTGTGTGTGACAAAGACTGAAGAGGGTGGCCGAACGTTGAGTCGTGTTGAATACTTGCAGGGTGAAATGCGGACCGAAGAATTGGCGCGTATGATAGATGGCAATACAGGAAATAGAGCCACTAAAGCTGCGGCGAAAGCGATGTTGGCGCGTGGATAAAAAAGACAAAAAATTTATTGTCGCCATGGATGGCCCCGCAGGCGTGGGAAAAAGCACTGCAGCACGCCGTGTGGCTGAAATATTGGGCTATGCATTTGTGGACACGGGTGCCATTTATCGCTGTTTGGCGTGGCTTGCAGAGGAAAAGCATATTCCGTGGACCGATGGACCCGCACTGGGAACACTTGCACAGAACATGCACATTGCGTTTGTTCCTCACGACGGTGGCCAGCGTGTGTTTGTGGACGATTACGATGTTACCGATGCGATCCGTACCCGTGAGATCTCACAAGGTTCGTCTACAGTATCGGCACATCCCCAAGTACGTGAAGTCCTGATCGCTTTACAGCGCAAGCTTGCCATGGAGGCATCCCATGGCGCTGTGCTTGAAGGACGCGATATCGGAACGGTTGTCTTTCCCGATGCAGCGGTGAAGTTTTTTTTAACAGCCCAGCCCGAGGTGCGTGCCAAACGGCGTTACGATGAATTGCAAGCACGCGGTGTATCGGCTTCATTGGATGATATTTTGCATGAAGTGCAAGCCCGTGATTTACAAGATACAGCGCGTGCGATCTCGCCCATGCGTCCTGCGGACGATGCAGAAGTTTTTGATACCAGTGCATTGCGCCTTGATGAAGTGATTGGGCATATTGTGGCGTGTGTTCGCCGTGTTGACCCCATACCTTCGCATTGATACAGCTCTTGCGAGCCGTAAAATGCGATGCAAGGAGCTTATCATGTCCGTTGAATCCGCCCGTGAAGTTTTTGAAACCCACATGCCTCATCGTTTCCAAGACAAGCCAGATTCTATTTCGGGGATCAAAGCCTCGTACAAATTTGTTTTGTCAGGTGATAATGGTGGCACGTGGGTGGTTGATCTTACAGGGGCTGCCCCGACGATCCGTGAAGAAGACACCGCCGCCCAATGCACCATCACCATGGCCGCCAAAGATTTGGTGTCGGTGGTCAACGGTTCCATGAACCCGCAAATGGCGTTCATGACAGGCAAGCTCAAAGTGGCCGGTGACATGGGTCTTGCACTCAAACTTAGCAATATTCTTTCGTAAGGGCGCTCTGTAGGAGCGCTGCTTGCCGCGCCCTGTTTGGTTATATGCCGTGTTATCACAAACCCTTCAAGGCATCCGCGTTCTCGATTTTTCGCAGAATTTGCCGGGGCCGTACCTTACGCATGTGCTGCATGCATTGGGCGCGACTGTCATCAAGATAGAACCTCCTACGGGCGATCCGCTGCGGCATCTTCCTCCAGACGGTGAAGTGTATCGTCGTTTGAATAATGGCAAACAGATCTTCTGTTTGGATCTCAAAACCCAAGAAGGCTGTGATGCTGCCATCGCATTGGTGCGCGAAAGTCATGTGGTGATTGAATCGTTTCGCGTGGGTGTTCTTGATCGATTGGGCTTGGGATTTTCTGCATTGAAAGCCGTGCAGTCTCACGTGATCATGTGTTCCATTCGCGGTTTTGGGAACGATCCTGGTCGTGCGGGACATGATCTTGGATTTATGGCGGCGTCGGGAATGTTGCATGCGTTGGGTGGTGAGATCCCACGGGTGCAAATTGCTGATCAGGTGGGCGGGGGCTTGTTTGGTGTGATCGCGGTCTTGGCGTCGCTTTTAAATAACCTACGCAACGATCCTATAGCGCGGCACATCGAAATTCCCATGACCGATGCCCTGCGTGGTCTTTTTGCCATGGAACTTTCGGGTGTTCCGGGTATTCTCACAGGGGCATTGCCATCGTATCGGTTGTATCGCACCCAAGATGCGCGCTTTGTGGCAGTTGCAGCCTTGGAACCCAAATTTTTTACGATTTTGTGTAATGCCTTGGATGTGCCCGAATTGGCCAACTCGGGCCTTTGCATGGGTGATGAAGGCGCATACACTGTGGCGCGCTTGCAGGAAATATTTGAGGCCCATCCGCTTGCCCACTGGCGCGATGTGCTTGGTGGTATCGATGCATGCTGTGAGGCGGTGTTGACACCGACAGAAGCGTGGGGATGTGATAGACCACCGGCATTACCAGTTCGTGAGGTGGATTTTTAATGAACATTTCCCCGGAGTCTGTTGAACTTTTGATTCACGATATATCCGTGCAAGGTGAGGGGATCGGACGAAGCAGCGACGGTCGTGTTGTGTTTGTTCCCGAATGTTATCCGGGCGATCGTGTACGTGTACAAATCACAGGATCGCGTGGTCGTGCTGCTGTGGGCGTTTGTTCTGAAATGCTCGAACTCTCGAAAGATCGTGTCGAAAGTGTGTGTACCGTAACGGTCTGTGATGGTTGCGGTCTGCGCGGCATTCAGCATGATCTCCAATTGCAACTGAAAGCCAAGCGTGTACTCGATGCATTCAAACGCCTGGGTGGTGTGGATGCATCATCTGTGTTTGGCGGGATCCATTGTGCCGGTGAACCATGGTATTATCGGCATCGTGTGCGCTTGCATTCCGAGTGGTCGGGTAAGCAATACAATTTTGGTTATCGTGCGCGTGGTTCACATCAGCTTGTATCCCTGTCGCGTTGCCCCGTGCTTTGGCCCGAACTTGAGAAGGGCACCGTTGGCTTGTGTGATGGCCTCAAGGATTTGCCCGCGTCTCTTAGGATCACGACCGTGGCGCTTGCTTATTCGCGTCGCGATGGTCGATTGGTTGCACAAATTCAAAGCGAAGCCGCTGTTACATTGTGGGATCCCCATCTTGATAACCTGCTGAACATGGGGCTTGCGGGCGTGGATGTGGTGGGTCGCGATGGACGGCGTATGCGTGGCAAGGTGCGGTTGCGTTATGATCACGCGTACGCAGATGCGTTTGATCTTTGCTTTGAACCGGGCATGTTTACGCAAGCGTGTCCCGCAGTGAGCGATCTGTTGGTGTCTGCGGTGCAGAGTCATGCTCGGCCTGAAACCGGCGCGTGTATTGTGGAGTACCATGCCGGTATTGGTACATTTTCATTGCCCATGGCGCGTCTTGGAGCCCATGTGACGGCGATCGAAATCAACAAAGCGGCTTCGGTGTTGCTGGCGAGCAATGCGCGCAATGCGGGTCTTGATATCTCAGCGGTATGCGTGTCGGATCATCAGGCGTTGTCGTATTTAGAAAATGCTTCGGTGGTTGTGATGGATCCGCCGCGTTCTGGCGCGGCTCTGCTTGTGCAGGCCATTCCTACATCGAAAGTACATCGCGTGGTGATGGTGTCGTGCGATCCTGCAACGCTTGCGCGCGATGGTCGTCAGTTGATTTCGTCCGGTTTTCAGTTGGCAAGCCTCGATGCATACGACATGTTTGCGCAAACGTTGCATGTTGAATCGGTGGCGGTATTTGAGAGGTAACTCATGCATGGTTCGGTGTGGACGTATGAAGACTATGTGCCGGTTCTCCATCCCACGGTGTATCTAGCGCCTGGTGTGCAGATTGTGGGCCGTGTGACGCTCGGCGAAGATGTCAATGTGTGGCACAATACGGTGATCCGAGGTGATGTGGAGCGCATTGAGATTGGTGCGCGCACCAACGTGCAAGATCTGACCATGATCCACGTCACAACCGATCGCTATGGTACGTATGTGGAACACGATGTGACCATCGGACACAAAGTGATGCTGCATGGCTGCAAAGTAGGGCATCATTGTTTGATCGGCATGAGCGCCATTGTGATGGACGATGTAGAAATAGGTCCCTACAGCATTATCGGCGCGGGTGCGCTGCTTACGCCTGGCACTAAAATTCCAGAAGGAAGTTTGGCGGTTGGATCGCCCGCACGCGTGAAACGTCAAGTGACCGATGCGGAGCGCGCCTATCTTGAATTGTCCGCGTTGCATTATGTGGATGTTGCGCGAATACACATGGCGACGGTGAAACGGGTGAATTAGGGCGTTGCAGCTTCCTGCTTTAGAAGCTTGCGCAGGTTGTCTTGCGATTTTTCTGCCGCTTCCGCGGTTTGCCGGGCTTTGGCGTGGGCTGCACGTTCGATAAGCATCGGGATACTCCAGCCTGTTGGCAGCGTAAGGGTTGTTGCGATACCCATCGCGATGTCTAATGTTTTTCTTACAAGTGTAAGTTCTGTTTGCGCAGTGCCGGGGTACTGCCATTTAATCGTAATATGATCTTTGCTTTGCGGATGACTGGCGGGATCGGTGATTGCCCTAAGTAGCCCAATGGGGACGTATTCATCGTTTGGACTATTTATTCTTGGCCCATGCTTTAAATCGTCTGGGCTCGCTTCTCCATCGGTGAGCAAATATTGCATGGCGAGTTGCCACCAGTTTTTGGGCATCTTCACCAAAATCATGTCACTGCCCTTTGAGGCAATGTTGTCGTTCTTTAGCTGCTGGAGGCCTTCAAGACGTTTGCTTAGTTTATTAAAATTTTTGTCCTTACAAAATAGAATCAAATTCGAATAATTTTCTGGTTTAGCATCAACAATGCCTTCAATGATCCACGTTTGAATCGTTTTTTCCTCAGGGTGCCCCCAGTGGCACCCAAGTTTGTATTGGGTGTTTATCCCGGTTTCTGCAGTGGCTGTGGGCTCGCGTTGTTTCCACAACGCGTATGGAATGCGCAGGGATGTCGCATCGACGATATTGTGAAGTTCTACATAGGGGGTGTCACAAGATGTGGGCACAGATTTCTTTCTTACCGCACATAACTGTTCGTAAGCAGCGAGACTTGCGGTAAAGGATTGTTCTGCGGCAAGAGCTGCCTCACGTGCCGCTGTTTGTAGCTTTTGGGTTGCTTCAGCTGCAATCGCTTGTCGTTTGGTGGCTTGGTCTTCCTTCAGTGTGGCAGCTGTTTCGCGTTGGGTCATTTGCGTCGTGCGCAAGGTGAGCGCTTGTTCGCGGATTTCAGCAGAACCCAGTTCTTTTTCCTTCTGTTTGAGTGAGCTTTCCTGTGTGTCAAGTGCGCTTTTTTTTGTGTCGAGTGCCAGGCGCCTCGCTTCTAGGGCAATGGCACGTTGTCCAAATTCAGCTTCAATACCGATATCGCATGAACGCAGATGTTGTGCGGCTGCATGCCCAAGCTGTGTTTCAAAAAGCGCATTGCGAGGAGCGCTTGCCCAGTTGAGGCCGGTGCGCCACAAAGCCACGTGTTCATGGAGTCCCGGAGCACCCAACGCAGTTTTTTCTGCAAAGGTGATAATCGATGCTTGGAGTTCAGGCAGGTTTGCTTGCCAACATGCATAGCCCAATTCGAGGGCGGTTTGGACGTTGGTTAGCAGGGCAGGGCTTGTATAGGTTGAGAGGATTTCCCAGAGGCCCTGAAGCTTTTCGGTGGGCAGGGCCGAGCGGTATGTTGCGTCAATGAGTCTCTCTGCTGCTTTTTGATATTCGCGCTGGGTAATATCGTGGTCAAATTGTGTCTCAATTTTTTTATGCCAAATAGGGCCAAATAAATTGCGTTCAGGGGGTTGCAAGGCAGGGGGAATATCCGCTTTGAGATCAGTGGTTTTTTTTCCTTGGGCAGCCGCAGAGTACGGTGGGGGTTGTGATGCGCTGGCATGTGAATCGGTTCGCGTAAGTTTTGATGCCATGGTCCTACATCCCTTTTTAGGCATGGCGGACATAGATTTATCGGGTTCTCATGAGATTTGTTGACGAATAAAGTGCTATGGATGCTCCAAATCCAATGAAAGACGCTCTACCATTCACACCTTCAACGATGCTTGCGCCCATGGAAGGCGTGACCGATCCGTTGTTTCGCGAAGTGATGGCGGAGCGACCGGGGCTTGGTGTGGTATGCACTGAATTTGTACGTATCTCGCGTGCGCCCATTCGGGCCGTGCATCTTCGCGCAGAGGTTGTGAAAATACCAGGTGTTCCGCTGAGTGTTCAGATCATGGGCAACGATGCGGATTGTATGGCCGATGCGGCAGGTATTGTAAGCGAGGCGGGCGCCGATATTGTGGATATTAACCTTGGGTGTCCCACGCGCAAGGCCAGTAAAAATGGTGTGGGCGCCGCGATGCTCAAAGATCCTGATTTGCTCTACAAGGTACTTTCTTCCATGCGCGCGCGTGTGCCGGGTTGTTTGTCCGCAAAAATTCGTGCGGGTTGGGACGATGCGACGCATATTTTAGCCATTGCGCAGGCCATTGAAGCTGCGGGGGCAAATTTTATCGTGGTGCATCCACGGTTACGCACCGATGCGTTTAAAGGTGTTGCCGATTGGCGTATTGTTGCTGCACTAAAATCTCAGATCTCAATTCCGGTCATTGGCAATGGCGATTGTTGGTATGCCGCACCGGCTTTGCATTTACAGAAGGCGATGCAGTGCGATGGGATCATGATCGGGCGACCCGCATTGCGCAATCCTTGGATTTTTCAACAAATGGCGCAAATTCGTTCTGCTGAAACACCTGTTCATCCTGATGGTGCGATGGTGGCTGCGTTTCTCCATGATCTCATGGGACGTTTTTGTGCGGCGCTGCATGTGCCCACTGCGCCGATTGGGCGCATGAAGGAAATAATTGGTTGGGTCGGCCGCGCTATCGACGACGATCGCCTTTTTTTGCGACAAGCCTTGCGCGCCAAAAGCATTCAAGAAATACAGGTGATTATTGATACGATGATTGCGCCGCTTCCGGCCCATGCCATCGATATGCACAGCGAGGGTTTGTTGCAGTTGGAGAAATGCCCTGAGAACTCAGATAAGAATACCGAATTTTCTGCAGTGTCTCGCCATCCGTGTGCAGTGTCCTCGCACGTCCACAAAAGCCACGTGACGCGCACGGATTTTTGATTTGGGTGTATGTTTAGAACGCGTCACAACGCTTTTGTGTCTTGTGCTCCGGTCCGTTCACACGGCCGGTGGCGAGACACTGTTTGTTGTCGTTTTTTTATATTCGTCATTCCCGCGTGTTCTCATGGTTGTGGTGTGGCTTGTGCATATTTCCCGCGTGTCCTAAGCATCGCTGCCTCGCCATTTCCGTGTAAACGGACCGGACCGCATTCCCACAAAAGCGTTGTGACGCGATCAAAAAAGACAATCAAATCCCAAACATCATGCGCGTCACGTGGCTTTTGTGGAAGGCGGGAGGAAACTGCACACGGATGGCGAGGCAAAAAGCGAACGATATGATTCATGTGTGTTTATCGTATGCGCAATGCAGACTATTGCGTGATGTTGGACTGACGCAGCCGCTTCCACTCGGCCACCTGTGGGGGTGTTTCGAGGGTGATTCTGCCGAGTGTACCTGCACGAAAATCATTAAGTAAAAGCTGTGCGGCTTTCAGATGATCGGGCAGACCGCCTTTGCCGACGCAAGAGCGAACGCGTGCAATCATTGTAAGAAGTTCGTGACCATCGGTACAACCATCAATCGAACCAAAACGCTGAATGAGCACTTGCGGATAATCGGTAATCAAGTACGCGCCCAAATAAGCCGCAACGGTTTCGAGATCGTAGGCATTGGGGCCGATGGAATGGGCTGCTGCGAGTTTCATGCCTACATAGAGTGGCACACGTGGCCACATCATGCCGGGTGTATCGATAAGCCACATGCCATTTTTGAGTTCGTGGCGCATCTGCATTTTTGTGATGGCAGGCTCATTGCCAACCTTGGCGACGTGTCGCTTTAATATGGCATTCATCAATGTCGATTTGCCTACATTGGGGATCCCCAAAATCATCATACGCAAAGGTTTTTCGCGTGGAGGGACGAGTGCCAAACATGCATTGGGGATCCACGCGATTTCTGAGATCTGCTTTGAGCACAATGCAATCGCCGTCACACCGGGTTGGTCGTTGTAGTAATGGAGCCATTCGCGCGTGCGTTCAGGATCGGCAATGTCCGATTTGTTCAATATTTTGAGTGCCGGCCGATTGTTTTCACGGCGAAGTTTTTCGACCATGGGATTGCAGCTCGAATAGGGCACGCGTGCATCGAGAACTTCGATGACCACGTCGGTTTTGCGCATGGTTAGCACGGCTTCTTTATACGCAGTGGCCATGTGGCCTGGAAACCATTCGAGGGTTGGCTGCTTCTTTTGTTCGTGCGTGGTGCTCATGGTTCAAACGCCTTAAATGCGTTTTCGTGAAGATACAAATCTTCCACTTCTTTTCGGGCCCACGGTGTTCTTCTCAAAAATTTCAAGCTCGATGTCATGGTTGGATCGAACATAAAACAGCGTACCTTGATAAGTTTTCCAAGGTGGGCAAAGCCCAAGCGTTTCACAAGGCGGGTCAGTATGATTTCCAGTGTAACGCCGTGCAATGGATCGTCAGACTTGGTCATTGCAATTACCGCACAAGTTGGATCTGGCACATGAGGCCTTTGATTGTGCCCTTGCGCAGGCGATCTGCGGCAGCACTGGCAATGCCTTTTGCAACAGCGACGTAGGAGAATCGATCTTGGATTTCAATTTTCCCAATTTCAGACGCTTCAAAACTACCGGCTTCGCCTGTGAGTGCGCCCAGAATATCGCCAGCACGCATTTTGTCTTTTCGTCCGGCGGATATACGGATGGTGCTCATCAATGCGGCTTGTTCAGGGCCTGCCTCTGGGCGGAATATTTCACCGCGTTCTCCCCAGATAATTTTCTTTCTCTCGATGCGCATGCCCATGAATTTTTCGATGTCACGGAGCTTGGGTTGCATGCGGTTGGTGCCGATCGTGAGTGCAAAGCCTTTTTTCCCAGCGCGTCCTGTACGACCAATACGATGCAGATAGATATCGGGGTTTGGGATATCATAATTGAACACAACATCTAAATCTTGAACATCGATCCCACGGGCAGCCACATCGGTTGCGATGAGTATACGAACGCTTTGATTGCGAAACTTGACCATCACGCGATCGCGTTCGCTCTGATCAAGATCGCCGTGGATACACGTCGTGCTGAATCCTGCTTCGGATAGCATTTGCGTGAGATCATCCACGGTCACTTTCATATTGCAAAAAACGATGGCCGATTCGGGTTTGTACTGAAGCAAAAGCTGCATCAGCGCTTCTGTTTTGGTCTCTGCATGGATTTCGTAAAAAATCTGCGTGATATCAGGGGCTTCTTCGCTGGTTTCTTCGATGGTCACACGGACAGGATCACGTTGGTATTTCCGGCTCATGGATTCAACGGTGCGCGGGAATGTCGCGGAGAAAAATACCGTCTGTCGATCACTGTTGGTAGCCCCAAGGATCACTTCCATGTCGTCCTGAAATCCCATGTCGAGCATGCGATCGGCTTCATCAAGCACCACGGTTGTAATTTGGCTTAAATCGAGATTTTTGCGTTTGAGATGATCGAGAATTCGGCCAGGCGTTCCTACCACAATGTGCACGCCTTTTTCGAGAGCGGCAACCTGATGGTAGATGGGCTCTCCACCCGACAAAGCCTGCACTTGCAGACCTGCATGGCGACGCCCAAGCTTGCGGATTTCTCGCGCCACTTGAGCACAAAGCTCGCGTGTCGGGCAGAGCACCAAGGCTTGAACATTGCGGTCGTGAAGATCTAGTTTTTCTAAGATTGGCAATGAAAATGCGGCCGTCTTGCCGCTGCCTGTTTTGGACTGCCCCACCAGATCTTTCCCCGAAAGCAGCACTGGAACGCTTTGGACTTGGATGGGTGTGAACTCTGTATAGCCGAGTTCTTCGATAACTTGGATGAGTGACTGAGAGAGGCCTAAATCTAGCATGCTACAACTCGCGGGCGTGGCCCCGGCGTGCCGTGGCGTAAGAAGGTTTACAATACACTATAGGGGCCATTGGTGGGAAGGCGTCACACCGACTATATTATGAAGCTATATTTGTTGAGTAACGAATAAATATGTCCTATTCGCCCCGCGAAAAACGCGTGATCATGGCAAGCAATTCATCACGTTGGCTGGCCATGTGTTCATCCGCGTTGAGTCGTTGCTCACGTGTGGTGGCCAATTGCTTGAGCGAATCGATGGCATGGGCCAAATGTTGTGAGCGTGAAGCACACAGGGTCGCCAAGGAAGTGAGCTCACTGGCAGGGACATCTGCGCGCCCTGGGCGTGCTTGGGGCTCAAGTCGTTCATAGGCGGAAAGAATACGGCGACTGCACCACGCATCAAACGCTGCTTTTTGCATGGAGGGGGGGGGCGTTGAAGAAATGGTGATCTGCTGAACGATGCTGGTGATCATCATGATGCCCACGATTGCGCCGAGGGACCAGTAGATACTGTACACCGCGATTTTTTGCTTGAGACTAACGCGTGATTTTGCGGGTGGGTGTGAAGTCTCGGATGATTGCGTTGGCATTGTCATGAGGCACCTATCAAGGACGCGCGTGGCTTATGCGACGCGTTGCTTGCGAGTTAACATGTTACGTCGCGTCTTAACAAGTCTTTGACGTCGCTCATTGTTGTTGTTTGTAATCCTTGCACCGCAGAGGATCCCGTGGAACTAATCTTGGGTGCAACAACGGTTGGGTCAAGAGAAGCGTGGGCGTTTGCTTTGTCCTATGGGAGCATCCGAATTGGCTTCCCGTAGGGCCCAAGCGATCTCTATTGTAGACAGTGTTTATCCTCCGAGACCCGAGCGCGCGATGCAATGCGCAGCGCGTACTGTGGGGCTTCAAGACGATGAAAATATCACGTGGGGAACGCTTGAGCTCGAAATTGCATCGACAGCCGCAGGTCTTGTGGCCCAAGGGGTAAGGCCTGGGGATAGGGTGGCGGTGATTGCGAGCACGTGTGTTCGTTGGACTGTCGCAGACATGGCGATCCTTCTATGCGGTGGGGTTTCGGTTCCATTGCATCCGGACTGTTCAATTCGCGAGTACGAGGCCGTCTGCATCCATGCGGATATTCGTGTGGTCTTTGTGGGGAGCGCACGCGAAGTGCAGCGATTGCGGGCCATGCGGGGCGATGTGTTTCGCGGTTTGACGCTGGTGCAAATCATGGGCACACCACCTCACGGCAGCAGGGTTGTGGATTGGAATGATTTTATCGCAGCAGGTAAGGGTCACGAAAACGACGTCGAAGATTGTTGGCGTCATTTGCGTGGTGATCAACTCGCAACAATTATGTATACCTCGGGGGCTCTTGGGGAGCCCAAGGGCGCGGTGTTTGATCATCATGCGTTGTTATTTGTGCCCCGATCTTTAGCGCGATCGGGCGCTTTTCGTGCGGACGATGTGCAGATGCTTTTTGCGCCATTGTCCCATTCTTTGGGTCGCATGTTACAAATGACGTGGTTGTTGACCGGGCATGTGGCGGCATTCACAACATCCGAAGAAGCCATTGATGCGATGCTGAAGATCCAGCCTACGGTGATCGCCGCAGGGCCACGTTTTTACGAACGATTTTTGATACGTCTTCTTTCCGACATTGCACCGACATTGCCCGGTGGGCACCATATCACATCGATTGCACTGGGTTGGCTGACTGAGATCGGTCATGATCAGGGCGGCCCATTGGGATCGATGGCTTTGGTTTTACCGCTGCTGCGCTGGCGTTATCGACGGCAAAGTGGCGGGCGTTTGCAGCGATTGTATTCGGGAATGGTCCCGCTTGCAGCAGGGACGTGGCATGCGTATCGTCGTTTGGGTGTGGAATTGCTCGAAGGCTATGGATTGACCGAAGCGGGTTCTATGGTGTGCATGAGCAGGCCTGGCGCATCCCGGGTTGGACATGTGGGGCGCGCTTTGCGTGGAACGGATGTTCGGCTTGGGCCGGGAGCGCAGGTGCAGGTACGCGGTCCCTCGGTGATGCGTGGTTACTGGCGGAAGCCCAAAGAAAGCGCGTTGGTGCTGCACAATGGTTGGTTGCATACCGACGACGTGGGCGAGATCGATCCCGATGGGTTTTTACGTATTGTAGGTCGTGCACGTGACGTAATGGTGATGGGATCGGGACGCCACGTTTTTCCTGATGTGATCGAAGCACGACTGGTTGCGACACCGTGGATTTTACATGCCTTGGTTCATGGCGCAGGACGGCCTTATGTTTCTGCGTTGCTCACGTTGTGTGAGGATGCGGTGCAGACGTATGCCAAAGAGCAAGGTCTTGGGCGTCGCTCTTATGCTGAACTTGTGACCCATCCAGGACTTCGTGCGCGCATTGCAGCGGTGATTAACGCCGTGAATGCGACGTTACCTGAGGCCGATCGTATCCAGCGCTTTCATATTTTGCCGAATGTTTTTAGTGCGAGTGGTGGAGAGCTGACACCCACTGGAAAATTGCGTCGGTCACATATTGAATCGCGTTATCGCATGGCCATCGAAGGGATGTATCAGTGAAAATCTCGCCCGCGCACAGTATAAATAAAAAAAACTGCAA
>SXGS01135326.1_pt1 | contig 23436 bp, 17 predicted proteins | sample 3174681 | NCBI WGS metagenome assembly SXGS01 (sample SAMN11356861, study PRJNA531348) | freshwater metagenome | isolation source: freshwater sample F1-80 | place: China: Fuxian Lake, Yuxi | collected 2017-12-25
GTCTGAGCTGGCTGTAGGCAGCAGCACGGTCAGAGGATTCTCCTAATGCATTGGTGCGGATTGACTTATGCGTTTTGACCCCAAGAACTTCGGTCTAACTGCTGTGTCGAAACTCAGTTATGCCATGAAGGGCGGCCTTTTGCCAAGGGCTCGTGAGAAATCCGGGCTAAAGGCCTATCAACATTGGCTCCGGCGCATACCGCGGAAGATTTCCTGCCAGAAACGTGCAGAATCCAGATGTTGAGGTACTAGTTATAGCTAACTGCTGAGCCGGATCAACTGCTCGGCGTGCTTCAGTGCCTCCGGCGTCAGCATCTGCCCGGAGAGCATGCGGCCGACCTCCCGCGTGCGCGCCGCAGGGTCAAGTTCTTCGACAACCGCGATGGTCCTGCCGTTCGATTCACGCTTCTCGACCGAGTAGTGATGGTCCGCGAAACTGGCGATCTGCGCCAGATGCGTGACGCACAATACCTGATTCCCGGCGGCGAGTTTTTTGAGCCGCCTCCCCACGCCTTCGGCAGCGACTCCGCCGATGCCCGCGTCCACTTCGTCGAACACGAGCGTGCGCGCGGCCGAGTCTCCCAGACAGGTTTTCAAAGCCAGAGCGATCCGCGAGATCTCGCCGCCCGACGCCACTTTCTCAAGCGGCTTCGGTTCTTCGCCCAGATTCGGCGAGACCAGGAACTCCACCGCGTCCGCGCCGCTCCCCGACCATTTTGTGGTCGCGAGGGCGATGCGAAAAACCGTCCGTTCCATGGCGAGCGATGCGAGTTCAGCCACCACTTGTTTTTCAAGCTTTCGAGCCGCCCTGGCGCGCTGCGCGGTGAGTTCAGCCGCAAGCCCCTCGTACTCAGAGCCGAGCTTCTGCTTCAGTTTGCGAAGCTCATCCATGCGTTCTCCCGCGTTCTCAAGGGCCGCGATGTTGGCGCGGACTTCTTCAAGAAACGCCAGCACCTGTTCGAGCGAAGCGCCGTACTTGCGCTTCAGACGGTCTATCACGGAAAGCCGCGATTCGATCTCTTCGAGCCGGCCGGGGTTCGATTCCAGATGCGAAAGGTAATCGCGCAGCGCGTATGAGGCCTCTTGAAGGCCAATCTCGGCAGGCCTGAGCGTTTCGCGAATCTCACCAAGAGCCGGGTCGATACGGCACAACTCTTCAAGCCGTTTTGCGGCGGCACGAACCTGAGAGAGAGCTGATTCGGGAGAATCATACAGAGCGGCGTACGCGGTCCCTGCCGTCTCCTGCACCTTGCCGAGGTTCTGAAGAATCCGCCGCTCGGTCTCAAGCGCGGCGTCTTCGGCCGGTTCGAGCGTAGCGCTTTCGATCTCGGTTCGCTGGAAAGACCAGAGATCGAGCAGTCGCAGCTTTTCCTGTTCACCGCGCTCTAAGTCCTCCAAGGCGCGCGCTGCCGTCATCCACGAATGGAACGTGGCCGAGACGCGCGTCAACAATTCGCTTGAACCGGCAAAGACATCGAGCATCTCCAGTTGCGAGTCCCTGGAGAACGATAGCTGCTGATCGTGCTGTCCGTGGATATCGCCCAGCAAGGGGGCAAGTTCCCGCAGCAACGCCACGGTGGCGGGCCGGCTTCCGACAAACGCGCGCGACTTCCCGTTCGCCAGAATCTCGCGCTCAATCAGCAATTCCCCGTCTTCCGCGGTGAGGCCGTCCGGAAGCGCCTTTCGAGCGACCTCGAAAATTCCTGAAACGCGCGCGCGGTCCTCGCCTGAGCGGATCATCTCCGTCGAAGCCCGCGAGCCGAACAGGAGTCCAAGCGCGTCGACAACAATGGATTTTCCGCTGCCCGTTTCACCGGTAAGCAGATTCAGGCCGGGATGAAAGCGCACCCTCAGCCGGTCGACCACGGCGTAATTTTCGACAACCAGTTCAAGGAGCATGTGAGTCTGGTGCCTAACCGTCAAAGCCCTGCAATTGTGTGGCCTTCCGCATGACGTGCCCGCTAAGACAGAATGGAGCGAACCACTTCGCCGTGGACGTCGGTCAGGCGCATGTCGCGGCCGCTGAAACGGAAGGTCAGGCGCTTGTGATCCATGCCCAGCAGGTGCAGGATGGTCGCGTGGAGATCGTGAACATGAACTTTGTTTTCCACGGCGTAGTAGCCGTAATCGTCCGTCGCGCCATGGGTGACACCGCCCTTCGCGCCGCCGCCCGCAAGCCACATCGTGAATCCGAATGGGTTATGATCGCGGCCGACACCTCCCTGCGACATAGGCGTACGCCCAAACTCGCCGCCCCAAACGACCAGCGTTTGATCGAGCAACCCGCGCGCCTTCAAGTCCTTCAGCAGACCAGCCACCGGCTTATCGGTCGCCTTCGCGTTGCGCGTGTGACCTTCGAGCAGATTGCCGTGTTGATCCCATCGGTCCAGGCCCTTGAGCGCGGGCGTGAGCGCCTCGACGAAACGCACGCCTCTCTCCACCAGTCGCCGCGCGAGCAGGCATTGCCGTCCATATGCTTCGGTTTCAGGCTTGTCGATGCCGTACAGTTCAAGCGTCGCCTTCGACTCGCCGCTGATATCGGCCAGTCCCGGGACCGCCGATTGCATGCGGAACGCGAGTTCGTAGTTCGAAATCGTGGCGTCGAGTTCGGTGACCGACCCCAGGCGATCGAGCACTCCCCGGTTAAGGCGTGAAAGCAGAGCCAGCTTTTCCTGCTGGATTTCCGGTGATGCTTCGCGCGGCTCAACGTTCGCGATGGGCTTAGCCCCGCGCCGCAGAAGTGTACCTTGATAGGCGGCGGGCAGGAATCCGCTGCCGAAGTTATCCATGCCGCCGGGAGGAATCAAACCGCTGTCGAGCACCACGAATCCCGGCAGGCTTTGGCTTTCGCTGCCCAAACCGTAGGTGACCCAGGAACCCATGCTGGGGCGGCCTTGCATGGAGAAGCCTGTGTGCATCAGGTAATTCGCGGCGGTGTGCTCGGAGTTGTCCGCGACCATCGAACGGACGATGGCGAGATCGTCTACGCAGGTTGCGACATGCGGAAACAACTCGCTGACGTCCGCGCCGCACTCGCCGTGCTTGCGAAAGTTCCAGTACGATTGCATCACGTTGCCGTTGTCGTTGAACTGCGTGGGCGGCATCGGGATCTGGAGCGGCTTGCCGTGCTCGCGCGCGAGGCGCGGCTTTGGATCGAACGTGTCCACTTGCGATGGACCGCCATCCATGTAGAGAAAAATCACGGACTTCGCCCTGGCTCTGTGGTGCGTAGGCTGGACGGCAAGCGGGTGCAGCACGCGGTCGTGCTCGCTCGTGGCGGCCATTGCGGCTATGGCTAATCCGCCGATGCCGTTGGCGCCGCGGCATAACAATTCACGTCGTGTGAAGCTCATCGAATAAATATGAACTCCGTTGTGTTCATCAGCACTTGGCAAACGTCGGCCCAAGCCCTGGCTTCGCCGCCGTAGCGCGCGGTCAGCGAACTCGCCATAGCCAGGATCTCGCGAGTCTCTTCGGGCAAAACCGACCGTCCAAACGCCTCCTCGTAGAGCCGCGCGACCCGCGCCTCGGGCGCGGGGACAGCGTCGAGCACGCGGCACGCCCAGCGCTCCGCCTGAAGCGCGATGAGTTCACTGTTCATCATCCACAATGCCTGCGAAGGCACTGTCGAGGCTCCGCGGCGTCCGATAGTCGTGATCGGCAGGGGGTAGTCGAAAGTGAGAAACATGTCCGTCAGGTAGTTGCGGCGCACTTGGATATAGATACTGCGGCGTCCGGCGCCATCGATCGGGCCTGACTTCGGTTTTCCGCGGCCGTCCATGAACGCGCTGACGTAAGGCGGGACGCTCGGGCCATAAAGGGTCCGGTCAAGATCTCCTGCAACCGCGAGCAGGCTGTCTCTAATGGCTTCGGCTTCCAGGCGGCGGATAGGCATGCGATGGAGAAGTTTGTTGAGCGGATCGGCCGCATCGGCCGCGCCCCCGGGACGGCTCGACATTCTGTATGCGCTCGACAGAAGCATGCGGCGATGGAGTTTCTTGATCGACCAGCCGCCAGCCATGAATTGGTATGCCAGATGATCGAGGAGTTCGCGATGGGAGGGCGGCTCTCCGGTGAGTCCGAAATTGTCCACCGTTTCGACAATGCCTCTCCCGAAATGATGCTTCCATACGCGGTTCACGATTACGCGCGCCAGTAAAGGATTCGAAGTGTCAGTGATGCGCCGGGCGAGTTCGAGACGCCCGCTGCCGGTCGAGATCGGCGGCTGGTTTTCGCCGCCGATCACCGTCAGGAATCGGCGCGGAACAGCCGGGCCATGCGTCTTGTGATTTCCGCGGATGTGGATCGGAGCGTCCTTTGGCAAGCTTTCCGTCGCCGCCATGGCAAACGTGGACGGCGGCGCCGTGGCGCCCGGGACGGGAGGGGGTGCGATGCCGTTCTCACCCCGATCCGGCGGTGGAGCCTTCTGGTCCGAAAAGCAAATCTGATCGACGGCAACCGACTGCTCGCGGTCCAGGTCTTCGATGGCAAGATAACCCACGTTGCCCACGCCCATGCGCGCGTCGATGGTTTTCCATGCGAATTGATCGCCCCCGGTGAGAATGCGCCCGGCATTCGTGTACTCGTCGGCAATCAATTTCACGGTTGCGCCGCCCGCCATGCGCACGTGGATATAGCGTTTCTTGATTTGGAACTGCTTCGAAATGAGGATGCCCTGCCCATTGTTCGAATAGCGTCCCGAGTCGGCGATGCCGCTCACCGGGCCGCTGCCGAAGGCCAAGCCTGTCGAGGTCCACGTGGAGAAATCGACGCCGTCGAAACCCTCGAAGACCTCGTAGCTTGGATCTTTTACCGGCGGTGCGCCGGCCGCGCGCGGGTGCCCTTCCAAGTGTGCTAGCGCGCCGCGGATCTCCACCGCGCGCGCCGGGGAATCGACGGCCGCCTGGCGAAGCCTGGAACTTTCGAGAAAACCTGCGAGGGCGTAGTAATCGGATGTGGGGATGGGATCGAACTTGTGATCGTGGCAGCGAGCGCATGCGACCGTGAGTCCGAGCAGCGATTTGCCGATGACATCCACCTGATTATCTGTGCGGTCCGCGATGGCCTGGAAGGTATCGACCGGCGTATTGATGACTTCACCCAGCCAATAAAAGCCCGTCGCGATGGTAGGCTCCTCGATATCTCCCGTGACGCGGTCTTTCGGCAGCAGGTCGCCGGCGAGTTGCTCGATCACGAAGCGGTTATACGGAACGTCGTTGTTGAAGGCGCGGATGACGTAGTCGCGGTAACGCCATGCGTTGGGCTTGTCTACGTCGAATTCATGGCCGTCAGTTTCGGCATACCGGACGAGGTCGAGCCAGTGCCGGCCCCAACGCTCTCCATAATGAGGCGACGCCAGCAGCCGTTCGACCACCGTTTCGAATGCCTTCGGCGAACTGTCGGCGAGGAAGGCGGCGACGTCCCCGGGCGTGGGCGGGAGTCCCGTGAGATCGAAGGTGACGCGGCGTATGAGCGTGCGCCGGTCCGCGGGCGGAGCAGGCGCGAGTCCTCTCGACTCAAGCTTTTCAAGCAGAAATGCGTCGATACTGGACTCCACCCATTTCGAGTTACGCACCGCAGGCGCTGGGTGGTCCTTGATGGGCTGAAACGACCAGAATTTCCGTGCACGATCGAAGTCGATAGCTGCCGCCGACAAGGCAAGCGCGGGCAACAGCAGAAACGCTACGCGGACGTGTGCGGCGGTTGCGCCCATGAATTCATTCTAGAGTGCGGACAGCCAGTCCGCCATCCCGGCATGGCCGCGGTCGCGGGCGAAATCGCCTGGAGTCTTTCCGCTGTCCGCCTTCGCATTACGATCCGCGCCTCGATCAAGCAACAGAGCCGCCGATTCGCGGTCATCATTAGCAGCGGCGGAATGCAGCGGAACGAAGCCGGAGTCCTGGCGGGCGTTCGGATCGGCGCCGCGATCGAGCAGCAGCCGCAGAATCGCGGCGTTCCTGCTCGCGGCCGCAGAGTGGATTGGGGCCACTTTCGTGGGATTGTTGGATGACTGATCGACCTTCGCCCCGGAGTCGAGCAGGAACTCCGCGATGGGGAGGTGTCCGAAGAAGCACGCGAGCCCGAGCGGCGTGAAACCGTCGGGAGCAAACGCATTGACCAGAGCGGGAGCACGCGTGAACCATTCCTTAACCAAGTCAAGGCGCCCCGCGGCTGAGGCTTCGAAAATGTCGAGAGCGGCGCCGAACCGCTCAAATATTTCGACCAGCGCGGCGCGCCCGCAGTACACAGCAAGCAGGATGGCGGATGTGCCGTTTTCCATTCGCGCACCCGTCAGGGAAGGTTCGGCGCGCAGCAGAGATTCCACCGTCTCCGCGTCCCCTTTTTTCACGGCTTCGAGGAGGCTTTCCTGGGAGGTCATAATTGACAATGATACACGTCGATGCCGGAATTCATGCATCTGTCTGGTACGCCCGCTCGCAGGTACCGTAACGCGCCGCCTGGTATCCAGCGCCCAGTCAGCCACAGGTACTCTGGAAACACTCAGCAACCCGGCGGTGTCCAATAGAAGATCGAGGTACAGTGCATGGAATCGCTCTGGCAAGACTTGAAGTACGCGTTCCGCGGTTTCCGCCGGACCCCCGGACAGCGATTCGTCGAGATTGGCGTACGAATGGCTTTGGGAGCGACGCGCGGTAACACTGTTTCCATGGTGCTGGGACACACCGCGAAATGGACGCTGCTGGGCGGCGCACTTGGGCTAACGTTGGCCTTAGCGGCCGGCGCTCAATTGGAACCGATGCTGTTTGGGGTGAAGCCCGCGAACCCTTGGAATTTCGCCGCCGTGTTTATCTTCTTGATAGGCGTCTCGCTCGCCGCCGCATGGCAGCCCTTACGCCGCGCGGCCAACATGGACCCTTCGCGGGCGCTGCGGCACGATTGAGTGTACGTTGTACGAAAATCGAGGGATGCGCTCCACGTGGTTCTATTCTAACGAATCGTGCGCCGATGGATGATGGTAGACCGCAGCCTGAACCGCCGGTGACGTGATAGGATGAGCCTCAGGCAGGATCGATGACGGCTCAGGAAGGCATCCTCACAGCGCTGTTCGCGGCCGTTTGCGCCGCGTGGCTGGCGCGGGAAAGGCATGCGCGCGCGGAACGCCGCAACGTGCGCGGAATGTTCGGACTCGGTGAAGCGATCCTCAGCGCCTCATCGCCGCGGGAAATTCTTAGCCGCGTGTCACGCGTGATTCCCGAAGTCCTGGGTAATGTCGAAGTCCGTCTTTATCTTCACGACCGTCCGATGCGCAGCCTCGACCGGATTCTGGACAAACCCGAGGACGAGGGCGAATCGATTTCGATCGAGTCGCCCCGTGGCATGGTCCAACGTGGTGTCGTCGTGTGTTTCAAGAATAGGGCGCTGCTGGAGATTCGCGATACGCTTCTCAGCCCGTTCGCCGAGGACGATTCTCAACTGGTGGAACTGATGCCCCCGCGAGCGCTGCTGTTCTTGCCGATGTTCGCGCAGGAAGACGTCATCGGCGTGCTCGAGATTCGGGACAGCCACCGCACCAGAGCTTTCTGCCCGGACGGCGGCGCCGTGGCCCAACATTTGGCCAATCAGATGGCGTTGGCGATCCGCTTGCTGCACCAGCGCTCGATGCAGGAGAAACTTTCGAGAACGGAAAAACTGGCGGCCGTCGGCAGGCTCGTTGCGGGGGTCGTGAACGACCTTCAGGACCCGCTCTGTGAGATTTCCCGCATGGCTGAACGTGCCCTGCGGGATGGCGATGGATCTGACGCGGAGGCTCGACGGATGGCGAAAGAGGCGCGCAAGGCCCATGGAATAGTAACCAGACTGGTTGCTTTCGCGCGCGCCGGGCAGGACGAATCGAAACCCGTAGAAATCAACAAGGTGTTGCGCGGCCTCGCCGAATACCGGAACCAGGACTGGAGCGCCCGCGGAGTTCTTGTCAACCTTGCGATCGGAGAGTACCCGTTGTTCGTACTCGGCGCCGAAGGACAACTCGAACAAGTGCTTATGAATCTCCTGCATTATGCGGAACAGGCTCTTCCCGAGACGGATCCGAAATCGATCGGCATCCGCACCGCGTCGCTCGCTCGCCGCGCCTTCATCGATATCGAGTTCAGTTGCGCCGGCGAAGGCACGGATCCTTTCGCGGCGGGAGCGGAAGGCAGCGCGCTCGGTGTGTGCCGCAGTATCGTGGCTGGGCATGGCGGAGAAGTAACTCTTGCGCGGACGGCCCCTGGTGTCTGGGCTTTCGAAGTAGTGCTGCCCTGCGCGCCGGAAGACGCTGTTTCGGCCATCTCTGCTTCTCGCGAAGGAAAACCGGCGCCGAGCAGCCTGACCGCGCTTCTCATTGAACCCGACGAACTGGAGCAGGCGCGCCTGATGACGCTGCTGAGCGCGCGCGGCTACCGCGTAATACCGGTTCGCGGCGCTGAGCAGGGCGTCGACCTCGCGGAAAGGCTGCGCTTCGACGTCGCCTTCAGTTCCGCGCATCTGCCCGGCCGGGATTTCGAGGAAACTTGTGCGAGCATCCGTCAGCAGGTTGGCGCATTCGTGCTGCTTGAGGATGCCGAAAGCGCCGCCGCCGCGCTTGACGTTGGAGTGGAAGGGAGATGTTTTCTGGTGAAACCGGTCGAGGAGGACTGTCTCGATCACACCCTCGATGCGGTTGAGACTTATCTGCGTCAGTTGCCGCTGGCTCATGTTTAAGGGGCCGGGAGAAGGATTATGAAACGCCGAATAACCCTTTGTATTCTGTTTGCCTCGATCGCCGCCGTACCGGGAAAAACGGAAAAGTATTCAGGACCACGTCCGGCGAAGGCCGACGTTCCATACCTGTTGCACGGGGACGACTTGGCCGAAACCGAGTCGGCCGAAGCGCGGGAAGAGACGCGCAAAGACGACAAGGTCTACACAATTCAGGGTGCGAATTCGCCGGCTCGTACTCCGCTTGCGGGACCGATTTTTATTCTCAAGACGGATAAGCTGGATGCGACGCGTCTTGAACTGTACCGGCTGGAATCGAAAAACGGCAGGCGGGAGGTGACTGTTATGCGGAAGAAGAAGAATGTGGCACGCCCCCTGCGCCTCTCGGTCTCCCGTCTGGAAGAGGGTCTGTACCGGATTGAAGTGGACCAGAGCCTGGAGAATGGCGAATACACGCTAACGCCATCGGAGTCGAACCAGAGTTTCTGTTTTCAGGTGTATTGAGGGTCTTGAGAGCGTCCGGAGCGCCCGGCAGGCGTCTGCCGGTCATTTGCCGCTCCTGGGCCGTGCCGCGTTCATTCCCGGAAGGACTCCGCGCTCCGGATCGCTTCCGAATCGCGCCTTCCCCTTCCCCCCGGCCGGATTCTTATGTTCCGATGATCCGCGCGGGCGGCATTGCTTCGCTGGAAATCGACGAGAACCCGACGCCGGCAGCCTGCCTGGGCTCCATTCGGCTCCGCTTGACCGGATTCTCCGGATCAGGCGTAAGAATGCACGAATGACCCGCACCACCAGGCCGTGCGTGTCTAGTACTGAGAGCGGTTGAGGTCTCACTCCCGCGTCACCGGCCTGCAACTATTTCTATTCCTCTTTAGGCGTCCAGGCGCCGATTCCCCCGCCTGCGGCATTTGTATCCCCGTCATGGGATGCTCATGCACTCTCTCCCCACGTCCAACCCTGCAAACTTCGCGAAAAAACAAGAAGTCTACTCTCTGCGTAACCTTCGCACAACATGCTGAAACCAAGCCGGTTGGATGCGGAAATTGCGATCTCTCCACGCCGCCGGCCTTGCCCGGCGCCCAGGCACAGGACTCCGCGCGCAACGAACCCGCCGCACATGCTAAATTTAGGTATCACACCCGGTTTCCAATCCATGAAAAATGGTGACGCAGGCGAGAAGTTCCAGGCCCTCGTCGATCTGATGGCGCGTCTCCGCGCGCCGGACGGTTGCCCTTGGGACCGCGAGCAGACTTTCGACTCGATCAAGCCCTATCTCCTCGAAGAGACCTATGAGGTCATGGACGCTATCGACACCCACGATTGGCCCTCCCTCGGGAGCGAACTCGGCGACCTGCTCCTCCAATCCGTCTTCTTCGCCCAAATGGCATCCGAACAGGGTCTGTTCAACATCGGAGATTCCATCGACGCCATCAATCGGAAGTTGGTGCGCCGCCATCCTCACGTTTTCGGAGAACAGACTGCTAAGACCGAAGCCGATGTCCGAAAGATCTGGAGCGAAGTGAAAGCCCAGGAGCGAAGTGACGAAAAGAAGGCTGATAGCCGCGAAGCCAGCCCAGCCTCTCTGCTCGCCTCAGTCCCCCGTTCCCTCCCAGCGCTCGTCGAAGCCCAGCAAATCAGTTCCCGCGCGGCGCAAACCGGGTTCGACTGGGATTCGCCCGATCAGGTTGTCGACAAATTGCACGAAGAACTTGCCGAGTTCAAAGAGGCAGCTCGCAGCGGCACTCGAGAAGAAATCGAAGGCGAGTTGGGTGACCTGTTGTTCGTGCTCGTCAACCTCGCGCGGTTCGTGAGAGTCGATCCCGAACAGGCCCTTCGCAAGAGCAACGCCAAATTCCGCGAGCGCTTCGGATACATCGAGAGGAAACTTGCCGAAACCGGCCGCGCGCCAACGGACTCGACCATCGCGGAAATGGAATCCCTCTGGCAGGAGGCGAAGAAGCCCGCATGAGCGCGAAACCGGAAATCGAGATACGGGAGCTTGCGACGCACCGCGAGTTCGCCGAAGCAGTTGATATCCAGCGCGAGATCTGGGGGTTCGCCGACCTCGAGTTGTTACCCGTCCGGCTGTTCGTCGTCGCGGCGAAGGTCGGCGGACACGTCTTCGGCGCCTTTCACGGCTCCCGCATGGTGGCTTTTCTCCTCGCGATTCCGGGGCTTAAGGGCGGCGGTAAATACTATCTGCATAGCCACATGCTCGGCGTGCTGAAGGAGTACAACGACCTCGGCATCGGCAGGATGCTGAAGCTCAAGCAGCGCGAAGACGCCATCTCCCGCGGCATCGAACTCGTCGAATGGACGTTCGATCCGCTCGAACTCAAGAACGCGTTTTTCAACGTTGAACGGCTCGGCGCGATCATCCGCCGTTACGTCGAAAACCAGTACGGCACAAGCACCAGCTTCCTGCACGGCGGATTGCCAACCGACCGCTGCACGGCCGAGTGGTGGGTCTCGAGCGAGCGGGTAAAGGCAGCGCTGGAAAGCCGCCCTGTGACGACGCCCCCTATCGTGGAGCGCATCGCGGTTCCCGCTTCCATCGGCCGCCTCAAGACGGAGAACCCGAAAGAAGCGAAGAAGGTGCAGGAATACGTCCGCGAAAGTTTTGTCTCCGGATTCCGCCGCGGCCTCGCCGTAGTGGCCTTTGAGAGATCCGAACAGTTCGGCACTTACCTGTTGGCGCCGCATGACGGTGAAAAGCTGACGGTTGAAAAAGCATGATCCTTGAACAAATCGTCCTGCGCCAGATCCGCATGCCTCTGGTTCACTTCTTCGAAACCAGCTTCGGCCGCACATACTCGCGCGACATCGTACTGGTGGAAGCTCGCTCGGGCGGCGTCTCCGGCTGGGGTGAAGTGACGGCGGGCGAGAATCCCTTCTACAACGAGGAATGGACCGGATCCGCGTGGATGATCCTGCGGGATTACGCGTCGCCTCGAGTTCTCGGCGGATACGAACTAACCACTGCCGCCGATGCCCCTCCCCGCTTCGCGCACATCCGCGGCCACCGCATGGCCACTGGCGGACTCGAGGCCGCCATCTGGGATCTTGAAGCGCGCATGGCCGGAAAGCCGCTCTACCAGCACATCGGAGGCGGCGCGCGTTCTGAAATCCCCTGCGGTGTGTCCATCGGCATACAGGATTCCGTCTCCCAGCTTCTCGAAAAAATCGAAGTCGAACTCGCTGCCGGCTATCAGCGCATCAAGATGAAGATCAAGCCGGGCTGGGACGTGGACGTCATTCGTCAGGTCCGCGAGCGTTTCCCTTCGGTGCGCCTCATGGCGGACGCCAATTCCGCCTACACCCTCGCCGATGCGGATCACCTGAAGAAGCTCGATCAGTTCTACCTCATGATGATCGAGCAGCCATTGAGCCACGACGACATTATCGACCACGGAGTGCTTCAATCGAAGCTCGATACGCCCATTTGCCTCGATGAGTGCATCCGTTCCGCCCGTCATGCGGAACAGGCCATCCGGCTGCGCGCCTGCGGCATCATTAACATCAAGCTCGGCCGCGTCGGCGGCTTTCGCGAAGCCATTCGCGTGCATGACGTCGCGCAGGCGGCGGGCATTCCCGTCTGGTGCGGCGGGATGCTCGAAGCGGGCATCGGGCGCGCGCACAACGTGGCGCTTTCAACGCTTCCCGGCTTCACGCTGCCCGGAGACGTCTCGGCAAGCAAACGTTATTGGGCCAGGGATATCATCGCCCCGCCCGTCGAGACCACACCGTGGGGAACCATCAAGGTTCGCGAAGGCGCCGGCTTCGGCTACGAAATCGATCACGATTTCCTGCGCTCAATCGCGGTCCAAGAGGAGACCATCGATTGAAGTCCGGTTTGAAGCCAGACGCTAAAGCCGCGGCGCTTCTCTACTTCCTGATCGCGGTGATGGTGCTGCTCTGGTCTGCCAATTTCATCATCGGCAAGATCGCGCTCCGCCAGTTTCCGCCCCTTATCCTGGGCGGCTTGCGAGTCACCTTCGCCGGGCTTTTCATCCTGCCTCTTTATCTGCGTCAGTCGTGGCGCGAGGGCACGGCAGGGCACTGGGCGGACGCTCCGCTGCTGCTCCTGCTTGGCGTCATGGGAGTCGCGCTGAATCAGTTCCTCTTCGTCCTCGGACTCAGCCAGACGACGGTCGCCCACTCCGCTATCATTATCGGGCTCACGCCAATTTTCGTTCTCTTGATTGCCGCCGCGATGAAGCAGGAACGGATCACCGCGCGGCGGGCTGCCGGGATGGCGGTCGCGCTCGCAGGTGTCGCGATCCTGAATAGCGCCACCCAAACCGGCGCCGATGGCCGATCCACCGCTACAGGGGACATTTTTATCATTTTCGCGGCGATTACGTTCGCCTGGTTTACCGTTGTGGGTAAGGGCGTGACTCACCGGCAGAACTCGATTACCGTGAACACGTTCGCCTACGTGGGCGCGGCGATCGCTTTCGCTCCGGTGATCTTCTGGCAGTCCCGTAGTTTCGATTTCCGCGAAGTAACCACAATGGGCTGGATCACCGTAGCTTACATGGCGCTGTTTCCGTCCGTAATATGCTACCTGATTTACTATTGGGCCCTGACGAAAATCCCCGCGTCGAAGCTGTCGGCGTTCACCTATTTCCAGCCGCTTCTCACCACGCTGATGGGTATGGCGGTCCTGGGCGAGCACATGACTGCCCATCTGATAGCGGGCGGAACCGTAATCTTCGGCGGCGTGTACTTGACGGAGCGGAGCTAGCGTGGCTTCCTTCGCCCAACTGCTGCGCGAAAACCGGAACTACCGGTATACATGGACCGGCCAGCTCGTCAGCGAAATCGGCGACCACTTCAATAACATCGCCGTATTCAGCCTCGCACTCGCCAATACCAAATCCGGCCTCGTCGTAAGTGGCGTGATGTTGTCGCGGGCTATTCCCGCCGTGCTTGCCGGGCCCCTCGCCGGGGTGCTGCTGGACCGCCTGGACCGCAAGCGCGTTATGATCTGGAGCGACGTGGTTCGCGTGTTTGTCGCTCTCGGGTTCATCCTGACCGTGGGGCGCAACGACACCTGGCTCCTCTACCTGCTGAGCGGTTTGCTGATGGGCGCGTCGCCCTTCTTCACCAGTGGCCGCGCGGCGATTCTTCCCGCGATTACGAGCAAGGAGGAGTTGCACACTGCGAACTCTCTCACGCAGACCACGCAATGGGCCACGCTCACCATCGGCACGTTTCTCGCCGGGGCAGCGGTCACGCAGTTCGGTTACCAATGGGCCTTCTTCCTCAACGCGCTCTCCTTCGCATTCTCGGCGTGGTCCATTTCCATGTTGCGCGTCGAGGGTGTCGGTTTCCGGGCGAGATCGGACGCGCTTACGGAGAATGATGTCGTGCGTCCGTGGCACGAGTACAAGGAGGGACTGCGATACATGCGGTCCGTGCCCTTGGTGCTCGCGATCGCGCTCGTCGGAATGGGCTGGGCGACAGGCGGCGGCGCGGCGCAAATCCTGTTCAGCGTATTCGGCGAACTGGTATTTCAAAAGGGACCGTCTGGGATCGGCACCATCTGGGGTTGCTCGGGAATCGGCCTGCTCATCGGAGGGGCGTTCGCGCACTGGCTGGGCCCGCGGATCGGATTCGAGGGGTACAAGCGTGCCGTCATTTTCTGCTACATCGTCCACGGCGGCGCGTACGTGTTGTTCAGCCAGGCCCCCGAGTTTTGGGTGGCTCTGATTTTCATCGGCCTCTCCCGCGCGGCCGTGGCCGTAAGCGCGGTCATGAACTTCTCGCAATTGCTGCGGCACGTGCCGGACAAGTTCCGCGGGCGAGTGTTCTCAACCGTCGAGTCGCTGGTTTGGTCTACGATGATGGTTTCGATGGCTGTGGCGGGAATCGCGTCCCAGTCCTACAGCCCGCGAACAATTGGCGCGTGGGCTGGCGCCCTCAGTTCCACGACGGCGATTTTCTGGGCCTGGGCTTACTGGACGGGGAAGTTGCCCGAGCCCCCAGTCGAGGGTGTGGGCGCGAGAGAGGTTGAGGTCCATGGCGAACCCACTGTCTGAGGGCATGTCACGCTGTAAGTTTTGCAACCGGCACGAATGGTGCAAACGCCAGGGCTGTTGCAGAGTGGTGTTGCAGGTGCCATGACAGTTGCAAGCGCCGGGAGTGTTGCACGCAAAGAGGTAGGGCAGACAGCCGTTTCTTGCCGTCCGCCTTATTCGGGAGGTGTTTCGTGACACAGCCTGAGTTAGCAGGCAAGGTCATACTGGTCACGGGCGGCGCAAAACGCGTCGGGCGTGGCATCGCTTTGCGCCTGGCCGCTGAAGGCGCGCGAGTCGTCATCCACTACAACTCTTCGGAAGCGGAAGCACGCGCCACCGCCGTCGAGTGCGCCTTCGAAGGCCAACCTGCGCTGCTTGTCCGGGCCAATCTCGAAAGCATTCCGGAGATCTCTCGGATGTTCGATGAGATCGCGGAACGCTGCGGTCGCATTGACGGCTTGGTCAACAACGCCGCCCGTTTCACGAGATTCGACCCGCTCGATATTACGGAGGCGGATTGGGACTTCATCCATTCCGTGAATCTGAAGTCGGTGTTCTTCTGCTGCCAGAACGCGGCCCGGTTGATGCGCAAGTCGGGTGGCGGCCGGATCGTGAATATCAGCTCACTCGGCGGCATCCGCCCCTGGGCGGAGCACGCGCACTACTGCGCGTCGAAGGCAGGCGTCATCATGCTCACGCGCTCGCTCGCGAAAGCGTTCGCGCCGGACATCACGGTGAACTCGGTTGCTCCGGGTGTGATCCCGTTCGGCGAGCCGGACGCGCGGGCGGCATCCATGATCCGCAACACCCCCGCCGCACGCGCCGGAACCGCTGCCGAGATTGCCGACGCGGCAGTCTATTTCCTGCGAGCCTCGAATTTCGTGACCGGTCAGATTCTCGCGGTGGACGGAGGCCTCAGCCAAAGATAGGCGAATATCAGCCGCCGCCAGCCATTACAGTGATGGCGCCATGGAACGTGAATGAGAGCTGGTGCGTCGGAGCGGGTGCTTTACTGGGAGTACCCGGAAGCCTATGGCCGCGTTTTTGAACAAAATTGCGAAACGACGCTAGCGTCCCGTTTTGGGAAAATCGCGAGCCGGGCGCCCGGGCCTCATCCGGAATCCGAAGCCCAGTCGAGCGCCGGAATCGGGGCGCAAATCGCCTGCTCCGCCGGGCCGCGCCGGGTCTCCGAATCGGCATCCGGAAAATAGAGGATACTCAATGTTGATGTTGCCCGTCGCGTTTCTCCTCATGGTTGCCGGATCGTTCGAGTCCGACGTACTGCCCGTCTTCCGTGCGAAGTGTTTCGCCTGTCACAGCGCAAAACTTCGTAGCGGCGGACTCTCGCTTGAATCGCGGGACGATATTCTCCGCGGCGGCAAGTCCGGCGGCGTGATCGTGCCGGGCAAGCCGGTGGACAGCCTGCTGTTGACCCTCGTCGCAACCGGCAAGATGCCCATGGGCGCGGCAAAGCTGAGCGTTTCGGAGACGGCCGCGATTCGCACCTGGATCGAGCGTGAAGACCGCAAAGCACCGGTCTCCGAGCGCGATGTCACGGCCATCTTGAGCGCCAAGTGCTGGGTGTGTCACGGGCGGCGTGAGACGATGGCCGGTCTCGATCTGCGCACGCGGGAATCGATGCTGCGCGGCGGGAAATCGGGTCGTCCGGTAATTGCGAGTGGAAAACCGGAAGACAGCCTCTTGATCAGGCGAATCGTCGCGCAGGAAATGCCGCCGCCGAAGCTCCAGGAGCAGTATTCGGTTCGAGGGCTGACGGATGACGAACTCGCGAAGGTCCGCCAGTGGATCCTGGATGGCGTGCGCCCGGATAACGAAAAACCCCTGGAAGTGAGTGCCGCGGATGATACCGCTATCAAGCCGAAAGACCGCGAGTTCTGGTCATTCCGCACGCCCGTAAGACCCGCTGTAACCCCGCCGCGTTTCCCGGCGCGCAACGCAATCGACGTACTTACTTTGGAAAAGAAGCCGCTCGCCCCCGAAGCGAACGATCTCACCCTGATGCGCCGAGCCTACTTCGATTTGACCGGTCTGCCGCCGTCTCCCGAAGAGGTGGAGGCGTTCCGCGCGGACCGCGATCCGGCCCGTTATGAGCGTCTGATAGACCGCCTCCTCGAGTCGCCGCGGTATGGCGAGAGATGGGCCCGCCATTGGCTCGATGCTGTAGGCTACACGGACAGCGAGGGCGGCAACAGCGGCGATCAACTGCGCCCGCATGCTTGGCGGTATCGCGACTACGTAATCCGGTCGTTCAACGCGAACAAGCCGTATGACCGGTTCCTGACCGAGCAACTCGCGGGCGACGAGCTATTCGATTACCGCGCCGCGCGGAATCTTACTCCTGATCAGATCGAGCTGATGGCTGCCACTGGTTTCTGGCGGACCGCCCCCGATGCGACCTACAGCACGGAACAGAACTTCATCCCGGAACGAATGGACGTGATCGCGGGGCAGTTGGAGGTGTTGGGGTCCGCGGTGATTGGGCTGTCGGTCGGCTGCGCGCGATGCCACGACCACAAGTACGACCCGATTCCGACCCGCGACTACTACCGGCTCGTCTCCATCCTCACCCCCTCATACGATCCCTATCACTGGCTCCCGCCGACCTTCCCGTGCGGCGGCGTGGGTGCGAAGTGCGATGAAAACAATACGCGCTACTTCCTGCCGAAGGCAACGCCGCAATGGCAGGAGACGGTCGCGTTCAACGGCCCCGCCCTCCGCCGGGTCGAGGAATTGCAGAAGCAGATTGAACAAAAGGCAGCTCCTTACCGTGAGAAATATCTTGCGGAGAAAAATGTCAAGGAAGTGAAGCTGGCTGAGTTGGAAGCCACTTACGAACCGTTCAAGAAGGAAAAGTCCTCCATCGACGAGCAGATCCGTAAAGAGAAAGCGGCTCTTAAGCCTCTGCCCCTCGTAAGAGCTCTTTTTGATCTGGGGCCGCAGCCGCCACCGACCCGTATTTTGATGCGCGGCGATGCAACAACCCCAGGCGCTCTCGTCTCGCCCGGCGCGCCGTCGATTCTGAACGCCCCTGGGCGCGATTATCGCTTGGAACCCCTCTCGCACTCTTCCGGACGGCGGCTCGCGCTCGCGAAGTGGCTGACGCATCCCGAGCACCCCCTCACCGCGCGCGTGGCGGTGAATCGCATCTGGCTGCATCACTTTGGTTCAGGCCTGGTCTCGACGCCCGGCAACTTCGGCCGCATGGGCGCGGCTCCCGCGAATCAGAAACTGCTCGATTGGCTCGCAACGGAATTCGCCGGCAGCGGGTGGGACGTGAAGGCCATGCACCGGCTGGTGATGACGTCCGCAACGTACCGGCAGCAGTCGGGTGGCGACGGATTCACGCTGCGGCGCATTGACGCCGAGTCCGTGCGCGATTCGATCTTGAAGGTCGCAGCCCGGCTCGACACGAAAGCCTTCGGCCCGGCCGATCCGATCAAGCCCCAACCCGATGGCGAAGTGACCACCGAAAGCCTCCGGCGAAGCGTCTACGTGACGCATCGGCGAACTCAGCCGATTTCGCTGCTCGAAACTTTCGACCAGCCGTTCATGAACCCCAACTGCGTCCAGCGCGGACTGTCGGTGGTTTCCTCCCAGGCGCTGCATTTGATGAATGGCGACTTGGCGCGCGACAATGCGCGCTTCATGGCGGGAAGAATCATCGACGCCGTTGGAGACGACCCCGGCACGCAGGTGGAGCGTGCGTATCTCCTTGCGCTCGCGCGCAACCCCACCGCGGATGAATTGCGGGCCGCCATGTTCGCCATGGAAGCCGCAGGCAGGGAATGGGCCGGGGATCTTGAGAAGAAGCAGCCCGCCGAACCGCTGAAGAGCCGCTCCCGTTGGCTCGGGCTCGCCACTGTCTGCCACACACTGATGAACTCGGCCGAGTTCCTGTACATTGACTGAAGGACGGCATATGCGTACTCGACGCGACTTCTTTTCACGCATGGGCGACGGGCTGACCGGCGCGGCTTTGGCCTCGCTGTTTGCCGAGGATCTGGGCGCAAAACAGGCGCTTTACGATCTGACGCCGAAGAAGCCGCATCAAACGCCGCGCGCCAAGTCCGTGATTCAGCTTTTCATGAACGGCGGACCGAGCCAGGTGGATCTCTTCGATCACAAACCTGCCCTCGCCAAGTACGCGGGACAGCCGCCGAGCCGGGATCTGGCCGCGGAGGTGCGGGCCGTGCGCGAGACTGGCGGGTTAATGCCATCGCCCTACAAATTCTCGAAGCATGGGCAGTCGGGAATTGAGTTGTCTGAGATGCTGCCGCATCTCGCGAAGGTTGTGGACAACATCGCGATCGTGAGATCCATGTTCACCACCCATCTGGCGCACGAAGCAGCACTGTTCCTGATGCATGGCGGCCGGATACTTCCCACGCGCCCGTCCCTGGGATCGTGGATCGTTTACGGACTCGGTTCGGAGAATCAGAATTTGCCGGCGTACGTTGTTCTCGACGATCCCAAGGGACCGCCGATCAACTTCATCCAGAATTGGCAGACGGGATGGCTTCCGGCCGTGTTTCAAGGGACCCGCGTGCGCTCCGAGGGCTCGCCGATTCTGAACCTGCACGCGAAACAGGAGTACCCCGGCGGCATCGTCGATCTTAGCCGGAGCCTGCTGCATCGCATGGACGCAGGTCATCGGGATCGGCATCCTGGCAACGCCGAATTGGAGGCGCGGATCGCGAACTACGAACTTGCGGCGCGCATGCAGTTGGAAGCCACCGACGCGCTCGACATCTCGAAGGAAAGCGAAGCAACGAAAAACGCCTACGGCTTGAGCGACGAACGCACGGCTTCCTACGGGAAGCGCTGCTTAATGGCTCGGCGTCTCGTCGAGCGCGGTGTCCGTCTGGTGCAGGTCTACATCGAAGGGCAGATCTGGGACAACCATAACAAGATCCGCCAAGGCCTGGAGTACGCTTGCGGAAAAACCGATCAACCCGCCGCCGCCCTTATCCAGGACTTGAAGGACCGCGGCTTGCTCGACTCGACGCTTGTGATCTGGGGCGGCGAGTTTGGGCGCCTGCCCATCGCGCAGGATCCGGGACCGAACGCCGGCCGCGATCACGGGCCTTCCGGCTTCAGCATCTGGATGTCGGGCGGAGGGATCAAGGGCGGTACGACATACGGCTCCACCGACGAAATCGGTTACCGCGCCGCTGAAAACAAGGTGAGCGTTCATGACTTCCACGCGACCGTTCTACACATGCTGGGCATGAATCATCGCGATCTGGTTTTCGAACGCGAGGGCCGTCAGGAGCGGATCACGGACGAATTCCCCGCGCGCGTGCTCTCCGAAATCATCGGCTGAGAAAAACATCGTATGCCCCGAATCCTGGTCAATGAATGCAAGCAAGAGGTTTCATCGTTTAATCCCGTCCTGAGCCACTACCAGGATTTCGACGTCAGCTTCGGCGCCGAGATCCTCTCGGTTCACAAGAATGTCACTTCCGAGATGGGGGGAGCGCTCACCGTTTTCGGCGATCGCAGTGATATTGAGATCGTACCCGGGTTCAGCGCGCGTTCCATCACGTCTGGCGGTACGCTTTGCGACGCGGACTTCCGCCGCATAGCGGCAGAATTCCTTAGCGCCGTTCGCGACGCCCGCGATGTCGACGCCATCTATTATTCCCTTCACGGCGCGATGGGCTCCGAGACCGAGCACGATGTCGAAGGCTACCTGCTTGCCGAAACGCGAAAAATTGTGGGCGAACGGATTCCCATCGTCATTTCGCTCGATCTGCATGGAATTATCACGGACCGGATTCTCGAACACGTCGACGCGCTCACGGTCTATCACACCTACCCGCACGTCGATTTCTGCCAGACCGGTGAGCGCGCCGCGCGGCTGCTGCTTCGAATTATCGACGGCGAAGTGAATCCCGTCTCCGTCCGCGTCCGCATTCCCGCGCTCGTCCGCGGCTACGAACTCATTACCGAAACCGGCATGTTCGGACAGTGCGTCCGCCGAACCATCGCAATCGAGAACAGCCCCGGCGGACTCTCCGGCGGCATGTTCATCGGGAACCCCTTCACGGACGTTCCCGAGCTTTGTTCAAACGTCTTCCTGTGTACCGATCGCGACCCCGTCCGCGCCGAGCGTGAGGCCATCGGGATCGCGAAGCAGTTCTGGGAAATGCGTGAGCATCTTCAGCAGCCGCTAACGAGTCTTGCCGAAAGCGTACGGCTCGCAAGAGCGGCGAGAGGCCGGGTCGTTCTGGTCGATGCGGCGGATGCGACAAGTTCCGGCGCGTCCGGCGACAGCAATGCGGTGCTTCGTGCGCTGGTCGAGGCGGGCTATCGTAAGACGGTCCTCATTCCGATTGTCGATCCACCCGCGGTCGAAGCTGCATTCGCGGCGGGAGTGGGGGCGAGCATTCGTACAGGAATCGGCGGTAGCCTGGATCCGCGTTTCACGCCGCTTGAGATGCAGTTGCAGGTGCGGATGCTATCCGACGGCCACTTCCGCAACGAATCTCACGGCAGCTACTGGGACGGCGGTTGCACGGCGGTTCTCGAGTCGGACAACGTGATGATTGTCGCGACCAGCCGCCCCGTGAGCCTGTACGACCGCTCGCTGTTCCTCGCTCACGGCCAGGATCCCGCGCTGTTCGACGCAACGGTCGTCAAATCGCCTCACTGCCAGCCGCGCTTCTTCGCGGACGGCGCCGGGATCCTGATCAATATCGACGCACCCGGTTCGACCAGCGCGAATCTCAAGAGCCTTGGACACACCCGTTGCGCGCGCCCGGTGTTTCCGCTTGACCCGGACGTAACCTTCATTCCGGCTGCAAAGCATTTCGGACGGGGTAAGGCGTGAAGATACGCGAAGTGAGGGCCTTCGGGCTAAGGGGCCGCACGCCGGAGGGCGGCTGGTCGAACGAGTTGCAGCCGGACGATTGCGTCCACACGCTGATCGCGGTGTTAACGGACACAGGCGAGATCGGATGGGGCAGCGTCTTCACGAGCGAAGAATTGGTCCGCGGCGCGCTCTCCGTTCTGCGGCCTCTTTTTCAGGGCGAGAACGCGCTTGAACCCGAGCGCGTCAGTGAGAAGCTCCATCAACACACGTTTTGGCAGGGGCGAGGGGGTTCGATTACGCATGCCATCAGCGGCATCGACATCGCTCTCTGGGACCTGCTGGGGAAGGCGACGGGGCAGCCGGTGGGCCGGCTCCTCGGCGGACGCTACCGCGAACGTGTTCTCCCTTACGCTTCGTTGCTGATGCGTGAGCCTGAGCGAATGCCGGATGAACTGCTGCCTGTCAAGGCGCACGGATACCGCGCGTTCAAGATCGGCTGGGGACCGTTCGGCCGGCGCGACAACGCAACCGACGAAGCAATAGTAAAGGCTGCCCGCGAAGCTGTTGGACCCGCTTCGCTCCTGATGGTGGATGCTGGTGCCAGCGACGCGTTCTGGCCTCAGGGTTACAAATGGGCGCTCCGCACGGCCGAGATGCTCGCGGATTACGATGTCTACTGGTTTGAAGAAGCGCTCAATCCCGACGCGCTTGACGACTACATGGCGCTCCGGCGCGCGGCGAAAGTGCTCGTCGCGGGCGGCGAAGTGCTCACGCGACGCCAATCTTTTCAACCATGGCTTGAAGCCGGAGCGTTCGACATCGTTCAGCCCGACGTCACAAAGGTAGGCGGCATCAGTGAGGAACGCAAGATCGCTCAGATGGCCCGCGAGCACGGCGTCCGCTTCATTCCCCACGGCTGGAATACAGCCCTCGGACTTGCCGCGGATCTCCACCTCGCCTCGGCGTTTCCCGACACCAACCTCGTCGAATACCTCACGGGGTCGCCGTTCATTGACGAGATCGCCGCTGGTGGCTGGAGGCTCGACGCCGACGGCATGCTGGCCATTCCGTCCACGCCCGGGCTCGGCATTGAGATCGATCTCCCGGCGCTCGCCGAGTACTCCCGCACACCGCTTGTGGACCTTAAGGCCATGTGTGGGTAGCGTCGCTGCAAAGACCGGGGCGTCGCTTGTCGCATTTCTCTGGGTCACTCTCGCGCTGAATTACGTGGACCGCCAGATGGTCTACTCCATCTTTCCGGTCCTGAAAACGGATGTCGGATTCAGCGATGCGCAGCTCGGATTGATCGGCAGCGTCTTCTCGTGGGTCTACACGTTGTGCATGCCGATTGCGGGCCGCCTCGCCGATATCTTCCGGCGCGATCGCATGATCGTCGCGAGCCTCATACTGTGGAGCGGCGCGACTCTCGGGTGCAGTCTCAGCAGTTCGGTCGCGGCGTTTCTTGCGTGGCGCGCGGTGATGGGGATCACCGAATCGCTCTACTACCCGGCTGCCGTCGGCACGCTGGGCGTGGCATATCCGGCATCGGCTCGTTCGAGAGTTCTCGGGATTCATCAATCGGCGCAGTTCGCGGGAATTGTCGCCGGAGGCTGGTATGGCGGCTGGATGGCGGACCACGTCAGTTGGCGCGCGGGATTCGCCATCGCCGCGGGAGCCGGCGTGCTGTACTCGCTCGTGCTCGCCCGCCGCGTTCCTTACGTTCCGCTCGCGCCGCGAACTACCGCCAGCATCCGGACTCGCGCAACTCTCGGGGAGATTCTTGGCTCTCGCTGCTACTCCGCGATCTGCGCGGCTTTCTTCTGTTTCTGCGCGATGCTCTGGGTCTTCTATGCCTGGTATCCGGCGTTCCTTCAGCAGCGA
>SXGS01188505.1_pt1 | contig 23431 bp, 25 predicted proteins | sample 3174681 | NCBI WGS metagenome assembly SXGS01 (sample SAMN11356861, study PRJNA531348) | freshwater metagenome | isolation source: freshwater sample F1-80 | place: China: Fuxian Lake, Yuxi | collected 2017-12-25
CGCGTCGCTGGGTGGTGGAGCGAACGATCTCGTGGGTCAACAACGGCCGCCGGCTCGGTAAGGACTATGAATACTGGCCGGAAACCAGCGAAGCCTTGATTCACGTCAGCATGATCGACGTCATGCTCAAACGACTCACCAATCGCCCACTCACTGAAGCCGCACGCAGACAGCTCGCGGTTTGACTCCAAACTCCTAACTTCCCACACGCCCTCTTACAGAATGTTTTGAAACGCAGAGGGCGCGGAGGGAGGACAGGAGCCAGTGGTCGCTTCTGCGGTGGTGGTCCAGGCGATCCCAAACTGGCGTGCCAAACGGTGGAAGGTGTTTTTTCCCGCGGGAACTCTGCAATTTCTGGCCGGGTCGCTGGAGGAAAGCTGTTTGCCGCTGGGGAAATCTGGAAATTTGCAGGCGGAAACGGACTGGGTGCTTGAGAAAACGGACTGCCGTCCGCGAGGAACCGTCACCGTCAACGTCCTGCAACAGTTGGGAACGGCCTTTCAGACGCTGCCCGGAATTGCGATGGCGGGGTATCAGACGGAGGTGGATTCGATCGAAGCGGATCTGACGGCGCTGAGCGCGCTGATCAACCAGATCATGCCGCTGTTGGTCGCTCTGGATGCGAAGGCCGGGCCGCTCGATGCCAAGAATAAGAAGGCTCTGAAGACGCTCTTCGGCCTGCTGCAAACGTCCGCCGAAAAGTCGCTGCTCGATCAAATCACCGGCCCCACCTCTCAAGGCGGCGGCGGTACACCGACTCCGCCACTACCGACGCCGTGAAGCGCCGTTGCGCGAGTCCGCATGCGGGCCAGAGCAGCCCTGTCCACGCTCCCCTGGAATCCGTCGGCGGTGGCCCGGCTCGATCAACTGCTCGGCCCGCCGAAATCACCCCAGGCAGTCTTTGAGACGCTCGACCGCCAGTATCGCGAGCAACACAAATCCGCGAACTGGTTCCTGTCCTTGAGCCAGCCGATCGCCCCACACCTCGACGAACTCCTGGGCCCGTTACCGAAGTAGCCACGCTCGCCAGAGCGTGGGCAGTCGGTGCAAGGCGCCCACGCCCTGGCGAGCGTGGCTACCGGACGATCACACAGCCTCGGAGCGAGCGGGCTATTGATCGGCCAGCTTCTTAGCGAGCGGCTTCCACTCGACGAGCGGGGCGTCGGCCCAGAGGTGTTCGAGGTCGTAGAGGGCGCGGCCCTCGGTGGAGAAGACGTGCAGCACGATGTCGCCGTAGTCTTGGAGAATCCAAGTTTCGGAAGCGCGGCCTTCGACACCGACGCGCGGACGGCTGCCGTGCTTCTTCATCAACAGCTCGACCTCTTCCGCGATGGCTCGCATCTGGCGTGCGCTGGTCGCGGTGGTCACGACAAAGAAATCGGCGATCGGCGTGACTGGGATCAGATCGAGCACGACGGTCTCTTTGCCCTTGAGGTCTTCGCAGGCTTGAGCGGCGAGGCTGGCCAGTTCGCGGCTGGCTTGTTGGCGTTCGGCCAAAGTCGGTGTGGCAGGTTTGTTGCGGGTCGCGGTGGCGATGGGGATGTCTCCGAGAATTCATTATCGAACAAGGAACGCATTCAAAACAGAACCGGCCAACTGTGCTGACGATGTGGGATCGTCGTCGAGCACGGTTGGCCGGACATGCTCTCGGCCACAGGGCCGAGCCGCAAGCGTGTGGCACTGTTAAGAGAGAAACAGTTACGAGGGACCGTATTTGCGGTTGAAATCTTGCTGCAGGTTTGGAACGCGATGGATCTCTTTGTCCCACAACGAGCGCAACGGGATTTCTTCTTCAGGTGGCTGCACCTGATTCCTCAGCTGATAGATCTTCTGCCAGATCATGATGGCCCAGAGACCTTCTTCAATCGCGGAGTCATCGACCGTCAAGTCTTTGTAGCTATCGAGCAATACCTTGTAGCCCTTTAGACCGGACTCCAGCGATTCCTGAGCGGCATCCAGTTCGTTGACCTTGAAGAGCTGTTCGCCCTCATAAAGATCACGGTGCACGGCGGCCGTGTTGACGTGCTTCTCGGCGTGCGACTTCGCTCGCCAGTAACGGTAGTTGCTCACGTTCTGGTAGAGGTTGATTTCTCGTTCCAATTTGTCACGAGTGACTCCGGACGCGGCCATGGTTTGGTCCATCGCGTTCTCGAAAGCGGGCATTTCGAGAAAGATTTCGCAATCACCGGTCTGAAATCGCATCTGTCCGAAGACCTCGACCCAATCGTGATAGGCACCGTCCCAAGCTTTGCGAGCGGTCTCGTCAAATTGGCCTTCGCGATGCAACGCATCGGCATAGTCCAACTGTGAACGAGCCGGGTACGAGCGAAAGAGAACATCCATCATGATGTGTTGCGCTCGCTTTTCGTCGGCATCGTTGGCCTTCTGGAACCAATCCTTGGCAACCAGATAGTTGTCGTTGCCGGCTTGATTGATTTCGCTGTCCGGGCCCCCTTTATAGCGCTCTGTGTCTGGATCGACTTTGAAGAACTTGCGGAAATGTTTCCATTCGTCCGAACGACCAATCTTCTTGCCCAATGTGTTGCCAGTGTCCCAATAGACTTCCGGGTCGCGATTATTTCGTTCGGATCCTTGCATCAAGAACTTGGTGCCTTCTTTCACCCAGAAGTAGCGGTCCTCGACCGCGTCCCATTCCGCCGAAACGTTGTATGCCAAGTTCCAGCCCAGGTAACGCCACACTTGAATGTAGTGCGGCTGCAACAGGATGACCGACTCGGTGGTGGCTCGCATTTGTGCCCACTGTTTCTGGTCCTTCTCTTCGTCGAGTTGCATGCGCAGCAAATTCACCGCGACACCGCGCATGCCCAGCAGCACCAGATTCATCGTCGCGCTGGTCGGATCGACTTTCCCCAGCGTGCTCTCGCCAAGGTCGTGCTCTTGCCGCAGTCGCGCCAGCTTGCCGCCGGAGCCTTCTTCGCCGGTGGCCGGGATGCCGAACAGAATGACCGGCAGCATCAGCAACGCGATGCCCCACAGATACGCCAATTTCCGCTGCTGCAAAGTGAGTTGTTCGATCATTTCGCTTCCAGCTCCCTCAACGTGAGGCTGTAGTAGCCAATCAATACGCACGGAATCAGATAACCGATCGTCATCGCCAAGCTGCGAAACATGGCCATGCCCCAGGGGACGTCAAATCCGTTCGCAACATACGGCGACATCACGAAGGAACTCAGGTCCGGGATCAAGTGTTGCGTCAGCCACAGGCCGCTGAGCAGCACTTTGTCGATCCCTTGCATGATTTGAACGCCGACCGTGTCTGGAAGAGCGAGCGTGTCGTTCATGTGCGTCACCAGTCGATACCAGGACTCAATCGGCCCGCCACCTTTTTGCTCACCCGTAACCAGCTTGATCATGAAATCGCGAAAGCCCTGGCCGACGATCAACACACTGAAGGTCAACATCGTGGCGACCGGTCCTTTGACAAACGTGCTGGCCGTGACGCCAATGCTGACGATGAAGACGGTCAGCAGCCAAATGCCAAAGACGGCCTTGAAGTAGCCCATCAGGAACGATCGATCCGGCAGACGAATGAAGAAGTCCGTTCGAGCCATCCCCAAATACTGGCCAGAGTCGAGACACTGGACTTCGATCTGAAGCACGTTGCGTTTGAGTTTTTCATCTTCATCGAAGTAGACAAGATCTTTGAAAAGATCGACCGTCCGCGTGTCCTTCAGGTCTTCGTCGTAGTAGGACACTTCGCGATTGATGAACTGTTCGTTAAGGCTGAATTCTTTGATCTCGAACGACGGTAATGGTACGCGCAAAGACTTCGTCGGATTGACGAGCACATACCTCACGAGCAGCGATTGTCCGATGCGACCTTTGTGCGTGCGGAATGCCTCGAAGCGAGACTCCAACTTGAGCTGATCCACCGGGTCATTGACCGCAAACTTGTACCTTGCAGAGGCCTTGGTGCCTCCTTCGATGTAGCTTCGGAACTCCCAAATGTCACCGGTATTGATTCCCTTGGTGGCAATGGCGCCTTCACGGTCGACGAACTCCAGCGTGCCATACACCGGCATCCGGCAGAATTTCTTGGCCGACACGTCAATTGCCGGAAGATCGTTTTTGGGGTCCGCTTCGATAGAGATATTGGGAAGCAATCCGACCGCGAGACACAATCGATTCCAACCCGACAATCTCGGCTGGTGATCTTCAGGCACCTGCCTCAATACCCAGACGTAGCCAACCACTCCCATGATCGCCACGATCGTTGCTGAGACAGCGGAAAATCCAAGAATCCGTCCCATCACAATTTCATTACGTCGCACCGGCTTCGTGACCACGGTATGCAGCGAACGGACTCGAATGTCTTCGGGGATTCCCCAGCACGACAGCAGCAACAAGACCGGAATCGTCAGCCATAAGACCGTCGTCAGTGCGAAGCTGACCGCGTTCTTCACCTGCATATCAACCCGCAGTTCAGAATCCAGGAACCAGCCTGCAAACATCATCAGGAACGCAAACACCGCAAACACCCACAGGGCTTTGCGACGCCAAGCTTCCAAAATCGTCAATCGGCTGATCGCCCAGATACGCTTAGGCGAGAGGTGTGTGAAGTCGTGCAAGCCTTGCCAGACTCGGCTCATCACCGCCACCGGGCCTGAGGTTCCGTAAATTCCCAGCGCGACCAGAATCGTCGCCGAGAAGATAATTCCCACGAAACCGCCAAACACCAGCAGCCAATCTCTCAGGCCAGTCAGCAGCGCGAATGGGTCACGATCAAATGTCATATTCGCTTCTCAGAATCCAAACGATGTTGAATGAGACGGCTACGCGACTTCGTCGGCAGCCAGCGCTGTCGCGACGCGAGCCGATGGTTACGACTTTTCTGAGGCCGTCGGGACATACCGTTGACCTGGACGCTCTTGGCTCTTCTGAACCGTCTTGAGGAACAAGTCTTCGAGACTGTTCGTCGGATGACCGTGCCGGATGAGCTTTGCGTTGTGCTTGGCGAGCGCTGCCTCGACGTCCGCGACGGCCGCTGGACTGAGCTTTGAGGTCAGCAGTTCCGTCTCGTTCTGCTCCTTCAGCAAGTCCTCGACTCGGCCGAGTTCCTTCAGCTCACCGGCATACAAGATCGCGATTCGGTCGCAGACGTCCTGCACGTCGGCCAGCAAGTGGCTGCACATGACGACTGTCTTACCTTCGTTCTTCAGTTTGACGATCAGATCCTTCATGTCGCGCGAACCCAGCGGATCGAGGCCGCTAGTAGGTTCGTCGAGCAGGATCAGGTCCGGATTGTTGATGAGCGCTTGAGCCAATCCGATTCGGCGCGTCATGCCTTTCGAGTATTCCTTCAACTGCCGCTTGCGAGCGTTCTGCAAGCCGACCAGCTCAATGAGTTGGTTCGATCGTTCTTTCCGCTGCTGGGGCGACATGTCGAACAGGCGGCCGTAGAAGTCGAGCGTTTCCTCGGCGTTGAGGAAGCGGTAGAGATAGGACTCTTCCGGCAGATAGCCAATCCACTCGTTCTTGCTGACATCCGAGGCGGGCTTGCCGAGGATCGTGATCTCGCCCTCTGTCGGAAACAGCAGGCCGAGCAGCAGCTTCATCGTGGAGGTCTTGCCGGAGCCGTTGGGGCCGAGCAGTCCGAAGACCTCGCCCTTCTTAACGTCGAGACTCAGCGAATTTAGGGCTCGAACTTTTTTCCGACCCCAGAAGTCGCGATAAATCTTCGTGAGGTTCTTAATCTGGATGACTGACTGATTCTCCATCGAACCGGACCTCAAAAAAACGATGACGAAAGGATGACTAAAAAGGGCTTGGGCTTTTCGAGATAAACCGCCAAGTCCACAGGCAGTAAGAATTGGTCGCCAGTACGCAGTCTGTGACCGCTGTCGTTGGACTGTTCTTGAGTTGCGTCAAAAAAGCCCCTGCGGCGGCTCGCGAGGCGGGGCAATCTAAGGCCGCCCTACCAGCGTTGCAAGTTTGTGCCCGGAAGCCGGTAACGTTCACAAACCTGCGGCCAAGTCGTGTTTTGGGACTGACTGTATTTATTGGAGGTTGCTCGTGAAGCCCCTCCCCATCCACCAACGAGGCCATCATGAAATTCGCCATCTGCCAAGAGCTGTTCGAGAACTGGGACTGGGAACGCCAATGCGCCTTCTCGGCCGGACTGGGCTACACGGGACTAGAGCTTGCCCCGTTCACACTCGCGCCGCGCATCACCGATGTCTCGGCCGAGCAGCGCCGGTCGCTCCGCGCGACTGCCGAACGACATGGCGTGCAAGTGATCGGTCTGCACTGGTTGTTGGCGAAGACGGAAGGCTTCCATCTGACGACCGCGAATGCGGCCGTGCGCCGCGCGACATCGCAGTACCTCATCGAACTCGGCAACGCTTGCGCGGACGTTGGTGGCGACTTGATGGTGCTCGGCTCACCGATGCAGCGCAACCTCGAAGAAGGTGTCTCGCTGGATCAAGCGTTTGAAAATGCCGCCGATGTTTTACGAGGCTGCATGTCCGCGCTGCGCGATCGCGGAGTTCGTATTTGTCTTGAACCGCTCACTCCGAAAGAGACCAACTTTCTCAACACGTGCGCGGATGCGATGCGACTCATTGAGATGGTGAACTCACCGAGTCTCGTGTTGCATCAAGATGTGAAAGCGATGCTCGGTGGCGAATCAGAACCGATCGAGACGATCATCGAACTCTATGCGCCGCATGTCGGACACTTCCACGTCAACGATGTGAACTTGCTTGGCCCCGGCATGGGACCAACGCAATATGCCCCGATTTTCCGGGCGTTACAGCGTACAAACTACTCTGGTTGGATTTCTGTTGAAGTCTTCGACTATCGACCCGGAGCAGAGAAGATCGCGCGAGAGAGCATTGAATACATGCGCGATGTGTTGAAGCAATTATCAAACTCATGATCGCGATCATGCACTGTCGTTGAGCGCGCATCACATGATCAACATCGCGAGCGAGTGATTGAAAATGATTCGTCATGCGATGAGAGAGCAATCAAAATAACTCGCCACAATCTGCGCGATTCTGTCAAGAATTGGGTTGCAGGAAATAAAAAAAGACGTCAGGATAATCGATGTCAAGTGTGTGCAACTTGCAACGGATCGCAGTTGTCACCGGCATGAATCGAATCGAAACAAGATTCACTTCTTACTTCGCTTCGCTGAAAACGGAACGACGAACTTTCGGGGCAGGAGGCTCACCACGATCTATCATGGTTGGTAGGTCGGACATCAAGGTGTGGTGGTTCGTCGAACTCGTTACAGCCCGGTTAGCCAAGCGAGTGCGGCAGTCACCTAACTGCTCAGTAAGGAGTGCTACAATGGCCAAGAAGAAAGCTGCCAAGGCTGCTAAGAAAGCTCCCGCGAAGAAGGCTGCCGCGAAGAAGAAGTAGTTCTTCGCGCACCTAGCGGTGCTTTGCTACAGCAAGCAAGAAGCGGTCGGTGACGACCGCTTCTTCTATTTGATAGACGCCCTACGCCGATCGGGCAATCATGTCCAGCCCACCTAACCGGTCGCTGACCTACCTAAAAACCTCGAATTTTTGGCTGGAAACCCACGAATCAGTCTTTCTTCATTCGTGAAAACCAGCATACTTCCCCGCCCGTAAGAGAACCCTTCGCCGTCCCGACGGTCGCATGAGGTGACCGTTCTGGCGAAGAACTTCCGTGGCTCAAAGAATGAGGTGCCACTTTGAAGTTACCGATTTGCTTCGGCCGCGCAACGTGGGTTGCGGCGGCGGTCATGGCGATTCTCGTGGCGATGATGCCTGCGGAATCGCGAGGTCAAACAGTTGAGCAAAATGCTCCTGCAGCTTTTGGTCCCGAAAAGGGATCGCTGCTGATCTGTGGCGGAGGAACTCTGCCCGAAGGACTGCGAGCCAAAGTGCTCGAACTGGCTGGTGGCGAGCATGCGCGGCTAGTGGTCATCTCGACCGCCAGTCAGACGGCGGACACACCTGACGTCGAAACGTACGTCGCATGGTGGCGTCAGCAGAAGTTAGCCGAGATGACGATTTTGCATACTCGCTCGCGCGAAGTTGCTGACACCGAACAATTCGTGGAGCCGCTTACGCGCGCAAATTGCGTGTGGTTCATGGGAGGCAATCAAGCGTGGCTGATCGACACATACTCCGGCACACGCACGGAAGCCGAGATGCGCAAGCTGCTCGAACGAGGCGGCGTCATTGGCGGCACATCGGCAGGCGCGGCGGTGATGTCCAAGCTGATGATTCGCCGTGGCAACACGATGGCCGAGCTTGGTCGCGGGTTCGGCTTCTTAGACGGAGCCGTCGTCGATCAACACTTTGTGCGTCGCATGAGACAAGATCGTTTGCTGAAGGTTGTCGAACAGCACCCCAACCTGGTGGGTCTGGGGATCGACGAGGCGACGGCGTTGCTGGTGCAAGGCCGACGCTTGACCGTGTTGGGTGATTCGGAAGTCCGTGTCTGCTTTGCTCGAACGAACTCGCGCGAACCGATGATCGAAAGTCTGCGCAGCGGCGACAAAGCCGACATGGGACAACTTAATCGAATCATCATGGCTCGTTTGCAGCCTCAAACACAGATGCCGCAATCGACCCCGCAAGTCTCGGATGGCACGCTGGTCATTGTTGGTGGTGATGCTGTTCCCGCTGAAGCGACCGAGCGATTCGTGGCTGCCGCTGGTGGGACCGATGCGAACGTCGCGTTGGTCTCGTTTGATGGCGACGAATCGGAAGAGGCCGAAAACGCATTCATGAACAAGCTCCGTGCGGCAGGGGTTAAGAGCGTGCAGCGCGTCGAGTTCAGCTCTCGTCAGGAGGCCGACGATCCGAAGCTGACAGAGATCCTCAAGACGGCGGGAGGCGTGTGGCTTTGTGGTGCTCGCCCGCAACGTTGCGTGGAATCCTGCTTAGGCTCAGTGGCCGAGCAACTGTGCCGAGATGTCTTGCGACGTGGTGGCGTGATTGGTGGAACGGCTGCCGGTGGGCTGATGCAGGGAGAAGTCTTGGTCAATGCCAGCCCGGTTCCGACGAAGCGGGTACTCACCGACGGTTACGATCGCGGATTCGGATTCTTTCCCGGCGTGGCTATCACCTCGTGTCCTCAGAAGGGTGAAACGCCTTCGGAACTGACGCAGCTTCAGAAGGAGCGTCCACAAGTGGTCGGCTTGGGAATCGAGGATTCGACCGCGTTGATTGTTCACGGCTACAAGATGGAAGTGGTCGGAAAGAATCAAGTTGCTGTGCTCGACAGCTCGTCGAACGCGACCATGCCACGTTCGTCGGTCTTGCAAGCAGGGGATCTCTACGACTTCAAGGATCGCTCGCGAGTCGCTCGCAAAGATCGCGAATGAGTTTCTCGTTGCTACACTCCGCTCCCCATGACGGAGTCGCTCAACATCGCGGATCGCCTGACCGCCTCGGCCGCAAAATGGCCAAATCAAATCGCCGTCGTGCAGCCGAGCGGGCGCGACTCGACCGGCAAGTACCGCTACCGAACTTGGACGTTCGCGCAACTCGACGAGGAAGCGACCGCCATCACGAATGGCTTGCTCGCTTGGGGCGTACAACCGGGTCACCGCCTGGTGCTGATGGTCCGGCCGAGTTTCGAGTTCATTGCCCTGACGTTCGGCCTGATGCGAGCCGGCATTGTGGTTGTGCTAATTGATCCGGGAATGGGCCGCACGAACATTTTTCGTTGCCTGGAAGAGATCAATCCCGACGGGTTCGTCGCGATCCCCATCGTGCAGGTCATTCGCACGCTCAAACGTCGCCGATTTCCAAACGCCCGCTTTAACGTCACCGTCAGCGGCCGCAATTGGTTTTGGAGCGGCAAGACCTACGCCGACCTGTTGGCCGAACGCCGACAGCCGTCAGCCGATCGCCGTGATACCGTTTTTCAACCTCTTGCCGCGATCATCTTCACCAGCGGAAGCACCGGTCCCCCGAAAGGTGTCGTCTACGAGCACAGCATGTTCGACGCTCAAGTCGATCTGCTGCGCGAGTTCTACAACATCCATCCGGGTGAAGTGGATCTGCCGGGCTTCCCGCTGTTCGGACTATTTAACGCGGCGATGGGAGTTACGACTGTCATGCCCGACATGGACTCAACAAAGCCCGCTCGAGTCGATCCGAATCGCATTTTGGCGCACCTCCGAGATTGGAACGTTACACAAGCGTTCGGTTCGCCGGCGATTTGGAACCGCGTTGGCCGACACTGCGAAGCAACCGGCACGAAGTTGCCGAGCACGCTGCGTCGTGTCTTATCCGCCGGAGCGTCGGTGCCGGTCCCCGTGATCGAACGGATGCGCCGAGCGTTCTCTAATCCCGATGCCGACATCCATACGCCCTACGGTGCGACCGAGTCGTTACCGATCGCATCCATCAGCGGACGCGAAGTTCTGGAACAGACCTCCCCGCGATCGAGACAAGGTGCTGGCACCTGTGTCGGCCGCACCTTTCCGGGCATCGAAGTAAGAATCATTGAGATCAACGATGCCCCAATTCGCTCGATCTCTGACACATACGAACTCTCGCAGGGACAAATCGGCGAGATCATCGTGCGCAGCCTCTCAACCACGCGCGAATACTTTCAAAGGTCAGACGCGACGACGATGGCAAAGATCAAAGACGAGCCTGCGTCTCCCCCTCCCCCCCTTTCCCCTTCACCCCCTCTCCCCTTCTGGCACCGCATGGGCGACGTCGGCTACTTCGACGAACAAGGTCGGTTGTGGTTTTGCGGTCGGAAGGCGCACATCGTTGAGACCGAATTCGGCCGCATGTTCACAATTCCCTGCGAGGCGATCTCCAACAATCATCCACGAGTGTTTCGCTCGGCGTTGGTGGGTGTCGGCTCGAAACCGCGACAGAGACCAGTCATTATCGTCGAACCGGAAGCGGGTCAGTTTCCCAAGACTGGCTCCGAACGAGATCGATTCCTAGCCGAGTTGCTGGAGTTGTCGAAAGCGAATCCGCTGACAGCTTCGATCGACACGATCTTGTTTCATCCTTCGTTGCCGGTGGATATCCGGCACAACGTCAAGATCTTTCGTGAGAAGCTGGCACCGTGGGCGGCGAAAGAGTTGGGGATTGCAAATTGAGAATTGCAAAATGCAAATTGCAAAATTGAGGAGGCACGATGACGGAGCATGTTGCAGAACGGCCTTCAGATGAAGTTGCAAGAAAGTCGGAAGCGTGTCGGCCGGGATGTCCGGTGTGTGGCGGGACGTTGATTGAGATTCGGCACAAGTTGCAGTGCTCGCAGTGTCACACGATTTGCGAGACTTGCTGCGAAGGTGGCCGTGGCTGAGGTTATGATGGAACTGCGCGAATTCGCCGAACGCATCCTGCTGAGCGAGAGTCTCGACGAGAAGCTGTCTCGCGCGGCGTCCGCCTATGGCGGATGGACGGACAAGCGACCGGGGAAAACATGGCGTCCGGAGCGGCCCGCTCGATCGTCCGATTTGCAGTTCGCGGTGCGGAGAACTGCACCGGTGATGCCCAAGCCTGGGGCGTTGAAAGACCCGAAGAAGCGAGCGATCGCGCATCACATCATGGCGAACCATGAGTTGCAGGCGCTGGAGGTGATGGCCTGGGTGTTGGTCGCGTTTCCCGAAGCCCCGGCAGAGTTTCGTCGGGGCATGGTTGATGTCATGGCGGACGAGCAGCGACACACTCGGCTGCATGTCGAGCGAGCGGCGGTGCTCGGACTGCGATTCGGTGAGTTGCCGGTCAACAGTTATATTTGGCAGAAGGCTCAGCAGTTTGAAAGCGTGCTGGATTACCTCGCCGGGTTGCCGTTGGTGTTTGAGGGAGCGAACCTCGATCATACGCTGGAGTTCGCGACTTACTTCGAGCAAGCTGGCGACGACCGCAGCGAGGCGATCATGCGAGCGATCCATCACGACGAGATTCATCACGTCGCCTTCGGCCTGGAATGGCTCCGAAAACTGAAATCGCCGGAACAATCCGATTGGGAGGCGTTTCAATCGCACTTGAAGTGGCCGCTGCGGGCCGAGAAAGCTCGTGGAGACATCTTCCAGCGTGAAGCTCGCCTTGCTGCCGGAATGTCGGAAGAGTTCATCGAACAGTTGGACCCGAGTTTGAAACAGACCATGAGGACGGAACACTAATCTTCGCTAATCCAATCAGCGCGGATTAGCGACGATCAGTGTTCTCAAAGTTTTTCGGATGAAGGAAGTCACAATGAGCTTCTGGTTGAGATTGATGGCTGGCCTGCTGCTCGGTTCGCTGGTTGGTACGGCAGTGGAAGCGGCCGATACGCAGGCTCGGCCGAATGTCGTGTTTCTGTTTGCCGATGACATGCGAGCCGATTCGATCGCGGCGTTGGGCAACCCGACGGTGAAGACGCCGAACCTCGACACGTTGGTGAAGCGCGGGTTCGTCATGCGGAATGCGTACTGTCTGGGAGGGAACTCGGCGGCGGTCTGCACGCCCAGTCGGAACATGTTGCTTTCTGGGAATGCGTTCTTTCGCTGGAAGGATTTCGCGCCGCCGAATAATCCGAAGCAGAAAGGAGGCATCGCTCCGGGAGACGGTCCCAACTTTCCGTTGTCGATGAAGGGAGCGGGATATGTCACCTATCACCACGGCAAGAAGGGGAACACGGCTCCGTTGATTCAGGCGAAGTTCGACATCAACAAGTATCTGGCCAACGATGAGGCCGAGCGCCGGAGTGGCGAACCGGGCAAAGTAATTGTCGATGACGCGATCACGTTTCTGCGTGAGCGTCCAGCCGATGCGAAGCCGTTCTGCATGTATCTGGCGTTCGGCAATCCTCACGATCCGCGTGTTGCCGCGCAGAAGTATCTCGATCAGTACGACCGTGACTCGATCCCGCTGCCGAAGAACTACCGTCCGGTGCATCCGTTCGACAACGGCGAGATGACCGTTCGCGACGAGAAGTTGTTGCCGTGGCCGCGCACCGAAGCGGATGTTCGCCGCACTCTGCATGAGTACTACGCGACGATCACCGCGCTCGATTTTCATATCGGCCGATTGTTGCAGTCACTGAAGGAGCTTGGAAAGCTCGACAACACGCTGATTGTGTTCTCGGCGGACCAAGGGATCGCTGTCGGCAGTCATGGGTTGCTCGGCAAGCAGAATCTGTATGACGCGGGGATGAAATCGCCGCTGGTCTTCGCCGGGCCAGGTATCCGGCACGGAGAGAGTGACGCGCTGATGTATTTGCTCGATATCTATCCGACGGTGTGCGATCTGGTCGGGGCCGAGTCGCCTGAGGGGATCGACGGCGTGAGCTTTCGCTCGATTATCACCGGAGACAGGACGAGGATCCGGCGCGAATTGTTTCTCAGCTACCTCAGCGTGCAGCGAGCGATCCGTGATGAACGCTGGAAGCTGATCCGATATCCGCAGGTCAACGTCACGCAGCTTTTTGATTTGCAGTCCGATTCCGGTGAGATGCACAACCTCGCCGGTGAGTCCGCTCATAGCGAACGAGTGAAGACGATGCTTGCACGGCTGGCAGAACTGCAACCGATCTGGGGCGATACTGCTCCACTGACCGTGCCAAATCCAAAACCGGTCGCTTGGTCACCCCCTTCAATTCCGTGATGTTTTCATTTTCCGCCCTTCATTTCTCGCCAGTTCCTCTCGCATCAATCGGAAAGAGCTGGCGGAAAATGAAGGGCGGAAGATGGCTGCAAAAAAGTTGAGAGCATGAGTGACATTCAACGTTTCGGAGTAACTCGCCGCTGGTCGGACGCCGTGGTTCATGGTGGCGTGGCGTACTTTGTCGAGGTTCCGGATGACATGTCTCAAGATGTGCGTGGGCAGATTGCGCAGGTGCTCGCGCAGGTAGACGGGCGATTGAAGCTGGTCGGCAGCGATCGAACGCGACTGTTGCAGGTGTTGATCTATCTGCCGAACTTGGCGGACGGAGCGGTGCTCAATCCGCTGTGGGACGCGTGGGTTCCCGAAGGCCACGCTCCCGCGCGAGCCTGTGTGCAAGCGCTGCTGGGTCATCCCGATTGCAAAGTCGAGATGGTCATCACGGCGGCGATCTAACGTCGAACGGACATCATCAATGCCGAGTCAGAATCGGTTTCGTCATCAGCCATACATCGCGTGGGACTCGCCGCCGATTCCCACGACGGTGGTGGCGGTGCGGCCCGATCAAGTGGCGAATGTTGATGTAGGTGAGACGCTGCTGCGGCTCAGGGTGCGGCGAGTGTTGCTCGTGCATGGGACGTTTGTCGGTAACGATCCGTTTGGGTTGGCGGACAAGCTGGATGAGATGACGGAGTCCGCACCGCCGCTGTTGCGGCCGCTGGTGAAGACGATCGCGCTGGAGTCCTGGGGGCGAGTGCTTCGCGGGATCAACCAGAAGCTCGGCGATCGCGTGATGGGAGAGACCGGCAGCTTTCGAGACGATTACCTCGAAGACTTCCGAGCCTTGCTGAAAACTGACGAGATCCCCGTCGAGCGTTTTGATTGGTCGAGCGGCAACGATCACTTCGCGCGAGCGGAGGCGGCGGTCCGGCTCTTCAATCGACTGACGGAACTGTCGATTGATCCGGCGAACGATCGGTTGCTGCTGTGGGGACACAGTCATGCGAGCAACGTGTTCGCACTGCTGACAAACCTGTTGGCGAACGACCGCGGAGCGATTGACGCTTTGTTTGCCGCAGTCGGTCGGATCGGTGCCGATCGGCCCGATTGGAAGATTGCTCGCGAACGGCTGGCCGCATCGTCTTCGCCGCATCCGTTGGCGAAGGGACTCTGCTTGGTGACGTTCGGCGGGCCGGTGCGCTATGGCTGGGATCGCGACGGGTATGCTCGGCTGTTGCACATCGTTCAGCAGCGGCCGGTCAGCGGTCAGGCTGAGTGGCTCGCGAAGCCGGCGTTGCCGCAGACGCTCGATGAGATCTTGAAGGCGAAGCACGGCGACTGGGTGCAATCGTTCGGCATCGCGGGGACGGATTTGCTTCCGGTCGATCGTGAGATTCGCGAGGCACATCGCGCACTGAGCCAACTGATTGAGGCCGGGCTGACCGAGCCCGCGATCACAGGATCAAGCACGCTGCTCGATCGGCTACCGGACGCCGCTCGGGCTCGCATGCAGGAGAAGTTCAAGGAGCTTCTGATGTTGCTCGAACGCCTGCGCTGCGGCCAACGAGTTCCCGCGGACGGCGACGCCGCCTGGCTGCTCGACTATGGTGCGGACGAGGTCGAGAAATTCGGCCACGGCGTTTACATGAAGCTCGCCTGGCTGCCGTTTCATGCCACGCGGATTGCCGAGTGGCTGCGGCAAACAATGGAGTAGTCATGGCCGAGAATGTTGAATCGTCCGCCGTAGCGGCAGGCGGCTCGCCTGCCTCAAGCACAGGCGAGCCGCCTGTGCCTACGTTTGCGCCGTACCTATGGATGCTGTGCGGCGCGTTCGCGTTCACGGTCATGAGCACATTGGCGCATCTCGTGCGCGATCGGTTTCCTTGGCAGGCCATTGCGATCGGCCGGTCGAGTGTGCCGTTTCTCGTCACGGGTCTTTCGGCGTTGCTGATGGGTGGCCAACTCGTGGTGTTTGGTCCGAGGGCACTCTGGCTGCGGAGTCTTGCCGGGAGCACCAGTTTGGTTTGCACGTTCTTCGCACTGACTCGGCTGCCGGTGGCGGACGCTCTGACGTTGACGAACCTGTTTCCGATCTGGGTCGCGCTGCTGTCGTGGCCGCTGCTGCGTCAGCGTCCGGGAGCCTTCACCTGGGGCTGCGTGGTCTGCGCGGTTTTCGGAGTCATGCTGATCCTGCAACCGCACTCCCCGGAAGGCAACCTCGCGACGCTGACCGCGTTGATCGCCTCCTTCACCAGCGCGCTGGCCATGATCGGTCTGCACCGAGTTCAAGGAGTCGATACGCGCGCGATCGTGTGGCACTTCAGCGCGGTGTCGTTGATCTTCGCTGGGCTTGCGATGGGCCTGCTGCCGGGCCGCATTCCTGTCGAACCGCAGCCACAGACGTGGGTGAGTTGGGTTGAGTTACTTGGGGTTGGCGCGTCGGCGACGATCGGGCAGTTGTGCCTGACGAAAGCCTTCACGCTCGGCGTGCCGTCGCGCGTGGCGGTGGTCGGTCTCTCGCAAGTCGGCTTTGCGCTCGTCTTCGAGGTGATCCTGGAAGACCGCCACTACGACGGTTCGTCACTGCTGGGGATGATGCTGGTGGTGGCCCCAACGGCGGTGTTGCTGCTGCGCAGTCATGAGACCACTTGTAGTGACCCCATTGATGAGGTCGAGCGTGAGATCCTGACCCGATAAATCGGGTCACTACGAGCGCGAATGCTTGAGGCTGTTTCAAAACCTAGCGCGACGCGCGACTTTGAGGATCAGCACGCAACTTCCTGAATGTGTGATCTCGCCGCGCATCACCATCTCGACGGCCTCGGCGAACGGTACGCGCAGGCGGCGGATCGACTCGGTTCCATCGGGAGTCGCTTCGACAAACGTCAGACCTTCCGCCAGAAACAGTGTGATCGGCGCGAGCGCTTGCGATGTGAGCGGATCGACGACTCCCAGCGGCGTCCAACGTGAGGCGACGAGGCCAACTTCCTCACGCAACTCGCGAGCGGCGGCGGTCTGCCAGTCTTCGCCGGACTCCACGCCGCCGCTGATCACCTCGATCGAGCGTCGCCCCTGAGCGTAATGAAACTCCTCCGTCAGAAAGAAGAATCCCTCCGCATCGAGCGGCAAGACCGACACTCCGTCCTTGAACCTCGTGATCGTGTGCGTCCCCGGCTTTCCATCCGGCCGAATCACGTCGTCCTTCGTCAGCCGCACCCACGGGTCGCGATAAATCTCCTGAGTCTCCAAGACCTGCCACGGTCCATGCCATTTTGTCGGCGGTTGCTCGTCCATTTCGCGCGGTCCTCCGTTCTGCAAACGTCCAAAAATCTTTTCGTCACGCGAAGATTCTTCAGCCACGGATGAAACACCGATCAAACACGGATTTGTGAAGAGTTTTGGAAGTGATCGCGATAGTCGGCGTCACTCGGCTCTCATCCGTCTTGTTTTGTCTAATCCGTGTTCCATCCCGTGTTTTCTCCGTGGCCAGGATCTTTTAGGTTTCGGATGCCGCCCCGCTCGCCTGCTGCATTCCTTATAACACGATTCGCAGTTTTTGTGGCCGCACCTGCGGCCTCACAGGAAACCGTTTCGGTCTTGCAATTTGGCGGTAACTACGTACACCTATCAGCCACTCGAACCAAGGCGGCGACATGATCGAAACGCTTCCGTACACGCGACGCCAGTTGCTGCGAGCTTCCACTTGCGGCGGATTCGGGTTGTCGTTGTCGGGGTTGTGGCGTGCTCAGGCGCTGGCGGAGACGAGCCAGGCTGCATCGAAGATTCGCGCGTGCGTGGTCGTGTTTTATTACGGTGGTCCTAGTCACGTCGACACGTATGATTTGAAGCCGAATGCTCCGGCGGACATCCGTGGCGAGTTCCAGCCAATCGCGTCATCGGCACCGGGAGTGATGGTCTCCGAGCATCTGCCGCGGATGGCGAAGGTGATGCACAAGGTGGCCGTTGTGCGGAGCGTGAATCACCAGAATCGCCTACACGATTCAGCCTCAACCGAGATGCTGACCGGGCGGCAGTCGCCTCAAGGGGACCGCGAAGAGTTCGCTCCGATCCCGCAGTTCTATCCGTGTGTCGGAGCGACCTGCAGCTATCTGTGGCAGTCGCGTGGCCTGGATGTGCCTCATGCGGCGTTGCCGTTTCTGTTTCACAACGTGGTTGATGTGCCGTGTCAGGGAGGCGGCTTTCTCGGCTCGGCGTTTGATCCGTTACAGATTTCGGTGGATGTCGAGAAGCGGGCTTATCGCGCTGGCTCACTGACGCCGCCTGATGGCCGGACATTCGCGAGCGTGGATGATCGACGGAGATTGCTGAGTGTTCTCGAAAGTGATCTAGCCGCGAACACCTCGGCCGAGCGGCGCTGGCGGCTGTTCTATGACAAGGCGTATTCGTTACTTGGTTCCGAGACGCTGCGGCGAGCGCTCGATCTGTCGGCCGAGTCGCAGGCGACTCGCGATCGTTACGGATACAAGCCGGCCGAGGCGGTCAACGGCGATACCAGTCAATCGGCGATGGCAGAGGGTCGGCCGATGCGCGGGCAGAACTTGCTCATCGCGCGGCGGTTGGTCGAGGCGGGGGTGCCGTTCGTCAATGTCTTTGACTTCCGCCAGCAAGGTCAGAACTGGGACTCGCACGCCAACAATTTCTTTCATCACAAGCACTATCTGCTGCCGCAAACGGATCAGAGTTTGTCGGCGCTGATCGAGGATTTAGATCAACGCGGGCTGCTCGATTCGACGCTGGTGGTTGCGATGGGTGAGTTCGGACGGACTCCGCGCATCAACGCGAACGCTGGCCGCGACCATTGGCCGGATTGTTATTCGGTCCTCCTGGCTGGCGGCGGTGTGAAAGGTGGCTTCGTTTACGGATCGAGCGATCGGTTGGGAATGTACCCCGAAACGAATCCCGTCAGCCCGGCCGATCTCACCGCCACGATCTTCTGGCGATTCGGCATCGACCCCATGACCGAGATTCACGACACGACTGGCCGGCCTCATCGCATATCAGATGGTCGACCGATTCGTGAGCTGTTCGGGGCGTGAAGTCAATTCTGTTCGGCTCAGGAGTTGCTTGGTGGTCCGGTGGTTTTTTCTTGGAGTTGTCGAAGGCGGCGTTCTCTTGCAGGCGGATCAGGAACCGTACGCCCTTTTCATCGAACTCGCGGAACAGCGAGTAGTCCGCATAGCCCCGATCGGCGGCATAGAAGCCGCCGGGCTGCACGAGCTTCCGCAGTTCGTCGCGCTCTGAAGCGTTGCCGTGAGTGACCGTCGCTTGCACCGGCACGCCGCTGCCGAAGCCGCACGACTGGCGCGCGAGCGGCTGTGAACCGAGCCGGCCGTTGGACCGGACGGCGACGTGCCGACATTCATTCGTCCTCCGGATTCTCCCCAGCCAGCGAAGGGGATGCTAATCGGCAAGTATCGCTTGGAGTCCGACAAGGGCCTGCGCGGCGGAATGTCTGAGGTCTGGAAGGGGGTCGATACGAAGAACAATCGCCTGGTCGCGTTGAAGTTGCTCTCGCCGCTGCTAATGCTGGACGGTGACACCGCAATGAGCATTCCCGGCCACACCCAGACCGGCGAGGAGTCGTATCTCGTCCACGAAGGGCTTGCTGAAAGAGTGCGGCGCGTCACAACAGACAGCCGTCACGATACCCGTTCCCAGCCAACGCCAATGCTGCACTTGGAAGGATTTGGTCATCGTTGCCGCGACAAACGACTCACCGGAAATGAATCCGTTGGCGATTGCTCGTTCGCACAAGAACTCCGGAGAAACCAATCGCAGGCAAGACGCCAGACTCTGCAAGCTCGCGAATGGCGAGGGAGTCACGTCCGGGACGTCAACCTGTGGGAGCTGCACGACCGTCGTGAGGATGCCTCTCGGTCTCAGCAAGCGTTGCACAGAGGCCAGCACGACGTCGGCATCGACGTACTCAAACAGCAGCGCGGCGAAGACCAGATCAATCGGCTCGACGTTCAGATCGCCCTCTTGCAGGTCGGCGTTGATCAGTTCCAGTCCGGGCAATTGCCGTTGGAATCGTTCGCGAGCCACCGCGATGAAATCCGGGTTGATGTCGATTCCGACGACTCGCTGGGTCACGGCCGGGTCGATGCGATCGAAGCCATTGCGGCCGGCGCATCCCAACACGGCGACCGATTTGGGTCGGTGCGTCTTCAACTCACGCTCGAAGAAGTTGGCGAGCAGTGCGGCCTGACGCACCCCGGCTCACACGATTTCAAGAACTTGACTCACCTGTGACGAGTTTCGTGTTTGATGAGTCCACTGATACCGCCCCAAGCGCCGCCCGCTTCTCGGCGATGAATGGCAGGTGATGGTGCAAGTGGCGGATGGACTGTAATACCAATTGTCGGAGGGTGAGCAGGCCCCAAACGCTATGCACTGCGGTTCGCTGCCACGCCTCGGGCGGCTGCGCACGCAGGATGCGGGCGGCGTGCCGACGCAGCGCCGTGAACAGGGCCAGTTGCTCGTCGAGGTCGAACGACTGGTAGTCAAGCCGCTCGAGGTACTGCTGCTCGTCGGCGCTCATCAACAGCGGGCGGTCCATCGCCACCGTCCGCACGATCCGGTCGGTGAAGAAGATCTCGGTGTCGGCGAGGTGGCCGACACACTCCACGGTGCTCCACTTGCCGGGGACGGGCCGGGCGAGCAACTGCTCAGAGCTCATGCCCGCCACGGCGGATCGCAGGTCGGCGATCCCCTGCTCGTAGGCGGCGACCAACTCGGCGCTGCCGAGCGACCCGTCGTCCCCCTGCATCTTCGCCATGTACTCGGACTGCTGCATCAGTGACCTTCCTTTGGTAGCTCGTACTCGTAGAGGCGGTTTCAAGACCCGGTTCTGAGGTAGCCACTTTCGCCAGAATGTGGGGTTTTCGCGCGATTAAAGGAAAGCCAAACGGCCGACCGCTGTCTGCTCGCAGCTCTCGGCCGGCAGATTTCTCAGGTATTCAAACAACCGGCTCGCAGCGGACGTCGGTCTTGACCTAGTTCGCGATGAAGCATTCCTCGTGAGCCTCGTCGTGCATCGCTGTGATCTCGGCCGATGTTGGTCGCTTCTCACCAGCGAAGACGACGCGAGGTCGCAGCGTGACGCTCGTCATGACCAATTTGCCGTCAGAGTTCTTCGCCATCACACCGACTGTTTTGTCTTCGTAGGAGTCAATCACAAACCCTCGTTTGGCCGCGATCGACAGAAACCAGAGCATGTGACAACTCGACAGCGACGCGACAAATGCCTCTTCCGGATCAACTGCCGCTGCGACGGAATACGGCAGCTTCACAACCTGCGGCGAAGACGACGCGGGAACTTCGATGCCACCATCAAACTTCCAGACATGCCCCCGGCTGTAAGCGTTGTCCGTGAAGACCGCGTCACCTCGCTGCCATTGAATCGTCGCTGTGTAGTTCATTGCGTCCTTTCTCACCGGCTCTCAGCCGCGAAGAAGATCGTCGCTCAATCTCCCGTCGGCCACTTTCTCGACGGGGCCGGTCATGCGCACAAAGAAGTTGTCATCGACTTCAATCGCAAGCGAGCCGCCCGGCATGTGGACGGTGATGGACGAGTCGCATAGTCCCAGCCGTTTGGCGACGGCAGCCGATGCGCAACTGCTGCTGCCCGACGCGAGCGTGTAGCCCGCTCCGCGCTCCCAGATTTCGATGCGGATGTTCGCTCGATCCAGCACCTGCATGAACTGCACGTTGGTCCGATTCGGGAAACGGCCGTCGGTCTCGATGAGCGGTCCCAGCGAACTCGCTTCGGCCTGCGAGACCTGCTGGCGAAGGATCACGCAATGCGGATTGCCAATCGTCGCGGCGGTGAATTCCAAAGCCTGTCCCGCGACCTCGATCGTTTCGCGAATCACCTCGCGTGGCGGGCCCAGCACTGGGATGTCGTGGCTGTGAAAGCGGACTTGTCCCATCTCGACAGTCACCGAGCGACCTTGCTCCTTGACCTGACAAAGGACCGCACCGCCCGGCGTCACGACCTTGAACGGCGCGTCGCTCACGAGTCGCTTGTCCCACAGATAGCGCGCGAAGATTCGCAGGCCATTGCCGCTCTTCTCGGCCTCGCTGCCATCCGGGTTCAGGATTCGCAACCGGAACTCGGTCGGATCAGAACTCGGCTCGTGGACCAGGATGCCATCCGACCCGATCCCGAAATGTCGGTCGCAAATCCGACGCACCGTCACAGGCGAAAGCCGATCACCACAGTCATCCCGTTTGACGACCAAGTAGTCATTTCCCAAAGCTTGATACTTGGCGAACTGCATTCGAGTTACTCCGCAAACGTGTCCTGATTGTCGTTGATGAGTCGGTGCCCGGAACCATAGAGAAAGTAATGGTCCGTTTGCCGGATCTCGAAGTGCCAGCCGAGATCGCACAAGCGTTTGGTCAGGTCGGCGGGATCGTAAAAGATCTTGTAAATCTGAAACTCGCGTCCGTCATTGAGTCGGCGGAGGTCGGCCAGCGATGCTCGGCGAATTTGGATCGGCATGAGCCTCAATCTCCCTCAGCGTTCATTGGTTTCCGCGCAACCCCGTCTCGTATTCCATTTGACGTGCCGTGCGGACGGCCAAGTCCAGACCGGCCAATCGTGAGACGAGATGCAAACTCATGTCGATGCCGGCGGAAATCCCGGCGGACGTGATGACCGATCCTTCATCGACCCAGCGTTCGTTTTCGATGACGTCCGTGCTTGGCGACAAGCGGCGGAGATCGGCGATGTCTTCCCAATGCGTGGTCGCTCGTTTGCCGTCGAGCAATCCCGCTTTGCCGATCAGAAAAACTCCGGTGCAGACCGACGCAACGAGTCGCGCGGTCTTCGATTGCGCGGTGATCCAGGCAATGACATCCGGCTTGTTCAATTCAGCGGCAACGTCGCCGCCAGGAACGATCAACAGATCAAGCGGCGGATGATCGTCGAATCGAAACTGCGGCAAGACAAACAAACCGCCGCGTACCTGCACTCGATCTGCCCGGCTGATGGTGAAGACGGTGAATGGCGCAGGCATGTTCGGTTGCTGACGCAGGGCCAGTCGCGAAGCGGTCGAGAAGACCTCAAACGGCCCCGCGAAATCGAGCACCTCGACTTCGTCAAACAAAAGAATGCCGACGTTAACCACGATCCGGTGCCTCAGGCGTGATGCCATTTCGGTAGTCCATTTGTTCGGCAATGCGAAGCCGCGCGGCTTCGCCCGCGAACCGACGGACCAAGTGCAGGCCGAGGTCGATCGCCGCCGTGACTCCGCCCGATGTAATGATGTCGCCGGCATCGACGACTCGCTCGCTCCGAACCTCGCGGCAGTCGTTCGCAAGGTCGTCGATCGCGCTCGGATGCGTCGTTGCCGGTTTGTCACGAAGCCAACCCGCCGCTCCCAGCAGCAGCGAACCGGTACAAACCGAGGCTTTCAACGGAACCACTTCGATCCCGCGAAACCACGCCATGAACGCCGAGTCGTGCCTCAACGTGCGAGTGCTGAATCCACCGGGCACGATGACCACATCGAACCCCTCAAACGACTCGGCGACACTGTCCGGCACAATCCGCAAACCGCGATCATCGGTCACCGTTTCCGTCCACGCGCGAATGCTCCACGAGAAGTCCGGCAGAATCCCCATCGACCGCAACCGGGTCACAGGGTCGTACACGCCGACGAAATCCAGCGCCGTCATCCCGTCGAAAATCACAAACGCCACTCGCATCGCAACCTCCGCACGAAGATCCGATTCTCCTCTTCTCCTCACTGGACGAGCAGGAGCGCCGCCTGCTCTACGCTGGCTCGCATCGCACTTCGGTCCGGACCGAGTTGGCGATGAAGCATTGCTCGTGTGA
>SXGS01278186.1_pt1 | contig 23424 bp, 18 predicted proteins | sample 3174681 | NCBI WGS metagenome assembly SXGS01 (sample SAMN11356861, study PRJNA531348) | freshwater metagenome | isolation source: freshwater sample F1-80 | place: China: Fuxian Lake, Yuxi | collected 2017-12-25
CCCAATGTGGCTGTACGTCCGTTAAGACCAGCTAAGTATCATCGGCTTGGTAAACCATGACTTCACCAACTACCTAATCCTATATTTACAGATCTTTTAGCAATTAAATTTTTTTTTATATTTTGTATTTTACAAAACTAAAAGGCAACTTATAAATATTTTCTACACCCGTTTGCTACAATTTAATAAAAATTGTTAAACTCGCATGTGTTAAGCATACCCTAAGCGTTCATTCAGAGTCAGGATAAAACCTAAATAATTCTTTAATAAATAAATAATTTTATTTAATATTGTTTAAAAAATTGCAAATTACTCACTAAAATTTCAAAACATGTGAATTTATTTTTTTTTTATGTATTCTATTAAAATAAAAATAACACCATGTAACCCAAAATATAAAAAAATTCCTAATAACAATACTATTAAAGGATATTCACCAAATAATAATAATGCAATTGTCTGTAAAGAGTCTAAATACACTAAATGCTCATGAAAAGTAATAAGAGCATACATATTTTCCGTTAATAAACAGTTTAAAAAAAAAGTAGAAAAACCCCATAAAATTAAAAGAATAAAATATTCATCAAAAAAAAAAGATTTCGCATACACTGACGGAATATTTATCATTGTAATAACAAAAGCAAATAACACAGTAATTGCCCCAACATAAATAGAAATAAATAATAATGCAATAAATTCTAAACCAAGTAAAATTAAAACAATACTAGTTATAATAAAACAACTCATTAAAAACAATAATGAATTAATAGGGTTATTGCAATGCACAACCATAATCGCACTATAAATAAGTAAACATGTTAAAAAAAGTAAAAGCATAGTAAACATACAAAATAACAATAAAAAAGATTATAAATAGGATTACTATTTATAATCTTTTAGTAACTTATTCGCATACCAAATTCCACCCCTAGTTAAAATAAACAAATAAAATAAATTATTCATATCAGTAAAATCTGACCCAAAAACTATAGTTACAAAAAGACCAAAAAAATAACAAGCACAAGCATATAAATTAAATTTTTCAACTTCTCTTTTAAATGTATACCCTAATTCTTGTATTCCATTAATTTTCTCAATAGTTTCAAAAATCGCTGTCAATGTTATTATATGAAGAATACCCAAATAAATTTTTAACACCGCACCAATAAATATTAAAATAACCATAATAATAATATCTCTCATTTTTTTTTATTTAAATAAAACTTATAACCCCCCAAAAAAACTTAAAATCTTTTATTTATATATTTATAAACCTTTAACTATTTTGTTTAAATGTTGTAATTAAATTTACTAAAACAATGTCTAAAAAATAAGTAAAAAAATCAAAAGAAAAACCATTTTCAACACCAATTAAATGAATTAACATTAAATCTTCACTTAAAAAATTATTAATTAAATATTGCTCAAATTTTAATAAAGATTCAACCGGTAAACGATCAAAATACCCATTCATTGCCGCAAATAATAATATAATTTGTTGCTCAATTAATAAAGGACGATATGGACTTTGTTTTAAAATTTCCACTAAACGCTCCCCACGTAAAATTTGTTGTAATGTTGTCGCATCTAAATCTGAACTTAAATCCGCTAAAATAGCAACCGTACGGTATTGTGCTAATTCAAAACGTAGTGAACTTACCACTTTTTTTAAAATTTTATTTTGCGCAGACGACCCAACACGGCTAACAGATAACCCAACATTTACAGCAGGACGAATACCATTATAAAATAAATCAGTTTCTAAAAAAATCTGTCCATCCGTAATTGAAATAACATTTGTTGGAATATAGGCAGAAACATCCCCTTTTTGAGTTTCAATTACTGGTAAAGCAGTTAATGATCCATGACCACACACTTTGCTTAATTTTGCTGCACGTTCTAATAAACGCGAATGTAAATAAAAAACATCTCCAGGATAAGCTTCACGACCTGGTGGACGACGTAGTAATAACGATAATTGGCGATAAGCAACTGCATGTTTACTTAAATCATCATATATAATTAATGCATGTGCTTTTGAATTACGAAACCATTCACCAATTGTACAACCAACATATGGAGCTAAATATTGTAATACAGCTGCTTCAGACGCAGTTGCGGTAACAATTATTGTATATTGTAAAGCATTATATTGAGTTAAAACTTGAACTAAATTAACAACTGAAGAACGTTTTTGTCCGATTGCAACATAAATACAGTAAACTAAATTACTTAAATTCTCCGCTTGAATATTAGCATTATCCACAGCTTGCATTAAAATAGTATTAATAGCAACAGTTGTTTTTCCTGTTTGGCGATCTCCAATAATTAGTTCACGTTGCCCACGACCTACGGGAATCATACTATCAATTGCTTTAACTCCAGTTTGTAAAGGTTCATTAACCGATTGACGAGCAATAATACCTGGTGCTTTTACATCAACATTACTCCATTGTTCCTTTACACCACGATTCGAAAAACTACCTAATCCGTCAATTGGTTGACCAAAACTATCAACAACACGCCCAACAAAATGGTTACCTACTGCAATTGAAACAACATTACGATAACGTAATACTAAATCACCTGGTTGAATTAACCGTTCTGGACCAAATAAAACAATTGCAACATGGGTTGTTTCTAAATTTAACACCATTCCAACAAAAGATTTATTATCAACTGATGAATTAATTTGCACAATTCCACCAATTTCCATAGCAGCTAAACCAGAAGCATATACGATACCATCCCCTACTGATAACACATCACCATATTGACCTTCATCCCAATCATAATTATTTAAAAATTCAGTTATCTCATCTAATAAATATGTTTTATGTTTAAACATTTTTAACTACTTTCGTCTTTTATTTCTAGTAATAACAACTCAGGTGCCCAAACAGTATTATTAATACCATATAAGCCATCACAAATATAACTAAATAAATCAATAAAAAAAGTATGTTGTGACAACAATCCCCCAAAAATTAACACAAAACAAATACTATATAAACTCACTAAATTAAAAATTGGAAACGGTAAAATAAAATATTTTTCACTATTACTTAAACTAAATGAATCATCCGCACGAATAAACAAAATTTTTAAAATATTTAAATAACTATACGCAGCAATTACACTTGTTAGAACTAACGAACCTATTAAAAAATACCCTAATACAGAATTTAACCCAATTAATGAAATAAAAACTAAATATTTTCCCCAAAAACCTAAAAAAGGTGGTAATCCTAACATTGATAATAAAATAATAGCAAAAGCAACTTGTGGCAAAGTTCCCAAAAATTGAGGACTTGCTAACTCATTAATTGTTAATACCGATTTATTCGTATCAGAACGAATAACCGAAATTACAAAAAGTAAAAATCCCATTGTCATTAATATATATATTAAAAAATATAATAAAATAGCTTGTTGACCAGCAAATGTTCCCGTACCCAAAGCAATAAACATATTTCCAAAATGATTTAATGTACTAAAGGCTAAAAATTTTTTTATCTCAACTTGTGTAAATAATCCAATTGCTCCAACTACCATTGATAACACACCAATAATTAAAAAAATTGGCCCCCAAAAAAAACTAAATCGCATAAATAACATAAAAAATAGTTTTAAAAATATTACCATTAATGCTATTTTTACTGGAACAGCTAAAATAAAAATAACAAAATAATTCGCTCCCGAATACACACTAGGTAACCAAAAATGAAACGGTACTAACCCAAGTTTAAAACAAAATAACACAATTAATAAAATTAATACTACTGCTAATTGAAAATCAACTTGAATATCCTCAACTAATATTGATTCCCCAATTTCAAAATATAAATCTTCATAAGCTAACGTTCGATAAAAAAATAATAAAAAAAATAAACTTAACGCAAAGATAATAGAAACAAATGAATTTAATAAAAAATAAAATAAACTCGAAATAATCGCTTTTTGTTTTTGAATTTTAATTGTTAGAAACATATTATAAAGAATATTATAATAATAAGCTGGTTTATAAAAACGGGAAATCCCTTCTTTTTCTTTAGTAGAATTATTAAAAGATAAAAATGGCCCCCAATAAAAATTTGAATCAGATAATAAAATTAAACTAATACATAATGCTAATGATAAACCCTCTAACCCAATAAAAAAAATTACAAAATTATTACTATACACGATTAATAATAAAAAAAATAAAATAAATAATGCGGTAACCGGAAAATCGATAGCATTTATTTTAACAGTTTTAATATGTTCTAATAATAAACGATTAATAAAAATTATTCCCAATAATAAAACACAAACACATAATGCAATAAAATTTGTAGAAACTAATAACCCATTATATGCATAAATATAACGAGTCCAATTCACAGGATTAATAACTTCTAAAAAAAAAAAAAACCATAACCAGCGATTTTGGTAGGTTAAGGTTTTAACCGTTAATTGAAATTTAAGACTATCGTGTTCTTCGACCGGTCTTACTTGAATTTTTTTTAACTGTCTTGCTGTACTAATAACCGTTCCGATAATTAAAACTAAAACGGCTATAATTACAACTGTAACACAAACATGAACCCAATGAAACGGAACTATAATTAAATCAGACATAGCTTTTGTTATTTCCGGCTTAGAATCTAATGTTTGTATTTTTTCTCCAATTTGTTGACGTTCGTTTGACTCCGCCGTTACCTGATTTTCAATTTCAGAAAACTGTTCTTGAATTAATAAGATAAACGGAAGAAATGGCCATTCAGCAAGTAAAAACGAATTTTTACTTGAAACAAATATTTTCGAACTAATTAAATAGAAACAAATAATACAAAATCCAATAAATACCCCTGTCCCAGCTAATGAACTTATTGTAAAACCTATTAATATATCTTGCACATAATTAAACATCATTTTTTATCTTTGTATGTTATATTAACATACAAACTCTTCCACAAAACCTTTCATAAATAACTTTTTAAAACCGAAAATAATAAAATATACAATATTTTTTTTAAAATAAGTATATTTCTTAAAAGATCATTTGCAAAAAAAATAACAAATAAGGCTAACTAAAGATGGTTAAAAAATTACCTACTATCGGACTTGAACCGATACTCCCGAGGGACAGATTTTAAGTCTGCTGTGTTTACCAATTACACCAAGTAGGCTTTTATAAATTTAGTTAATTAACGATCTACCTCACCAAAAACAATATCTTGGGTTCCAATAATTGTAACTAAATCTGCTAATAATAAATTTTTAACCATTAAATTTAGCCCCTGTAAATGAACAAACGCTGGTGATTTGATTTTACAACGATATGGTCTTGTTTTTCCATTAGCAACTAAAAAAACACCAAATTCACCTTTTGGCGCTTCAATACCAACATAACTATCACCTTTAAAGACACAATAACCTTCAGTCATTAGTTTAAAGTGATGTATTAAAGCCTCCATTTCTAATTTCATTTTTTGACGTTGTGGTACTACAATTTTTCGATCATTTACTTTTATTTCCCCATTTGGTATTTGGTTTAAACACTGAGAAATAATGGCTAAACTTTGACGCATTTCATTTATACGAATTAAATAACGATCATAACAATCACCGTAAAAACTAATTGGAATTAAAAAATTTAAATTAGAATAAATTTCATAGGGTTGACTTTTTCTTAAATCCCATGCTAAACCTGTTGAACGTAATAATGGGCCTGTAAAACCCCACATTTCAGCATCCGTTTTTGTTAACACCCCTATTCCAATTAATCGCTGTTGCCAAACACGATTATTGGTTAAAAGTTCTTCCATTTCATCAATACGAGAATTAAATTGTAAACAAAATTTATAAACATCGTCTAAAAAACCAATAGGTAAATCAAATGCTACACCCCCTGGTCGAAAATAAGCAGCATGCATTCTTGCTCCAGAAACCCGTTCATAAAACTCTAATAATTTTTCTCTTTCTTCAAAAGCCCATAAAAATGGGGTAAATGCTCCAACATCTAATGCATGAGCTGTTAATGCTAATAAATGATTTAAAATGCGTGTAATTTCAGAAAATAAAACACGAATATACTGAGCTCTAATTGGAATTTGTAATAATAATAATTTTTCAATAGCTAAAACATAACTATGTTCTTGAGACATCATTGAAACATAATCTAAACGGTCAAAATAAGGAATTGCTTGATTATATGTTTTATATTCGATTAATTTTTCGGTTCCACGATGTAATAACCCAATATGAGGATCAGCATTTAAAATAATTTCTCCAGATAATTCTAAAACTAAACGTAAAACACCATGTGCTGCAGGATGTTGAGGACCAAAATTTAAATTAAAAATTTTTATTTGTTTTTTATGTAACCTTGATAACATTATATTTTTTTATATACTATACTTAGTCTTATAAGTATTTAATTTTTACTATAATCTTCAAAAGAAGCAAAAACCTGTTTTAATTTTTGCTTTTAAAAACTAAAACAAAATGATAAAATATTTTTTTAAAAAAATATATTTATTTCTTTTTTTTCAAATTTCCTACCACCTTCAAAAAAGTACCAAATTAAAACAAATTAAAGAAATTATTGCTTTAATATTCTTAAAAGGTCTTTTATTTATATATCCATTAAAACGGTTTAAAAAATTTAATGGGACAAGTTTTTTTTCTATAAGTAAAAAAATTTATACGTTAATTTATAAAATATTTTTAATTATTTGTATAAATTTTTTAACACTTTTCCTAAAAATTAAAGATATCTGTATAATACTTTATATTAGTTGTTTTCCACTTTTCTTTAGTTTATTCATTTTTCAACATAATCAAAAAATTTTAATAAAATTAACAAGTTTTCCAACAAGCTCTATGTTTCCAAACATGACAAATACATTAGAAACAACTTTTCTTTTATTCCACATAAATTTACCAACATATATGACTGATTTTTTAATAAATTTTTTTATTCCGATTTATGGTCTATTAAGTTTACCATTACTAATGCAAACCATTTATTATAATCCATTCGGAAATGAAGGTATCGAATATTCTTATATTGAAACAACATTAATTTTTTTTTTCAAAATATATTCAAAAAATTTTTTAGAAAACCAAACCGAAGAAGAATTAACACAATTAATTAAATTAGATAAAACCCATGATCTAGCTGTTTTTTCATTATTTATACCACTAATTAGTTGGTATTATGTTTTAACCCAACCATTAATTTTACAAAATTTTCGTGGTTCTACTTTGCTACCAAAACGTAATAATGAATTTGGTACCAATTCATTAATTGATTTTTATTTTATGTTATTTAATGACCATTATAAACCACATTTTCGCCACAATGTCCATAAACAAATTCTACCAACTCCAAAAGTATTACCAGATTTAACTTATCAATATACAGATCGAGACTTAAACATAGCTATTCTAGAAGGTGACGACGAACAAGCTATGACAGATATCAATTTTGATAACATAAAACGCCTAATCCACTTCGATAAATCAATATCACGTCTATTTTCACATTATAAACTTTACGAGTTTGATCGATTTTTTTATTTCGAAAAGTTATCCCAACATTTTATAAAAAAAAAAGAACGTTCACACTTTGCTCTAAATTTTTCCCCACTATATAATTATTATTTAAAACCATTAAGTTTTTATTTTTATAATAATGTAATATCACTTCAAATAATAACATTTATTTCCACTTTTTTAGTTTTTATTTTATTATGTAACTATATTTTTTACCATACATATTCCCAAACAATTACTAAATTATACTATCAAAATCGCTCTTATACCACATATCGACCTTATTTAGACCAATATATTTATAGCTGGTATCGATTAATGAATTATACCCCTAGAACAAAAAAAATTAAAACATTCGACCACTTATATAGTCAATATTTAGATTTTTTTTTTTTTTACCCGAATGCCCATGTTAAACAACAAAGCATTACAGAAAAAATTTTTACAAGTTACCTATTAATCCCCACAAGTGGTTTTTTTCACCTAAACTCTTTAGATACAAAAGAAAAATTACCAAAAATAAAACAATTTCACCCATATAAGCCGGTTACAACTTTTTCTTATCAATTTATTTTTATTCTTTTTATTTTTTTTAATGAATTTTTATCAAATAACCCGTTTTTTTTAGGTAGCACAGGATTAAATTTAAATTTTTTTTCTCTTCAATGGATTACACAACCAAATTTTTACATAAAACAATACCCATGGTTATTACAAACTAATCAACTTTGTAATTTTACTGATTACTTTTCTTGGCCATCGTGGAACTTAATATTACCACAACCATCCCCAAAAATATATTTTTCTAATAACCAAATTGAAAATGCATTTAATAATGTTCTACAATACACTACCCAAAATAATTGGATTGAATATAATTATATATATAAATATGAAAATATTTTAAACCGTAGTGAACCATTAAATTTACCTGATTGGACAAAAATCGCTGAAGATAAAAACTCAAAAGCAAAATTAAGTGATGTATTTCAAGAAATGGAATTAAACTATATCCAATTTGGTCCACAGACTATTATTAATACAGCTGATTATCATATTCAACAAAATTTAGAAAGCTATCTAGAAAATCAACTTTTCACCCAAAAAAATCTAAGTCACGAACGAAACCAAAAAAATCATGATACTTTTATACAAACCACTAACCACATATGGAAACAAGTCTTTAATCTTTCGTATAAAAAAGACTAGAGCTGGACTTGAACCAACATTACTAAATTTGCAATTTAGGACATTACCATTATGTTATCTAGTCTTTTTGAATATGTAGCTCAGTTGGAAGAGCATTGGACTTTTAATCCATGGGTCTTGGGTTCGATTCCCAACATATTCAAAAAAAACTATAAGCTTAGTAGGACTTGAACCTACAACAATCCCATTATGAGTGAGAAGTTCTAACCATTAAACTATAAGCTTTAAAATTTAGACAAAACCTTTAAACAGTATTTTTATTATAAAGAAATAATGTTTTCAATGGTAATTTTGTAGCAGCACTATTTAGAATTTCTTTTGCATTTTCATATGATAGGTTTGCAATCTCTAATAATAATCGACCCGCCTTAACTTTAGCAACCCAAATTTTAATTACACCTTTACCTTTACCCATACGAACTTCTTTAGGTTTTTTTGAAATTGCAATTTCTGGAGCAACATAAAATCTTATTGTTCCAAATCGTGGTAATTTCCGAGAAATTACACGACGTGTAGCTTCTAATTGTCGCGGAGTAATGCGTCCATTTTCTAATGCTTTTAACCCGGCAGTCCCAACTTTTAAATTTAATAAATGGGGTTTTAATTCATAACCATTAATTCGTTGTTTCTGAAATTTTTTTTTTTTTTTATATTCCGGAGGCAAAAAGAAACGCATTTATAAATACTAAAAAGCTGTGCATAACCAAACATGTATCCCAAAAACACCTGTAAACGAATAACTTTCTTGAAACGTATAATGAACTCGCGTCGCTAAAGTTTGTACTTGTGGTAATTTTCCTGATGTCATACGAAAAAATTTAGTTCGGGTTTTTGCCCCAATTTTACCGTAAACATCTATTTGAAAACCACTTGTTTCCGGTAAAATTAAACGTAAATAATGTAACGTTTTTTTTAATTGCTTTAAAGTTCGCCAATGTTTTCGGGTTCTTGTAATCCGAATAGCAACTTGTTGTGCAATTAATTTACTATTTCCAAAATAAAAACCAAATGCAAATAAACTAACTGAACGACGAAATAATTCATCCCTATGGAAAAAAAAACAATCTTCATAAACAATTGATTGAGAAACTCGTAATCGCTTTAATTTTTTATTCATTAAAATTAATAACCGAAAATTACAAAAAATTGGAAAATTAAATATTTTTCGTAAATTGCGTTCAATAATTAATTTCATAAAATATAATTTTAAGATTTGAAGTTTTGATTTTTTTATAAAATTATTTTTCCGATATTGCTTTAATGAATTTTTATTTAATTTACGCCTAATAAACCGTGAACGATATAATAATTTTTTTAGAGATAATCTTATTTTAGGTGGAAAAAAAAAAATTGGAATATTCATTGTTAAACCCGTTTTTAACCATTTACATGTATAATTTCCGATTTGACTAAAAGTAATAAATTTGGGACGCCAAAATTTATATTTTTTATATAAAAAATTTTGAAATCGACAACGTAATTTCCACTGATTTTTAATATATATTTTTTTTTTCAGATTTAAAATATTTTTTCTTAAAAATCGATATTTTAAATACAATTGTTTTCTTTTTTTTTTCCAAAAATTTGTTAAATATTTTTGAAGTAAATAATTAATTGGAATATCATTTAAAGCAAATAACCAAAATTTTAATAAATAAAATAATTTTTGATTTTTTAAATAATTAAAATTCGGATCAATATTCCATGTTGTTAAAACTCCGGTTCGTAATTTTGAAACTGCAGTACTTTTATTTTTATTTTTCATGCGTTATATTCTTCATGTAAAATCAACAGAAAATAATTATAGTTACCATATCACCGATTATTCAGGAAATACAGTATTCTGGATTACGGCAAAACAATTAAAAATCAAAAGTAAACAAATGCGTAGCACTATTATTATTCAAAAAGTTTGGAACATTATAACCCAAAAAATACATGAATATAATTATAAAAACTTAAATATTTTTTTTTCGGGTCCAACCTATTTACAAACCAAATTTATTGTTCATTTATTAAAAAATAATTGTACTATAAATTGCATTAATGTTTTAATTCCACATGCTTTTAATGGCAGTAAAATTAAACATTCAAGACGTGTTTAATTTTTAAAATCCGGGATAAGTGGCTGAGTGGTCGAAAGCGTCTTTCTTGAAAAAAGATATATTTATTGAAATATCATAGGTTCAAATCCTATCTTATCCGTATTTTTAAAAAACCCGAAGAAGTGACTGAGGCTGGTTTAAAGTGGCAGATTGTAAATCTGTTGTTTTTAATAAACATCATAGGTTCAAATCCTATCTTCTTCAATATTACTATTAAATATAGGTTGTACAAAAATTACTAAAAAATTTCATTTGTTTTTTAGTCATAAAATACCGAAATTGTCTATCTTTAAATCGTGTTGGTAATTTATAAATTATTGTTGCTAATACATTTTTACATGTTACAAAATAATCATTTGACGGGTGCTGTAATAAATGAAAAAATGCTCTTGCGCCACGAAAAATCCGTATAACACCCCAAACTAACCATTTAGGAAACCTGGCTAAATATTTCGGAAATAAATAAAAAAAATTTTTTTCTCTTTTATAAAAAACCATATTTGTAATTCTTGATCGTTTTTGAAAAAATTGTAAGCGTCGATACAAATAACGACGAAAAAATTGCCGAAAAAAGGCCCGATACGAAATTTCAATAATATCAAATAAGCGAATTTGATAATCACAAAAAGTAATAACTTTTTGGTTAACACGGATATGCCCAGTTAAAATTACAATATTTGAATGTAATAAAAAATAAGTATATCTAATTCGTAATAACGTACAAGGTAATCTAAATTCAAAAAAATTAATAAACTTTTCAAAACGTGTTAATAAACTTTGTTTAGTCCGATATAATTTATAAATATTTCGAAAGTTTTTAACCCCAAAATTTTGAAAATACTGAAAAAAAGCTTTTTTTGAAACTAAAATAAATTTGTATAAAAAACGAACTTTTAATTTATTCGGATAACTTACATAATTTTTTAATAAACGAGAATATTCTGTATTTTTTTTTTTTTTATAATGTTTTTTCGGATAATATTTTTTATTTAAAGTTGTTAAACAAAATTTTTTAAATTTAATAAATTGAAAAAATTTTTGTTGAAATTCTTTTTTTTGTTGTTTTTTTTTTTTAAAATATTGTTGTTGTCTAACTTCATTTTGTTTTTGTCTCCAAGATAATTTTTTCGAAACATCTCCTGTATTAATTTCTTGTTTTCCAAATGGTTTTAATCCACTTTGAATTAGAGTTTCCTTTTTTACACTCTGTTTTTTTCTTACAAATTGATTAACCTTTTGATTTACACTAGATTTCGGCCCCTGAATCAATGGTTGTTTAATTTTTAAACTCGGTAAACTATCTTTAAAATTTAAATTCTTAGCCCCTGTAAACTCTCTATGTGTCGAAAAATTATATGCAATGTTTTTTATTGTTAATTGCAAAAAAAAAGTAATATGACTGTTATTTTTTTTTTCAAAAATTCTAATACTGTGACCAAACTTATAATTTTTACAATTTTCCCGTTTCATTTTATTTGTCTAACTCTTGCTTTAATTCTACTTCTTTTTTCGTAAATAATGTATCAACCAAAAATGGAATCGATAATAAATAAATATATTCTGCATTTGTTTTATGTGATGGAACTAAAAAACTACAATCAATATTTATTGTTAATTTTTGTTTAACTGTTAAAATACTTTTATGTTGTTGGCCATATAAAAAATCAATCATAAAAAAACTATATAAAGTTTTAATAGGAAAAGTCCAGTGATTATGATATGTGACAAAATAATTAGTTTTAAAAAAATAACCCTGAAAATTAAGTTGTCGTGCTAAAGTTAAATAAAATAATTTTAAAAAAATATATAATGAATATTTTTTTGAAAATGTTAAGATAAAAGTAATTTTACTTTTTCGATATTTAATTAATGATTTATCCATTAAAATTTTAGGATATTGACCAAGCAATAAAAAACATAAAGCATTTATTATTAATAAATTACTATCATAAAGTTTTAACGTATTTATGGATAATGTTAAAGCTTTAAAACCATTAAATAAATAAGTATAATTTTCATTATATTTGGATAAAAAAAGCGACGCTAAACACTTTTTGTGTAAAAATAAATAAACCACTTTTTTAAAAAACATTAGTTCATATTTTATAAAATACTTTTTGCTAAGTTTAGCATTTTGGTAATTTTAAACTTTTTTAACTCATTCGCAATCGGGCCATATATTCGTGACCCGACAACTTTTCCGTGCTCAGATAACAAAACTACTTTGTTCGACGCAAAACGAATAAAAAAACCTGGTAATCGTTTATAATTTTTTTTTATCGCAACAATAATTGCTAAATAAATATTTTTTGTAATAAAACGTCGTTTTACCCTACGATGTTGTATTGCAACAATAATAAAATTTCCAATCGTTGCTTTTTTCGGAAAAAAACTTCCAATAAACCCAATAGTTTTAGCTCGACGAGCTCCGCTATTATCACCTAATTTAACAACTGTTTCATGTAAAATCATTATTATTTTAATTTTAAGTCCAAGAATTTCGGGATGGCATGATTCGAACATACGACCTTCTATACCCAAAACAGATACGCTACCAACTGCGCTACATCCCGTAACTCCCTAGAATGGTTTTGAACCATTGACCTTTTAGTTAACAGCTAAATGCTCTAAACCACTGAGCTACTAAGGAATTTTAAATTATTTTATTTTTTCCATCTAAAATGAAGATTTGATTCATTTTTTATAGCTAAATTATAAATTTTTACTATTTTTTCATTTGTTAAACTTCGATTATGTAATAACAAATCTAAAATTTCATTTAAAACACGATTATAAAACGTTAATTCTTTGCGTTGTAAAATACTTTTTTTTATTAAATGAAACGTAACAAAAACTTGTCGTAAACCCATTACAAGAGAGGGAATATAAATTTTTTTACCAGCTTGCCGCATTGGTAATAATTCTAATAAAATGAAAGATTGTTTGATTAAAAACAAAAAAATTAATAATAATGACGGGTTTAGAACATTTTTTAAACTTAGTTGTAAAAGAATAACTAGTTTATTATGGGTTTGTAATCCATGTTTTGCAAATTTTTTAATTAATTTCTGAAATAAAGAAGAAAAAAAAATACCATCCTTAATATTTCTTTGTTTAAATTTTTGTATTTGGTTTAAAAAAATTGATGAATTTTGAAAAGGTAATTTGGATCCGATAAAATAATTTTGTTGGTAATTTAAAAACATGTTACTATTAAAAAGTTTTACTTTAATAAAATAATAATAAGTTTGTAAAATAAATAAAAAAGACAACCAATTAAAATTATTATAAAAAAAAAAATTTAAAAAATTATGCTTTTTGTAAAAAAACACAAAAATTTTTTGAATTGATTTACCAAAATTTTTTAAAAAAAGTTTTTTTAACATATTTGTTTTTCCAAATTGTAAAAATTTATAATGTTTTTTTGTTATTTTTTTTAAAACTAGTAAACATTTTTTATTAAAATGTTGTTGTATAAAAATAATTAATTGTAATAGAAAAAAAAAATTATTTTTTTTTTTGTTTTTTAAAAAAGCTTTTCCACGTAATAAAGTCTTTAAATAACAATTGAGTAAAGGAACCCGGGAAATTTTAAAACTGAATCGAAAATAAATTCGTTTTAAAAATGGAATTCTTCGTTTTGCTTTTGTAATTTTTTTAAAAGTAATTTGTTGGAACGGTAGTAAATAACTCCAATAGGCAATATTTTTTAAAATTAAACCACGAAATCGAACTTTTTTATAAAATTTTTTTAAATATAACTTATTCAAAAATAAACTATTAATATATTTTTTTCTTTTAAAAAAATATTTAAACAAAAATAACAGGTTTTTTTTTTTTTTTATACTATTTATTTTTTTATTTTTATCGCGATAAAAACTTTTATTAACTTGACTAAATAAAGTACTAAAACTTTTAACTTTTTGTTGTTTTAATAAAAGTATTTCTAAAGATTTAACTTTTTTACTTAAATTCGTTAATAAAGGCCGAGGTTTTATTAAAGGTTGTTTATTACAATCTAATTGTAATAATTTAAATAAAATAATTTTTTTATTTCGAAATTTTCGTAAAACAAACGGAAATTTTTTTTTTATTTGTTTTTTTTTTTTTACCATTCTTGTATGATATGATTTTTTTTGAATTAAATTTACCTTAAATATATTTATTAATTTTCCGGATTTTTTTTTTCTAAGTGCCCAAATCGAGATCCTCCTGCTTGTATTTTTTTTTTTGTAAGTTATCAGATTTTTTATTTAAAAGCATTACTACTGGCGGTTTATTTTTATTATTTTGAGAAGAAACTGTCGATTTTAATTTAAATTTTTTTAATAAAGGTTTAATTAATTGTAACTTTAAATTATTGATTTTTTTTTGAATAAGCTTTATTTCCGTTTTTAAATAAACCGGATTCTTAACTTGATGTCGACGTTGAAAATTTTCAATTGCTAAAATTGATTCATAATAACCTTTCAATTTAATTTGTAGTTCTTTTTCTTTTTGAAACATGTTAAAAAATCGTAATCGTTGTTGTCTACGTTGTTGGAATGTTAAAAATGAATAAACAAACCTATTAAACTTTTGATAATAAAATTTTTTAGCTTTTACAGACAATAATGAAACTTTTTTTTTAACACGTTCACTTAAATAATGATTAATAAATAGACGAGGATAAAATTGAAATAAAAAAAATTTAAAAAAAAATATCCGAAATGGTGTCGCTTTCGCATAAATTACACGATGTTTAGGATCAATAGCAAACCCAATTTTTACTGCCTTTGACCTACTACGTAAAAGTTTATAACATAAAATTTTCATTTTAGTTATTCTTGTTTTAAATCTAGTGTAACGCTTTTTTGCTAAATCTAACGAGATTTTTTTTTTTATTAGCACGCGACTCTGAGCCCGATCCCGTTTTTTTGCACGCCACCAAATTTTTGTTCCATATTTTGAGCGTCCTTGACGTCGGTAAGCAATACCATGGAAATCTAATTTACCACGAATTATCGTATAATGCACACCCGGTAAATCGCGAATTAAACCACCACGAATTAGTACTTGAGAAAATTTTTGTAAATTATTCCCTTCACCTGCAATATATCCAAAAACAAATTTTTTTGTTGATAATTTAATTTTTGCCACTTTTCGATTTGCCGAACATGGTTTTCTAGGAGTCATTATAAATAAACGAAAACAAATACCACGTTTTTGTGGACATTGTTGTAAATCTTTTACACGAGTCTTATATTTACGACTCGGTCTTTTTTTTATTTTTAATAATTGATGTATTGTTGACATTAAAAAAAAAAACGGAAAAAATAGGATTTGAACCTATGATATCAGAAGTGATATTTTGACATAGCAAGTCAACGCTTTCAACCACTCAGCCATTTTTCCTTTTAGAAGATAAACGAAACTTAAACAGACATATAAAAATTTACTGGTCATCCAAAATTCCAAAAACAAAAAAATAAATATTAAATCTTACTCAATTTATACCTTTATTTTCAAACAGGGTAATTATTTTTGTTGTAATTGTTTTCCAATTTTTTTTATTAAAACCTCATTCCGATAATGAACACCTTTTAATGTATACTCATTCGGATAACGTAAATTTTTTATATAATCAGCAAACTCCTTTATAAAATGACGATTAAACCCTTGTATTAAAAAACGAGTATTTTTTCTATTTTTAATTTTTACATAAATATTCCCTGGAATTTTTATTTGAACTAAATGACTAAAACCAACTTCTAAAATTAATAAAGTTTTTTTACGAAATACTTTAAATCCAACTCCCCGTAGCCGTAAAAAAAACCGATAACTTAATGAAACATCTAAAAGAGCCGATGCAAATAAGGTAAAAATTAAACCTAAAAATTTTTTTAAACGTTTTTTTTTCGTACAAACTATAATATAAAATTTGGTTATATCTTGAAAATACTCTAAATAAATCTTTTTAAAAAAAAGATAATATAAAATCCCATAAGTTCCAAAAAATTTTACTAAAACTCCTGTTGATGTGCATTTAAATAAATTTACGGTAACACTATTTGGTCGATTTAAATAAAAATATATTAATTTTGACATAAGATAAAATTTTAATAAAATAAACAAATAAGTTCACCACCAATATTTTTATATAATGCTTGTGTATTACTTAAATATCCAACATTAGTGGATAAAACAAAAAAAAAATACTGGTTATGAATATATTTTAAAGTTTTTATACTAATATAAACATGACGACTAGGTTTCGATATACGAAAAATACCCCAAAATATTGGATGACCTTTTTCATAATTAATAAAAACACGATAAACACCAGACTCATGATTTTCGTAAAAACCAACAAGATAACCTTGCCTTATTAGAAAAAAAATTAAAATTTTCACACGCCGAGATTTAGGAATCTCTATCATTGATTTTTTTAAATTAACACCATTTTTTAAACTACTTAAAAAATTTGAAATAACATCAATCATCTTGTTTTTATACACATAAACACAATAAAAATAAACTAAATAACATAATACAAAAATAATGATAAAAAATACCTGTATGTAAATGAATTACTTGCCGCGATAAAGAATAAATAGATGTTTTTAATCCAAATGGGCCCAAAATTTCAAGAAATCCTTTATCAATAATTTTATATACATAACTATAACTATTAAAAAAAACTCTAAATGCAATAAATTGATTATAAATAATATCAAAATACCATTTTTTTAATAAAAATAAATAAACTGGATAAAAAAATACTTTTAAATGATATATACAATTAAAAAAAAAGCGATAAATAATTAAAGTTATACTAAAACCACCTAAACTAATACATAACGGAATAATTTTTATAGTCCAAGGTAAAAATTCAATTTCAATTAAATTATAGTGCGAGGGTAGAATAAAAATAGCTTGGCCAAAAAAAAAAGTTCCAACACCATTAAAAACATCTTGAAATAAAAAACCACCAAAAATACTAAAAAAACCTAATAATAATAATGAAATGGCCATAAAAATTGGTGCATCATGAATTTTAAAATAAATACTACGATACCCATTTGGTGTATCTAAAAAGGTAAAAAAAATTAACCTTGTTGAATAAATTGTTGTAAAAATTGCTGCTAAAGTTGCTAACCAATAAACAAAATTACTACCTAAACGAAACCCACCAAAAGCCGTTTCTAAAATTAAATCTTTACTATAAAACCCAGCTAAAAATGGAAATCCAATTAACGCTAAACTACCAATTAACATTAACATATAAGTAAAAGGAATTAATTGCCGTAAACCACCCATTTTCCGAATATCCTGTTCGTCGGAAAGTGCATGGATTACAGAACCAGCACATAAAAATAATAAAGCTTTAAAAAAAGCATGTGTTGTTAAATGAAAAAAACTTAATGTATAACAAGATAAACCACAAGCAAAAATCATATAACCTAATTGACTACAAGTAGAATACGCAATAATTTTTTTAAGGTCATGTTGCACTAATCCAATCGTTGCTGCAAAAAATGCCGTTAATCCACCAACTAACCCAATAATTAATAAAATATTTGGCGCATATTCAAATAATGGAGAACATCGAATTAATAAAAAAACTCCCGCAGTAACCATTGTTGCTGCATGAATTAAAGCTGAAACTGGGGTTGGCCCTTCCATAGCATCAGGTAACCAGGTATGTAAACCAATTTGAGCTGATTTTCCAACAGCTCCTATAAATAAAAAACAACAAATAACAGAAATCATTAAAAATTTAAAATTAAAAAATGAAAAAATAGCTGTCGTATAAATTAAAGGTGTAATTGTAAAAACTACAGCATATGTTAAATTTTGGTAAGTTAAAAAAATTAAACATAAACCAATAACTAATGCAAAATCACCTATACGATTAATAACTAAAGCTTTAATCGCTGCTTTATTTGCTTGAATTCGGGTATACCAAAAACTAATTAATAAGTATGAACATAAACCAACTCCTTCCCAACCAACAAATAATTGTAAAAAATTATCCGCAGATACTAGAATTAACATAAAAAAAGTAAATAATGATAAATAAGACATAAATCGTGGAAAATGTGGATCCGTAGACATATAGTCAATTGAATAGCAATGGACTAATACTGATATAAATGTAACCACTAAAAACATTATACTTGTAACACCATCATACAATAAACACCACTCTACACTCAAAGGTCCAACAACAAACCATGTCCATAAAGGTAATAAAATAATATCACCAATTAAAGCATAGTTAAAAAATAAAACTAGTGAATAAAAAAAAGTAAAACTTAAACAAATTAATGAAATTTGACGAACACCTTTATGGCCAATAAAAAACCCTAAAAAACCACAAATAACCGTACTTAAAATAGGTAATAATAAAATTATTAATAGCATTAAAACAATAAATTAAAAAAAAACAACCAAGGAAAAAGGGATTTGAACCCTTATCAACAATTTTGGAGACCGTTATTTTACCATTAAACTATTTCCTCGAAAAAAATTCTTCTTGTAAAAAATTAAAGACTACTTTTCTCCAAATCCTTCTATATAAACACTTTGCGAAGCACGCCATGCTAAAAATTGATCAATATTATCCACCGCATGAATAACAATTGGCATAAATGCATGATTAACTCCACATAATTCCGAACATTGCCCATAAAAAACACCTGGTCTTTTTATATAAAAAAATGCTTGGTTTAAACGCCCCGGACATCCATCTAACTTAACACCTAAAGACGGAACGGCCCAACTATGTAATACATCACTTGCAGTAATAAGAATACGAATATGTATATGCGTGGGTAAAACAATACGTTTATCAACCTCTAATAAACGAAAAGCTCCAACCGTTAAATCTTCTTCTAAAACCATAGTACTATCAAAAATTTTTGCCGGGACTAAGTGACCATCTTCAGCATAAATACTTTTATCATTATACTCGTATGTCCAATACCATTGACGCCCAATAGCTTTTAATGTTAAATCCGGAAAAACAATTTCTTCCATAGCATATAATAAAGAAAAAGACGGAATTGCTAAACTTAATAAAATAAAACCGGGAATAACGGTCCAAACAATCTCTAAAAATGTATGGTGAGTCCGAAAAAAAGCCATACGATCTAACCGCATTAAAGAACCTTTTTTAAATAAATAAATAATCCGAAGTAAAAACCATAATACAAAAACACAAATAACAATTAAAATAGTCATAATATCGTGATGAAAATCAATAATACCTTCCATAATCGGAGTTGCAGGATCTTGGAATCCTACTTGATAAGGTCGTGGTGAATCAAAAACAACTAAACTAGCTAAACTAAAACGTGGAATATATAACCAAAGAATATCTTTCGGTAAGTATGGTTTATTTGACGGATAACCACGATATTTTTCCCAACTCCATGGATCATTAACATTTAAAGCATCTTTAACAAAAAAAAAAAAAAAAATTAACGAAAAGGTTGAAATATTAGATCCGATTGATGCTACAGAATTCCAATAAAAAAAGGCATCCGGATAATCAGAAATACGTCGAGGCATTCCAGATAAACCTAAAAAGTGCATAGGAAAAAATGTTACATTCACCCCAATAAAAAACACCCAAAAATGAACCCGTCCTAACCATAAACGATATAATACCCCAGTAACTTTTGCAAACCAATAATAAAGGCCAGCAAAAATAGCAAAAACAGCACCCATTGATAAAACATAATGAAAATGGGCAACTACATAATAAGTATCATGTAAAGCAATATCTAACCCAGCATTCGATAAAATAATTCCTGTTAAACCACCAACTGTAAATAAAAAAATAAAACCTAATGCAAATAATAATGCTGGATGTTGTAACTCTAAGCGCCCGCCCCATAAAGTAGCTAACCAACTAAAAATTTTTACTCCTGTCGGAACGGCAATAATCATTGTTACAGCTGTAAAATAAGCCCGTGAATCAACATCTAAACCAACAGTATACATATGATGGGCCCATACTAAAAACCCTAAAAAACCAATGGATACCATTGCATAAATCATACCTAATTTACCAAAAATTTGATGTTTTCCAGCTAACCTTTTAACTACTTGACTAATAATTCCAAAACCAGGTAAGATTAAAATATACACTTCAGGATGACCAAAAAACCAAAATAAATGTTGGTATAAAACAGGGTCACCACCATGTTGAGCATCATAAAATGATGTATTAAAATTACGATCAGTTAATAACATTGTAATCGCTGCTGCTAAAACTGGTAATGATAATAATAATAAAACAGCAGTAATTAAAATTGACCATACAAATAATGAAACACGAATCATTGTTAAACCATTACAACGCATATTTAAAATCGTTGTGATAAAATTAATTGCTCCTAAAATAGACGCTAATCCAGCTAAATGTAAACTAAAAATGGCTAAATCAACAGCCGGTCCAGGATGGCCTATTAATCCACTTAATGGAGGATAGACAGTCCAACCAGTACCAGGTCCTACATCTGCCATACTTGCCGCAATTAATAAACCAAATGCTGCTGGTAATAACCAAAAACTTAAATTATTTAAACGTGGAAATGACATATCTGGTGCACCAATTTGTAAAGGAACTAAAAAGTTACCAAAAAAACCAATTAATAAAGGCATTACAGCAAAAAAAACCATAATTAATCCATGACTAGTAATTAAAACATTATATAATTGGTTATTCCCCAATAAAATTAAATTTCCAGGCATCGATACTTCCGCCCGAATTATAAAAGATAAAACAGTTCCGGCCACAGCCGAAAACATTCCAAAATATAAGTATAAAATACTAATTTCTTTATGATTTGTCGAACAAAACCATTTTAAAAAAAACGAATTAAATTTATGTCGTGGATCTAAAGAAAAACCCAAAAAAGTTTTAATTGTATTACCAAAAAACATTTTTTAATCTATATTTAACTTTAAAAATAAAAACATTACAATAAATGCGATGGAAATTAGATTTGAACTAATATCTTTGGGGCATGAGCCCAATGGGTTACCAAAATTACCCTATTCCACCCTATCTATTACTTTTTACGAGAATTGAACTCGTATTGATGCCGTGAAAGGGCATAGTCCTAACCATTAGACGAAAAAAGTAATACCCTTAAAAGGACTTGAACCTTTAAAAATTAGTGTCTAAAACTAATGTGTCTACCATTTCACCATAAGGGTTAAAAAAATCTTTTTTAAAAACTCTAATCTTTCGTTTTATTCTGTTTATTTTGCCAGTTTAAAAAAATTTTCATAAAATCATCTACTTTTTTCTCTTTTTTAATATAAAAATCTTTGTTAAAATAAAAATCACTTAAATTTTGAAGAACCCGCACATTACGTTTTTGTCTTTTTACGTAATAAAATATTGTCGGCGAATGTTTACGATTTTTCGATTTAATATAACCCTGGGTAAAGGCACTAAAAATTTCAAATAATGTAAAATTTTTAAACACAAATGGAATAAAACTCCATACAGTAAAATGACCACTTCTCCAATAATCACGAATAGTTAAAAAACTATGTTTTTGTTTTAAAAATGGTATGGCCTCGCCACTAGGAGTCTGTAAACTTTCGCCCATAAATTTAGTCCCATTAGTCTTTTCATCAAAACCCACAGTACCGCGAATTTCAACCCCGCTCGTATCATTACTTCTGTTTTCTAAAGTATTTGTTACATCAAACATCTCGTTTAAATTATCCGAGTTGCTACCCAAAACCTCTGAATTGTTTTGAGTTTCAGTATTTATTACATCATCAGTTTCATCTAAAATATCACTAATGTCCTCCTCATCCTCCTCATCTTCATCATAATTTTCCCCCATAGCGCTATAATCGATCGCTCCATTATAGTCTAGTAAAGAAACTTCCGGATTAAACATTTCTTCATGATAGAAAACATTTAAATTCACTTTTTCAACAGGCATCGAGCGAATTAAGTAGGCAAAACGAGCCAGCTGTTCTTCTGGTAAATATAACATATACCAATCTAAAAATTCAGTAGGATATGGTGCTCTTAAAAAAGATAAATAAAAGTAATCATTAAAAACAATCGGTAAATAAGACGTTTCGGCACATTGAAGCTGCGTAATTTCTTTAAGATAATTTTCAATAAATTTGTTAAATTTTTTTTTTTTATTCAACGGTGCCCTTAATTGCCAGCGCTGCTCCATATCATCATAAAGGACACTAAAATTATCAACATAATTAGAAACTGGAAAAACTGGATCAATTGGGCGTTTCTCAGCTGGAGCAATTTCATCCCGTACAATATCCTCCACAGTCTTTGTAGCCTGATATTGTTTTAATTCTTTCCCCTTCAACCACAATGCTTCATAAAACGGAACTTTTTTAAAGTATGCAGGTTGCATATAAGTAAAATAATCCCGAATTATTACATCACCATAAGGTAGTTTGGTATAACCCCAATCAGATTGTAAATATCTTGTATTTTCTAATAAATCGAAAAAAACCAAAAGATTATAACTATATGTTGACCTTCCAGTTTGAAGCCAATCAGCTGGAATACCAAAAAAAA
>SXGS01772015.1_pt1 | contig 23424 bp, 21 predicted proteins | sample 3174681 | NCBI WGS metagenome assembly SXGS01 (sample SAMN11356861, study PRJNA531348) | freshwater metagenome | isolation source: freshwater sample F1-80 | place: China: Fuxian Lake, Yuxi | collected 2017-12-25
AACGCCTGGATCGAGCGACACCGCGCGCGATGGCCGGTGTCGCGGAGCTGCAAGGTGTTGGGCGTGAGCGCGAGTGGCGATCACGAGCATTGCCGTCGCTCGATACCGCTGCCACGGCCCGGCAAGCGAATCGGCAATGAAGCATTGCTCGTGCATATCCGAGCGGTGCACACCGAGAGCCGTGGCGAATATGGCTGGCCACGAGTCTGGAAGCAGCTGTTAATCCAAGGTATTCGGGTCGGTAAGGAAAGAGTACGCAGGCTCATGCAGGATCACGGAATCAAGGCCCGCAGCAAGCGAAACTCCAAGGCAACCCCTGATTGGCCCCATCCACGAAGCCTACAAAGATCGCAACCACGATGCTCTGGACAAACTCGTCGCATCCCACGCGGTCGCTTTAGGGGTGACGCTGGTCACCAACAACGAAGCAGACTTTGTGAATCACGCCGGCCTGCATGTTGAAAACTGGGTCAGCGACCACTGAGATTAAATCTCTTTGATCTGAGCGCGAGCCTTCAGAAAATCAGGGTGCGCTGCAGGACCAGCGGTGCAGGACCGGTGCAGGACCGGCGGTGTTGGACCGGCGGTGTTGGACCGGCGGTGTTGGACCGGCGGTGTCGGACCGGCGGTGTCGCGGGTGTCGCGGGTTGACAACGCGGTCCCACGGTGAAACCATCAGTCGGGCAGCTGATAGCGTCCGCAACGCGGCGTTCGATCTGCGGCCGACATCAAGAGAGGGGGCAATGGAACAACCGCATACACGTCCGCACGAGCCAGGCACCGTTACCTTGTCGCTCGATGCCTGCGCCTACCCGATTCGCGAAGACCTTCGCCTATCGCATGCACAGGCATGGGCAGCCATCGCGAAGCCTGGCACCTGGCTCACCGGCGCTCGAAGGGTCGCCGTAGCAGCTGAAATACGGCAAGCTCGTCAATGTCGCCTCTGCGCGCGACTGCGCGACTCCCTGTCCCCCAACGTTAAGGGTGAACATGAAAGCCTGGATGCGCTCGGCCCGGCTGAGGTGGAGCTAATCCACCGGGTTGTGTCCGATCCAGGACGCCTGAGCGAGCCCTGGACTCAGTCGGTGCTCGCCATGGGGCTCAGCGAGGGGGAGTACGTGGAAATCGTCGGGGTCATCGCGTTGGTGATAATCATGGATGCGTTCACACGTGCCATTGGGGTACCCGAACAGCCCCTACCCCCACCAATCTCTGGCGAGCCATCGCGCTACCGGCCGCCAGGCGCCAGAAAGGATGCCTGCTGGTTACCGATCGTCGAACCCCCGGATGCGGTTGAGTCCGACGGTTTCATGTATCCCAGTCCAAAGGCGGGCTATATCTATCGCGGGCTTTCGCTGGTCCCAGAGTCGCTACGTAATTACTGGGCCTTAGCGAATATTCATTACTTGCCCGGCCAGGTCATTTATCAGTTTGATAAGTCGATTCGCGCAATTTCTCGCCCGCAGACGGAAATACTGGCAGCCCGCGTCTCAGCCCTTCATCAGTGCGCCTATTGAACCACCGCCCACTCCTACATGCTCCGTGAGAGCAGTCAACGTAGCGAGGAAGCGGTACAACTGTCCGATGTGACCCAGGGCCTGAGCGGTCAGACCCAACTGAGGCACGCCGATATTTTGATGCAGTACGCCGAGGCGGTCGTGCAAGGCGAGCAGAGCCAGGTGGCCGCAGCGCGCGAGGCTGTTCATCGCGTGATGGGTGGCGAGGCACTGATCGATGCGGCAGCAACAATTGCAGCCTTCCATGGCTTTGTGCGCATCGCTGACGCAATTGGCATTCCTTATAAGACAGCGGCGGCCGGTGGCGATGTGCCCGAGATCCGCGAGCAGGTGGGCGTCAACCAATTTCATCGGGTACAGACCGACGGCGACTGATAGTGAAAGACTGAACGAAACGAACGACGGTCTTATTGCTGCAGACACCTTGGCCAGCCCAAGCGGAGATCGGCCTTGATCATCGGAACCGCGGGTCACGTGGATCATGGCAAGACAACGCTGATTCGGGCGCTGACTGGTATTGACCCAACCCGATACGCCGAGGCACGCGAACGTGGCATGACCATCGACATTGGATTTGCCTCGATGATGGCCCGCGCACCGGGCGAACTAACAATCGCTCTTGTGGATGTACCTGGGCATGAACGCTTCATCCGCAACATGATTTGCGGTATTGGAGGGATTGACGCAGCATTGCTGGTGATCGCCGCCGACGACGGGCCCATGCCGCAGACGATCGAGCATCTTCAGATGCTCGATCTGCTCGGCATCGATCGGGGAATCATCGCGCTCACCCGGATCGATCGCTGCGATGAAGCTCAGCGACTGCGCGCGCGCGCGGCGATCCGGGCGCTGCCGCCAGTGGCTCTAATCTCCAACGCACCCGTCATTGAGGTGTGCGCAGTGGACGGGCGTGGCATCGGTACGTTACGCGATTGTCTGCATTCCCTGTCGCGATCACGACCGCGCCGCATGCTCGATCAACGATTCAGGCTCGCGGTCGACCGGAGCTTCACAATCACCGGTATCGGTCTGGTTGTAACGGGTACGGTATTTTCCGGGCAGGTGAATAGGGGCGACACCGTTCACGCTGTTCATTCGGCAAAACCCGCTCGCGTCCGTGGCATCCAGATCCAGCATCAACGATCGGAGTCTGCCCAGGCCGGCGAGCGCTGCGCGCTTAACCTAAGCGCCTCTTCTCTTACGCCGGAGATGATCGCCAGAGGGGAATGGGTGGTCAGCTCGCCAGCCTCTCCGGCATCGCGGCGACTGCATGTGCGGATGCGCTGCACCGACGATGTCAACCCGCGACTATTCCACCGGTCTCGGCAGAGTCTGCGACTGCATCTTGGCTCCTGCGAAGCGGGTGCGCGGTTGAGCCTGATCTCGGGTGAACCCCAGCCTGTCAGCGGCGCACCGGAAGAAAGCAGAACCGCTGCATCTTCTCAGGCCGGACTGCTCGTGCAACTGCTGCTCGACCGTCCGCTGGGTGCCGTCTGGGGTGATCGATTCATTCTGCGCGACCCTGCTGCGCAGAAGACGCTCGGTGGCGGAGTTGTAATCGATACCAACCCCATCGCTCGCCTGCCCGGGGGCGTCACTCGAGAGCAGTGGCTGGCGCGTCTGGAAAGATCCGACTTCGTCAAGGCGCTATGCGGCGCCGCCGCTCTCATGCCCCACGGCATCGATCTCGACGTGTTCTGTGGCAACCGAAACCTCGAGCGCAAAGCTGCACTATCGCACCTTGGAGACGCCGATCTGATAGTGATTGAGGCTGAGACCCGAATGCAGCTCTTTTCCGCATCGGCGTGGAAAGTCATGACACGCGAGCTGACCGCCCGGCTTGCGCAATGGCATAGCACCCAACCCGAGTCAGCGGGCATGCCACCGGGGTGCCTTTTTCGGCCGCTTTTAAAGTCTCTCTCCATGCGTCTGATCGAGCGAATTATCGACCGACTAGTCGCCGAAGGTACGATCGAGCACTCCTCCGTCGGGCCCCGATTACCGGATCACCGCCCGCGCTTTGGCGAAGCGGACGAAGCTGAATGGCGGCTTATCGAGGCTGTGCTGAATTCAGCTGGAATACGATCGCCATCGGTACTTGATATTGCACGACAACTAAAACTACCGCGCTTCCGGGTGCTCGAGTTCATGACAAGGGCTGCTAGGCTGGGCCGCGTAATTCCGTTGAACCAGAGCCGATTTTTTCTACCAGAAGCGATTGGTCTCTGCGAGCGACAGGCTCGTCATCTGGCTTTGGCTGGCGAAGGAATGCTAACCGCAGCAGCGCTGCGGGACGCGACCGGCCTGGGGCGTAATCTGTGTATCGAGTTACTCGAATATTTTGATCGGCAGGGGCTCACGCGACGCGAGGGCGATGTTCATCGATGGGTCGGATGTGAATCAACTAGCGAGGTCCCATGCTAGATTAACGAGCGGCCAAGCTGATAAAAACAGGGGCTCACCCCGCAAACCGAGAGGAGACTTCCCATGTCAAACCGTGTAGCCGCCAGTCTCGTGCTGGCATCCATACTCGCCATGAGCGAACCCACCATGGCCGCCGACAAGGTCAAGGTCGGATTTGTCAGTACTTTGTCTGGGCCTTCGTCAGCACTTGGTATCGACATCCGCGATGGTTTCCTTCTCGCAGTCAAACTCAACAGCGGCAGGCTGGGTGGACTGCCCGCCGAAGTCGTCATTGCCGATGATCAGTTCAAACCTGATGTTGGGAAGCAACTCTTTGAGCGGATGATCAAACGCGACAAGGTCGACTTCATGACAGGCGTGGTGTTCTCAAATATTCTGTTGGCGGGGTTGCCTGAGGCAGTCGAAGGAAAAACCTTCTATCTGAGCCCCAACGCGGCGCCCTCTCCGATTGCAGGCAAAGAGTGTTCACCGTACTTTTTTGCAGTGTCCTGGCCCAATGACGCCTATCACGAGGCAGCGGGTCAATACGCAACCACCAAAGGCTTCAAGAACGCCTACCTAATCGCTCCGAATTACCAAGCGGGGAAAGACTCGCTTGCTGGCTTTAAGCGCTTTTATAAGGGCAAAGTCGCCAACGAGGTCTACACCAAGCTTGGTCAACTCGACTACGCAGCCGAACTCGCGGAGATCCGCGCTGCCAAGCCCGATGTTCTGTACATCTTTTTGCCGGGTGGCATGGGGATCAACTTCATCAAGCAGTTCGTGGCCTCCGGACTCGGCAAAACCACCACGCTGCTCGCACCGGGCTTCGGGTCGGATCAGGATGTCATCCGACCGGTAGGTGAGGCCATGCTAGGAATTTACGATACCGCCCACTGGGGTATCGATCTGCCCAATGCCGCCAACAAGCGATTTGTGACCGAGTTTGAGAAAGAGTACAAACGGTTGCCCTCGGTCCTGGCCTCGCAGGGCTATGACACCGCAATGCTGATCGACGCGGCAGTTCGAGATGTCAAAGGCAATTTTGACAACAAAGAGGCGCTAAGGGCCGCAATCAAGGCTGCACGGTTTGAATCAACACGGGGCGAGTTTAAATTCAATACCAACCAGTTCCCAATCCAGAACTACTACCTGCGCCTCATCGAAAAAGATCCTCAGGGCAGGTTGGTCAACAAAGTCAATGGCCCGCCCGTGTTCGTTAACCGCGGCGACGCCTATGTGCAGGACTGTCCAATGAAGTAAGCAGCGAGCGCCCGAGGTGAGCGCAATACCATTCGCCGACCTCGCCCCGCTCAGTAGAACGCAAGGGTATCTCTCGCGTATCCGTCATGGAGTGCAAGGATTCGCTCAAACCACACGTGAAGCGGATCGTCGGCCGGCAGGATCGAAACCGGGCTCACAATGCGGGCCCACTGAAATACCGAAAACAGGATGTAGTCGGCATAGCAGGGCTCGCTGCCACCCAGAAATTGCTGGCGCTTCAGCGTTACACGAGCGGGATCAAGCGCAGCGCGGAGCCGCTCGAAAGTTTTAGGCTGCTCAACCTTTAGTGAATCGGGCGATCCGCCTGTAAACTTTTCGATCGTCGCCCGGAAATGCTCCTGATCGGCTGGATCCTGGATCAGGATCGCATCGCAAGCCAGGCCACGAAAGGCCAGAGGTACCACGCTTCGGTCAACCCAGGTATTGAAAAAAAGGCATAAGGCCTTACCCGTTAATCCGCCAAAGAGCGAAAGACCCTGCGGATAAGTCTCCTCAAGATACTCGGCGATCTGCCACGAATCGCGAATGACGGTCTCTGAGTCGCGAATCACCGGTACTGTCCTGCCCCCCGAGAATGCGATTACTGCTTTATCGGTCTGGAGCACAGGTTGCTCGGTAAATGCCAGTTGTTTATGCCGTAGCGCCATGCGGGTACGCCACGAAAACGTGCTGTATCGGCGATCACTCTGCCCTACCAGCTCCCAGAGTTCGATCATCAGGATACCCCAGTAGTGCGTTTAGCCACGAGCGATGTTGTCAGCAGGGTACGTCGCACCTTTTGAGTGGGCGTGACAGGGAATTCATCAACGAACTCGAGACGTTCGGGCCATTTAAATTTGGCGACACCGGCTGAGTTCAGCGCCTGAACCAGCGCCTCGAGCGTGACATCCGCACGCCCGTCAGGTTGCACAAACGCACAGGTGCGCTCGCCAAGAATCGGATCGGGCATCGGCGCGAGGATACAGCGCCCAACGCCCGGTACGGAATCGAGTAGCGCCTCGACGTCAACCGGGTTGAATTTAACACCGCCGCGGTTGATAAGTTCCTTGACCCGCCCCGTGAGCACCAGGCCGTCGTCGTTGCGCAGAACCGCAGTATCACCGGTATCGAACCAACCATTGCTGAGGCAGGCCTGGCTTTCTGCCGGATTGTTCAGGTAGCCGTCAAATACCGAAGGTCCCCGAATCTGAAGCCGCCCCTCTTCGCCTCGCGGTAGCGGACGGTTGTCATCGCTAACCACCTGTAACTGCATGTCGGGCGCCGCGCGACCCGCGGTTTCGTGCCGGATCGAAGCAGAGTCATCCGGGCGTCCATAACTGCCCGCCTGCAGTTCGCTCATACCCCAGAGTTGTATGACCACCCCGGATGGCAGACGCGCCTCAACCGCACGCGCGAGCGCTGGCAGCACAGTGGTACCTGAGAGGCAAACGAATCGGGTAGAAGCGAACTCATGCGGTTGCATGAGATTCTGATCGATCAGAGGTTTGAAGTGAGCAGGCCCGGCAAATATGACTGTAGGCTGGTCGCGCCGCACAGTATCAATCAGTTCGGCTGGCGAGAAAGCGGGAAGCAGGCTGAGGCTCGCGCCCGCCACCAGCGCGCACTGGAGCACGAAAAGACCATAGAGGTGCGTAAAGGGGGCGACGCTTAACACGACGTCTGAAGCACAGTACTTCAATTCGCCGACAGCCTCGCCCGCGTTGCCAACGAAGCGCCGAGCTGAGGTGAGAATTCCCTTGGGGCTGGTTGTGGTGCCGGATGTATACAACAGGACATACGGTGAGTCGATATCGTCTGCGCAAAGCTCTATTGCTGGCTCAGCTTCAGCTAAGGCCGTCCAACTGTGGCTGCCAGCTATCGACTCGCCCGCCGAGATGATGTGGTTGAGGGCGCTGGATCCCGAGGTAGCTTGGGCTTTCAGATCAAGCACCGTCCGGACGGGCGAGTAATCTTTAAACTGGGTAAGACCGATGAATGCGCAGGCCTTGCTGTGCTCAAGAAGCGAGCTGAGCTCCGCCCGGCGATAAGGCATATGAACGGTCTGCGTGATCGCTCCGATCCTGCTCGCCGCAAGCAGAGTCACGATGAATTCGAGGCTGTTTGGCAACTGCACGGCCAGAATATCGCCCGCACCAATTCCGATGCGCTGAAGCCCCGCCGCCAGTCTGCGCGCCAGGCGGTCAAGCGATTGATAGTTGATTACAGACTCGCGTAGGCGCACCGCACAGGCATTAGGCTGCGAAACCGCATGCCTACTGACATGTGCGGCCAGAGTGATGAGAAGATCGTGGGGCAAGAAGTTCTGTAATCGGTTAGCTAGGCTACCGAGCTTCTATTGCTGCCAGAAGTTTCGCGAGTCTTTGGAATGTCTTTCGGACAAAGAGCGGATTATGTTAAACGCCGCCCTCGCTGGCAGTCCTTTGCCCTCAAGTTCCTTCAGGCGAGACTCGATGACATCGTCTCCGGCTTTTCGAAAACGTGCAATCTCGCTCGCCGAAAGCGCGATAGGTTGCCCCCCGCCGGCGACAAGTAGCTTTTTACCAACGTCATCGAGCTTGTCGAATCCCTCCCCGACCTCCTTCTCCACACCCTTGACGGATTCCATCAATAGCCGCTGCAGGTCCGCGGGCAGTTTGGAATAGGTGTCCAGGTTCATTGCCAGCCCAAACGATGATACGTAGGCATACATCTCGGTCATGTAACCGATTGCGCCGCCAAGCTTGAAAGCAACACCACCGCTACCGTAGTCGATGAGGGTCCCGTCCAGCGTACCTTTCTGTAATTGATCTAACTGATCGGTTGGCGGTACGCCGACCGGAGTGCCTCCAGCTTTGAGGATGAAGTCGCGCGTGTTGGGCGAAGCCTGGCGAATACGCAGTCCCTTAAAATCGTCGAGGTTACGTATTGGTCGTTTGGTAGTAAGAACATTACCCGGTGGATGCGTGAACAGAAGCAGGATTCGGACGCCCTTGTGCTCGGAGTCGAGGTGACGCGAGCGCAGCCCTGCATCGTTGATGACCTTGGTACCGATCTCTGCACTCCCGACAACAAATGGGAGGTGCAACAGTTCGGTAAGCGGGAAGCGGCCAGGGGTACCGGCGTGGAAAAACCATGCGATGTCAGCCTGACCATTGCGCGCAAGATCATAGTGCGTGGCCGCAGGCCCCAGCTGCGACCCGGGGAAGTGCTTGAAAGCGAGCCGGCCGTCGGAGGCTTTTTCCAGCCGGGCAGTCCATTGCATGAGCCACTGCGTCATGAAGTGCTGGGGCCCGACCGGCTCAGCAACTTTCAATTCGAATTTCTGTTGCGCTGCTGCGCTGGATGCGACAGCAAGGCAAAACAGCGCTGCGATACTGAATCGTTTCATTTAGTTTTTTCCTTGCTCGGAACGCTCTGATATACGACGAGCCATTTTTGCCAGAAGGTTTAGCCTGACCGGAGGGCGCGTCCACGGGCAAACCGCGAGGCAGATCGCGCACGAGGCAGCCTCGACAAAGTAGGGAATGCACCTGTCAAAATCGACGTACCAACGCTCTGCACCTCTAACCACTTGCTTCAAATTGGATATTGCGCCTGGGGGGCACGCGTTGGTAGAAACCTGGCAGTGCGTGCAAAATTCGTCAGCCCCAAAGCGATCTAGCGTCGTTGGAATGAGCGGCAGGTCTGTCGTGACGCCTGCCAGGCGAAAGCCAGACCCAAAGTGGCGACTGATCATGGAACCGTGCTTGCCGAGTTCCCCCAATCCGGCGCTGATCGCAGGCGGGATGAGCAGCAGAGCGCTTGCCGCAGGCCCGGGATACGGTTGGGCCTGGTATCCCTGGGCTCGGATCCAGTTGGTAAGTGCGTACGAGGCACGCGTGCCGCGAGCATATTGCCGACCTACTTCTGTGACGCCAGCGCCGTTGGTTTCGTCAGAAGGAACCTGTCTTAACTGCTCATAGTCATGCGCAAACGCAAGCACGATGACGCGAGGCTCATGAATTTCATAGCCCTCAAATATCCATAGCGGGTTCATCTCGGCAATCCCAAACCCGTCAGCCTCATTCGAGAGAGCAAACGTACGGGCCTCTGCGCCGAACACTTCAGCCGTACCGAATCGCTTCTCTGCAGCGACTGGAACCAAATCGGGATAGGCGTACGCGGCTCGAAACTGCTCCGCTGCGCCAGGACAGTTTCGCGACTGTATGCGGGCAGCCACCTGAAGATCTCCAAAGGGATGCAATTCCGGTGGATGCCAAAAGAATGGCGATGGGCGTCTGGGGGTACGCTCTCCCAATCCGTTGATCTTGTTCCGTGAAACGCACAGCATCGCCTGCGCCTCAGGCTTTGGTCGATATGTCTTCACGACGCAACTCCCAGGTCCCGTCTGAACGCATCCTAAACGCTTCAGCGTATCTGAACAATTCCCTATCTACAGAAGAAAATCGTTTTGTGCGCCCTCGGGTGGCCGTGCCGCTGAGGCTGGACTGCTAGAAAAATTGCTAACTCGATGGGGTGACAGTTTGGGGATGCACAGGCTACGATGAAGTTTCTCATAAGCCTCTGGACGACGTTGCCTTGCGAATGCGAATCCTCGATGTCTGCGCTCAGGTGTGTATTGCACTTGCGGCGGCATTTCTATCAGGGATGATGGTGCTGACAGTTGTGGATGTTGCGCTGCGCAAATTCTTGGGCTATCCACTGCGAGGCACTTTCGAAATTATCGAACTCGGTCTTGCCTGCACCATTTTTTTCGCTCTGCCTGCGGTATTCATTCGGCGCCAGAATCTTGTCGTTGATTTTCTCGACCGGCTGATTTCTCCGTCGGCCACAAACACCCTCGATTGGCTTGGGACAGCGCTGTCAACTGTGGTCTTGTCAGTGATGCTTTGGCAGATGGTGCTTCTGGCCGGGGATATGCGTGCCATGGGGGACATCACCGCCGATCTTGCGATCGCAAAACTCTGGTACTGGATCCCCGTGCTCGCCGGTGTGGGTGCGTCGGCGGTCGCGTCGCTGATTTTCGTGATTCGGGCGGGGCGACAACAATGAGCACGCTGCAGATAGGCTTAGCGGGAGTTGCCGGCCTGCTCTTGCTCCTCACCCTGCGTGTCCCAATCGGCGTCGCGCTCGCGGCTGCGGGCTTATGTGGATATGCAGCGATTGACGGCTGGGGCAAAACACTGCGCCTTGCGGCGTCCATTCCATTTGAACTCGCCAGCGCTTACTCCCTGTCGGTGGTACCGCTGTTCATCCTCATGGGGGCAGTCGCATCCAGGGCTCAAATGTCCCGTGAGCTATTCGAAGCGGCCAACGCCCTGTTTTCGGGATTCAAAGGAGCGCTCGCTAACGCGACGATTGGTGCCTGCGCCGCATTCGGCTCGATTTGCGGCTCCTCAGTTGCCACGGCAGCCACGTTTTCGCAGGTCGCAATACCAGAAATGAAGCGGCATGGCTACGACCAGGCCCTCGCATCGGGGTCTGTGGCTGCGGCAGGTACCTTGGGCATACTGATTCCGCCATCGATCATCCTTGCAGTGTATGCGCTCGTGGCTGAGCAATCGTTATCGAAGCTCTTCGCGGCCGCTCTGGTTCCTGGCCTCTGCCTTGCGGCGCTATACGTTGTGATGGTGATGATCGTTGTGCGCGTTCGCCCAGGTTGGGCTCCGCGCGTTCCCGCGATGGCAATGCGCGAGAGACTTCGAGCGGCAACCGGGATGTGGAAACTACTCCTGCTGTTCACCTTTGCGGTGGTCGGTATCTACGTGGGGTGGTTCTCTCCCAACGAGGCCGCAGCAATAAGCGCATTCACAGCGATCGTTATTGGATTTTCGACAAAGACCCTGAACTGGCGCGCGCTCTACGACGCGCTTTCTGAGACTGTCCTGTCCACCGCCATGCTGTTTTTCGTAATCGCGGGTGCATTCATTTTTTCGCGCTTTATCGTTTTGACGCGTCTGCCAAACGAACTCGCCGACTGGGTTCAGGCGGCTGGCTGGTCTCCAGGGCTGATCATCACGGCGGTAATCGCTCTCTACTTTGTTCTCGGCACCGCGCTGGAGGAGGTCAGCACGATCCTGATCACGGTGCCGGTGATCCTACCCCTCATGTCGAGCATCGGCTACGACGGCGTCTGGTTCGGAATTTTCGTAACGGTGATGGCCACGATTGGCTTGATTAGCCCACCCGTCGGACTAACTGTCTTTGTGATTCAGGCGCAAAATCCAGAGATTCCGGTAACTCGAATTTACCTCGGGACTATCCCATTTCTGGTTGCCGATCTCATACTTGTAGCCCTACTCATCGCCTTCCCAGGCTTGGCGCTTTGGCTGCCAAGTTCCCTGGGGCTCTGATCAGATCCGCTCTTGATTGCGCCAACATGAAGTCACACAGCCTCACAGGCTTCCAGGACCACTAAACTCAAATCCAGTACGGCTACAGGGTTCCGACCAAATCGCTTAACCTATTGTTCTAGCAAGATTTTTTTAAACTCACTCAGCTAGGCAGCTCTGAGCAAAACAGCGTCCTAATCGCGCTGAAGCCCTTGTTGAGAGCCACTTTCTTCAATCTCCAGTCAGGAAGTTTCCTTCGCTCGGCTGGTGATCGGTTTCGAATGGTGGAGGGTCACTGACACAGTTTCGGGACTCGTTAAGCAGGTCTGACAGCCCAGCCCCTGCCGCATGTCCGCAGGGCTCAGGCGGGTCGGCTACCCCAGCCGCCCCGCCAGCGACAAGATGGCGCGCAGCATGTCGTTGATACGGGTCTGCCAGCCATCTCCAGTGGCCCGAAGGGCAGTAAGAACGTCAGGGTCCAGGCGCAGCTTCACGGGCTGCTTGGTCACCTTCGCGACGCTGCCGGCTGGGCGACCACGGCGACATTTCACGATTTGCTCTGGCGTGCGTGCGCGCCCAGCGAGCCCCGCCTTGGCCTCAGCCAGTGATTCGCGAAGACCGGGTAGCGCCTGGCCCGCGTCAGCCTCGATGGGCGCGGCCACCTTGTTCACGTTCAATTTTTTCCGCACCTTCACACCATTAACTCCGCTTGATGTCCGTGGGCTTGACGCTTGTGCGTTCGGTCTTGGCGTAGACCATGACCAGAAGGACCAACTGATCACCTACTCGGTAAAAGTAGATCACTCGTGCCCCACCCCGCTTCCCAGAGCCCCCCTCGATGCCAGCGCACCTTGCGCGCGCCGTCGGCACCCGGAATGACGTCGCCAGCTTGCGGATGCTGGGCGATGAAGTCGATGAACGCCTCGCGCTCACCTTCTGTCCAGATCGCATCCGCCGGCTGCTGAAATATAACAGTCTCGATGACTGCCAACACAGTTTTGTTTGTACACCCAATATAATCGACTTGTCGAGCGCATTGCTCAGCAAGTGCGCCGGTCTGAAGGAGTTGCTAGGTTGAGCGTTGGCAAAGTGTGCGGTCGAACACTTCTTTCGCGCGCGGATAGCGGTTACGTTGTTCGATCACGGGTGTCGAAAAATGGTCAGACCCGCACAGCCGGCCGAACTTCCGGCTTAGGGGCTGATCATGGATTTTCGGGACGCCTGGTCAAATTGGTGTCGGTGGCAACAACCTGCAAGTCATGGACCACAGCCCGCGCTTCTGGGACATGGTGCGCACCGTGATGCCCGATTGCGCGCAACTGCGCGGGTAGCTCAAGAACGAGCCGCTGCCGACCTGGCGAGCAGCTCTGACCCGGCAGTCGAGGCTCCGTCTCGCAGTCGGCTTCGGACGTGCGAGATACTAGCCGCACAACGATTTGGGTTACCCATGCGCAAATCCTCACTGCGAATCCTAGATATCCCGTCGGTTGCCGCGCCAGCAGCCCGCCGCGTCGAAGTGACCCGATATGCGCCGGATCTGCCGCTGGAGCAGCGGGTGAGCCTCTGCGAAGATATGCAACCGTCGCTCGGGCCGGGGCTGATCCGCATCGGCCTGCTCGCCATGACGGTTCACCCCGCCGACCTGCTTCAGATCGACGGACGGTATGGTGTGCAGCCTCCGCTGCCTTACACGCCAGGTCACGAAGGGGTGGCAATCGTGCTGTCTGTTGCGCCTGATGTCGATACGTTGAAGGTTGGGGATCTGGTAGTACCACTGGCGCCTGGCGGTACCTGGCGGGATGAGCGGGTACTTTCCAGTCGCCAAGTGGTTGTCCTTGACGGGGATGTGGATGTGCTTCAGTGCGCGATGCTAAGCGCCAACCCGATGACAGCCTGGGTCCTGCTGTACGGCATCGTTGCCCTTGAGGGCCCGGTGTGTCTGATCCAGAACGCTGCAAACTCGGCTGTCGGGCAGTGCGTGCGCCAACTTGCGGCCCAGATGGGGATCCGGTTGATTAACGTGGTGCGAAGAGCCGAAGCGTTGGACGGCGCTCGGCTAGGGGATGAGCACTGGATCATCGACGAGGGAATGTCGGTCACCGAGTTCGTGCGGCGCATCAAGGCGCTGGCCGATGGACGACCCGTCCCCTTGGCGCTTGATGCGGTAGCGGGTGAATCGACCCGCAAGCTCGCAGCGGCCGTCGATGTGGGCGCAAAGGTCGCCGTGTATGGACTTCTGAGCCAAAAGCCTTCCGAGGTCATGCCTGAAGACCTCATTTTTCGGACAGTCTCGGTGGAAGGCTTTTGGCTGGCCAACTGGTTCGCTGATCCGGCCCACCGCGCCGCTGCGAAGTCCGCGATGTCTGCCCTGCAGAGGCTGATGGCCGAGGGGGTGCTGAAGATGGCGGTGCAGCAAACCTTTGACCTCGGACAAGTCGCTGGGGCCTTGGCTTGCGCCGCCAAGCCTCACCGCACGGGTAAAGTGCTGCTCACTGGTGCCTGGCTGGCTCACCTGGCCGAGCCGCTGGGAAAACCCTAAGTCGCTCACCAACCAAACAATTGTTTGGTGAAGCAGGCTCTGATAGGCTCGCGGCCGACTCCCAGGCACAGCATCCATGACCCCTCTACTCGTCTACGACCCGACCGACGAGGCGATCCGGAAGAATCCGTTTCCCCTTTACGAGGCCCTTCAGGAGCACGATCCTGTCCACTGGAGTCCGGCCATCCGCAGCTGGATCATCACCCGCTACGACGATGTCCGCCAGGTAGCCTTGTCGCCCACCATGTCCTCGGACCGCCTGCGCCCGTTTTACGAGGCGCAGCGCGATGACCGGCGCGAGATCCTGTCGGGCGTGATGCGCTACCTGAACGAGTGGCTAGTGTTCAAGGCGCCGCCGGAGCACACCCGCCTTCGAAAGATGATGAACGGCGTGTTCTCCATGCAAATGGTCCAGTCGTTGGCGCCGCAGATCCGCCGCACGGTCGACGACCTGTATGGCCAGCTGCCGCACGGACAGCCCTTTGACTTCATGCAGGAGGTGGCATTCTTGCTGCCCGCCTACGTGATCTTGGACATGATGGGCGTCCCGCGCGCTGACTTTCGCATGATCAAGGAGTGGTCGGACAACCTGCGTCTGTTCATTGGTACCTCGCGCGCTGACGAGGACAAGTACCGCAAGGCCCGCTCGGGCGCGGACCAGATGTCGGCTTACTTTCGCAGCCTGATCGCGCAGCGCCGCGGCCGGCTCAGCGACGATGTCATCTCCAAGATGCTGCAGGCTCAGGATGACCGGGGCGGGCTCAGCGAAGACGAACTGATCGCCATGTGCATGCTGGTGCTGTTCGGCGGCCATGAGACCACGACCAACTTGCTGGGCAGCGCGGTGGTGGCCATGCTGGAGTATCCCGAGCAGCAGCAATTACTGCGGGACAAGCCAGAGTTGATCGATTCAGCAGTCGAGGAGTTTCTGCGCTACGACGGGCCCAGTAACAGCATCGCACGGGTGGTGGCGGTCGACCACGAGTTGCACGGCAAGGCCCTGCGGGCCGGCGACCGGGTGTTCGCCATGATCAATGCGGCCAACCGCGATCCGCGCCGTTTCGAGCGTCCGCATGTGCTGAATATCGAGCGCTCGCCCAACCGCCACCTGACCTTCGGCCAGGGCCTGCACTTCTGCCTGGGCGCCCCCCTGGCGCGGCTGGAAGCCAAGGCCTGCCTGGGCGCCCTTGTGTCGGGTTTTTCCTCAATGCGTCTGGGCCCGGGTGAGGTCCACTGGATCGATGCCCTGGTGATGCGCGGGCCGTCTAGCCTTCCGCTTGTCCTGCAGTAACGTCACTGCTCCCCTGGAGAAGTACCGATGCAAGACGTGTATGTGATTGGCGTGTCCTGCACCGCCTTCGGCAAACAGCCAGACAAGACCTTCAAGGACCTCACCCGTGAGGCCTACACCGAGGTGTTGGCAGACACCGGGGTCGACCTGGCGCAGCGGATCGAGCAGACCTGGTTCGGTAACTGCGGCATGGGCACCTTCGGCCAGCGCAACATCCGCGGGCAGGTCTGTTTCACGCCGCTGGTGCGCGAAGGCCTGTTCCCGCAGCGAGTGCCGTTGATCAACGTGGAGGGCGGGTGCGCCACGGCCTCAATGGCTTTTCATGGCGCCTACAAGGACATCCTGTCGGGAGAGTCCGAGCTGTCGCTGGCCATCGGCGTGGAAAAGACCTTCTTTCCGGGCGATGCCGCCCGCACCCTGGAGGTCTTTGAAGGCGGCATCGACCAGTTCGACCCGCAGGAGTGGCAGGCCTATTACCGGGACGCTGGCGAACGATCGGGCAAGCCCTTCCAGGTCAACGCGGGCGGCGGTACCCTGTTCATGGACACCTACGCCATGCAGGCCGCTTATCACATTAAGACCTTCGGCACGACCCGAGAGCAGATCGCCTACGCAGCGTCTAAGAATCACGCCATGGGTGCGCTCAATCCCAAGGCCCAGTACCGCTTCACGGTGTCGCCCGAACAGGTGCTGGCCGATCGCGAGGTCAGCTGGCCTCTGACGCGTTCCATGTGCTCCCCTGTGGGGGATGGGGCCTCAGCCGCCTTGTTGTGCTCTGAGCGTTTCCTGCGCGATCTACCCCCGCGGGTGCAGGAGCGCGCTATCCGCGTTGGCGCCAGCGTCCTGACCGGGGGCAAGTATCGCGACCTGGACGAGCCCGGCCTGTCGCACCTGGCGGCGAAGAAGGCCTACGCCAAGGCGGGCCTGGCGCCGACAGATATCGATGTGGCCGAGGTGCACGACGCCACCTCGTTCTGCGAGATCTATCAGGCCGAGAGGCTGGGCTTGTGCGCGCGCGGCGACGGCGGCGCCTACGTCGGCAGCGGCGCCACCGCGATCGGCGGAGAAGTGCCGATCAACCTGTCGGGTGGTCTGGTGTCCAAGGGCCATCCGGTGGGGGCCACAGGCCTGTCGATGATTTATGAATTGGTGGCCCAGTTGCGCGGCGAGTGCGGCGAGCGGCAGGCGGTGGGGGCTAATGTCGCGCTGGCCGAGAACGGCGGCGGCGTGATCGGTTTCGACGAGGCGGCCTGCTCTGTGATTGTGCTTCGACGCTGAGCGTCAGCGGCGCCGGGACCTAGGACTTGGCCGGGTGTAGGGTCGGCACAGGAAACCCCTCAACCATCGCGCAACCAAACGATTGCTTTGTTACGGAGCACTGGCTAAGATCAAGACGTGAGGAGCGATGTCCGCTCCGTGGTCGATTAGCGAAGAGACTGGGGTTGCCAATGAAAAAATTTCTCCTGATGAACCTCGCCGCGATGGCGTTGTCGTTGCCTGTCCAAGCCCAGGACTACCCGACGATGTCGCTCAAGATGGCGCATCCGCTGGCGCAAACCTTTCCGGGCGCCGAGTGGGACAAGTGGTTCGCCGAAGAGGTTGAGCGTCGCTCAGGCGGCAAAATCAAGATCCAGATCTTCTGGTCTGGCCAGCTTGGCGGACTGACCGAGATCAAGAACCTCGTCACCAATGGCGCCGTCGATATCGGCGTGTTTGCACAGGCCGTGCATGCCTCAGAAATGCCGCTCACCTCGGTCTCTGCGGGCTTGCTCAACCGGGTTTCGGCCGATGCGAAGACCGCCTACGAGCTTGCGCGCGATAGCTACGCCACCAAGACGGTGACGGACGAACTGGCTTCGCAAAACCTCAAGGTCATCAAGTGGACGGTGCCCACCGCGTACAAGCTGCTGTGCAACAAGCCGATCAACACCTCCGCCGACCTGCGCGGGCTGAAGGTGCGCGCGGTCGGTGGCGCCTTCGTACCGATCTGGATGGAGGCGTACGGCATGGTGCCCACCCGCGTCCAGGCCACAGAAATCCGCGAAGGCCTGCAGCGCGGCACGCTGGACTGCAACTTCGGCCCCATCGAGTGGACACCCTTCGCCGATCTGCAGAAGGTCGCACCCTTCCTGTCCGATCTGAACACCGGTGCCTTCACCACCTTCCAGATGTACGTGCCCGCCCGGACCTTCAACGCCTGGCCGCGCTCTGTGCAGACGCTGTTCACGCAGGTCGCACAGGAGGCGATGCAACGCGACCTCGCCGCGCTGCCGAAAGTGGAAGCTGAGGCCATGCAGAGGTTCACGGCCACGGGTGGAAGCACAGTTGCGATGCGCGACCTGTCCGCCTTTATCGCGCGCGCACCGGACATGATCGAGATCTGGATCGACCGTTCGACCAAGGCGGGCCAGGGCGAAAAGATCAAGGAACTGATCCCCCTGCAGCGCAAGGCTGCACAAAGCTTCGCCAATTCGCGCAACTGAGGCGTTGGCCCGGCCCCGCCACTCCCTGTGATCGCCATCCTGGCGCAGTGGATCGAGAAAGCGGCGCTCGCGGTGTGTGCGGGCGCCGTGTTTCTCATGATGTTCGTGGGCGCCCTGGACATCGTGATGGGTCAAACGGTCGGATTTTTCCTGTCGTTCAAGGTGGAGTTATCAGGCACCTTGCTGGCCAGCTGCATCTTCCTGGCCTGCGGGCCCGTGCAGCGCGCATCCGAGCACATCCGGGTTGATCTGCTGGAGCCGCAGATGGGGCCCGCCTTTCTCCGTGTCCGCGATGTCGCAGCACTGATCTGCGGCGGCCTCGTGATCGGCCTCATCGCCTACGGCCTGTGGCAGCAGGCCCTCAAGAGCCTCCTGATTTTCGAGACCTCCGCCGACACCTCCGGCTTTCCGGTCTGGCCCTGGAAGCTCGCCTGCGCCGTCGGTGCGAGTCTGTGCGTACTGACGCTCCTTGCACAGCTGATCCAGAAGCTGAGGCCCGCGCGCGCCACCGCCGCCGAGGGACCTGCGTGAGCACAGGCCTCTGGGGCTTTGCTGCCATGATCGTACTGCTGGCCTTGGGCGTACCGGTGGCCTATGCGATCGGTGCTGTCGCCATCGTAGGGATCTATATCGCGATCGGGCCGGTGTTCCTGCTGTCAACGCTTCAGTCGCTGCCCTATGCCTTCGCCAGCGACTACAACTTCGCTGTCGTGCCGATGTTTGTGCTGATGGGCGCCCTGGCCTCTCGCGCCGGCATCATCACTGACCTGTACGCGGCGGCGTTCAAGCTGACCAGTCGCATCCGGGGCAGCCTGATGATGGCTACCGTGATGGCCCAGGCCATGTTCGCCGCGATCTCTGGTTCCACCACGGTTGCGGCCAGCATCTTCACCCGCATGGCCTTGCCCGAGATGACCCGCTACGGCTACAACCGCGGTGTCTCGGCTGGTTGCGTGGCTGCTGCCGGTACGTTGGCAGGACTGATCCCGCCGTCCATCGCGATGGTGCTCTACGCAGTGCTGACAGGTGAGCCCGTAGGCAAGTTGCTGATTGCAGGCATCTTTCCTGGCCTGCTGACTGCAGCCGGTTACCTGGCGGGAATCCGGCTCATGCTGATCTTCCGGCCGGAGTGGGCGCCCCTGATCGCGGAGCGCTTCACACTGAAGGACAAGCTCAAGGCCATCTCCAACACCTGGACGGTTTTTCTGCTGATCTTCTTGGTCCTGGGCGGGATCTATGCGGGCGTCTTCCCGCCCTCGGCTGCGGGCGCGGTGGGCGCAGCCGGCGTGCTGGTGATCGCCCTGTCCAGCCGCCGCCTCCCGCGCGGCGCCCTCTGGGACAGCCTGATCGAGAGCGCCCGGATTTCAGCCGTGCTGTTCCTCATCGTGATGGCAGGCCTGCTGTTCAGCCGCTTCCTTCTCATTAGCGGTTTCATCGGGGAACTCAAGACCTTCGTGATGTCGGTCGAACTGACCGCCGCGATGTTCATCGCGATGGTGCTGGTTCTGTTCCTGGTGCTGGGCTGCTTTGTCGACAGCGTCTCGCTCATGGTCATTACCTTGCCCTTCCTCCACCCGATTTCCAATGCGCTGGGCATTGATGGCATTTGGTTCGGGGTGCTGGTCATCAAGCTGATCGAGGTCGCGGCGATCACGCCCCCCGTAGGACTGAACCTGTTCGCGGTGCTGTCCGCGGCCCGGGGCGAGCTGACCTCGCGTGAACTCTTCAAGGGCATCGTTCCTTTCCTGGTGATGGAGGCGGTGATCCTGGCCCTGCTGATCGCATTCCCGTCCATCGCCACCCAGCTGCCGGCCTGGATGGACTGAGGCAGCGACCCCAAGGAGTCAAGCGCATGCGCGCGATCGATGCCCTGGATCGGGCGGCTCATGCCAACCCAGACACACACCTCGCGGGCACCTTCATCTTTGCGCTGATCTTCACAGGCTCCACCCATGTCCTGCTGGACAAGGCCGATCCGCAGGCCATCTTGCGCACCCTCGAAGCGGAGCGAATCCAGGTCTTATTCCTGCCGCCCACGGTGATCTACATGCTGCTGGCCAGCCCGGCGCGGGACCACTACCGCTACGACACGCTGGAGCACTTCGTGTACGCGGCTGCACCGATGACCGAGGCGCCACTCAAGGAGGCGCTGCAAGTTTTCGGTCCGGTGATGATGAACATGTACGGCCAAGCCGAGGCCATTGGCCCGATCACCGCCTTATCGCCGAGCGAGCACCTGGCGGGCGATGCGCCCGCACCGTCGTCAGTCTTGCGCTCCATCGGCGGACCTGCGATCAGTCGGCAGGTGCGCGTGATGCGCGAAGACGGACAGTGGTGCGATGTGGGCGAGCCCGGCGAGGTGGTCCTGCGCGACTGGGTCAGCCATGCCGCCTACCTCGACGACGCCGCTGCCAGCGAGACCGTGCACCGCTACGGCTGGTACCACACCGGCGATGTGGGCGCGGTGGATGCCCAGGGACGCATCACGCTGCTCGACCGCAAGAAGGACGTAATCATCACCGGCGTCTTCAATGTGTACTCGGCCGGGGTCGAGCAGTGCCTCATGACCCATCCAGCCGTGCAGGAAGCCTGTATGTTCAGCATTCCGGACGACAAGTGGGGCGAGGCGGTGCATGCCGTTATCGAGTGCAAACCCGGCGCGTCGGTGCAGGTTTCGGCGCTGCAGGATCAGGTGCGCCAGCAGCTGGGCGCTCTGAACGCGCCGAAGGCCATCGAGTTCGTGGCGGCCCTGCCGCGCAGTGCGACGGGCAAGGTACTCAAGCGCGAACTACGCGCCCGCTACTGGCAGGGCTGGGACCGCATCATATGAGCCAGCCCCGGTTAGCGGACCGCGAGCCATTCCTGGCGCAGGGTGTGCACGCGCTCGTCGACATGGCGCATGTCGCGGATCGAGGCCACCCCGTGGCCGGCGCTCCAGGCGGTCTTCCAGCTGGCGAGGTCACCCGCGTCCAAGGGCAGCAAGGCGCCGGCCATCTGCACGGCGCGCACCTGCCGGCCCGTGGTGGTGCCGCCGGCGTCCGCCGTCAGGAGAACCAGCAGGTCCACGCCCGCGTCGATGGCCTTGCGCGCATGGCGGATGGTCGCCACGTCGGCGAGTACCCGACCGCCATACGTCCGCACCCGTTCGATCACCGTGACGGGCGATCCCACCGGGGTGATCGCCCAGGGCACCCGGTGGTTTACCAACCGAGCGAGGTCGTCTTCGCGCCGTGCGTTCGAGGCATGCAGGATCAGGTTGGCCGCGTAGCCGCCGGGTGCGCCCTGGCAACGCTGGGTGATATCCGCAAGCCAAGCATCCAGAATCTGCGGCGATCGCGCATTGGGCGTCGGAAACGCGCCGTTGATGCCTGCTTTCGCCGCTTCCACCACCAGGTCCAGGCCGCTTTCGAGGAATATCGGCGCGGCAATCACCGGTACCTGTAGCGACCGTATGTCTTTGGGAGCGAACATGACGCCAGATACCAACAACGTGGCGGGCACCCGCGTCGCCCTGGACTTCGAGGGCGCAACGGCGATCGTGCGTTGTTTCAATCCCAATCAGGGACTGATGGACGAGGCAATGGAGCAGGAGCTGCTGCAGGTGTTGCAGCGGCTGGCGGCCTGGCCCGAGGGCCGGGTGGTGATCGTGACCGGCGGGCAGCCGGACGTCTTCATCCGGCATTACGACGTCGCTGTGCTCCATGCGCGGGCGAGCGCCATGCGCGCGCGGGGCATGCGCTTCTCGCGCGAGCGCCTGGTGCCCCGGGCGGGCATTCATGAAGTGATTGATGCGATCGGCCGCAGCCCGCTGATCTTCATCGCCGCCCTCAACGGCACCGCCATGGGCGGCGGCTTCGAGCTTGCCCTGGGCTGCGACCTGCGCGTAGTCCAGGACGGCGACTACGCCCTAGGCCTGCCCGAGATCAATCTTGGTCTGCTGCCTGGCGCCGGCGGCACCCAGGCGCTCACCGCCCTGATCGGCGAGAGCCGGGCCATGGAATACATGCTCCTGGGGCGAGTGCTCGCACCTGCACAATTGGTGGCCCTGGGCCTGGCCCAGGCCTGCGTGCCCGATGCGCTCGCTCATAGCCGCGAGTTGGCTCGGCAGATCCTGTTGCGTCCAGCCCGGGGCTGCGCCCACATCAAGACTCTGGTGCGCGGCCTGCGCGGCGAGTCGCCGGCCCAGCGCGAGGGCCTGGAGCGGACCTTCTTTTGCGACTGCATGGTCGACGACGGTGCACAGTCCTTGATGCGCGATGTCGGCGCAGGCGTGCGGCGTATCGAGCAGCCGCCGCCCCCGCCAGCCAGCGCGACAGATTCAACAGACACCCTGCCAGGAGGCCCTCATGCAATCGATTGACCGCGCAGACATCACGATCCCCGACATCCTCACGCGTCACGGGATCTTCCGGCGCCACCAGGAAGCCGTGGTCTGCGGCGAGGTGCGACGGCTTTGGGGCGACTTTGACGACCGGATCAACCAGGTGGCTAACGCCTTGATCGACGCCGGCGTGCAGCGCGGGGACCGGGTGGCTGTGATGATGGGCAATTCGGTCGACATGCTTGAGGTCATGTTCGGCATCGTCAAGGCGGGTGCCTGCGTGGTGCCCCTATCCGGTTTGCTCACGGGCCCACAACTGGTGACCCTTCTGAACGACAGTGGCGCCACCCGCGCGTTCGCCACGCCAGACTTCATCGCGCGCCTGACGCCCTGCGAGTCCGGTTTGCAGCATCTGCTGCCGTCCAGCCGGGTCGTGGTGCACGGCGAGGCGTCGAGCTGGCAGGATTTCCAAGACTTCATTATCGACAGCCCGGCTTCGGTTCCCCAGGTGGTCTATCGAAACGACGACTCCTACAACATCATCTACAGTTCGGGTACGACCGGCCTGCCCAAGGGCATCGTGCAAAGCCATCGGGCGCGGGTGCACTGGGCCGTCTCGAACGCGATCGAGATGGGCTTCGGCGACCGCTCTCGCGCCCTGACCACCACCTCGCTGTACTCCAACGGCACCTGGCTCATGATGCTGCCCGTCCTGTTCAGCGGCGGCACCTGCGTGGTCATGCAGGCCTTCGAGCCCCGGGCTTTTCTGCGTACTGTGGCGGCCGAGCGCATCACGCACAGCTTCATGGTGCCGACCCAGTTCATTGCCTTGCTTCAGGAAAACGACCCGTCTTGCGACCTGAGCAGTCTGCAGGTCCTCCTGTGCGCGGGCTCGCCGTTGCGTCGCGACACGAAGCGGCAGGTGATCGAGCGCTTTGGCGACAAGCTTATCGAGCTCTATGGCTTTAGCGAGGGCTTCGCTACCATGCTCAAGCCCGGTGCGCCCGAGGCGAAATTCGACACGGTGGGCACCCCGGTGCTCGGCTTCGAGGTGCGCATCCTCTCGGACGAAGGGCGTGTGCTGTCGGCCGGGGAGGTCGGCGAGATTGCCGGTTACGGCCCGGGAATGATGACCCACTACCACGACCGGCCCGACGCCACCTCCGAGCTGGTCTGGCGCGACGAGCGCGGTCGCAGCTTCATCCGCTCCGGTGACATTGGCCGGCAGGACGAGGATGGCTATCTGGTCCTGGTAGACCGCAAGAAGGACATGAT
>SXGS01364013.1_pt1 | contig 23415 bp, 21 predicted proteins | sample 3174681 | NCBI WGS metagenome assembly SXGS01 (sample SAMN11356861, study PRJNA531348) | freshwater metagenome | isolation source: freshwater sample F1-80 | place: China: Fuxian Lake, Yuxi | collected 2017-12-25
GAGCTCGTCGCGCGCCAGCTCGTCGCGGGCAAGCTCGTCGCGGGCAAGCTCGTCCGAGCGGAGCGCGCCGCGGGCAAGCTCGTCGCGGGCAAGCTCGTCGCGGGCAAGCTCGTCGCGGGCAAGCTCGTCGCGGGCAGGCTCGTCGCGGGCAAGCTCGTCGCGCGGGGGCCCGTCCGAGCGGAGCGCGCCGCGGCGCAGGAGCGCGCGTCTCGCACCGACGCGGGGGTACATGCTCGCGCGGCGCGGCAACGACGCGAGCGACCTCCGCCGTGCGGCATTGCGTCGCGCGCGGAGCACGAGCAGGCCGAGCCCGACGAGAACGGCGATGGCCACGGCGAACGGCGCACGCGCGCTCGGGCCCGAGAGCTCCCCGCGCCACTCGGCCTCGAGCCCGGAAAGCGTGTCGCCGTAGGCGTTGGCGATCGCCTCTTCGAGGCGGGCTCCGGCACGAAGGCTTCCGAGCATCGCATGAAAGGCCGTCCGTCTCGGGCCCGCAGCCATAGCACGGACGAACGCAACGGCCTCGGCTTCGCGCAGCGTGCCCGGCTCGACGGGCTCGGGCTCGAGCGCTGTCGTGGCGATGGGCTCGAGACGACCGTCGAGCGCGGCCCACGTCAGCATGCGCCACTGCGCGAGCCGCCCCGCGCCGCCGAAATCGCGCAGAAATCCCACGCGCAACCAGGTGGGTAGGCGAGCATGGCCCGCGGCCTCCGCGAGCGCCAGCTCGGCGAGGCCCTCGCGCAGCCGCACGTTCGCGGCGTCGAGACCATCCACGCCGACCGAGAGCGCCACGACCCCGAGCGCTGGGCTCGACCAGGCGTCCACGCCCTCGGCGCCGGGCGGCACGATGCGCTCGAAATCCACGCGATTTACGGCGATTCGCACGCGCGCGTGCGCCAACACGGGCGTGCCCAGGGCATGGGTCAGCTCGGCCCGCAGCCGCGCGACGTTCGCGGCCATGACCCGAGCCGTGTCGCGCACCGAAGGGTGGTACGCGAACGCGATGCCGGCGCGCTCCTCGACGAGGTACTCGGGTGGCAGGGGCGTGGGCTCGCTCTCGCGCTCGACGTCAGCATCGCGCGCTGGCGCCGAGACCTCCGCCGTCACCGTGGCGCTCGCGGTGCCGGTCGCCAGCACGAGCGCCAGCGCGAATGCGACCGAGAGGGCGAGCTGCATCGCAGGCACGCGCTCGAGCCGCAATGCGACCGAGATGGCGACGAGCCTTGAAGGCACGCGCTCGAGACGGATGGGGAGCGCGATCATGGCGCGATCCGCCCCGCGAGCACGATCGTATCCCGCGCGTCGCCGGTCGTCTGCGTGAGGACGAGCACGGTGGCGCCCGCGGCGAGCACCGCGCCGAGCCCGCCCCAAAACCACGGCGAGCGGTAAAACGGCGTCGATTGCGGCGTTGGCTGCGACGCGGCGCCAAGGCTCACCGGCGGCGTCGCGGCCACGGCGCGCCCCGGCGAGGGCTCTGCTGCCGTTGCTCTTGCCGACGCGGTGCCTGGTGCGGTTGCGGCTGCGGATGCGGCTGCTGGAGGCGGTGCTGCGGATGCGGTCGCGGCTGCTGATGCGGTTGCGGCCATTGCACCGGACGGCGGCGCGAGCGCGTCGGTCGCGGTCGCGGCCAGGCTTCGCAGCACGCCGAGCGCGAGGCTCCAGTCGTCGCGCGCGCCGTCGCTCGGGCTGTCGGCGCCGTTGCTCGCTTCCGCTCGACCCTCGAGCGCGGCAGGCGCAAGCGTCAGGGGCAGCCACTTCCGCTCGCGCACGAGGACGACACGCGCCACCCGTCCCTGCGCTGCCGCGGCCACGACGACGACGTGAGCGACGCCGAGCTCGCGCCCCAAGGCCGCGAAGCGCTCGCCGGCCGCCACGTCATCCGCCGCGGCGAGCGCGCCCTCGCGAAGGCTCGCCAGAGCGGCAAGGTTCTCGTCGCCCGCGGCTCCGTCGCGCTCGCCGCCGAGCACGAGCCGCGCCGTCGCCTCGTCGAACGCGGGCCGTAGCAGCGGCTCGCGATAAACGGTGCGCGCGAGCGCGGCGGCCGAGGCGCGCACCACACCGCTCTCTGCCACGACGGCGATCGACGCCGGTTGCGTCGCGCCGCGCGCAGGTGGGACGCCCACGACGGCGAAGGCCACGACGAAGGCACCGAAGAGCCACGCCGCGCGCCGCGACCTCGCCGTGCGACGAGCGCGCCCGAAGCGCCCGGAGCCGCTCTCGGTTTCGTCACACTTCACGGCCACAACGTAGCATGCACCGCCGCGGCGTCCCGCGGCGGGAGCATGGGATTTGACGGGATTTGCGGGCCGCTTGCAACCAAGCGCCCGCTGTCCGATATTGCTGGGCCGATGGCGCCGCAGGGGGTGGTCAGCTTCGTGGTGACGATGGTCGCCCTGGTCGTGGGTGGCCTCTCCGTGGTGGCGGCGCACGGCGCGGCGGCGCGCAGCGCTCGCGCCTTCGCGGCCTGCTCGCTCTTCGCCGCGGTCTTCGCCGCGTCGAATGTTGCGATCGTCGCGTCCGAGAGCGAGCGGGTCGTCGTCTTCTTCGCGGGCCTCGTCTACCTCGGCGCCGGGCTCTACGGGGCCGCGGCGCTGGAGCTGGCGGCGGCGCTCGCCGGGCGCGCGATGCCCACCGCCGACCGCGTCCTGGCCGCGGGGTCGTGCGCCCTCGGAGCCTGCGGGCTCGTCCCCGGGCTCGTGACCGAGGGTCCCCTGCGCCGTCGGGCGGCGTGGCTCGGGCTCACCTAGTGCGACGCGACGCCCACCTGGCTCGCCGACTTGGCCGGCGCCTTCGCCGGGCTCGCGATGCTCTGGGTCGTCGTGCGCGGCCTCCAGCTCGCGCGCCAGGGGCACGGCACCGGCCGCACGTTGGCCTTCGGCGGGCTCGCGATGGCGCTCGCCGCGGTGAGCGACACGCTCGCGTTCGCCAACCTCACCCGGCTGCCCTACCTGGTCGACTTCGCGTTCCTCGTCACGGTGTGCGTCACCGGCGCCGCGCTCGCCCGCGCCAACGTCGAACAGGCCGCCGCGCTCGAGCTCGCCTCCCAAGCGCTCAGCGCGGCGCAGGACCAGCTCGTGCGGCAAAAGCAGCTCGCCGCACTCGGCGAAATGTCGGCGATCATCGCGCACGAAGTGAGGAGCCCGGTCGCCGTGATCTACAACGTGCTGTCGCTGCTTCGCCGGCACGAGGGCACCAAGTCGCCGGAGGTCGCCGAGCTGATGACCACGCTCGGCGACGAAGCCCTGCGCCTGAAGCGGCTGGTCGACGACTTGCTCGATTTCGCGCGGCCGCTCGCCGTCCGGTTCGACGAGCACGCGGTCGAGCCCATCGTGAAGGGCGCGATCGCGGCGGCGCGCGCCGAGGGGGCAGGCGAGGTCGAGTTCGCGCCGAGCGGGGACCTCCCGCCTTTCTACGGAGACGACGAGCTCTTGCGCAGGGCGCTCGTGAACCTCGTTCGCAACGCGCACGAGACGACGCCCGGCGTACGCATCCAGGTGAGCTGCGCTAGCGCGGACGACCGCCTACGGATCTCCGTCGTCGACTCGGGAGCGGGCGTCCCGGACCAGAATCGTGAGCACATCTTCAAGCCGTTCTACACGACCCGCCCGTGCGGTAGCGGCCTCGGGCTCTCGCTCGTCAAGAAGGTCGCCGAGGCGCACGACGGCACGGCCAGCTTCGAGCCGACCCCGGGCGGCGGCGCGACCTTCACGCTCGCCTTTCCACTGCGCGGAGCGGCGTGAGCGGCCACCGCTGAGTGGCGCGCGCCATTGGCCATTATCGCGGCATTGGCGACGAGCGCCGGTCGCGCGCCCTGCCGCTGCGGCGAAGAGGCCCCGCCGCGATAGGGCACTTTACGCGAGCTGCCATGGCGATTACCTTGTTCCCCCTATGGGGATCTGCTCGCTCTTTGCGCGCTTCACGCTGGCCTTGGCGCTCGCCGGCCTCGCCACGGCGTGCTCGCGCTTCTCGAGCCTCTGCGAGGACGAAATGGCCTGCCGCGGAGGAAACGACGCGGACGTCGACGCCTGCATCGCCCAGGCCGAGACGAGCGAAGCGCTCGCCGAAAACCGCGGCTGCGAGGACGCGTTCGACGAGCTGCTCGCGTGCGCGGAGGACGACGCGCAGTGCACGTCGGGAAACAACTTCAATATCGGGGACTCGTGCCTGAGCGAGCTCGCGGATTTCGAAAGGTGCGTCGACTGACATGAACCGGAGCGGCAAGTTTTCAGGCCTCGCCGTCATGGCGCTCGCCTTCGGTCCCTTCGTGGGGGCGGCGTGCGGCAGCAATGCGGTCGAGCTGTGCGAGGCCGAATGCGACTGTAGAGGGTGCAGCGACGTCGAGCGCGACGAGTGCGTCATCGCGGAGAATGGCAGCTCGGACGTCGCCGACGCCTACGACTGCAGCAGCGAACACGCGGACCTCGTCGACTGCGTAATCGAGCGCGGCACCTGCGACGGGGACAAATTCACCGCCAAGGACGCTTGCAAGGCCGAGAAAGACAACTACGGCGACTGCGTCGAGTTCGCCTCGGCGCTCGAGTAGCCAGTCTCCGGCACAAGTGCCGTCCTCGGCCCCAAAAGCAGACGAGCCCCTCTCCGGCCGACAACTAGCCGGCCGAGAACCCTGTCACCCGAGCGCGCGCTCGTAGATGCGGTAGGTCTTGTAGGCTCGCCCGCCCATCATCTTGATGCCGACGTTGATCGGGCCATTGTCCTCGAGCGTCCAGCCGAGCTCGGCGCGGCGAATGCCGAGCAGGTGGCCCGACTGATTGAGCGCCGCGTAGAGGTATGCCGACAGCCCGGCGTACCGCCGCACGCTGCGCCACTTTTTTCGGATCCCGAGCACCAAGAGCCGCGCGCTCTTCGGGCCGCGCACCTTGAGACGCCAGAGCAGCTTGAGCGCGCCCGTCGGAAACAGCTTGCCGCGAGCGTCCGCGACGAGCTCGTTGACGTCCGGCAGCGCGAGCGCGACCGCGGCGACCTCGCCCTCGATGAACACGAGCCGCGTGAGGTCGGCGATCGCGATCATGCCGAGGTCCGAGACCATCTTCTGCACCTCGCGCGCGGTCGCCGGCACGAACCCCCAGTTGTCGCTCCAGGCGTCGTTGAACACCTCCATGATGAGCCGCACGTCGCGCTCCATGTTCCCCAGGTCGACGCGGCGCGTCTCGACCTCGGGGAAAGCGAGCAGCTCGTCGTGCGCCTTCTGGACCCGCGGCGGCACGCGCCCGACCTCGTAGCTCCACGCGAAGAGATCCTTGCACTTCGCGAAGCCCGCCTGCTCGATGAGCACGCCCTGGTAGGGGCGGTGGTGCGGCATCATCACCATGGGCGGCGTGTCGAACCCGTCGACGAGGCAGCCGCACTCCTCGTTGATCGACAGCGACATCGGCCCGCGCATGCGCTTCATCCCGCGCGCGCGCAGCCACGAAGCCGCGGCGTCGAGCAGGGCCGTGGCCACGGCGCCGTCGTCGACGGTGTCGAGGAAGCCGAAGAACCCGGCGTCGTCGTGGTGGCGCTCGAGGTGGAGCCGGTCGATCGAGGCGCTGACGCGGCCGACCGGCGCGCCCTCCCGATACGCGACGAAGCACTCGGCCTCGCCGTGCTCGAAGAAGGGGTTCTTCTTCGGGTCGAGCCGGTCGCTCAGGTCCATGTCGAGCGAGCGCACGAAGCACGGATCCTTTTCGTAGATGCGGTCGACGACGTCGAGGAAGTCGCGCCGCGCCCTGCTCTTCCGCTCGACGGCTCGGATTTCAAGCGACATTTGAAGGGCGGTAGTGCTCGCCGCGAGCGGGCACAAGGGGTTTGACCCGCCGCGAGCGGTAACCTAGGACGCTCCTTCCGAATGGCGAACGTGGCGACAATCGGTGCGGGGGGCGCGGCGTCGGCGGCCGCGATCGGCGCGTTCGTGCACAGCCTACTCGACGGCAAGCGCGCCGCCCTGTTCGGCGACGGCACGACCGGGCTCGCCGAGCAGCTCGCGCTCCACAGCGGACGACGCCTTCAGGTCTACGATCCCGACGCGACCCGCACCGCCGAAGCGATCGCGCGCTCGCGGGGCGCGAGCTCGCAAGTACGGCACACGCTGCTCGAGGCGGACGCCGAGCCGGCGGGACAGCCGTTCGACGTCGTCGTCATCCCGAACCTGCTCGAGCTCACGAGCGGCGAGCTCGCCGCCCCTGCGGTCATCGCCGTCGCGCGGCGGCTCGCGACAGCGCACGGGGTCATCGTCGTCGCCGCCCCGAATCCCGAGCACGCGGCCGCGCCCGGCGACGAGAAGCTCGGCTACTATCAGCTCTTCGATCTGATGGCGGCGGAGTTCGAGCACGTCGCGATGCTCGGGCAGGCGCCGTTCGTCGGGTACAGCGTCGCTCGCTTCGGCGCCGAGAGCGAGCCGGCCGTCGTCATCGACACCTCGCTGACGAGCGAGCCCGAGGAGCCGCTCGCCTTCGTGGCCATCGGCAGCGCGCGGCGCATCGACCTCGACGCGTTCACGCTCATCCAGGTTCAAGCGGAGCAATTCGGAGCCGAGCCGGCGCCCGCCGCGCCCGAGGCCGTCACGCGCGTCCCCCGCTCACTCGAGGTCGAGCTTCGCGACCGCATCCGCGTGCTCGAGCGCCGCGAGCAGGAGCTCATCTCCATCGCCGACGACCGCCAGGGTGCAATGCTCACGCTCTCGGCGCGCGCCGCCGAGCTCGACGCCATCCTTGCGGGCGTGCAGAGCGAGCTCGAGCCGCTGCACGACCGGCTCGAGACGGCAGAGAAAGAGCTGTCCATCGAGCGCGAGGCCACGCGAGACGCCTTCGCGCGCGCGAAGGACGACGAAGAGCGGCTCGCGCACGCCTACGCCCACAAGAGCGCCGCGTACGAAGAAGAGATCGCGCGCATCCTCGATCGCGCGGCGCTTCCGTATGCGGCGGACGCGCGTGTCCCTGGCGCAGAGGCCGCACCGTCCTCGCCTGCCGAGCGGACCGTGCCGCGCGCCGAGTCGCCCGCGACCGACGACGGGCACCCGGCGACGTTGCGGCGCCCTGGCGCGCCCGCGCCGCGGCCCTCGGGCCCAACGCTGGCGAGCACCACGCTCGGGCCAAGCCCGTCGGGAAACGCCGATGCGTTCGCGCCTCCAACCACGGCGCGTGCGGTGTTCTCGCCCGCACAGGTCGACGCGCCGCGCGCAGACGAGGAGCGCTCGCGAGCCCACGAGTTTCAGCTCGCCGAGCTGCGCCGTGCCCTCGACGCCGCACGCGTCGAGCGGGATCAGCTGCGCCTCGAGGCAGCGCGCGCCGCGGTGCTCGATGCCGAGGTCGAGCGCCTCGAGCGACGCATGGCCCTGCTCGCCACGCCGCCCGAGGCGAGCTCGGCGGACGACCATGAGGGCGACGTCGCCGCGCTCGAGCGGCAGCTCCGCGAGCGCGGTGGGTGGGTGGCCAAGCTCGAGCGGGAGCTGCGCGACGCGGAGCGCATCGGCCGCGAGCTGGTTCAAGATCTCGAGGCGGCGCGCGCTCAGGCTTCGGCTGGAGCGGCATCGGTTGGACCGGCGTCGGCTGGAGACGGGTCGGCTGGAGACGGGTCGACTGGAGACGGGTCGGCTGGGCCGCTGCGCGCCGCTGGCCATGACGCGAACGGCACGTTGGCGGCGGCAGAAGAAGCGGCCGCCGCGGAGCTCGCGCGCCTCCGGGCGGACGTCGACGGGCTCTCGCGCCGCTGCGCCCGCCACGACGCTGACCTGGAGCAAGCGCGGCTCGTGAACGCCGCCCTCGAGCGGCGGCTCGCCGAACGCCCCGACGACGGCGCCGATCACGAAGCGCTGGAGGTCGCGCTGCTCGCGGCACACGAAGAGAACGCGCGCCTTCGCCAGGCCGCACGCTGAGCTATAACGGCTCTGACCGATAACGGCTCTGACCTATTACGAACGGGCCGCGGGCGAACATCCCATGAGCCAGAAGCGCGACTATTACGAAGCTCTCGGCGTCGAGCGGAGCGCGACCACGGCGGACATTCGCAAGGCCTACAAGCGGCTCGCGCTGAAATACCATCCCGACAAAAACGAGGGAAAAGACGAAGCCACGGTGCTCTTCAAGGAAGTGACCGAGGCGTATCAGGTGCTCTGCGACGACGACAAGCGCGCCCGCTACGATCAGTACGGGCACGCCGGTCTCGAGGGAGCGCAGGCCGCCGGCGGCGCGGACTTTTTCTCGCACTTCCAGGATCTCTTCGCCGACTTTTTCGGTGCCGGGGCGAGCGGCGGCGGCGCGAGGGCGCGAGGGCCCGCGCGGGGTCGCGACATGCGTGTCGAGAAGCAGCTCACGCTCGAAGAGGCCGTCCTCGGCTGCAAGAAGAGCGTCGACATCGTCGCGCCGGTCGAGTGCAACGGGTGCCGGGGCTCGGGCGCCGAGAGAGGGTCTTCCCCTTCGACTTGCCGCACCTGCGGCGGCGCGGGGCAGGTCTCGACCGGGCGCGGCTTCATCGTCTTCACGCAGACGTGCCCCACCTGTCAGGGCCAAGGCACGCTCATTGGCTCGCCGTGCAAGCAGTGCGACGGCGTAGGCTGGGAAGAGAAACATCGCACGGTCACGGTCAACTTCCCCGCCGGGATCGATCAGGGGCACCGGCTGCGCGTCAGCGGCCAGGGCATTCCCGGCCCGCGCGGCGGACCACCGGGGCACCTCTACGTCGACGTGATCCTCGCGCCGCACACGAGATTCGAGCGCGACGGCGTCGATCTGCTGACTCGGCAGCGCGTCCGGTTCCCCGACGCGGCGCTCGGCACGACGCTTCGCATCGAGCTGCTCGACGGCACGAGCCATGAGGTCGAGATCGCGCCCGGAACGCAGCCTGGCAGCGTCGTCACGGTGCCGAACAAGGGGGCGCCGAACGTGAGCGGGCGCGGGTGCGGCGCCCTTCACGTCGTGGTCGAGCTCGAGGTCCCGCAAAAACTGACGAAGCGCGCGCGGAAGCTCCTCGAAGAGCTGAAAACAGAGCTCGACGGCGGCGAGCACGGCGACACCGTCCGCACGGCCTGACGCGCGAGTCGCTCACCCGGGCTCGAAGCCTTCGGCGACGGCGAGGCCGCTCGATCCTTCGGCGACGGCGAGGCCGCTCGATCCTTCGGCGACGGCGAGGCCGCTCAATCCTTCGGCGGCGGTGACACCGCTCGACCGGTGCGGCGTCACCTAGCGAGGGCGAACCACGCGCCCGAGCAGCTCAGCCCGAACGCGACGGGCAAGAGCGCCAGCACGAACACGATGGCCGTCGGCGCGACGACGCCCAAGAACACGAGCCCGAGCACCATCGCGAGCGCCGAGCTGAGCGCCGGCTCGAGCACGCTGCGAGTCCCGAGCGCCCGCGCGAGCAAATACCCGGACAGCGGAAATGCGGCGAGCGCCCCGACGCCGAGCACGAACAGCGGGAGCGCGGCCTGCTCAGGTGCGTCGCTCCGATCGACGACCGCGAAGCCGACACCGGCGCGGTGACCGAGCCAGATCGAAGCGGCGAGGCAGGCGACCATAAAGCCGACGTTCACGAACGCGCCGAACACGATCGCGCGGAGCGTGAGCGGGCGCCCCTTGCGCTTGAAGGCTTCGCGGATGGCAGCGAGGCTCGGCGCCGGCGCGGACATCAAAAGGCTCGTCCGGGGCGAGCTGACCGGCTCGCCGCGCAACCTCTCTTCCTGCCACAAGTAGGTGCTCAAGAGCACAGCGCATCCGGCGAGAGTCGAGGCCAGGAGCAGCGCGAGGAGGCCGTGATGAAACACGAGCTCGCTCTCGACCGCGGAGAAGAAAGTCACGCCGAGCCAGCTGAGCGCGAAGCGGCGGCCCCGCGTGCCACGATCGGGAGAGCGGCCGAGCACGTAGCCGAACACGGCAGAGAGCGCGGCGAGCGACACGCTCACGAGCACGACGCGGATGAGCTCGAGGGTCGCGCGCGACACGGCGATCGTCGCGATGTTGCGCGCGAACGCGAAGCCGAGAGCGGCGGCGATTGCGAAGCCCATGCCCTCGCGCTTCGCCTGCTTGTGGGTCCATACCGCGGTCACTTGGCCGCGGCGCACGCGCCACATGATGGCGACGGTCGTGACGATCGCCCCGAGCTCGAGCGGTGCCGCAAACGCGAAGGCGTAGAGGCGCGCGAGCGCGCGACCACCGCTGGCAACCGACGTGTCGAGCTCGACGAACCGCGTCAGCGCCGCCTCGATGGCGAGGACCACGCCCGAGAGGGCTGCGCCGAGCGCGCCGGTGCCGCCGAGCAGCGCGGCGCGTTGACGCAGCACCGGCGTGCGCATCGTGTAGGCCGCGAAGAGCCCTGCCGGCGCGACCAGCGCCGCGACTGCCGCTAGCCACACGATGAAGATCGTCACGGCGACTCCTCGAGCGCTCGCGCACCGAGCTCCGCGCGGGCTGAGCGGCCCAGGCGTGGCAGAGGCGTTGCGGTGGGCCGCGACACCGGCAGCCTCAGAAGCTCAAGCCGAGCTTCGCGCCGACGTTGATGGCAGAGCCGTAGCTCGAGCCCTCCGCAGCGAGCGCCGTTTTTTGCGCGTCGCTGAGCGAGCTCGCGGTCGACGCATCGAGATCCGCGAGCGACACGCCGGGGCGCGTCATGCCGAGCAGCTCCCAGCTCGCGTGCGCGCCGAGGGAGAACACCTTGCCGATGTAGAAGTCGAGGCCGCCGCCGATTCGCGCGTAAAATCCGCGAATATTCACGGCGTCCGCGAGCGGCTCGAGCCCGGGAGACCAGCTGCCGAGCATGGCGTAGCCCGCGCCGAGCTCGAGGTGCGGTTCGATCGCTCCGAGCGGAAAGCGCACGCCGAGCTCGCCACCCACGTCGTACTTCTGCCAGTCGCGAAAGAAGCCGACACGCCCGCGCGGTCCGAGCCGAACCACGAACAGCTGCACGCCGAGGCCCGCTCCGACGTACCCCCCGCTCGCGTCGTTGCGGGCGAACCCCGCGGTCAGGTTCGTCTCGTCGACCTCGAACGTCTCGAGGCCCACGTGCTGGAAGCCACCCTCGACGTCGAGCCAGAACCAGGAGAGGCCGCGGCCCGAGTCCTTCTTCTCGCTCGCCTTCAGACGGTCCTCGGTCGGCGACGCCGCTGCGCTGTGAGCCGAGGCGATCGGCGCTGGCGCCGTGAGCCCCCCCACCGCGGGCCCACCGGCGGGCGCGGGCGCGGCCGGCACCGAACCGGGCATCGAACCGGGAGGCGCACCCGGCGGCACGGTCGGCATCCATCCCGGCGGCGCACCGGGTGGCACACCCGGCGGCACGGTCGGCATCGGCGAGCCGGGCGCCTGAGCCAGCGCATCGGAGACCACGAGCCCGAGCGCTCCCACGATGAATGCCGTCCGCATCGCGCGCCGGACGCACGAGCTGCACGTGGCGCACGCGGCCCGGGCGGGCACGTGCAAGGGACCGCGCGGCGCTCCGATGACTTCGGTCAATTGGGCTCTCCCTCGTACCCAGGCCCTTCGTGCGCTGACCCCTCGTACGTTGGGCCGGTGCCGACGCCGAGGCCGTCTTCCGCGTCCCGCGGGCTCTCATCCCCGGCGATCCGATACTCCCCGCCGAGCCAGCGCCCGAGATCGATCGTGCGGCATCGCTCCGAGCAGAACGGCTGCGTGGCGCACTTCGCTTCGCAACTTCCGCGGCAAATGGGGCAGCTCAGGGACGACATGAGACGCCCCATAGTTTAGTGAATCCGGGACGCCCCGTCCCGCACTCTCGCTAGTAACCCTCGCGTGCGACGAGGGTCGAGCCGCGCTCCAGCTCGCGCGTCGCGGCGGTGATGAGGCAGGTCGCGGTGTGTTTGCGCGTGCGCGTCACGATGAGCTCGCCGTAGGTCTCCACCGGGTACTGTGCGGCGTGCTCCTCGGGCGGGGTGTCCTCGACTCGCGCGCGCCGATCGTCCTCGGTGATCGCGCGCTTCGCCGCGGCGGGCCCCGCCGAGCGCAGCCCCTCGCGCCACGGGTCCCCGCGCCCGACGGCGAACAACCGATTGCCCACCTTGAGGCCGTCCTCGCTGCCCTTGTCGATGAACACGACCTGATGCTGCGTGTAAAACTCGTAGGGGTAGAGCGCGCCGACGATCCGCGCGTCCAGCGCCTTCGCGTTGGGCACGGACTCGATGACGTCCATCGTCTCGTCGAACGGTCCGATCATCGCGCCGCGCTCGATCTCGGTGAGCGACTCGAGGATGCGCGCCCGCGCGATCTTCGAGTTCGGGTTGTAGCGCTCGATCTGCACGATGCCGCGGATCCACACGAACGGATCCTCGCTGAGGCTCTTGACCTCGAGCGGCTCGAACACGATGAGCTTCTGGCCGACCCGGTACTCGCGGTTGCCCTCGAGCTTCAGGTACACGTCGTCGAGCTCGGAGAGGATCATCTGCTCGTCGGGGCTGCCGGTGACCTCTCCCCACTTGGGATGCTTGTCGTCGAGCACGAACCCGAGGAAGCGCTGAAATTGCGCGCTGGGAGTGACCGTGCGCGCGAGCTTGGACAGCCCTAGCCCGAGCCCTCCCGAGCGCTCGTAGACCTGCTGCTCCCGCAAGCGGATCTGATCGCCGGGGTAGAGCCAGTGCGGGTTCTGTACCTGCGGGTTGTAAGCCCAGATCCGCGGCCAGGCGTACGCGTTGCCGTAGTGCCGCGCGGAAATTTCCCAGAGCGTCTCGCCGCGTTGCACCGAGTGCAGCTCGGGCACGAACGAGCCCGACACGACGTAGGCCCCGCCCGCGGAGCCGCGCAGCGTCGTCCCCGTGCCGCCGCCTCGCACGCCGAAGTTGAAGCCGTCGCGCGCATCGGAGCCAGCCGCCGAGGGTCGGTCGCCCGCGCCGAGGCCGGAGTTGACGTCGGGCGCGGCGCTGCCTCCCGTGCCCGGCGGCGTGTAGACGCTGCTAGGCCCGGGCTCCGTCGGCGACGCGGGCGGCTCGAGTGCCCCCTCGGTCGGCGCGGGCGGCTCGGCGCCGGGCGGCGCTTGCCCTGCTTCTTGCGCGAGCACACCCAGCGAGAGCGCGCTGCCCCCGAGCACGAGGGCCGCGGCAGAAGCTCGATACTTCAAGATCGGCGACCGTTGTTTCATGGCGAGCGAAGACGAGCGACGGGACATGGGTTTGCGCAGCATGGATCAGTTCTTCTTCGTAGGCTTCGAGGCCGAAGTCGCGGCGCGGGGGTCGCGGCGAGGAGCGGCGGGCTCCTCGATCGTCACGCCGCGGCGATCGCCCCGAATCATCGGGCGCGGCGCATCGGGGTCGTCTTGCGCCGGCGCGCTCGCGGACGGGATCGCTCCCTCGCTCGCGACGTCGCCTCCTTCACCCTCGGCGGGCTCCGGCAACAGGCGAACGACCTTGAGCTGCGGACGATCCTGCGCCTCGGGCGCGGCGCGGGCAGCCTCCGCGGCGGTCGCGGCGCTCTGCTTGGCCATCTCCTCCACGGCCACGAGACGCTCCTCGAGCGCGTGGTTCTTGGCCGCGAGCTCGGTGACGTTTCGCTCGAGGTCTGCCACCTGCTTCACGACGCTGCCGTGAGCCGCGCAGCCGAGGGCCGAGCCGAGCCACACGCCGAGCGCCGTCATTCGGAGGATTGACGCGATCATGGCCCATGCATCGTAGGTCGAGCTGCCGCGACCGGCCAAAAACGGTGCCGGTCCGCGCCGCGCAGAGAGGCGACGACGCCGGCGCTCGCACGAGCTGGGCTCGATCCGGGAGCGGGCGTGATAACGTCCACCGCCGAGGACAATCAACGATGAAACTCTGGCTTTGGCTCCTTGTCGCGGCGCTCCCGGCCGCCGCCGTGGCGTGCGGCGACGAGACCGCGTCGACCACCGGTGGCGACGCGTGCATCGACTATACGACCGTGGACGTGAACGCCTGCAGCGGCGGCCCGTGCTCCTTCAAGGACGACGTGCTGCCGATCTACCGCAAGTCGTGTGCGCTCTCGACCGCGTGCCACACCGGGGCGACGGCGCAAGAGGGGCTCGTCCTCGGCAAACCGCTCATGGACGGGGACATGACCCAGGCCGAGGTCGACGACGCCCACGCCGCCGTCGTCGGTGTCGATGCGGTGCGCGCCAACATGAAGCTCGTGACCGCGGGCGACCCGAGCCAGAGCTGGCTGCTCGCGAAGATGGAATACTCGAAATTTACGGACTGCCCCGACATCGAGTGCGCGGCCAAGGGCTGCGGCGGACCGATGCCGACGGGCGGCGCGAAGCTCCCCGACGCGGAGATCGCCGTCGTCCGCGCGTGGATCCAGGCCGGCGCCGCGAACAATTAACCGTGTATCGCTCGTGCACCGACTGCATCGATCCGGCGTGGCTCCCGACGCCCTAGGGGAGTCGCCCGCGTGATCGGTCGACTCACGGGCTCCGTCGACGGTGTCGAGCCCGACGGCGCGCTCCTCCTCACCGTCGGCGGGGTCGGCTACGAGGTGCACGTCCCGCTCGGCACCGAGGGGCGGCTCATCAAAGACGAGCGCGGTCACGCCACGGTGCACGTCCACACCCACGCCCGCGAAGATCAGCTCTCGCTCTTCGGGTTTGCCAGCGCGGTCGAGAAAGAGACGTTCCGCACGTTGCTTCACCTCTCGGGCGTGGGCCCGAAGCTCGCGCTCGCGGTGCTCGGCGGGATCGCCGTGCTCGAGCTCGCCGAGGCGGTCGAGCGGGCGGACGCGAAGGTGCTCACGCGGATCCCGGGCGTCGGCAAGCGCACCGCCGAGCGAATGCTGGTCGATCTGAAAGGCAAGCTCGGCCCGCTCGCGCTCGAGGCCCGAGCGATGATGCCGCGTGAACCGCAAGCGACCGCGAGCCCGAGAGACCTGAAGGGCCAGGGCGCTCTCGTCGCCGACGCCCTCGTGCGCATGGGGTTCAAGCCGGGCGAGGTCGACCGCGCGCTCGCCGGCGTGGCCGACCTCGACCGTCCCCTCGGCGAGCTCGTGCGCGACGCGCTCGCGCTGTTGTCGCGATAACCTTCGTCCGTGATGCGGCCAGGAAGACGAGCCCACCTGTGAGCGTCTGCACCCACTGCGGAAAGAACAACCGCGAGCGGCACCGCTTCTGCCTCGACTGCGGTACTGCGCTCGTTCGCACGCCCGCGCCCGCCACGCCGGCCGCGCACGACGCGACGTCGCGCCCGCCGGAGGTGAGCCGGCGGCACCCAGCGACCGATCGGCAGCCGCGTCCGGGGCTGTGCCCGCAATGCGCGGCGGACAACCCTCCCGAGAACCGCTTCTGCGCCGCGTGCGGCTTTCAGCTCCGCGCCGCCGTCGAAGCGCCGTCCTCGATCGGCACGATGAGCCAAGGGAGGCCGATCCCGCTGACGCAGCGAGCGCTCGAGCTCGCCCTGCTGCACGGCGATGGCACGGTGGCCGACGCCATCGCGCTCACCGCCTCGGGCACGCGCGTCGGCCGCGACCGCGGCGCGATCTTCTCGGGCGACACCTTCCTGTCGACGCGACACTGCACCATCAGCATCGGTAGCGGCGCGGCGAGCGGCGTCGTGCACGTGCGCGACGACGACTCGCTCAACGGCGTGTACCTCAAGCTCGCGGCGCAGCGCCCCCACTTGCTCGCGCCCTACCAGGTGTTCCGCATCGGGCAGGAGATCATCCGCTTCGAGCCGCTCGAGACTCAAGCGCCGGACGAGCACGGCGTCGAGCTCCTCGGCGGCCCGATCGCCGGCTACGTCGGGCGAATCGTGTTGTTGCTCGGACGCACCTCGACGGGCATGGCCGTTCCGGTACCCGAGGCGGGGCTTCACATCGGGCGTGAGCGCGGTCAGGTCGTGTTCCCGGAAGACGGCTATATCTCGGGGACGCACTGCCGCTTGAGCTCTGACCAGGGTCGGGTGTACCTCACCGACCTCGGCAGCTCGAACGGCACCTTCGTGCGGATCCGCGAGCAGCTCGAGCTCAGCGTCGGAGATACTCTCCTCCTCGGCCAACAGCTTTATCGGATACAGACGTCGCGATGATTAGTGAAGAGCTCCCCAGAGTCCGCGTCGTCGCCGCCGTGATCGCGCGCGACGGCAAGTATCTCATCACCCAGCGGCGCCCCAACGCGGCGCTGCCGCTCTTGTGGGAGTTTCCGGGGGGCCGCGTCGAAGAGGGCGAGACGGACGACGACGCCTTGCGGCGCGAGCTGCGCCATCGGCTTGGCATCGAGGTGACGCCGGGCGAGCGCATCGGCTTCGAGTCGCACGGCTACGAGCGCTACGTCGTCGACCTCTACACGTACGATTGCAGCATCGCCAGCGGGACGCCGCAGCCGCTCGCGGTGCAGAGCTTCGAGTGGGTCAAGAGCGACGAGTTCGACGGGTATGCCTTCACGCCGCCGGACGAGGCCAGCGTCGCCAAGCTGCTCGGGATCGCGCGCGAGTGATATGGTCGGGGCGGGTGGAATGACGGCTTCTCTGCGCTTCGGTCTCGCTGCGTGTGTCGCGCTGCTCGCGCACGCAGCATGCGAGTATCCAGAGTTTCACTATCGCGGCGACGGAACCGGCAGCACGTCGATGAGCAGCGCGACCGGCGGCGCCGGGGGCTCCACCTCGAGTTCCTCGTCAATGGCAACCGGCGGCGAAGGGGGCGCGACGGATTGCGAGCTCGGGGTCCTCGGCGTCTGCGGCGGCGAGCAGAAATGCACCGTGAATCCCGCCACGAAAGCGATCGGCTGCGACACCGCCGGCCCGTTCGCGGCGTGGCACAAGTGCGACAGCGACGCGGACTGCAAGGACGGGACGTGGTGCGACGCTCCGTTCAAGGTCTGCAAGCCGCTCTGCAAAGGAGCCGCCGACTGCAACTTTCAAGCGCAGGGCACGTGCATCGACGCCGTGAGCGCCAACGGCCAGCCCATCCATCCCGGGGTGCTCAAGCACTGCGTGCCGAACTGCGATCCGAAGACGGGCGCGCCCTGCGACACCGCAAACAGCGTGACGTGCCTCTTGCGTGACACGGATTTCGACTGCGCCAAGAGCGCCGGCAAGGTCGCGGGCGAGACGTGCAGCGACTCGTCGGAGTGCAAGGCCGGCAGCACCTGCATCACCGTCAACGACAGCGCGGTGTGCTCGAGATGGTGCGCGGACCCGGGCTTACTTAAACTACCGCATCCCGACTGTGGGGGCTTCGACGCGCCGGTCTGCTACGGCCTCACGCAGTCGATCATGTACAAGGGCGTCGAGTACGGCGCGTGCGGCCCGATCTAGTAGCGCCCTCGGACACGCAACCACGCCGCGCGATCAGAAGCGACCGACGAGCTGCGCGCCGCCGAGCGTGGGGACCACCCCGACCTCGACGTCACCTGCGGCCGCGGCGTCCGGCGGAGCGAGCACGAACCACAGCGCCGCGCCTGCGCCGAGGCCCGCGAGCCCAACACCGAACAGCACTCCGCTCGCCGTGGTGTAGGCGCGGCCGAGGTCCTCGGTCGGCTGGATATCGGGGTCGCAGCCGAGATCGCCGCCGCTGCACGTCTCGCGAATCGTCGCGATCGTCGCCTCCCGCAGCCCCCAGAACACGCCGGCGCCGATGAGCGTCGCAGCGCCCGCCGCGGCCGTCGCGTACGCGGGGATGCGCGACGGGGTCTCGCTCGGCAAGGGAGGCGCGGCCGTGCCGCTCGCCGTGGGCAACGGCGTCGGGGTCACGAGCGGATCGTTCACGGTGAGCTCGACCTCGCGACGCCCCCCGGCCTCGACCGAGATCTTCTTCGCCTCGACGAGCGCACCGTCGCGCCGCGCCTCGATCACGTGCTCGCCCGGATCGAGCGGGATCGCCGTGCCGACGAGCGCGGGGCTGAGCTTCTTGCCGTCGATGAGGATCACCGACGTGCGGAGCGTCCCTTTCACGACGACCCGCACCCTGCCCACGCGCATCCGCAGCGCGTCCGCCCGCGGCGGCGCGTTCTCGGCGACGTCGCGAAACTTGTCGCCGGCCGCGCGCGCCTCTTCCGCCGCGAGCTCGAAGCCATTGAGCGCGTCGACGAGATGGCCGAGCTGCTCATGGCACAGCGCGAGGTGATACCGAACCGACGGCGTCATGCGAACCTGCGCGACGGTCTCGAATTTCTTGAGGGCCGCGCTGTAATCACCGGCCTTCTCGAGCGCCATGCCGTCGATGAACAGCTGGCGTGCCGCGGCGAGCTCCTCGGCGGCAGGCTCCGCGGCGGCAGGCTTTCCCGCTGCGGCAGGCTCCACGGCGGCAGGCTTTCCCGCGGCGGCAGGCTCCACGGCGGCAGGCTTTCCCGCGGCGGTGTTGATCGTGGCGGTCGATGCGCCGCTCGTCGCCTTCGCTGCCGGCTTGCCGTCGTCATTGCGGGGCGCCTTCGCTACCGGCTTGGCGTCGCCCTGCCCGGCTGCCTCTGCGACGGCCGCGTGCGCGTGCAGCACCATGAGGGCCGCGAGCACGGTGCGGCGCCCGAGCCGAGCTTGCCTGCCGAGGGTGCGCATCGGCGCCATCCTCGCACGGGTCGGGCGCTCGTTGACAGGGACTCGCGACGCGCCTCGCGACGAGGGTCGCGCGTGGGCTCGCAAGTGGCCTCGATTTCAAGCGTCGTGCGGCTCTTCGACGCGGGCCCCCGCGCCCGCCGCGAGCATGCGAAGAAACAGCGGTCCACCGATGAGCGCGGTGAACGCGCCGACCGGGAGCTTCGTGCCGACCCACCCGAACGCGACGCGCGACGCGAGCTCGCACAGGCACAAAGCGGCGCCTCCCCACAGCGCCGACAGCGGCAAGAGCACCCGCAAGTCGGGGCCGACCACGCGCCGGAGGACGTGCGGCACGACGAGCCCGACGAACCCGATGAGGCCGGTCATGCTCACGATCGCGCCGACGACGAGGGAGGCGGCGAGCACGGTGCGGCGCTCGAGCGCGCGGACGTCGACACCGAGCGAGGCCGCGGCCTCGTCGCCCAGGCTGAGCAAATTGAGTCGGCCGGCGTCGCGCAAGATCGCCGCACAGCCGAGCGCGACGTAGAGGCCCACCGCCAAAAGACCTGCTGGGCTCGGCAGCTCGACGAACCCGGCGAGCCACGACAGCATGGTTCGCGCGCGCTCGGGCGTGACGAGCACCTTGGCCACCGTGACGAGCGCTGCGCAAATCGAGTTCAGCATCACGCCGGCGAGCAGCACCGAGGCGCCGGACTCCCCGCGCGGCGCGCGAGCCGCGACGAGGCCCGCCACGGAAGTGGCAAGAAGTCCGCCCACCGCAGCGGCGACCGGCGTGACCGCGGCGCCGAGCACCGTGGCCGTCGCGAGCCCGGAGGCGATCGCCACGGTGGCTCCGAGCGCGGCTCCGCCCGACACACCCAGCACGAACGGCTCGGCCAGCGGGTTCTGCATCAGCGCCTGAAATGCCGCGCCGACGACCGCGAGCCCGCCGCCCGCCACGCACGCGAGCAGCGCCTCGCGCAGCCGCACGTCGAACACGATGGTGCGCGCGTGCCCGCGATCCGCCACGAGATCCGCGAACCGCACCGCGTCGCTGCCGAGCATCACCGCCAAGGCGAGGCTCACGGTGAGCGCCACGACGCCGACGCCGACGCCGACACCGAAGCTCGCCCGCCCACGAAGTCGCCGCGACACCAGGGCTCCCTAGGCTCCGTGCCGCCGCTTCTCGCGGCTCCGCGGCCGGCGCGACGCCACGCGCTGCGGAGCTCGGCTCAGTGGTTGCGCTCGTAGATGAGGCGAAGCCCGGTGAGCGTGAGGTGGTCGTCGACGTGCTCGATCGAGCGCGTCTCGGGTGCGATGAGCTTCGCGAGCCCGCCGGTCGCGAGCACGCGGCACGGATAGTCGAGCTCGGCCTTGAGCCGCTCGCACAGCCCGTCGACGAGCCCCGCGTAGCCGAACACCAGCCCCGACTGCATCGACGTGACGGCGTTGCGCCCCACGGCCTTCGTCGGTCGCGCGATCTCGACGCGCTGCAGTCGCGATGCCCGCGCGAAGAGGGCGTCCGCCGAGATCTGCACGCCGGGCGCGATGACACCGCCGAGGTAGTCGCCGGTCTCGGTGACGCAGTCGAAGGTGGTCGCGGTGCCGAAATCCACGACAATTACGCCCGATTTCGCCCAGTCGAACGCCGCGACCGCGTTGACGACGCGATCGGCGCCGACCTCGCGCGGGTTCTCGTACAGCACCTTGATGCCCGTCTTGATGCCGGGGCCCACGACCAGCGGCTCGCAGCGAAATCCCTCCTCGAGCACCTGGACGATTGTCTCGTTCAGCGGCGGCACGACGCTCGCGAGCACGGCGCCGTCGACGGCATCGGGATCGACGCCGCGCATCGCGAACATCTGGCGCAAGAGCACGATGTACTCGTCGACCGTGCGCGAGCGGCTGCTCTCGGTGCGCACGTGGTGCACGAGGCGCGCCCCGTCGAAGAGGCCGTAGCTGATGTTCGTGTTGCCGACGTCGACGGCTAAGAGCACGGGGCCTCCGGGTCGCCCATCGTCAGAGCTTGCGCGCGAGCATCACGCCGTCGCGCACCGTGAGCATCACGTTCTCGACGCGCGGGTCGCTCGTCACGCGACGGTTGAAGGCAGCCACGGCCACCGCGGCCGGCGACTTCGGATCGAGGACCTCGCCGCTCAAGAGCGCGTTGTCCGCGATGAGCAGCCCGCCGCTTCGGAGGCGCGGCACGATGGCCTCGTAGTATGCGACGTAGTTCACCTTGTCGGCGTCGATGAACGCGAGACAGAAGGGCCGCTCGTCGAGCGCTCCGAGGGTCGCGAGCGCGTCACCGAGCGCGATGCGAATCTTGCCGCCGTGCGGGCTGCGATCGAAGAAACCCTGGGCCATGCGCGTCGACTCTTCGCTGACGTCGCACGTCACGAGCTCGCCGCCCTCCGGCAGCGCCTCGGCCATGCACAGCGCCGAAAACCCCGTAAAAGTCCCGATTTCGAGGATGCGCCGCGCACCGACGAGCCTCGCGAGCAGGCGCAGGAGCGAGCCCTCGACGCGGCCGACTTGCATCTGTGGCATCGCCGCGCGCGCGTAGGTGGTGTCGCGCAGCTCGTCGAACAACGGCCCGAGCTCGCGCGTGTGCTCGTGCGCGTAAGCTTCGATTTCCGCCGGGACGAAGAGCCTCATCTTGTACGTACTCTGCCGCGGGTATAAACCCCGCCGCCATGCGCCACAACACGCTTCACCGGCTCGTCTGCGGTCTCTCCGTGGTCCTCGCGACGGGCCTCACGACCTTGGCCTGCGACAAGAAGGACGCGCCCGAGGCGACGGCGACCGCGACCAAAGACGTCGCTCCGGCCGGGGCGATCGACAGGCTCGTGGCGCCCGCCGGCACGCTCGCTTTCGGCGGCGCAGAGTCGCCCGACGCGCTCCTCAAGAGCCTCTCCGGGCTCGCGGGGCCGCTCGGCGCGGGCCTCACCCCCGAGCTCGCCACGCACGGCCTCGAACAGGCCCTCGGCCTCGGCGCCGCCTCGGTGGACGCGACCAAGCCGGCACGATTTCTCGTCACCGACGCGAAGGCCACCGAGCCGCTCGTCATCGCCTTCGCCATGAAGAACCGCGACGCCTTCGCGAGCGCGCTGCCCGCGGACAAGAAGACGAACGACGCCGGCAACGCGTACTCGTACGGCCGGGCGAACAAGACCGTGTACGTGAACCTGCTCGACGAGTTCGCGGTCGTGACCCACGCGCCCGAGCTCTTCGGCAAGCACAAGGACTTCGTGAAGCAGCTCCTCGGCAGCAAGGCCGACGGCGCATTCTCGGCGGTCGTCTCGGTGAAGAACGCCTCCGAGATGTTTGGGAAGGAGCTCGACGCGCTGCTAGCCGAGCTGGAGAAGGGCGGCGGCCAGATGAAGGGCACGGGCTTCGCGCCCGGCGCGCCCGCGCAGTCGCTCGAGATGATGCGCGCTGCCGCCACCTTCGTGCGCGAGATCGACACGGTCGCCTTCACGGCCAGCGTGCCGGGCGGCGATCTGCTCGTCACCATCGACACGCGCGCCAAGGCCGAGAGCGCGCTCGCCAAGCACGTCGCCGCGACGAAAGCGGGTCAGCTCGGGCTCCTACCCAAGCTGCCGAAAGAGACGACCTTCGCCGCGATCTTCAGCGTCGATCCGACGAGCGACAACGCGCTCATGAAGCAGCTGTCGCGCTGGGGAATGAAGCTCGGTGTCGGGGCCGCGGGCTCGGCCGAGATGGAGCGCGCGACCGACGCGTTCTACCGCGCGACCACGGGCGAAATGGCGTTCTTCGCGTATCGTCCCGACGGCAAGGGCGACCTCGCGATGGTGTCGCTCTCGGGCGTGAAGGACGCCGACGCCGTTCGCTCCGCGTGGGCCGAGATGATGAAGGCCTACTCCAGCGAAACCGTGAAGAAGGGCTTCGCGCAGGCGGGCTTCGACATCACCTTCACGGAGAACGCCTACAAGATCGGCGACGTCGCGGTGAACGTCACCGAGTCGAAGCTGACCGAAGAGGCGAAGAAGCGTCCCGAGCTCGCCCAGGTCAGCGCCATGCTCGACATGTTCACGACGAGCCACTCGGCGGTCACGAGCGAGCACGTCGTCGTCGCGATGGGCAAGGCTGGCAAGAGCACGCTCGAGGCGTGGCTCGGCGGCAAGGTTCCGGGCGGCCTCGACACCGCGCCCGGCCTCGTGAAGGCCCGCGCCCGAGCGGCCGACAACGCGGTCGGCATCATGTACGGCTCGCCCGTCGAGCTCATCCAATCGATCCTCGGACAAGCGGCGGCAGCGCCCATGCCGGGTGCTCCGGGCGCGTCAGCCCAGGGTGGCGTCGCGCTCAGCGTCGGCCAGAAAGACGGCGCGCTGCGGATCGTGCTCGACCTCCCGGCCGCGCAGCTCCAAGGGATGGTGGCCGCGGTCGGCGCGCTCGCCGGCGGCCGCCGCTAGCTACTTCACGACGGTCTCGCACCCAACGACAACATCGACCTTGGCCTTGGCGGCCTTGCCGAGATCGACGCACGATTTACCGAGGATCTCGACCTCGTTGCTGGCGTTGAAGTCCCAGCAGCCGTCGAGCTCGCACTTGTCGCTCGGGATCGCGCGCCTCGGCACCGTCGACACCGCGCCGTCGAGCGTGACCTCGACGTTGACGAGGTTCGGCTCGATCGTCTCGCCGGGCGGCGGATCGGGCAACGGGTACACGCACCCGAGCGCGGAGCCGCGGATCTTCGCGATCGCGTCGGCGAGCGCGTTGACGTCGAACTGCCCGCTCGACATGTCGAAGTGGCACGGCTTGCCGGCGAGGTTGCCATTCTGCGCATAGACCGCGCCCTTGGCGCAGTCGGCCGGGACGTGCTCCGGCGCGCCGCTCACCGCGTAGGTGCTGAGCGCGAGCAGCATCGGATAGGGCGGGTTGTCGAAGGGCCCCGTCTTGCCGCCGTTCGTGTTGGTGCCCGGCACGCCGACGATGAAGGTACTGACCGGTGTGTTCGGATCGCTCGCGTTCTGCTTGATGAGCGCGTTGAC
>SXGS01308212.1_pt1 | contig 23414 bp, 15 predicted proteins | sample 3174681 | NCBI WGS metagenome assembly SXGS01 (sample SAMN11356861, study PRJNA531348) | freshwater metagenome | isolation source: freshwater sample F1-80 | place: China: Fuxian Lake, Yuxi | collected 2017-12-25
AAGCGATCCATCACGGACAGCTCTGGCGTTACGGAATCTTATTTGTCCGAAGCAGTCGAGCAACTCGAGAATTCGCTGAAGCAAACTCGAGAATCGATCTCCGAACAGGTTCCCGCTGAAATCCGATTGCTGATCGAAGAGGCTCTCGACAAGCGATCCAGCACGGACAGCTCTGGCGTTACCGAATCTTGTTTCTCCGCAGCTATCGAGCAACTCGAAAAGTCGCTGAAGCAAACACGAGAATCGATCACCGAACAGGTTCCCACCGAGATTCGATTGCTGATCGAAGAATTCTTCGACATGCAGGCGACTGCTGATTTGCCTGCCGTGGTTGAGTCGCGAATTGCCGAAGGAGTGAAGCAGCTCGAGACGCTGCTGAATCAGACCGGCGATTCTATCGTCAAGCAGCTCCCCGCAAGCGGCGCCGCCGATCTGCAGCTTGCTCAAGTTGCGGAGCTGATGGAGTCGCTACGGCAACGTCAAGTCGAAGTTGATGCCCAGCGGCTGGAATCTACTGAACGCATGAATGCTGCCGAGAGATTATTTGACCGCACGGTGTTGCAACGCAAGTCGGTGGCGCGCAGCCTGAGGTTGAAGCAAAGGCTGGTGCGCAGCGAAGCCGAACGGATCAAGCAAGTGAGTTTGCATCGCGAAGATTCCAGCGATAGCGAACGATTGCAAGCGTTGCTCGACAAATCGACTGAGGAAATCAACCACCTGCGGTCGGCGGTCGCGGATGCGAAATCTCGAATCGACAGCCTTAGCACCGAATTGGCCAGCGCCAAGAAATCGTCCAGTCTTGCTCAAGCGGCGGCAGAGAAGAGTAAGGCCGAAGTTTCCGTACTGCAATCGCAGCTAGCCGACTGCGAGGCACTGCTCGAAGAATCGATCGAGGGCTCGACAACCAATCCGCGACGACCTGCGCGCGACTCGGAATTGGAAAAGAAGTTAGCGGCGTCTATTTTGGCTCAGGAGAGACTGGAAAGCCAGTTGGCCGAAGCGCATCAAACACTGCTGGAAGAACGCAACGGCGAGCCGTCGCATGAAGAATCAGTATTGATCGGCCAACTCAAGCATGAAGTGGCCGAACTACAGGACTTACTGGCGCAAGCGCGGCGAGCTGGAAGCGACGACGTCGCTCAATCCCAATTGCAAACCGAACTTCGGCGAGCAGAGGTCGAGCTGCTCGATCTTCGTTCGCAGAACTCCGACTTGGCTTCTCAAGTTGCCAAGCTACGAGTCTGTGTCCGACAGAACCATGGCCCGCAACCTCATTTGGCTGGCGAAAATCTCTCGTGGGAAGATCGCAAGAAACTGATGTTGCAGCAACTGGAGGCCGAATGTGACGACGATACGCCCCAATCGCTGGAAAAGCGATCTGAGGTGGAGGCGATTATCGAAAAGACCGAAGCAGAAATTAACCGACGCGATCGCGAGATTTCTGAACTGCGCGCACTGCTCGAAGAACAATCTCATGCGCGCGATGGTATTGCCATCGGTGCCGCTGCGATTGCCGAGCTGATTGAATCAGACGAGCTCGTTCAACTAGAGCGTGAAAAATTGCGCAACATTCAGCAAGAATGGGAACAAAAACTACGACAAGCAGAAATCGAGTTTTCGATGGAACGCGCACGATTAGGGCGCGAACGAGCTCAATTGGAAGAAAGAGTGCGCTCGCTCGAGGCATCCCTTCCCGCCGCAACCACCAAAGCAGACACTGAAAAGCAGGAAAAGCCCAGTGGTCGCCGCTGGCTAGATCGGCTTGGATTGAAAGACGACAAGTAATCGACATTTGGCCGGGTTCAACACGCGTCAATTGCTAGATTCGTCTCGAACTAAGTTGTGCGGCTTGCAAAGCTCCCCGTAGTAATCCGGACATCGATCAGCCATGCGATCGATAATGTGCTTGCCCGGTACTCGCACTAATCTTTTGTTGCGAACGATATGCGGCATCACGCTCCCTTGTACCACGCATTCCGAGTCGGGCGTACCCGCCGACGGTGCTCGCCCAGTCGGTAGACAGAATTTGCTGGTACCGATGAACGTGAATCCGCGTTCAGTTCCGACGCGATTGACGGACATGAAGTAGACATGGTTCTCCAGTGCCCGCGCGTTAGGAACGTACTCCGCGAATGTCTCCGCGCCGGGTGGCCAATTCGTTGGTAAGACGATCAAGTCGGCCCCTTGGACCGCCATGATGCGCGGCGCTTCGGGGAACGATCCATCGTAACAAATGTGCATGCCAATGCGCATCATGCCGAGGTCATATACTTTCCAAGGGTCTGGGCCGCGAGTTGTAAATCGATCGATGCCGAGAAACGGCAAATGGACCTTGCGATAGACGCCGATCACTCCGCTGGGCCCGAGCAATACGCAGCTATTGAACAGATCCTCGCCTGAGCGCTCTAACATTCCTACGACTAAGAATTTGCCTGTCGATTTGGCGGCCTGGACCAATTGGGTAGTGGATGGCCCCGGGATCGATTCAGCAAACTCCCAGCCCTCTTGCTTGCTATCGAAACAGTAGCCCGATACAGCGCACTCTGGGAACACTACCAACCGCGCTGACGTAACTCGCGGGTCATCCAGCCACGCAATCATGCGCTCGACGTTGCCGCGATTGTCTCCGATTTTCACATCCATCTGAACGCCAGCCACCGGAATCTGTAAATCTGTCATAATCGCAATCACCCAACCTGTTGCTTGTCAATTGGAGTACAAGCCCGACGCGCAAGTAACTGTGGAGTGAGTGTGTGCCAAGATCGACTCACTCGCTAGCGCTTCGGGTTTGTATTCGCACATGCCCGCCTAATCGCAATACCGTTCAACGAACGTGGGATAAGCTTCCAGCTTGTCAATATCTTGTGCAAGCCATGGCGAAACTCTGCTACAGGTTGACAAGCTGGAAGCTTATCCCACGTTCGTTGAACGGTATTGCGCCTAATCGTACTGCAGTGGTCCACGCATTGCCCTGCTGGCGATATGATAACGTCAAAGTGCCGAAATGGTAGCAAGTCGACGGAGCATCTTCGATGGCGATCAATCAAGCGCCGGTCTTAAACTATGCTGATTTGAATCACAAGCGTCTGGAGGACGGGGCGATGCCCGGCGCTTGGTGGCATGTGCATCCCGATTCTGATCGCATCGATTGTACGCTTTGTCCTCGAGAATGTAGCCTCAAGCCGGGCGATCGTGGGTTCTGTTTTGTCCGCGAGAACCGCGACGGCAGAATGGTGCTGTCTACCTACGGAAAGAGCACGGGCTTTTGCATTGATCCGATTGAAAAGAAGCCACTCAATCACTTTTTTCCTGGCACCTCGGTTCTGTCGTTCGGGACTGCTGGCTGCAATTTGGGATGCAAGTTCTGTCAAAACTGGGACATATCTAAGTCGCGCGAAGTTGAACGGCTGAGCGCTCGAGCGGAACCGGAAACGATCGCAGTTGCCGCCATGAAGCTGGGTTGCCACAGCGTCGCGTTCACCTACAACGATCCAATCGTGTGGGCGGAATACGCAATCGACTCGGCCAAAGCGTGCCGAGCGCAAGGTGTACGCACGGTGGCGGTGACAGCAGGGTATATTTCTGCGGAGGCTCGTGCTGAGTTCTTTGCCCATATGGACGCTGCGAATGTGGACTTGAAAGCATTTTCCGAGGAGTTCTATCACAAGATTACGTATTCTCACTTGCAGCCAGTTCTCGATACGCTGGTTTACCTGAAACGGGAAACAGACGTTTGGTTCGAAATTACCAACCTCGTGATCCCCGGCGCCAACGATAGTCTGGATGAGCTGCGCAAGATGTGCGGATATTTAGCAGACAACTTGGGTGACGATGTTCCACTTCATTTTTCCGCGTTTCATCCCGATTTTCGAATGCGTGATCGCCCGAATACGCCTCCGGAGACCTTGCGGGCCGCGTATGACATTGCCAGAGCAGCCGGATTGAAGTACGTCTATGTTGGCAACATTCATGATGTCGAGCGGCAAAGCACCTACTGCGGCAGTTGTGGCCAGTTGCTTGTCCAGCGCGATTGGTATCAACTGGGAATTTATCGGTTGAAGTATGATCGCTGCTCGTCGTGCAAAGCCGTGATCCCTGGTAGATTTGGAGATGGGCCCGGTACCTGGGGATCTAAACGACTGCCCGTGCAAATCGAGCGTTTTGCCAAGTCCACGGCGCTGCCAACGACGAACTCTGTGACCGCGAGATCGATCAACCCTAACGTTGTTGAAATGCCTTCGCTTGGGCGTGCTGTAAACTCCGAAATTAACTCTCCGCAAAAGGATGCTGCGATGACTTCTGTCAATTCCAATGTTTCTCGGCCAGCAGTCGCCCCCGCCGTGTTTCACATGCCCAAGCTGAATCAGGCCGAGCGAGCCCAAATTCAAAAAGCTGCCTGTCAATGGACGATCGAGAGCGTGCTGCGACGCCAGTTATCTCCCGCGGAGCAATTGCTCGGAGACCTTGCCAATACGGTGGTCATGGGTGTTTTCGTTACGCTGAAGCGCGGGCATACGTTGCGAGGATGTTGCGGAGTGCTCGCTCGACCGATGCAACTTGGGGTCGCGATCAGTTCGGCGGCATTGCGAACCGCCACCGACGACCAACGCATGTCGCCGATTTCGCCCAGCGAGTTACCGTACCTGGATGTCGGCGTAACTTGGCTGGGCCCAATGGAGCCGATTGATGCTGCGGGAGCCAAGCGCGCGGACGCGATCGAAATTGGTCGGCACGGGATCGTGATTCAATCGGGGCAAGCCAGCGGTTTGCTGTTGCCGTCGGTTGCGACCGAAAATGGTTGGGACGCACCACGATTTCTGCAAGCGGTCTGTCGCAAAGCCGGGTTGCCTACATCGGCTTGGCTCGAATCGAGTGCAGCGATCCTGAGATTTGAAGGCGAATCGGTATCCGAAAAATTGCCTGCCAGTTTATTGACCGACGTTTCCAAGTCGGTGCGACCTCCGCTGACGGAAGAGGAGTTGCAGGGATACTGCAATTTAGCTGGTACAAATATCATGGCCATCGCTCAAGGAGCAACTCCGAATTATTACGCACCTGGGTTGCCCGATATGAACGTCAACGCACTGGTGCTCAGTTTGCAATGGACCGATAAAGCCGGTGATATGCGCCAGGCAAACGCCCTACAGGTCTCCGTGCGTCCAGGAGTGGCGTTGCAATCGACTCTGTTTCAAATGTGCCAAAGTGTGGCTCACATGTTCAATCGCCAGCAGTTTTCGGGCGAGTTGCAACTTGGACTTTCGATTGGCATCGATCCGGCTATGCACGGATATGGCGACTCGGCAGACCTAGAGGGATTCGATGCCAGCCGCCGAGCCCTGTTCGTCTCCGATGCACGCCATTGTGCAATCGCGTTCGATCCGGCTCGTTCAGCGCAAGAATTGCTAGCCAGCCTGCGCCAGAGTTTGCCCATCGGCAGCCGCGATTGTGCGGTACACAGTGTAGATGTGGTAACGACGATGCCGCGATTGCTGGCGATCTCCAGCCCGCAACCGGTACGCGGCAGCGGCTCGCGAATGCCAGCGGTGGCAGGCACATTCTATCCCGCCGAGGATGCCGCGCGACGAGCTTTGGTCGACAGTTTGTGCAAAGGGCCCGAGCCAGAAAAACGTGCGGCAGCCGCGATTATGGTCCCACACGCAGGATTGAAATACAGTGGTCGCGTAGCCGCGGATGGCTGGCGTAACGCCCAACTTCCCGACAGGTTGCTGATTATTTCTCCCAAACATACTGCGGCGGGAGTCAATTGGGCAGTGTGCCCGTTGGATCGCTGGAAAATATCTAGCACGACGTCGATTTCTGGCGATGCGGAGCTAGCGCAAAGAATTGCTGACTGCGTGCCTGGTATGCAGCTTGATGTTGCTGCTCACGAAGGTGAACATGGGATCGAGGTTCAATTGCCGTTGCTGGAAAAAATTGCTCCCAATTCCAAAGTCGTCGGCATCGCGATGCACGGCGGCAGTTGGTCGGAGATTCAATCCGCCGCGAAGTCACTGGCGCAGATGCTGAAAGAAATGGAAAATCCGCCGTTGTTGGTGATTTCGTCCGATATGAACCACTACGCCAGCGACGAAGAGAATCGTCGGCTGGACCGCCTGGCGCTCGATGCCTTTGCATCCGGTGATCCCCAACGCTTGCTCGCCACATGTCGAGAAAATGAAATTAGCATGTGTGGCGTGATTCCGGCGGCTTTGGTTTTGGAAACGCTCCGCGCGCTCGGAAGAGATTTCCATGTCTCCGAAATTTCCTACGCAACCAGCGGCGACGTATCGGGCGACCGATCCCGTGTTGTAGGCTATGCCAGCTCGCTGCTCGTGTGACCACAACCCGGATTTCCCAATGCCGAATCGCTTTCGTCCCTTTGGGCTCTTTCGTCCCTGCGGCACTTGTTCGAAATGTGAGCCTTGATGCCGCAGACGCGAGCGCCACAGTGCATTCAAATCCTACGGAAACTGCATACAATAGCCCCGTTTGATGTTGAGCAGCAGCTTAGATTAGATGATTGCGGATTCTGATGGTGACTCCAACACTTCCCTCGACAGTCAATATAGCGGCCTACAAGTTTGTACCGCTGGACGACTTGCAGCGGCGCCGTGCGGATTTAAAGCGTCTGAGTGCTTCGCTGGAATTAAAGGGGACAATTCTGCTCAGCCCCGAAGGGATCAATCTCTTCATGGCTGGTGGAAGAGAATCAGTCGACCGGTTGGTAGTTTTTTTGCGCTCGGATTGGGGTTTGACGGATTTGGAGGTCAAGGAGAGCCTCTCGTCAAGCCAGCCATTTAATCGCCTGTTGGTCAAAATCAAGCAGGAGATTATTGCCTTCGGTATCGACGGAATCGAGCCAGCCAAATTCACCTCTCCCAAGCTGAAAGCGGCTCAGCTTAGGCAATGGCTCGACGAAGGCCGCCCAGTGCGACTGCTGGACGTGCGCAACGAGTATGAAGTGGATCTGGGGACCTTTCGAGGAGCTGAGCGACTAGGGATAAGCCATTTTCGCAACTTTCCCGAAGCGGTCGGGCGCCTACCGCAAGAGGCCAAGCACCAACCGGTGGTCATGTTCTGTACCGGTGGAATTCGTTGCGAGAAGGCCGGGCCGCTGATGCACGATCTTGGATTCGAAGAAGTCTATCAGCTCGACGGCGGAATTCTGAAGTATTTCGAAGAGTGTGGCGGAGAACACTACGACGGAGCATGTTTCGTCTTCGACGGACGTGTTGCACTCGATCCACAACTGCAACCTACGGGCTTGGTCACCTGCTACGCTTGCCAAGCCGTTCTAAACCACGAAGATTTGCAATCGCCGAAATACCAATTCGGCACATCGTGTCCTTACTGTTTTCGTTCCACGGAACAACGTCAAGCGGATCGGCTGGCTGCCAGAAACGCCATGTTGCGCCGTGTGGCCAACCCGTTGCCGGGGTCGGTTCCGTACGACAATGTGCGAAAAATGCACGTCGCTCGCAAGTATGCCGGAACAACCGTCATGGAGTTCTTGAGCGCCTATCACGCACAAACTCCGCACGAGAGTTGGTGTGATTGGATTAGCGCAGGCGAAATTACGACCGGCGGGCGTACCGTGACCGCAGACGAGATCGTTTCCGAAGGGCAGACGTTGACCCAAATCATGCCGAACACGGTGGAACCCTTTGTAAACGCTGGTATCGATATCGTGTATGAGGACGACAGTCTGGTGATTGTCAACAAGCCCGCTCCTCTGCCCGTACATCCCAGTGGACGATTCAATAGAAATACTCTGCACCACTTGCTCAGCCAAATTTATCGTCCGGAGAAAATACGCTTCGCTCATCGCTTGGACGCCAATACCACGGGGCTGATCATCGTTTGCCGCAAACGAGCAATTGCTAAGTTCATTCAACCTCAATTTGAACAACAGCAAGTCGAGAAAACGTACCTCGCGAAAATCGTCGGCAGCCCGACGTGGGATCGAATTGAATGTACCGCGCCGATTGGCATCGAGCCGACTCGCTTGGGAGGTCGAGAGATTGCCAGCAGCGATGGGCTGGGACAATCAGCTTCTACTGAATTTGCGGTACGTAGGAGGTTCGCCAACAATACGACACTCGTCGAAGCGCGTCCTCGCACCGGTCGAACTCATCAAATCCGGTTGCACTTGAGCCATCTGGGCTATCCGATCGTGGGCGATACTTTGTATCGGCAGACACAGGCATTGATCAATGACGATGATGACGCAGTCCTCGCTCAACCGCTGTGTTTGCACGCTTGGAAGTTGCGGTTCATTCACCCAGAATCTCGACAGCCCGTCGAATTCACCGCATCCTTACCCGCTTGGGTCTGATCGCGAGTTTCCACGAGTCGAAAGTTGCGGCCAATATGGATATTGAGAACGCCATCGAGCTGACAGAATACTTGCGCTCGACAGATCGCATTGGTGCTAATGAAAGAATCTCTGCGCACGTTCTATGTGGCGGCGTATCCAATCGTACCGTGCTCGTCCAGCGGTTCGATGGAACGCAATGGGTCATCAAGCAGGCTCTCGAAAAATTGCGTGTGCAAGTGGATTGGTTCAGTAGCCCCAAACGTATCGAGAGAGAAGCCTTAGGCATGCGCTGGCTAGCCAAGCTTGTGCCCGACTCGGTTGCTCGCTTCGTCTTCGAGGATCCACACAACCACTTATTGGCGATGGAGGCTGTCCCACAACCGTTTTCCACGTGGAAACAAGTGTTGCTCGACGGCCAAATTGAACGCGAACTGGTACAACAGTTTGGTTGGCTGCTTGGGACAATACATCGTCGGTCGGCGGAACTTGCAGATGAGATTCGAACGCTGTTCGATGATCGCCAGTTTTTTGAATCGCTCCGTTTGGAGCCTTACTACGAATACACCAGTAGAGTTGAGCCGCGATCGGAATCGTTTTACCAGGAATTGATCGAGTGTACTCGGCGAACTCGGTTGACTTTGGTGCATGGAGATTACAGCCCGAAGAACATTCTCGTCCACCAGCAACGGTTGATTCTCATCGATCACGAGGTCATCCACTTCGGCGATCCAGCGTTCGATCTGGGCTTCAGTATGGCGCACCTGTTGAGCAAGGCGCATTCGCTAGCCCACTGCCGTACACAACTGTGTGCATCTACGATAGATTTTTGGCTCGAATATTTACATGCTGTCGGATCTGCATTGTGGATAGACAACCTTGAAGATCGCGCTGTACGCCATTCGCTTGCGTGCTTGTTGGCCAGAGCGCGAGGTCGATCGCCCCTGGAATATCTAGATCTCCAGGCGCGTGACCGCCAGGCAAGTTTTGCACTGGAGCTGATAAGAAATGTTCCAAACTCACTAGCGGAATTGGTCAGCAGATGGCAGGCATTGTGCGACAAATAGCTTGCTCGCAATTTTCGACGCGCGTGGACCAGCAACCGCGACCGGGACCACTCTCAACCAACATGGGCGTGAAATGATGAGCAAAGTGATGCGTTTGACCGGCCGCGAGATACTGGACAGTCGCGGGCGCCCTACCGTGGAAGCAACCTGCGTGACGCAAGGCGGATTTACAGGAGTTTGTTCCGTGCCGTCGGGTGCATCTACTGGTAGTGCAGAGGCCATCGAAATGCGCGATGGGGATCCACAGCGGTATGCCGGCTTGGGGTGTCGCAACGCTGCCGCAAATATCACGGGCGAATTGCAGGCTGCCGTGCACGAGCGCTGCTTTGCCGATCAAAGTGAATTCGATGCATGCCTAATTCAACAAGATGGCACGGCGAATAAATCGCGATTGGGAGCAAATGCCATTCTCGCGTGTTCGTTAGCGTTTGCACGCGCGGTTGCTGTGGAGCGGCAAATTCCTTTGTACCGGCAATTTGCAGAAATCGCTGGCTTGCTGGTAACACGCTTGCCGCAATTGACAGTCAATCTCTTCAGCGGAGGCAGGCATGCGGGTGGACAAATTCCGATTCAAGATGTTTTGCTGGTCCCCATTGGTGCAAGCAGTATTGACCAGTCGTTGTCGATGGTATCGGATGTTTATCGAGCGGCCGCAGATTTGGTTTTGCGCAAGTACTCCATGCGATTGTTGCGCGCTGACGAAGGAGGCCTCGCTCCTGCGTTTTTAAGTGCCGAAACGATGATTGAGGATGCGCTCGACTCCATTCGCGCGGCCGGCATGTCGCCTGGTCAGGATATGGCTCTGGCAATCGACGTCGCGGCATCACATTTCTATCAGGACGGCCATTATCACTTCGGAGACGAAAGACTCGACGGGCCGCACATGATCGAAAAGTTGGCATCGTGGGTTCAGTGTTATCCCATTGTCAGCCTCGAAGATGGGTTGGCCGAAGACGACTGGACACACTGGCCCGATTTGTGCCGCCGACTTCAAAGCAGCAGCTTGATACTAGGAGACGATCTACTGTGCACCAATCCCGAGCGGATTAGCCGAGCGATTCACTGCCGCGCGGCCAATGCACTGCTGTTAAAAGTGAATCAAATAGGTACGTTGAGCGAAGCAGCGCGGGCATTACGGCTGGCATATACAGCAAACTGGCGAGTCACCGTCAGTGCGCGCAGTGGTGAAACCGAAGACAATTGGCTGGCTGACCTTGCAGTTGGCTGGGGAGCCCATCAAATCAAAGTTGGCTCGATCACGCAATCCGAGCGACTAGCGAAATACAACCGGTTACTCGCCATCGAAACGGAAACTGGTTTGCGAATCGAGTAATTTCGGCTCTGCCACCTCCGGCGCATTTGGTCATTTCGCAAACGCGGCGAACTTTATCCTCTGGAGCGGCCGCCAATCGTGTGCCAATCGAGGCTGACATTCCCAGCGCGAGCTGGTAATTCGAAATCGCTTTTGGCCCAGGCGGCGAAAAAGTCCCACATGCTACCCAACAAATCTTGGCGGCGCAGTAATTCATCAGGGCCGATCCACATCCACTCTGCGACCTCCGCCGGATTGCCAACAGGAATTGATTCGCTCACGCGATCAACGACCAACCAATCCAGATGAGTTCCCCAAGCGGTAACACTTCTCCAGATCAATTGTGGATTCGATACGCGTAGATTCAACTCCTCAGCGACTTCGCGTACGACCGCTTGTTCCGCAGATTCACCAGGTTCGATCGAACCGCCGGGAAAGCAAACCAAGCCTGGAGCGCGCACCGTCCAACTGCGCCGAATCACTAGAAAGCGTTGATCCTCGACAATCACGCCCACTGCCCCGCGGCGTGCGAGTTTAGGTTTTTCCGTTTGTGAATGATCGAGCATCCCTGCGTGTCCCACCCCGATACCTGTTCATAATCAGTGTCAACGAAGCGAGCGCCATGATAAACGACTTTCGGGCGACCAGTCAGCCCCCACCGAAGTTTGCCCCAAGATAAACAAGCGAATGGGTTCTGTTCTCGCAATTCAATCAATCCGGGAGTTGGAGCCGGCAATGGAATTGTAGTTTGGCGAGCCTGGCTGGTGTATGATGTGGCGGCAACCGAGTCAGCTTCTCTAACCGAGCCTTCATCGTTGTGCCCACTCAAGACGCGCGCGGTTACAAGCTATCATCCGAAAATACTGAGGAGAGTCTCGAAATGACAAAATCGTCGTTGGCCTTGACCGCCGCGGTCTGTTTGCAGTTGCTGATTCTGTTTCTACCCTTCGCCAAAGATCTGGTTGGCGCGGAGAAACGCCCGAACATACTTTTCATTTATGCGGACGACCAGAATACGCGCACTTTAGGTTGTTATGAAAACGCTTGGAGTGGCGTGCGGACGCCGAACATCGATGCTCTGGCACGCCGCGGGATTCGATTCAAACATTGCTACTTGGGTTCGTGGTGTATGCCATCTCGAGCCACGTTGTTGACAGGGCACTATCCCCACGCGATTCAATCCATGACGATGGAAGGAACTTACCCCGGCAGTAAGTACGACCCACAAAAATGCCCGTTTTGGCCCGGTGAGTTTCGTAAACACGGTTACCACACAGCACAAATCGGCAAGTGGCACACTGGAACCGACACCGGTTTTGGCCGTGACTGGGACTACCAGATCGTGTGGAACCGCCCCAAGCATCCGGACAACGCCGGCAATTACTACAAGGACCAAATTCTTGAATTCAACAGTGTCCAGCGCCAGGTTGAGGGTTATTCGACGGACAATTATTCACAATGGGCGTGCGACTATATCCGTGGCGAGAATCGAGACACTAGCAAACCTTGGTATTTGTGGCTCTGCTACGGTGCGGTACACGGCCCCACGACTCCCGCGCCGCGCCACGTTGGCAAGCTCGCCCAGGAACCGGTCGAGATACCAACCGATATCATCGGCCCCCGTCCAACCAAACCAGCCTATTTGAATGCTACGCAAGCATGGGACAAAGGGGCAGACGGTGTGATCTATGCTGGTAAGAGCGGCGAGCGCTTTGGAGACGATGAGAATCAAGCGAAGCGCAGAAAGTATACCGACTGGGTCCATCAAGTCAACGAATGTGCAATGGCACTGGACGAAGGAGTTGGCCAGGTTCTGGCGGCGCTACGCGACAGCGGCCAACTCGAAAACACGTTAGTCGTTTATTCCGCCGACCAAGGATTTGCGATGGGCGAACACGGTTTTCGCGCCAAGCTGGGCCCGTATGAAGCGAATTATTGCTCGCCACTGATCGTCTCTTGGGCGAAGCACATTCCCGAAGGGAAAGTGTCGCGAATTCCCGTCAGCGGTCCCGATTTGGTGCAGACTTTCTTCGCAACTGCCGGTATCTCGTTACCTTGGAAAATGCACGGGCGAGACCTAACCGAAGTTCTTACGAACCCAGATGCCGCGCGTGAAGATCGCGTTTTGCTGTACGAGCACATGGGACAGCAATACGGCTCTGAGACCGATACTATTCCTACCGACGATCGCATCTATCACAGCAATGTTCCGCGATGGATCGCGATTCGATTCGGGAAATACAAATATGTGCGCACGTTGATCGCAGGGGAGATGGAAGAAATCTACGACGTCGATTCCGACCCCAAAGAATTGACCAATTTGGCTTTGGATCCCCACAACCAGGCTTTATTAGCGGATCTGCGCCAGCGCGCCGTCGATGAACTTCGTCGTACCGACGCGAAATTCGCCGACAAAATGCCCGCGACTAAATTGATGCAATAGTCCGCCAGCTTGCTGCTGGGAATGAGAAACCGCTCAACCCAGTCGCTTGTCGCTCAAGTTAATCAGTGTCATATATACTCCACACAATTTTTTCAATACACTACATCGGAGAGTCCCATGATGCGGCCTCAGAGTATTTCGCGTCGCAGTTTCGTCCGACAAGCGGTGGCTGCCTCGACTTTGTTTTCGGTCCCCACGATCATTCCTAGACGCGCGTTCGGAGCGAACGAACGCATCGTAACTGCGCACGTTGGTATAGGCGGACAGGGTAGCGCCAATCTCAATTTGTTCATCAAGGCGGGAGCCAGCCCAGCAGCAGTTTGCGATGTCGACGACCTGCGAGCGCAGACGACCGCTAAGTCCATCAAGGAGCGAACTGGAGCGACCGTTGAAACCACGCGCGATTATCGTCGGCTGCTCGATCGCAAAGACATCGACGTTGTCGTAGTCTGTACACCCGATCATTGGCACGCACTGCCGACCGTCGATGCTTGCTCAGCAGGTAAAGATGTCTACTGCGAAAAGCCACTCAGCCTTACGATCGCAGAAGGACAACGCATGGTCCAGGCCGCTCGCGATCATGGCCGAATTGTACAAACCGGTTCGCAACAGCGCAGCGATGCGCGATTCGCGATCGCCTGCCGATTAGTGCGCAGCGGAAAAATTGGCAAACTGAAAGAAGTTCATGTGGGAATTCCCGGCGCGAACCACCCCTACGAAAAGAAAGAACCTGTTGCCGACAGTCAGCCACCCTCGACGCTAGACTACGATCGGTGGCTGGGACCGGCTCCATTGCGACCGTATAACGTGGATCGCGTACACTACAATTTTCGTTTTTTCTGGGACTATTCCGGCGGACAAATGACTAATTTTGGCGCTCACCATATCGATATCGCGCAATGGGGTATGGGGATGGATGAAAGCGGCCCAGTCAGCGTCGAGGGGAGTGGCCAGTTTCATCCTCGCGGCTGGATCGAGGTCTCGATGGCGTGCCGCCTGACGTATGTCTATCCGGGTGACGTAACGATGACGGTCGGTCAGAATCAAACCGATATTCAAATTGGTGTTCGATTTATCGGTACCGCAGGCGAAATCGCAGTGACGCGCGGCAAATTGGTTACTCAGCCTGTAGATTTGGCCGATGCTCTGAGCGATCCCGGGAAATTAGCAGGGCTTGTAGAGCTGTACGAGAGCCGCGATCATGTGCAAAACTTTCTTGACTGCGCAGCGTCACGCAAATTACCCATTTGCGATGTCGCCATAGGTCATCGGTCGGCGACAGCATGCCACCTAGGTAACTTGGCGCTCCGCACTGGCAAACGGTTGCGTTGGAACCCGGCGACTGAACAATTTGTCGAGAGTCCCGATGCGGAGAAAATGGCGCATCGCGTTCCTCGAACTCCCTATACTTTCGCGAGCTGATAATGGCAAACTTTACGCAAGCAGTGCTATTGGCCGGCGTGCCGATTGAGAACCAATCGCTTTTTCATCGCGTTCGATTTCCTGTCGGCGATCCCGCGGCGTGGATTTTGCTCAAGAGCGATTCGGCTCAACAATCGCTCTTTCTTCTCCGCGACATCGAAATGGCTCGCGCGAAAGAGCATGTGCGCGTCGACCTAGTCGCTTGTCCAGCAGACTTTACTCCTGAGGCGGGTTTGTCTGGCGACCGAGCGACCGCCACTGCGCAAGCGGTCGCAGAATTGCTGCGCCGATCGGGAGTGAAGGTCGTCACCACCGACCGTTCGCTGCCGTACATCTATGCCTGGCACATTTTACAAGTGGGCATTGTTGTGGAGTATTCGCCGGAGTTGGGTGTGATAGAGCGACGCCAGAAAGATCAACAAGAGCTTGACTATTTGGCCAAAGCACAGCAGGTCACCGAAGAGGCGATTCTGATGGCTTGTCAGCGCATCGCCCGCGCAACTGCGGACCGAAGTGGTGTCCTAATTCATGACGGAACTCCCTTGACAAGCGAGAGATTGCGTCAAGCGATCAGCGTGTTCCTGCTCGAACGTGGATTTTCCAACCATCACGATTCCATTGTGGCAGCGCTGCCGCATTCGGCGGACTGTCATGATCGCGGTACCGGTTCGCTGCTTACCGGACAAGCGGTGATCATCGACATTTTTCCGCAAGACATGTCGACTCATTACTGGGGTGATTGTACACGTACGGTCGTTCACGGCGACGTACCAGACGCTGTGCGCCGAATGCACACGGCAGTTTGTGCAGCTAAAACAGCCGCCACCGCCGCAATGCGGTCAGGGGTTTCGACCGACGTTGTACACTCAGCCACCAAACGGACGCTGGCAGACTATGGTTACGCGTTCGCGCGCGGCGCGATTTCCGATGAACCGGTCATGCCTCATGGCACGGGCCATGGAATTGGTCTGGACGTTCACGAACCCATCTTGCTGGACGACGGGGGCGGTACACTGTTAGCTCGTGAAGTGTTCACGGTCGAGCCGGGGCTGTACTCGCGCAACCATGGTGGCGTTCGCGTTGAGGACATGATAGTCGTTACCGACCATGAAACGCTCAACCTAAATCGCCTACCTGAAGGCCTAGATTGGCGGTGAGCTATTGAATCGACTGCAGTGCTTCCATCATACCACGCACACTGATCGCTTGAAGTGTAGCGGAAATTGGATAGTGTTCAGTACCCGCGTAAACGACAAAAGCTCGAGCCGGTTTCAGATCGGCGCAGGCCAGATGGAAACCATGCTCCACTTTGGCGGCTAGGGACCGCTTGATTTCAATCGCCCACAAGGTGCCATCGCCGTGTTCGATCACAAGGTCAATCTCGGCACCAGCACTGGTCCGATAGAAAAAGGCCGAACTTCGCCAGGGAAGCAGCGCAATCAATGTTTCGATAACAAAACCTTCCCAGCTCATTCCAACTACGGGATGCCCTGCCAATTGTTCGAGCGTCGGAATCCCCAGCAAGGCATGCACTAATCCGCTGTCACGGACGTAAACCTTGGGTGCCTTCACCAGGCGCTTGCCGATGTTGGCATGATAGGGCAGCAGTCGCCGAACAAGTAGCAGATCGGAAAGTAGGTCGATATAGCGGGTGATCGACTGGGCACTGATCTCAAGTGCTTTGGCAAGATCCGACGCCTTGAGAATTGATCCTTGGCGATGTGCGAGCATGGTCCACAACCTTTCAAGGGTCGTGGCTGGAATGCGAGGACCAAACATCGACACGTCGCGTTCAAGATAAGTCCGAATAAAATCTCTGCGCAAGGCCAGGCTAATTTGATCGTCATCGGCTAAGTAGCTGTCTGGAAAACCACCCCGTAACCATAATCGCTCGCGAGCCGCCCGAGTATCCTCGACCTCTAGAACTGAAAGAGGTCCGAGATTTACGTAGGTGATCCGTCCCGCTAGTGATTCACCAGACTGTCGCAATAGATCAAGCGATGCAGAACCAAGCACCAAAAATCGCCCCGTACCCTTTTGCTCCCGTCGCCCTCGATCAATCACCCCGCGAAGCGTCTCAAACAGTGAAGGCATACGGTGAATTTCGTCGAGGATTATCAATCGGTCGGCTGCGTTCTCGAAATATAGAACTGGATTAGAGAGTCGTTCGCGGTCATCTCGATCCTCTAAATCGAGATACAATGCATTTCGGCTGCGACCGATGTGCAGTGCCAGTGTAGTTTTACCTACTTGACGAGGACCGATCAGTGCAACTGCCGCTTGGCGATCCAGCGAGATTTCAACGGAAGAAGTAATTAATCGTGGAATCATCCTTGCAATCTATCCATCTCATGGAAGGATTGCAAGGAGATTATGTAAAGATCAAGCTCGGAACCACTACAGACTCCAGTACGGAAATATCTGCTTTAGGTAGCGTAGAAAAAAACGCCGCAAGTCCAAACAGAAGTCAGACTTCGGCGCTTCTTTTGCTCGGTGGCGCAAGCCACTAAGGCGGAGGGCACGGGACTCGAACCCGCAACCCCTTACGGGGCACATCATTTCCAATGATGCCGCTAGCCATTCGCATACCCTCCAGCAACGCGACGGTCGATCACGGTATTCACAAGCATAACGAGTGGGCTTTTGCAGGTAAATGCGGACCGCGAAGATTTTGGCCATTGCTTCGTTGTCTCTGTTTCAATGTGCCATACTCTCGCTGATCACTCTGCGTAGAATCTCTGCATCTTTGTTACCAGTATTGGTAATTCAAATGCGAACCCTTGTTGGAAATCGCGTGCACGTTGTTCTGCTTGGTAGGGTTGCATGGGCGGCAATTGAGCTAGCTGTTGCGTAAAGGCGCCAAATTCTCTGGGTGCTCGCTCAGCAAGGTAAAACACCAGCCCCCAAGCAATCGCGTAGGCGTCGACGGCATTGGATTTGAACATTTCGTCCGATACGATGACCGTGGCTAGTTGCTGTTCGAACGACTTGGCATCGGCCAGCAAGCTGCGCAGTCGACTGATGTGGTTGCGGTTCACTCGTTTGCTTAGAGAGCTATTGGTCGATGGGCCATCATATACTGACGATCGTTCGAACATCGTCGCAAAGCCTTCGACCACCCACACTGGATTCTCGGCTAGTCGTTCGTGAACACCGGTATTGAACGCCAACTGATGGATCGCCTCGTGGACGATTGTTTCCTCAGTTTCAGACCAATCGGTGCCACCCGAGCCGTCAATTTTGTACATGACGCAGCGATTCGATTGGGGCGAGTAATATCCTAAAATACTATCGATGCGATTGCCTACTTCGCCGATCGCATAGCTGCGAAACGTTGCGCGATCGGGCAGAATAATGACGACTAACGGAAAGTCGGATTGGCGCAGTTGCCATCCGCGAACTTCGAAATATCTTGAATAACCAGCCAACAGAGTTCGGAATCGATCGCGCCAGCGATTCGCTTCACCTCGGGGCGCTACGATTACGTACGGACCCGTGACTGCCGTTTCGAAGCTGTTGCCAAACTCGCCTTGCAGGCTGGCGCGTGCGTTGGCCAGCGACAGAGGTAGAAATGGTTCTTCGAGAATTCGATGTTCGCGAACTTCGCCAACGTCCAGCGACCGAAAACCGCCGGCCGGTTCCAACAGAATCGCAGATCTTGCGCCCCAGTGAATTGGCAATCCGGTAAATCGCCCGGTGGGTACCTGCACTTCTAAAAGCGGTGGGGGCGATTGAGCTGCCGCATCCAGTCCAAGAGCGATTTGGAGCGTTAACCATACACAGATAGCGCTAAATCGAGAATTCAGGCTGTGCATAAAGGCTACTCGTGGAAATTCTGCTGGGAACGGATAGTTGTACGCCAGGACTCCCGAACATCGGATCGTTCGAGCATCCAAGGTACTCTAGTGCGCGCAGCAGTAGCCTAACGTGGGTTGCATCAGTTAGGATGAATAGGTCTTTATGGATCTGGGGGAGATTCAACCGCCTTTGACGATTGTGAGGAAAAGAATGAGCAAGCAAGAGACCTCTTGGATTGCCCACGCGACAAGTTCGAAGCTCGCGGTGAGTGCCACGGCGAGTTGCTGCTACCAGCCGTCAACGATGGCTTTACATGATTGCTGGACTGTCGCGCTGTTGTTTGTACTTCTTGCCCAAAGCGTTCCTAGCCAAGAACCACCGAGCAAGAGCCGGACATCGGACCAATCGACCGCGATATCCGCAGATGTCGTCAGGCCACTGCTGCGCGATTTAGATGGCGATACACTCGAACTGCGCGATGCGACCGAGCAGCGGCTGGTCCAACTGGGTGCTGGGGTTTTGCGATTCTTGCCCGAAATCAAACCTAGCACTTCGGGAGAAATGAAAATTCGATTGCAACGGATACGTGATCAATTGCAAAAAGCGGAGATTACCACGTTCTTTGAATCGTCGACGATCACTTTGAATGGCAAGCTGAAACTCGCGGACGCAATCGCCAAGATATCGGCGCAGACCGGCAACGCGATTGAACTGAGAAATGCCGAAGCAGTATCCGATACCGAAATCGAGATCAGTGCCGACCGAGCTAAGTTCTGGGACGTAATGCACAGTGTCTTGAAACTGGCGAAACTCACCATCGATCCCTATACGCCCAGCGAATCTCTAACTTTAATCCCGGATCAATACGCTGACAACGAACGCAGTCGCGTAACGGCGGTCAGCGGTCCATTTATGTTTCATGTGCTGTCGACGCAGTCTGAGTTAAATCTATTGTCACCGGTCGGGTCACAAATGAGGACGTCGATACTGGTTACTTGGGAACCTCGATTGAAACCCGTATTTCTGAAACTACCGATGCAAAAGGTTTCCGCTACTTTGCCAGACGGTACGGAACTGGCGGCGATGAATCCACAGGCTGCGCCGGAGTTCACCATCAATCCCGGCATGTGTTCCATACAATTAGATTTGCAACTTGCCAAACCACCTCGCAGCGCAACCAAATTGGCCAAGCTCAAAGGTGAAGTCGAAATCGCCGTCCCCGGCGACCGGCATCAGTTTACCTTCGAGAAATTCACCGATGGAAAGCCTCAATCGATCAAACGTGGCGACGTGAACGTAGTGCTTGAAGGTGCTCATCGCAACAATCAATTGTATGAATTCCGACTGCGAGCCGATTTTAGTGACACCGTGGGGATCTTGGAGTCGTTTCGCAACTGGATCATGACCAACAAAGCTTACCTGCTGGACGAAAAGGGGAACCAACTGGAGGCGTTTTCTAGTAATTCCTATGCCACCAAACAAAACTCGGCCGGCGCCGGATTCTTGTTTCAGATCAATGGCGATCCGAGTAAACATAAACTGGTCTACGAGTTTCCTGTGGCCATCTCGCGGCAAACTGTTCCGTTCGAATTGAGTGATATCGAGCTACCATGATTGATCGAGCGTCGCTTTATCTATGCATTGTTTTGGTCAGCCTACCGATAAGCTTGGCGAGCGCACAACCAACGTCAGGGAAGCAGCCGACTGACGATCGGCAGCAGATTGTCGCGCGCTTGGGAGAACAACCAATCACCCGAGCCGAAGTTGATTTTCAGCTTGGTCGAACACCTGCTGCGGATGGCTCGATGGCGGAATTGCCTGAATCGATTCTGCTAGCAACCATTCATATGATTTCCCAGCAGCGCCGTTCGCTGGAGACGTTGAAAAAGTCTGGCGGCGCAGTCAGCCCAAGTGAGGTTGATACATGGCTGGAAAAAAATAATCCCGCTTTGGAAGGTCAATCGGGCAGCGCGATCGCCAAATCGACTGCAGAGTCGGCAGGCATCGAGGAATCTGCGTTTCGAAATTTGCTTACTTGGCGAATCTCCTGGCAGCGCTACTTGGCAAAGCACCTCACGCCCGACAATATGCACAAGCACTTTGAAAAACAATTGCCACGATTCAACGGAACTCGTTTTCGAATTGAACATATCTATTTTCCCGCTATGCCTGGCGATTCGCCAGAGAGAACTTTGGCTCGCCAGCAACTGATTGAGCTACGCCAACAAGTTGTCAGTGGCGATACAAAACTTGACGCCGGGGTCAAGCAGCTTAACCAACGCGACCAATCCAAGCATAAATCGGCAAGTGCAAAGCTGGAATCGTTGTGGGCAAGCGGGACTGGCCCGCTGCATCCAGCGGTGATGGATTCGGTGATCGAGCTGCAACCAATGGAAATGTCGAAGGTGTTTTCGACGCCCGTAGGTGAACACCTCGTCCGCGTGCTTGAGGTAGAAACCGGCACCAAGAAACTCGACGAAGTTACCTCAGACGTGCGGCGCCACATGTTGCTGTACCTGCTCGACTATTCCGCTCGACAAAGTGCGGCGAAGTTTCCGCTGGTCGTCGAACGTGCGGCGGTCGAAATTGACTTGTAGAGATGAACCCAATTTTCTGCTTCGCATCCAGTGGAATTGAATCGCAATATCTCAGCAGACTTGCTAGGATGCAATTGCTCAAATGGCTCGGTGCTGGCTGGCCTGTTCGTTGGAGTGCAACCAATTGACGTAGGCGCGAATGCGCTTGGTCTCGTTATCGTCGCCGGGCAATGCAAGGAATGGTTCGAGGTCTTGCGGCTTGAGAAAAGGAAACGACAAACTGCGTTCAGCGTCTTGATATTGGCCCGCATTGTCGAGCACGCAGAAGCGAAGTTTGCGACCGTTGTAGCGCCACACTTCGCGGACTTTCATGGCGGCGTAAATGTGGATTCGGCCAGCCAGACTGTGGCTCATCTCGACCTCGATCGCCAGATCCGGCGGTGGGTCTTGATAGAAGTCAAAATCCACGGTTGAACGAACATCGCGCTCCTTGGCGACCCACCAGCACTCATCCGGTTCAAATCCTTTCTTCAGGTCGTCGCGCTGGAATGTCATCGCACCGCCGGACCGAACGGGAATGTCCAGGTCGAACACGGTAGCTTCGACCAGTTTGGCCAACATCTTTCGAAAGAACTCGTGAGGCGATTTCGTGACCATAATTTCCAAGCATCCATCGGAATAAGATAGTCTGATCGGTTGTTCGCCGATTTCCTCGCAGAATTGCTTGTAGAATTCATAGCTGACACCGTTAATGCCGATGCGCACTTCGCCGACGATCGTATCAATCGGGCTGGGATGCGGAGCAGCGGCTGGAGTTGCCGTACTTTGAGGAGTCGCCACAATTGTCATGCGCTGTTACTCCGCTGCAGAATTGAAAAACGCCGCTTCCGAGAGAATAGAAAATCAGTATAGTTGATCGAGTTGATCGAAGAAAGTCGCATGCACAGTTAGCTGGAGAGCTCTCTCACTATGAATCGTACTCCGTTTCAATTTCAAGAGTTGTTCGAACTTGGCGCTGATGAAACCGAGTATCGATTGTTGACGAAAGAGCATGTTGGATTGGCCAAGTTCGACGGACAAGATGTCGTGTGCGTCGCACCGGAAGCGCTGTCGATGCTCTGCGCACAAGCGTTTCACGATATCAATTTTTTCTTGCGGCCAGCTCATCTTAAACAAGTAGCTGCGATTTTGGATGATCCGCAAGCATCGGAGAATGATCGCATGGTAGCCTTGACGATGCTCAAGAATGCGGATGTCTCAAGCGCGGGCGTGTTGCCGTTCTGCCAAGATACGGGCACGGCCGCGGTTCTTGGCAAGAAGGGACATGCGATCTGGTCAATGGGCGACGAGTCCGCGCTGGCGCGTGGCGTTTACGATGCGTACGCCGATAACAACCTGCGCTATTCGCAGAACGCTCCGTTGACCATGTGGGATGAAAAAAACACCAATACCAATCTGCCTGCACAAATCGATTTGACGGCCTGTGATGGCGATCAATTCAAGTTTCTGTTCATCGCCAAAGGGGGCGGATCAGCAAACAAGTCGTTTCTGTTTCAGGAGACTCGCGCGGTACTGAACCCTAAGACCTTTGTCGACTTTTTGACCAGCAAGATGGTCGCGCTGGGGACGGCGGCATGTCCTCCGTATCACTTGGTATTTGTCATCGGCGGTACTTCGGCAGAAGCCACTTTGAAAACTGTAAAATTGGCTTCGACCAAGTATCTCGACAACTTACCCACGTCGGGCAATTCGCTGGGGAGGGCATTTCGCGATCTAGAAATGGAATCCCGCATGCTCGAAGCGGCTCGTCAGTGTGGCATTGGGGCGCAATTTGGTGGGAAGTACTTCGCGCTCGACGTGCGCGTCATTCGGCTGCCGCGCCATGGGGCTTCGTTACCGATTGGTATCGGCGTATCGTGCAGCGCGGACCGACAAGCCAAAGGTAAGATCACTCGTGACGGTGTCTTTTTGGAGAAATTGGAATTCGAGCCGCTGAAGTATATCCCCGAACCATTGCGACATCGCCGGGATGATTCGGCGGTACGCATCGATTTGAACCGACCCATGGCAGAGATATTGTCGGATCTATCGAGTTATCCAGTGACCACACGACTGTTGCTGTCCGGTCCCATCGTAGTCGCCCGCGACATTGCACATGCGAAGCTGAAAGAGCGGCTCGACGCGGGTCAACCGCTGCCAGATTATTTTCGCGCGCACCCCGTGTACTATGCCGGCCCTGCGAAGAAACCCGAAGGTCTACCCAGCGGTTCGTTTGGACCCACTACCGCAGGACGCATGGATGCCTATGTCGATCTCTTTCAAAGCCACGGCGGCAGTATGATCATGATCGCAAAAGGAAATAGAGGTCCGCAAGTTACGGCCGCCTGCAAGAAGCATCGCGGATTCTATTTAGGTAGCATCGGCGGTCCGGCTGCGATCCTGGCTAAAGAGAATATTCGCCAAGTCGATGTCGTCGAGTTCCCAGAACTTGGCATGGAAGCAATCTGGAGAATCGAAGTCG
>SXGS01166455.1_pt1 | contig 23404 bp, 19 predicted proteins | sample 3174681 | NCBI WGS metagenome assembly SXGS01 (sample SAMN11356861, study PRJNA531348) | freshwater metagenome | isolation source: freshwater sample F1-80 | place: China: Fuxian Lake, Yuxi | collected 2017-12-25
CAAACCCAGATGGCACTGTGGTGCTCAGGACCTACGATGCTATCGGCCGTCTCCTCACGCAAACGGACGAGCGAAATAACGTGACCACGCACGGCTATGCTCCCAATATGCGAACGGTGACGAATGCGTTGGGCCAAGTGAGTGTCCAGGAGTTAGACAATCTCGGGCGAAGCCGAAAAACTACGGATGCACTGGGTCATGTGACGACCTTTGCCTACGACGGTGTCGGGAATCAGGTGACGATCATTTTCTCGGACGGCACTACCAAGACGACAACCTACGATGCGGCCAGACGGAAGATTGCTGAAACCGACCAAGCCGCTCAGACCTTCCAATTCGTCTACGATGCGCTCGGGCGGCTCCTGGGCGTCACCGATCCGATGGGCAACGAGACTATCTACACTTACGATGCCCTTGGCAACCGACTGACGCAGACCGACGCTAACGCCCATACCACCCAGATGACCTATGACCTGCTTAACCGCTTGACGAGTCGCATCCGTCCTTTGGGACAGGTCGAGACCTTTGCCTATGATGCCAAGGGCAATCTCACTTCGTATGGCGACTTCAATGGAGAGACGACAACCTTTGTCTATGAGGAGAATGATCGCCTAGTGAATAAGAACCTTCCAGGTGGGACGTCCGTGATCTATGCTTACTCGGATGGTGGGCTGCGCACACAGGCTGGTGGAGACTCCTACGAGTATGATGTTCGTGGACGGCTCACCAAAGAGACCAAAGCGAGCGGTGAAGAGCTGACCTACACCTATGATGCGGCGGGCAATAAAACCTCGTTGACCACACCGCAAGGAACTACCACCTACGACTATGATGACCTCAATCGGCTGAGCAACGTGAGCGATGTGACAGGCACGACGACCTACACCTACGATGCCGTAGGGAATTTGGCTTCCACCGCCTATCCCAACGGCATCACCACGGCCTACAGTTACGATACCCTCAACCGACTTGTGCAAATGACCAACACCGGCACGGGCGGCTTGCTCTCTTCTTATACCTATACACTTGGCTTGGTGGGCAACCGCCTCCAGGTTGTCGAGGCTGGTTCAGCTATTCCGAGTCGTACAGTGGTCTACACCTACGATGCGGTCTATCGCTTGACTCAGGAAGCCATCGACGAACCGGGAACCGCGAACGATGTGACGATCAGCTATGTCTACGATGCCGTGGGCAACCGCACGCAGATGACACGCGCGGGGGTGGCAACGACGTCCAGTTACGATGACAACGACCGCTTGACGAGCGAGACGACAAGCGGCGTGACGACGACCTACGGCTACGATGCGAACGGAAGTCTCCTCTCAAAAAGCGGGGGAGGGTTGACTGATACCTACACCTACGATGCCGAGAAGCGCTTACTGTCCGCCACCGTACAAAGTGGCACCAGTCCTGGCGTGGTGAACTATACCTATGATGCCGATGGTATGCGCACGAGCAAGACGGCGGGAAGTGTGACAACCACATACTTACTGGACAAGAACCGCAATCATGCGCAGGTGCTCGTCGAAGTGACCGGGGGCACGACTGTCGCATACGGCTACGGGCATGATCTTATCAGCCAGACCCGGACGGGAGTGGGAACGAGCTTTTATCAGTATGACGGCCAGCTTTCGACGCGCCAACTCACGGACACGACAGGAACGGTGACTGATCGCTACACCTACGACGCCTTTGGCGTCTTGCTCAATGCCGTTGGTGCCACTCCCAACATTTATTTATATGCTGGCGAGCAACTCGACCCGAACGTCGGCTTCTACTACCTGCGGGCGCGATACTATAACCAGGCGACGGGGCGGTTTGTCTCGACCGATCCACTTCAGGGCAATGCGTTCGACCCTGTCTCTCTGCACCGGTATCTTTATGCCAATGGCAACCCCGTCTCTTTCTCGGATCCGTCCGGACAGATATCCACGCACCTCGCGGTGTTCTTTGCTGTGGGTGTCGTCCTCTTTGCGATCTTTGCAATTCCCGAACTCTTCGCTAGGCTGGGTCGGTCTTCAGTGACGGCGCGCGTTGCCAAGGTACGCACCGGCGGGAAATTGCCCCAAGTAGATAAGGCCATTGCGAACTTTATTGATTTTGGCAGAACCCCCAAAGGGTGTAGTTTGCAGGGGCAAAGCCTCAGCAGTTTTCTGGGAGGCGATCAGAATTGTAGCTATGTAGAAGAATCGCTCCGTGCGTATCTCGTCGCGCATCGGCCTGCGGATGATGCGAACGAATATGTGAGAGTCAATCTCTTCGGGAAGCGCACGGCTAAGCTACCATTGGCCGGTGGAGGGAATATCGATTATCACCACGCCGTCGGTCTGAGACCGAAGGGTTCGAAAGGGGCCCCGACGCTTATCTTCGACCCGATACGACTAGGTGCCTTTGGGCGACAAGCAGAAACTGGAGCCTTCGATGGAAACTCGATTTTCCTCTTTGAGGATTGGTATATCGCGGGATCATCTCGGTTTGGTGAGGTTGTCACCATAAGCGCTATTGATAATGCGACATTCTTCGAAGACCCAGAAGTGATCGAAGGACAAGGAAGATTCGATCAACTAAAACTTACTGGCGAAGCGACCCCAGCAGAGAATGATTGACAGAGCCTCGGTGAAGCGGCGGAGATCGCGCCCCCACGCCATTCTCCGCCGCCTTACAACCTGCTGACATCAACCCTCCGATTGTCCGTTTTGTAGGGAGCCGGAGCGACAGTGGCGGGGATTTCTCAGCGGGATTGCCATTACCCCATAAACCCCACATCCCGCACGGGGAAGTTGGTAAGCTGTGGGAAAATAGCATCCAACTGTGCGTCGCTGGCCCCGAACCACTTTGCCAACGTCGCGCCGTATTGCACGAGCGCGGTGCTGGGTAACATGCCACCGCGATTGTCGGCGTAATCGTCGGCGGAAGCGTTGAAGCTGGCGTAGTTGGTCATGAGCGGGAAGCGCCCGTGGACTTTCCCACCGAGTACGGCCCCGCCGAGCAGTAACGAATGATTGCCCCAGCCGTGATCGGAGCCGCTGCCGCTCGGCTGTAACGTGCGCCCGAAATCGGACAGGGTGAAGGCTGTCACTTGTTGGTCGAGTCCCCACCCACTCATTACTGCGGAGAAGGCATCCAGGGCTTTGCTGATCTGCTGGAGCAAGTCCCACTGCTGGTAGCCTTGGCCGCTGTGAGTGTCGAACCCGCCCAAACTGCAGAAGAACACTTGTCGCCCGACGTTGAGTTGGGCGTTGAGGCTAATAATTCGGGCAATATCCTTGAGTTGATTCCCAATGGAATTCGAAGGAAAGGCTTTGGGAAAGGAGACGGTGCCAGAAGCGGCAGTGAGGAGCGGATTCAAGGCGCGGGCCGTGACCATCGCTTGATTGGCCGCGTTGATGATCGCGTTCCCACTGTCTGTGGTGATGATCTGCTGCTGAGCAGCACTGCGCACCTGTGCTGCCGTGGGTGGATAAATGCCGAACGCATTCTGATCGAGATAATTGCCGGGCTGTAAGCTCACGCCTTGCGTGCTGTTGCCCGCGCAGTAGATCGCCGGGCTGTTCATGGCGATGGAAATTGGAAACGTGGTGGCAGCGTTGTAACTCTGAAGCTGGTCGAGTGAGCGCCCGCCCCAACCAGAACTACCGTTGGCGCTGGGATAGCCGGTTTGCATGAGGATGATCTGGTCGGAGTGCGACCGCAGATTGCTGGGCAATTGAAAACTCGGGTTACTGAGGTCGCTGTAACTGGTCGGCTGAGTCAAGACGCCGGCGTTGGCGAGGATGGCGAGCTTTCCTTGGGTATACAACGTCTGCAATTCCGGTAGGGCGTAGTGAAGCCCAATCGGGCCAAGAAAAGGGTCGGTGACTGGAAGGAGCTGATTCAGCGGCAACGCCAGAGAGCCGCGCGCGGCGACGTAGGCATTGTACTGCGTGCTTTCCAGCGGCACGACAAGGTTGTGGCCGTCGTTGCCGCCGAACATAAACAGGCAGACCAGTGCTTTGTAGTCGGTTGTTGCTTGCGTGACGCTTACCTTGTTCAAGCCTGCTAGAACACCCAAACTCGCACTGAGTTGGAGAAATTTGCGTCGAGATAGCATAGATGTCTTCTCCCTTGGCTGTGCTGCGGTTAGCGTTGCACCAAATACTCGCCGGAGGTGAACGTCAAATACAAAGCGTTCATGACGCGCTGATTGTTGTCGTACATAGCTGGCAAAGAATTCAGGATCGCGGTGCGGGTCTCGGGCAGCATACGACCAGAGAGCAACGTGTTATCTACGGCGGTGACCAAAGCCGAGGCATCGCTGGCAATGTTGACGAATGGCTGTAACGCGGGGTTGATCGGCCACGGATTGTAGATCAAGTGATAGAAGAAATTGGCGCGATTGACAGCATCGCTGGCCGAATAGATCTGAAATTCCGGTCCGAACAGCGTCGTCTTGGGAATACGGTACATCGGCGAGTAATGGCCGAACACCGACGGCGCATCCAACAGCCCTTCGTTCATATGGTAGAAAAGGTAGGAGAACTGTGAGGCCGGGCCGGGGTCGATGTTCAAGGCACGAGTCATGGCTACGGTGTGTTGCATGGGCGTGCGTAGGCGACCGAAGTTGCTTGGCGGGTTGTCGTTGCGGGCTTCGGAATCGAGGAGAATCGCGGTGAGCACAGCCTGCATATCGCCACGGGCGCTACCACTGCCACCGTTGAAGACCTGGGCAACGCGGGCGATATAGTCCAGACTTGGGTTACTGGTCACCAGAGCACGAATCAAGCGTGTCGCGATGAACGGTCCGAGATTGGGATGATTGAAGATGATGTCGATGACGCTTTCCAAGTCCTGCTGCGCTGTTTGGTTGGCGGGGAGGGAGTGACCGAGCACGGTTTTGGCCGAGAGGTTGTGTTTGCCGGGGACAGGGATCATCGGGCCGGGATAGTAGTTGTAATTCCCACCAGGGCCGGTTGTGCCGCTGGCGTTGGTAAACGTCCACCCGGTCAAGGCTTTAGCCAGTTGCTGCACATCGGCTTGCGTATACGTAGGCAGGGGGATGCCATTCACGTCTGTTTGCACTGAGCCGTCGAGGTTCAACAAAGAGAGCCCGAGACTGAAAAGCTGTAGGACCTCGCGAGGGTAGTTTTCGTTCGCTCCTCCGCTCTGGACACCGCTGTTGGCTAGGTCGAGGTACTTGCCCATCGACCCATCAAGGGTGATCTCCTTGAGTAAGGTGCGGTAATTACCAAACGCATTACGGCTGAGCAGTTGCAACCAGGGAACGACCTCGTTGGCGTTGGTGTTCTTGTTTGAGGCGACGACAATGATTTCACTTAAGGCCCCAATGACTCGTTGCCGGAGTTGGTCCTGACCGTTACGGGCATTGGCAAAGAAGGCGTCAATAGTCTGAGCACGGGTGACGGTGGCCAATGGCGGCCACGGCGATTCTGGGGTGGCGAATTGCTCTTGGAGAAACCCCGCCATGCCGACCTGTTGGATATGGGCTAGCAGGGCAGGGGTCGGTCCGAAGGTGGCTTGATCCAAAAAGCGGGCATAGGAAAGCGTGGAGGAGGTTTGAATAGTGACTGTCGCTGAGCCTTGCGTTACGCCATCAGCAACAGCGATGGCATACACCGTCGCCGTGCCACCAATGGGCTGTATCGCCGGTGCCGTATAAAGTCCGCTGTTGGTGATGGTGCCGTTGTCGGAGCCGCCGGTGACACCCCAAGTGACACTTTGATTCGCTGTCCCCAGTACCGTCACTTGGAATTGTTGGGTGCCATTTGCCCCTAAGTTGACCGTAGTTGGCGAGACTGTGACCGAGAGGTTCGAGATGACAGTGACTGGCAAGGCGTTGGAGACCGCGCCAGGGCCAGGGTTGGCAACGGTGATGCTGTGCGCACCGCCTTGATCTGTGGTCCCGGTCGCAGTGAGTCTGCTGGCCGACACGAACGTAGTGGCAAGCGGCTGACCATCCCACAGCACCTTAGCTCCGCTCACGAATTTCTTGCCATTGACTGTGAGCGTGAAGGAGCCGAGTGGAAGCGAGTTGGGCACCACCGAGCTGATGATGGGGGTAGCATTGCGCACCATGATGGTATTGGTGGTGCTGACCGTTGGAGCGGCCAGGCTTGTTGCTTTGACTGTGAGACTGGCGAAGTCAGGAAGTGGTTTGGAAGGCGCGGTATAACGCCCACTGGTACTGATCTTGCCGATGAGGCTGGCAGAAACCCCGACTGGGGGAATGAGCGACCAAGTTACGCCTATTGTGGGCGTCCCAGCCACGGTTGCCGTGAACTGTTGAATACCAGCGACCGGGACTGTCACGCTCGTTGCTGGGCTCAGCGTCACGGTGACAGCACCGAGCGCGAGGCGCGGCTCTGTCAGCAACAAGATGGCAGTGAGGAGAAACGCGAGTGACCGCGCGAGCATTGGCTGAATCCTCGACATGTGAACTCCTTAGCTGGTGGCGACAACAGACGCCCTCCGCGAGCGAACAACGAAAGAACGCTATGAGAAGCCCACACATTGTGAAGTCTGCGTTTGCATAGTCAAGGATTATGCCTGCATTTTTTCACCTCTTGCGCAGCGTCGGCAGTACCTCGGCGGCAAACCGTTCGAGCGAGCGCATACCTTTGCGTGGATCGAGGCCTGGCACCTGCATGGACAAGCACAGTTCGGTCATCGCCGTCTTCTCGATCATGCGTTGCAGCCGTTCCGTCACTAACGCGGGAGGGCCTAAGATCCCACCGCGACGTAACATCGCTGCATCCGGGCGGAAGGATGCACTCTGGAAGCCAGCAGCAGACAGCCACTTCCCATACATGGTCATTTGATACATGACCGAGGCTTCAATCTCGCGCCAGGCTTGTTCCTCACTGTCGGCCACGTATACCAAGCGGGTGTTGACGACATTAAAGTCCGCCGGGTCTTTGCCGTGTTCACGCAAGGTTTGATGGTAGAGTGCGATTTCCGGCGGCCCGAGATTACAAGCGAAAGATAACCCCAGTTTTGCTCCGCGCCGAATCGCTGCCGGGGCCATGCCGCCCCAGAGCAGTTCTGGGTGTGGTCGGCTGGCCGGTTGCGGCAGGACCTGCACATCGTGAAAGTTGAAATGCTTCCCTTGAAAGCTAAAGACCTCGCCGGTCCACGCTTGTTTGAGAATGTCGATGGTTTCAAGTGTCCGCCCCAGGCGTTCGCTGCGGGGAATCTGAAACCCGGCGAATTCTTCTTCGCGATAGCCTAAACCGATACCGAGTCGCAGGCGGCCGTTGGAGATCACGTCGATGGCTGCGGCATCCTCAGCCAAGCGTAGCGGGTGATAAAAGGGGGCTAGCAAGACGTAGGTGCCAATAGTGGCGCGTGTGGTACGCGCCGCGATGGCTGCCAGCGCTGGCATGACCGCAGAGAGATAGCCGTCTTCTGTGAAATGATGCTCGGTAAGCCAAATCGAATCGAGCCCAGCTTGGTCGGCAGCGGTGGCTTGCTCCAGCATGGCTGCATAAAAAGCTGCCGGGTTCATCGGCGAGAGTTGTGGCGGCTGGCGGAAATCCAACATATATCCGAATTTCATGGGCGTGGGCATGCGTATAACCTCCATGGGTAAAGACGGCAACGAATGCTCGGGTTCGTCTGCGTAGACCTCGTAGCCTGGACCTTCGTGCGCTTTTTCTCTACACCCATTGGCACGAGGGTGCAAACGTGAGCACTTGTGCGTGCTCCACTTTCTCACCGACGTTGTCGATTAGATTCAAGAAGACCAGCAGAGCAAAGAGTTGCTGCGCTCACTGGTGCAGGACGAAATGTCCAGCATCGTCTGGCTCAAAGAAGTCTGCGCACTGCTCAACCCCGGGCAGTAGAGCGGAGAAGGGCGAGGCATGCCTCGCCCCTGCAACTCTGCCGCGCTCGTCATTTCCCGAAAAGGTAGGGGTGGCTCGCCGAGCCGCCCAGGTAGGGGCACGGCAGGTCGTGCCCCTACGAACTTCCTGGCATACGACGCAGGATGAGTGTTGCTGTGTCCGGCTCAAAAGTCATTCGGAATTGTCTGAGGATATTCATTCCTATGACACCATCAATCTTCAAGACGGGAGGAAAATCGAGGACAATAGCCGTGACCGCCGCTAGGCGGAATCCTCCGATCCAAAGCTCTCTTATAGTCACCAGCGGCGCTTGAAAAACACGCCCATGCGCCGGTGCGATTGCATATGTTCTTTGCAGGTCAACAGGAATGTCGAGCAACGCGATCAAGTCCTTGCTCACTGCAGTGTACGCAGCGCCCGTATCGAGGAGAAATTCGAAGTCTTGTCCTTCGACTCTGACCGGGACCAAAAGGACTCCTCCGTGAGCCAAGCGCCCCCGGATGCGGCTAGCGGAAGGCAAGCATGACCTCCACGTGTTCGGGAATGGGGTCGCCGGTGAAAAAGATAAACATCCTGGTTTCAGGGTGTTGGGCGAGATGAGCCTTTACTCCCTGGTAAACGCGCTGCTTCTCTGGGCTGTGAAAGACGACCTCCCCAGCTAATGGCACATCCGCCTTATCCGTTTGGGTGACCTGAGTTGCGACCCACTCGTCGACAAATACTTCTCTGATGGCAGCGATTTTCATGAAGAAATAGTAGCGGGATTGGGAGGGTGGTGCCATGCCATGAATCGAAGAAGATAGAAATTCGATATTGCCCCCATGCACTTTGCCCCGCAGTTCTTGCTGAGGTAGCCTGAAGAGCGTGGAAGGAACCCTTGGCGAAATCATTTTCGTAAAGGAGGATCCCCCCCGTGCCGGAGACACCCAACCTGGAAGACGCGGTAGAATTTGCTGGAAATCCTGAGCAACCATCCCCGCCCAGATCTCCTCGGTTACGTCGCGGCTGGAGGTGCGCGGCTGCGATTATGGGCGGGACTGGTGCTGCTCGCGATCCTTCTCCCTGCCTGTAACAACTCTTCGCCTCCCGCCCCCACGGGCATGGTCGCCGTGCCTGCTGGGGAATTCTTCATGGGTTGTAACGAGGCGGTGAATAAGGACTGCGGGGCCGATGAGAAGCCTGGGCTGACGGTCGTTCTCGATGCGTTTGCCATCGACACCTACGAAGTCACCGTGGCGAACTATCAGAAGTGCGTGGGGGTTGGGAAATGTACGGATCCAAGGACTGACGACTCCTGCAATTGGAGCCGAGCTGGTCGGGAGCAGCACCCGATCAACTGCGTGGACTGGGAGCAAGCGCAAGCATACTGCCGTTGGGCGGGCAAGCGCTTACCGACGGAAGCGGAGTGGGAGAAAGCGGCACGGGGGACGGATAAGCGGGTCTATCCGTTCTGATTACTACCAACAACAAAAGGGTCGGACACAGAATCCGCACGGGCCGGAAACGGAGACCATCCGTCGTTCCGTGCGCGGTGGGTCGTGGTCCAACCCCACCCTATACGCGCGCGTCCAGCCGCTTCTGGTTCGTCCCAGGCTCCCGCGACGTCCTTGTCGGTGCGCGCTGCGCCTAGTAGCTGGGGACGGGCGTTAGGGATTGGGTCTAGGGGTTGGGGAACGAATCGAGCTACGAACGGTGCATGATTTCTGCTGCGCCGCCGGAGCAGGGTCATTCCGGGCGAGCGGCGCGAGACCCGGAATCCAGGGGCAAAAACCTGGATTCCCGCGTGCGCGGGAATGGCGACGCTGCTCTTCTTTCGGTAAAAACCCTGCCCTTGAAAGCACCCCATCCCTCTCCCTTCGAAGGATGAGGGAAATCAAAGACGCAGCACTATTCCCCTAGCTTGTAGACCTCGCTCACGTTCTTCCACAGTACCTGTTGCCGTGCTGTCTCTGGCAGCGGCTCGACCATTTCTGCCAGCGCTTCCATGTAATGTCCGATGTGGTCGGGATGCGGGAAGTCCGATGCCCAGAAGAAGCGGTCGCTGCCCACGAAGTTAATGACCGGGGAGACGGCTTTTTCGTCGGGGTCAGCCGAGATCCAGCATTGGCGCTGAAAATAGGTGCTGGGCGATTCTTTCATCTTCGTGGTCTTGCCGATGGGCACGCGGAACACGGCGTCCATGCGGTCCAGCAAGTAGCCGATCCAGCCGGCTTGGGATTCCAGCACCACCATCTTCACGGTAGGAAAACGGTCGAATAAGCCGTAGTGGAACAGTGAGACGAAAGACTGCATCATGCCTTGCGCCACCAGCACGTCCATATACCAAGTGAAGTTGAACAAGTCGCCTTCTTGCGCCAGTTCGGAGAAGCGCTTGTGGACATCCAGCTCCGGCGGATCAGCCGTAGGATGGATCGCCAGCGGAATATCCAGCTCTTGCGCCTTGGCCCACAAAGGGTTGAAGTCCGGGTGACCGGGGGATTTCTTCTGCCAGTTGAACGGCAAAAAGAACCCACCTTTGGCACCAGCTTTGACAGCGCGTTCGAGTTCGCGGGCGGCGTCGGTGGGATCATCGTCTAGCGATACTTGCGCGATCGGTATCAATCGTCCGCCGGAGTCAGAACAGAAATCGACGATCCAACGGTTGTACGCGCGGCAGTGCGCAGCATACAGCTCTGCATCTTTGCTTTCTCCGAGAAAGAGTCCCAGCGTGGGATAGAGCACCGACTTGGCGATGCCCTTGCTGTCCATATAGGCAAGCCGGGCTTTGGCCTCCATCGCGGCAGCGGGGGAGCCTTTGATATAGGTCAACTCGGGACGCGGGCTCAGGTTGGTCTCGCCCATGCCACCGAGCGAGCCGGGAAACCCTGGGTATCCCACCCACATAGGCTTGCCATCCATCTCCATGTATTCCAGGCCGTTGCCGTTGACGCGAATACGCATGGCCCGGTCGCGGTACTTGGGTTCGAGGTATGTCTCCCACAGATCCGGGGGTTCTAAAATGTGTCCATCGGCGTCGATGGCTCCTTGGAGCTGCACGCCGTTGTGTTGCGTTGCCATCCATTCCTCCATACTTGAGACAGGCTGTCCGCTGAGACTTGTAAAGATTTCCGCGTAGGAAGGAAAGGCCCTCAAATCAACCCGCCACCGCTGAGATTCAGAATTTGCCCTGTCGTATAAGCCGCGTGTTCAGAGGCGAAATAGACACAGGCTTCAGCGATTTCTTCGGTCTTTCCAATACGCCCAACTGGAATGGCTTTGGTGAACGCGGCGATTTCTGCTTCAGTCATGTTCACCAGAATGGGAGTATCGACCAGCCCTGGGGCGATGACATTGACGGTGATGCCAGAGGAGGCGACCTCACGTGCCAAGGCTTTGGCGAAACCGTGGGTGCCGGTTTTCGCTGCGGCAATGTGCGTCATATTCGGATAACCGGTGAGCCCGGAGATCGCCGTGATGCAAATGATGCGTCCCCATTGCTGTGCGGCCATTGGTCCCACCACCGCTCGGCAGCAGTTGAAGTTGCCCTTGAGGTCAACGGTGAGAACTTCATCCCATTCCTCTTCCGTCATGTTTAGAAATGACTCGTGATGAAAGACGCCGGCGTTGCTGACGAGGATGTCGAGATGACCAAATTCTTTGAGCGCAGTCTCGACCATCGCGTTGACTTCGGCGAAGCTGCCGACATTGGCGCGGATGCCGAGCGCCCGGCCTCCCACAGCTTCAACTTCTTTGACTACGGTCGCGATCTTTTTTTCATCGCGTCCGTTGATAACGACGTGTGCACCTTCCCGTGCGAAGCGCAGCGCCGTGGCGCGACCGATACCTGAACTTGATCCGGTGATTAACGCAGTTTTTCCGGCGAGACGCATAGTGTTCCTCCTTTACCGCGCTTCTCAATGCCCAAGATGCATGGGCTGGCGCAAGCATAGCCGAGGCCGTAAGGAAACAGAAGAGGAACTGCGGCGTTCCTTTTGGCTATGAATAGTGACGGCTCAGATTTATGAAAAAGTGGATGATAGGACTTCTGTATATGGCGACTCTCTTTTCCCCAAGTCTTGGCCAAGCTGCAATCGATCACGGCCCATGGTCGGTCCTGCTGGCCCGCCATGTCGATGACCAGGGGCGGGTAGCTTATCGTGACTTGCAGGGAAAAGATCGAGCTTTGTTCGATGCTTATTTGTTGACGCTTGCGCAGACGCAGACCGATGGCATGGCGGAAGACGAGGAGAAATCTCTCTGGCTCAATGCTTATAACGCGGCCATCGTGAGCGGAGTGCTGCAAGGCTATACCGCCGAAGGGGTGTTAGGACGTAAGCGGCTGTTCGGTTGGTTTACCGTCGAGGTTGCTGGCAAAGCGCGGACGCCCGACGAGATTGAACATCACATCTTGCGCAAGAAATTCCATGACCCGCGCATCCACTTCGCGTTAGTGTGCGCGTCGAGCAGTTGCCCGAAACTGCGCCGTGAGGCGTATGACCCTGAACATCTTGAGGCACAGCTCGACGCGGCGACGCGGGATTTTCTTGCTGACCTGGGACGCAACCATATCGAAGCAAACCAGGTGGCTTTGTCGCGCATCTTCGAGTGGTATGCTGCGGACTTTGCCGAGCGTGATGGCTCGGTGGTGGCCTTTATCCGTCGCTTTGTTGGCCAAGAAAAACAGGTTATGTTACCGGCCACGGATGGCGAGCTGCGCTATCTTGATTACAACTGGACCCTGAACGCCCAGGACGGGCAACGGGTGCGATGAGGAGGAAACGAATGCAAACTCTGAGATCGGCTGTGGCGATGGTGCTCGCCTTGGGACTGGCGTTTGCGCCGGCGACTGTCTTGGCTGGCGAAGAAAAAGAAGAGGGCAGTCATAGCCAACATCGCCATGGAACATCTGCTCGCGGCGACGAGAAGACCGTGCAAAAAGAGGAGAAAAAAGCCGCCCAGAGCGCTCCGGTTACGAATGGTACGACTGGGCAAGCGCCGGGGCTTGCTGCCGACGATGAGGAGCAGGAAGAAGGTTCACATTGAGCCGCTCGGATTATGGACCCATTTTTTTCTGAGACCAGCCCTGCCGACATCCAGCGCGAGAAGAACAAAGCGCGGGAGCTCCGTTATTCGGAATGGTGGAAGCGTAAACGCGCGTCTGGCCTGTGTCATTATTGTCAGCAAAAATTTCCGCCCGCTACACTCACCATGGACCACTTAGTGCCGCTCGTGCGTGGCGGGAAGTCGAGCAAGGGCAACCTCGTCCCCGCCTGCAAGGACTGTAACAACAAGAAAAAATACGCCTTGCCGTGGGAATGGGAGGGAGGAAAAGATGAAGGATGAATGGTGAAGGCAGAAGGGGAAACGATGAAGGAAACCCTACGCTCTCTTTTGCCTTCAGTTCATAATTCATAGTTCTCATTCATCATTGTGTTTTCGCTCTTCGTTCTTGGAGTTGGCGTTGGATGTCGGCATGCATGGCTTGCGTGAGGGGGAAGCGGCGAAAGATGAGCAATGAAATGAAAAGGAAAAGCGCTGGGATGGGGCCATACATGATCTTGAGCCCGAGTAGCGTCGCCTCTGTTTGCGTTTGATTGGGCAGATAACCAATGAAGCCAAGCCCGAAACCGACGCAGCCGATGGCCAGTGCCGCCGTGACCTTCAGGACTAAAGTCCACAAGCTAAAAAAAAGTCCTTCGCGTCGTTCTCCCGTCTGGAGTTCGTCATAGTCGATAATATCGGCGACAATGGAGGCAGGCAGTGCATAGCCGCCGGCGCCGAGGCCAATAAAAATGACGAACACGTAAAAGTAGGCATGCGGCATATCTGCCCGCATCAGCGGAAAAGCTACCAAGACCACCATGCCCCACAGCAGACACAACTGGAACGCGCGATTCTTTCCCACATGGCGGGCGAGCCGTGCCCACAAGCCTAGGGAAACCAATGTGGCCAAAAAGAAGAGTGTCATTATCGTTGGCACTTGTGCCTCCATCGCTAACCAGTCGCGATAGACGTACAAGGTCAAAGGTTGGTGGAGTGCCCAAGCAAAGACGAGGAAGGCGAAAGCATACAGTTGGATGCGGAACGGGCGATTACGCAAGGTGGCCACGAATGAACGGAAGAAAGCTGAGAAAGAAAGCCGCTGCGGAGCTGTGATGATCGCGCCTTCTCGGCTTCCGGAAAAAGCGATCAACCCACCGCCGATCATGACAAGAGCAAGGAGCGCACCAGCGCCTGCGAAGCCGTTGCGTAACAGCTCGGAGGACTGACCAGAGACCCCCAAGGCAACACCTTCCTGAATCGCACTTGGTGAGGTGCCAACAATGCGGCTGAGACAGACGAGCGCGAGCACTGCGCCGAGCGTATGAACGATAGCACGCGCTGTCACCACCTGAGTACGTTCGTGATAGTCGCGACTCAACTCGGCACCGAGGGCAAGATACGGAGTCGAGTAGAAGGTGAAGCAGCCATCCATCAGCATGTAAGCGAGTGCCAGATAGGCGAAGTTGCCCCAGGCACCAAGCCCATCGGGTGGATTCCATAACAAATAGAACGTTAAGCCTAATGGAAGAACGCTGGCGAACAGATACGGTCGGCGGCGACCAAAACGGCTGGTGGTGTTGTCAGACAAATACCCCACGAGCGGGTCATTGAGGCCGTCCCAGACACGCCCAAGCGCCAAGGCAAGTCCGGCCAGCCAAGGGCTTAGCATGATAACGTTGGTGTAGAAGAAGAGCAGGAAGTTGTTGAACGACGCCATGCGGATGGCGACTGGCAGTTCCCCCAGACTGTAACAGAGCTTCACGAGCGGGGAGAGTCGTGCGGGGGAAGCAGACGGAACCGTAGCTGGCGTTGGTTCTGCGAGGACTTGGGTTTGTTCCATGACGGCGGATTGTACTGAGTCAGAGGCAGAGCGCCAGTGGGGAATATGCGGTATAGACTGGTGCGACGCTAAAAGCTAAGAGCTGAAAGCCGATAGCCACAAGTGAACACGAAGGAGTTTGTTATGGCCGTGAAAAAATTCTCCAGTGCGTACTACGTCGTAAAGAACATGGATGAGTCTGTTGATTTCTACAAAGATGTCATCGGTCTCAACGTTAAATTCCGTGATGGCAATCGCTGGACACAGTTCGACGTCAATGGTGTTGGTGTGGCTTTAGCCGACCCGAGCGAAGGCTCTGTACCTCCCGGCGGCGGTGCCACCGTCGTACTCGAAGTCGATAACTTAATGGAGATGCGCGAGACGCTCACGAAAAAAGGCATTCCCGTGAATGAGATCGTCGATATGGGAGGTCACGGGAAGTATTTCACCACCAAAGACCCATCTGGCAATGTCGTGCAGATTTTTGCCAGATAACTAAATTGGACCACCCGACATTCGTACACTTGCTCCTGTAACTACTCGGCCTTGTCATTCTGAGCGTAGCGAAGAATCTCGCTGCAAGACCCTTCACTTCGTTCAGGGTGACAAGTTGGGGGTGCTAATCTCGTGTGGTTCAATTTAGAAAGTGAAGCGAACAGCTATGCGGCGAAGAGTAAATAGTCGAGCGACAGCGCACCGGGGCCGGTGAGCACGAACATGCCGAACAGTACGGTGAGGTTGATGGCGTATTCCGCGCCGGGAGGGTTATTGAGAATCAGATAGCCGCCACCTTTGTGGCCGGTCGAGGCGGCAATGAACATGTTCACCATCAAGGCGAAAGCCACAAAGCGCGTCCCAAGGCCCAGCGTAAAAAGAATGCCGCCGCCGAACTCAATGATCGTGGCAATCCACGCATTGAGCAGCGGATACGGGATGTTCATGCTGGCTAGCCAACCAGAAAAGGCTTTGACCCCGCCAGGGTTCGTCGGATGAAATCCCAGCTTCCCTAAGCCATGCACAATGATGCAGCAGCCCAAGGCTACACGCACGACAAACAATGCCAACTGCAACATCCAGTCCGAATGCCCCAACAGAATCGTTTCCAACACAGGCAACCCCTCCCTCAGCAAAGCAATAAAGCAACAATCGCAGGGATCATAGTCAAAGCCGCGTCGGCGGTAAAGGGTGAGGAGCGTGAGGCGAGAGAAAGCCAGAGATTGTTGTAGGTGTAGAGTGCTGAATTGGTACTTCTTGCAGATCTACGACTCTATGCTACCGTCGGGTGGCGAGATGAGTGAGTGAGAAATAAGGAGGGTGCTATGAGTTATGATCTGTTAATTCAAGACGCGCGTATCTGTGATGGTACGGGCGCGGCAACGTTCCATGCTTCGGTGGGAGTCAAAGATGGCAAGATCATTGAGGTTGGGGAAGTCTCAGGATCAGCCGCCCGTGTTATCAATGCTGACGGCTTGGTGCTGGCACCGGGGTTTATCGACATTCATACGCACTACGATGCACAGGTGTCGTGGGACCCGTTGTTGACGTGTTCTGGTTGGCATGGGGTGACGAGTGTGCTTATGGGCAACTGCGGTGTGGGGGTGGCACCGTGTCGGCCTCAGGAGAAAGACATTGTGTCGTGGGACCTCGTGAACGTGGAGGCGATGCCGCAAGATGTGTTGCTCAATGGCGTGGCCTGGGACGAGTGGGAGAGTTTCCCGCAGTACATGGCGGCGATTCAGCGGCGCGGCGTGGCGCTCAATGCCGGGTTTCTTGTCCCGTTGTCGAGTTTTCGTTACTTCGTCATGGGTGCGGAAGCCTCGGAACGTGAGGCCACGGAGAGCGAACTCGCACATATGACTGCGCTGTTTCGCCAAGCCATGGAGGCTGGAGCCTATGGTTTTTCGTTGAGCCTGCTCAACCAACACATCGGCTATCAGGGGAGGCCGTTGGCCAGCCGCATGGCGACGAAGAAGGAACTATGTGCGCTTGGGCGTGTGATGCGTGAACTCGGGCGCGGGGTGATTGAGATTGCCCTGACACGTAGCGTCAGTGTGATGAGCGAAGAAGAACTCGATCTGCTCGTCGCGGTGGCGACGGAAAGCCAGCGGCCAGTAACGTGGCTGGGGCTACTCGGGCGCTCCGACATGCCCGGCGTGTGCCGTAAGACTTTGGATCGTATCGAGCCGCTGTTGCGGCAAGGGCTGCGCATCCCGCCACAGGTGACACCGCGACCGATCCAGCAGTATTACACCCTCAAAGTGCCATTTATTTTCGCCAGCTTCGCTTCGTGGCGAGAGGCGTTCAATCGTCCGGTGGCCGAGCAAATTGCGCTCTATCGCAAACCCGAGTTCCGCGAGACCTTCCGCAAAGAACTGAAAGTTGGCGGCGCGATCTTCACCAACCAGTGGGACTGTGTGCATGTGGTGCGTGTCGAGCAGGAGCGCAACAAGCAGTATCTCAATAAGAGCATCGCTGAGATCGCTGCGCAGTGGGGACGTGACCCGGTGGACACCATTCTGGACCTTGCCATCGACGAAAACCTGGAGATGGGTATTACCTTGTCGGTTATCAATACCAATCCAGATGAGGTGCGAGAGCTGATTACCCATCCCGGCGTACTCATCGGTTTGTCTGATGCCGGTGCTCATGTCGACCAGCATTGTGATGCTGGGGTGCCAACCTATTTGCTCAGCGAATGGGTGCGGAAGCGACAGGCGCTGACCCTGGAAGAAGGCGTGCGACGGCTCACTTCGGAACCCGCCGAGTTTCTTGGACAGGCGAAGAAAGGACGCATCGCGCAAGGCATGGACGCAGACTTGGTACTGTTCGATCCAGACACCGTTGGTCTCTATCCACCAGAGTGGGTCAATGATCTTCCTGGTGGCAAGCCGCGATTGATCGAGCGCTCGCGCGGGGTGTATCACACTGTCGTCGCTGGCAACATCGTTTTTTCCGACGGAGTCTATCAAGGCGGGTTGCCGGGGAAAATCATGCGACCAGTGATCCTCTAATACGAGTTGAACCGGAGAAACGGAGAGTAGGGAGAAGCGGAGACTTTCTCCGTCCATATTCGCCGATGCTCCGGCTCCCCGGTTCCTTGCTAGTCTAATGTCACCGTTCCTTGACAAGGAGCGCCCTTCTGGCATAAGACGCTGGGAATGAACACTCACTCAGTTCAAGGCCGAGGTGGCAAGAAAGGCGAGCGCATTTGAAGGCGCAAGTGCTGCGCAAAAAGCGCAAGTTGACTTCTCAGGTCGCTGACGAAAAGCGCTTGCTCGAAGGCAAAGAGCGCATCGCTGCCGCCGCTGCTGGGCTTTTCTTGAATGGCGGTTATCACAGCACGAGCGTGCGTGAGATCGCGCAGAAAGCCGGCCTTAGTGTCGGCTCTGTCTTCAATTATTTTACGAGCAAAGAAGAAATCCTTTTCTTTCTCTTTTCCCGCAACCAAGAGCGTGCGCAAGACACGTTGCGCGAACAGCGCGCCGAGTTTGAACGCCTTAAAGCTCAAGGTGTAGATCCTAAAGACTTGCTCTGGCTTGCCTATCAATCCTACGCGCGGCTTATTGACGAAATGCGTCGCTACACCGTGCTTGGCTATCAAGAACTCAAATCGCTGACCGTGGCCGAGCAGCGCCGTATTCTCGAAGGGGAGGAGCGCCTTCAGCAGTTCCTTGAGGAGGTACTATCTTACGGCGTCGAGCAAGGGGCCTTCCCGGGAGGAGACGTGAACTTGAAGGCCCACTGCCTCATGGTCTTGGCGCAGTCCTGGGCGGTGCGCCATTGGGCGCTCAAGCACTTCACAAAGATCGATGACTATCTGAGTGCGTTGAAAAAAATCGCCTTAGGCATCGCGGAGGAACGTACCTTTGCCCCGCATAGGATTGCGATGGTTGCAGCCGATGCGAACGGGTACGACTTCGAGAAATCCGAGGTATGACCGAGTGGCTTGTATAAATCAGTTTCCTGGCAGCACAGGACGACTCATCCAGCAGCCGCCACGGCTCCACTACTGGCCGCTCTTTGGCGTAGTGAGTTTTGATGAGGATTGTCTGAACATGCTGCCGGGTTGGCTGCTGCGTAGCGCTGGGGTCGCTGCGTGAGCGGCGGGGACCCCCAGGAGGGAAGGAGGGAAGGGCTCGTAAGAGCCCTCCTTCTTGGGGAGAATTTATCTGTCCTTGACTCTGTTCTCAATTAAACAGAACCGGAGAAACGGAGAACGGGAGAATCGGAGACCCTCATTAATGCTCCGGTTCCCCGGTTCCCCGGCTCCGCGATTCTCTGGAGATAACTATGGCGCAAGTCGATGGCAGCCAGCTGATGGCTGAGGGATTAAAAGCCGAAGGAGTAGACACGATCTTCTACATCATGGGTGGACCAAACATCCTCCTGTCGATGCATGCCGAGCGTTTGGGTATTCGCTTGATCGATGTACGGCACGAACAAGCCGCCGCGATGATGGCGCATGCTTACTCGCGCGTGACTGGCAAAGTCGGCGTGTGTATGGGAGCTGGTGGCCCTGGTGCTGCGAACCTTCTCACCGGCATATCGAACGCGTTTCTCGACGCATGTCCAGTCCTGGCGTTGGGTGGCTCGTCGGCTGTGCATTTTTACGACCTTGGCGACTTCCAAGAGTTCGACCAGCTTGCAGTGTTCAAGCCGATTTGCAAATGGTCGGCACGGATCTACGAAGCCCACCGCGCCAGGGAGTACGTACACATGGGCATGTTGCGCGCCCGCCAAGGGAAACCCGGGCCGGTCTATTTTGATATGCCTGGTAACATGCTTGTCGAGCGTATTGATGAAAAGCGCGTGTGGCCGAGTCCGACCATTGGGGCAAAATCTCTGCCCGTCGCTGATAGCCAGTCGATTGAAAAGGCTGTGGACATATTGAAAGGCGCGAAGAAGCCCTTACTCATCACCGGGAGCGGCGTGTTTTGGTCAGACGCTGGGGCTGAGATGCAGCAGTTCGTCGAGACGACGGGGATTCCGTTTTTCACGACGCCCCAAGGCCGTGGCATTGTGGCCGACGATCATCCGCTCAGTCTCCTTGGTGCACGTTCCTATGCCCTACGAGAGGCTGATGTCGTGCTTGTGGTTGGCACGCGTCTCAACTTCATCATCGGTTATGGTCGCCCGCCGCGCTTCTCTCCCGAGGCGAAATTCATTCAGGTAGACGTAGATTCCGAAGAAATCGGACGCACACGTAGCATCGAGCTCGGCATCGTTGGTGATGCCAAGGCCGTCTTTCGCCAATTGACGGAAGTGGCAAAAGGGCGCGTCAGTTTCGGCGAAAATTCTGCTTGGGTGCAACAGCGTGGTGCCAAGGATCGCGAGAATCGTGAAAAGATGTCTCCATTGCTGAATTCAAACCAGACGCCGGTGCATCCGATGCGGCTGTGCAAAGAAGTGCGTGATTTCATTCCGCGCAACGGCATCTTGGCGGTGGACGGGCATGAAATCATGAATATGTCGCGCCAAGTTATTCCTTCTTTTACGCCAGGCTCGCGGCTGAACCCTGGGCCGAATGGCTGTATGGGCGTTGGTCTGCCGTTTGGCCTTGGTGCGAAAGCTGCGGCTCCGGATCGTCCAGTGGTGGTGCTGCATGGCGACGGTTCGCTTGGACTTAATATGATGGAACTCGATACCGCCGTGCGTCGGCAACTGCCCGTGTTGGTAGTCGTGAGCAACAACGGTGGATGGACTGCCAGCCCTGGAAACAACATGCACGTGCCGGGTCGTGATCTTGGAAACGTCCGCTACGATCAGATTGCGCAGAGTATGGGGGCCTACGGAGAGCTAGTTGAAGGGCCGCAAGCCGTGCGCCCGGCCATGGAACGCGCCTGGAAAGAGGTGGAGAACGGACGACCAGCCCTGCTGAATGTCATCACCGAACCCACCGCGCGGGCGCAGACCGTGCCGTTCGCCAGCTACGGCGGTGAGTCGGCAGGAACTTCTCTTATGTAAGACGAAGGGGTCGGAATTCAGAAACCAGAATTCAGGAGGCAGAAGGATTTTGTCCCACATTCTGGTTTCTGGCTCCTGGATTCTCCTTCGCTCAGCACTCAGGAATCGCACTTATGCAAGGATTCTTATTTGACGTTAAAGTCCTCGAACTAGCCGATGAAAAAGGCGAGTTCTGCGGGAAGCTGCTCGCTGGGGCAGGGGCCGATGTCGTGAAAGTTGAGCCTCCTGGCGGCAATCCTACTCGCTCCCTCGGCCCGTTCTACCACGACGAACCCCATGCTGACCGCAGTCTGTATTTTTGGCATTACAACTTCGGCAAACGTGGAGTGACGCTTGACATTCACTCTGCCGAAGGGACGGAAGTGCTCAAGAAAATGATTGCCCAGAGCGATGTGCTGCTGGACTCTCTACCGCTTGAGACTCTGGCGAAACTTGGGTTGGACTGGCCAGCTCTGCAAGCGCTTAACCCACGCTTGATCTACGTCGCGCTCTCGCCCTTTGGTCGTAGCGGCCCGTGGCGCGACTATAAGGCCAACGACTTGGTGCACTTGGCATTGGGCGGGCAAATGATGTGTTGTGGGTACAACCCCAAAGAAGATGGCACCTATGATACGCCGCCGATTGCGCCACAGATGTGGCATGCGTATCACATCGCCGGCAATCAGGCATTTATTGCTACGGTTGGCGCGTTGATCGGACGCGAGACGACTGGAGAAGGCGAGATGATCGACGTGCCCATTCATCAAGCCGTGAGTGTGTGTACCGAGATCGACGTGCCGTACTGGATTTACAATCAGACGGCGTGTTACCGCCAGACCGGGCGTCATGCGCAGCCAGCCGTAGGGCCGGAAGTGCAGTTTCCCACGAAAGACGGGCGCTACTCGATTATTCTGGCGAATCCTTTTCCTGGTGGTTATGAGACCGTCGTGAAATTTTTCGACGAGAAGGGACACGCTGGGGATTTGACGAGCGAAAAGTATCAGGACCCCAACAGCCGCAAAGGCATCGAATTCGCGCGGCACTTCGCTGACGTGCAAGCCAACTGTGTGGCTGCCTTCGACATGGAAGAAATTTGGCGAGGTGGGCAGGACCTTGGCATCCCGTGGGCACCGATCCGTACTCCTGAAGAAAACCTCGGCGACGCACAATGGCAAGCTCGGGCGACCTTCACTGAAGTGGAACATCCTGAACTCGGGCAACGCTTCTCCTACATCGGTGCGCCAATGCTGCCAAATGAAGTGACGTGGCGACAAGGGCCACGCGCACCGCTCGTCGGCGAGCATAACGAGGATATATATCGGCAGTTGGGGATGTCGCGAGAGGAAGTGATGCGACTGAAAGAACGAGAAATTATCTAGGGATTGGGTGTTGGGGGTTGGTTCCTTCTAACCCCCAACACCCACCCCCTAGCCCCTGGAGCGAGGGAAAGGAGCGAAGAGTGAGACCACTAGAAGGAGTCCGTGTCGCAGACCTGACTTGGCTGCTCGCCGGTGCTGGCGGACCACGATTACTCGCGAGTTTGGGAGCCGAGATCATCCGCATCGAATGGCGTGACCGCCTCGATTTTCTCCGCTACATGGGGCCTTTTGCCCCAGCGCAAAATGAAGGGGCCGCAAAAGCCGAGGCGCTCGACTTGAGCGGCTTAAACAAAGATAGCGTCAAGAGCGTGAACCGTAGCGGTACCTTCAACGATATTAATGCTGGGAAGCGAGCGGTAAGTCTGAATATGGCTCACCCCAAAGGACGCGAGTTGTTCAAGCGCTTGGTCGCAGTCAGCGATGTCGTGGTCGAATCCTTCACTGCCGAAACCATGCGCAAATGGGGGCTTGGGTACGATACTCTCAAGTCGATCAAGTCCGACATTATTTACATGCAGCAACCCGGCTGGGGCTACAAAGGTCCATATGTCAAATTTGCTTCCTATGGACCTATCGCCCAAGCCGTGAGTGGACTCACTGAACAGTCCGGCTTGCCGGCACCGCAGCCGCCTGCTGGTTGGGGGTTTTCGTACATGGACTGGAGTGGGGCGTATTATTGCGCCCTGACTATACTGTGCGCCACCTACTACAAGAAACGTACCGGGAAAGGCCAATACCTCGACTGCTCACAAGTGGAGCCTGCCATCTATATGACTGGCACGGCGGTGCTGGATCAACTGGTGAACGGTCGCTCGTATCAACGGACAGGAAACCGCTCGCCTTACAAAATGGCTGCGCCTCATGGTGCGTATCGCTGTGTTGGCGAGGATCGTTGGATTGCTCTTGCCGTCAGCAACGATGACGAATGGAAATCCCTTGTGCGAGAGATGGGTACCCCGAGTTGGACGCAACAGGACAAGTTCGCCACGCTCGCTGCACGGGTGCTCAATCAAGACGAGTTAGACCAGTACGTAGGCGTATGGACAAGTGATAAAGAGCCGTTTGCTTTGCAAGAGCGTTTGCAGCAGGCCGGTGTTCCGGCAGGGGTCTGCCAGACGGCGCAAGACCGTATTGAGCGCGACCCGCAGTTGAAACATCTGCGTTGGCTTATTCCCTTAGTACATAGCGAGATTGGTGAATGGCCGATAAAAGACGTGCCGTTTCACTTCACCAATGGCACGGTGAACCAAGGTGGCCCAACCGAGCGCGCAGCTCCGTGTTACGGAGAAGATAACGACTACGTCTATGACGAGCTGCTGAAGCTGACGAAGCAGGAAAGAGCCGATTTAGAGAAAGAAGGTGTAATTTAGGGACTGGGGGCTGGGGATTCGTTTTCCTAACCC
>SXGS01757858.1_pt1 | contig 23395 bp, 18 predicted proteins | sample 3174681 | NCBI WGS metagenome assembly SXGS01 (sample SAMN11356861, study PRJNA531348) | freshwater metagenome | isolation source: freshwater sample F1-80 | place: China: Fuxian Lake, Yuxi | collected 2017-12-25
CATCGACGAAAGCGCAAACGCCGCCCTGCTTCTGGGCCTCGGCGACGATCTGCAGCGAGAGGGTCGTCTTGCCCGAAGACTCGGGTCCGTAGATCTCGACCACGCGCCCGCGCGGAACACCCCCCACGCCGAGCGCCAGATCGAGTGCCAGCGAGCCGGTCGAGACCACGGGGACGTCCGTGGGAACCGCGTCGTCACCGAGCTTCATGATCGATCCCTTGCCGAACTGCTTTTCGATCTGGCTGATCGCCAGTTCCATTGCTCTTTCGCGGTTCGCGTCCATCACTTCCTGCCTCCCTGTCCTCGGACTCTGTCCGAAGACTCATGCCGTCCGGGCCGGTCCCGGTCCCCCCGCGCTGCCCCCCGAGGGCGCCGCGACGACTCCCGGATACTCCCTTCCACCGCCGCTGTCATTGCGTCCGGAGACAAAGGCTGTCCAGAGGTCGCTGCCTCATGTTTCGCCTTTTCTTCGTATCAACGCCGAAACCCCGGCGCAAGCTCCGCGTGTCCGAGGGCCCAGCGCCGGATCATGTCGAGGGCGAACTGCGAGGCCAGCAACTTCACCCAGTCGCGCGTGCCCCAGAGCTGGTGGCGGCGCGAGACGACCCCCTCGGCGGTGGCCAGGGCGAAGCAGACCGTGCCGACGGGCCTCTCGCGCGAGCCGCCCTCCGGGCCGGCGATACCCGTGACTCCGATGGCCACGTCCGCCCCCGAGCGGGTCCGTGCCCCTTCCGCCATCTCGCGCGCGGTTTCCTCGCTGACCGCGCCGTAGGTGACGAGCGTCTCCTGCCGCACCCCCAGCAGATCGCTCTTGGCCGCGTTCGAGTAGACGACGTAGTCCGCGAGCAGGTGTGCCGAGATCCCCGGCACCTCCGTCAAGCGGTGGCCGATCAGCCCGCCGGTGCACGACTCGGCCAGCGCCAGCCTGGCGCCGCGCGCCGCCAGCGCCCGGGCCACGGCCTCCTCCATCGCCATCTCGCCTTCGCCGTAGACGACTCCGCCGAGGCGCTCGCGGACGCGCCCGGCCAGCTCCCCGAGCCGCGCCTCGGCCGCCGCGGTGCTCTCGCCCGGGTGCGGCTTGACAAGTAGCTTTACCGCAATTTTGGGGAAGCTCGCGCGGAACCCGATGCGCGCCTCGCCGGGCTGGATGATGGCGGCAATTTCTTCGTCGAGCGCCGATTCACTCATACCGAAGGTCTGGAAGGTCTGGACCAACGGCGTCAAGCCGGAACCGCGCTGCGCGCGCACCCAGGGTTCGACCGTGTCGGTGAACATGCGCTTCATCTCGCGCGGCACGCCGGGCAGCACGAAGAGGTGAACCTCGCGCGCCACAGCACCCTCGCCCCAGCGCGGGCTCGCGCGGTAGCCCGGCGCGGTCCCGAGTGGATTCTCGACCACGACCGCGCCCTCGGGCAGAAACGCCTGCTTGAGATTGTTCTCGGGCATCGGCCGCCGCATCGCCGCGAACATCTGCCGGATGCGATCGGCGCTCGGCTCGTCGAAACGCAACCCACAGCCGAGGACCGCGGCTACGGTCTCGGTGGTCAGATCATCACTCGTCGGCCCGATGCCGCCGGTCGAGATCACCAGGTCGCCCAGTTCGAGTGCGGTGCGCCACGCCCAGCGCAAGCGCTCGGGCTCGTCGCCCACCGTCAACACCGCGACCACCTCGAGGCCGAGTTCGAAGAAGCGGCCCGAGAGCCATTGCGCGTTGGTGTCGGCAATGGCGCCGCACAGAAGCTCGTCGCCGGTCGAGAGCAGAACGACCCGATCCATGGAACCTCCCAGGCACGGCCGGCGACTCCACGCCGCCCCGTCGCGCCCTCTGTCGGGAGGCGGCGATAGCACGCCGCCAGCGCGCAACCGCGTGCGTGCGGGGCACGATCCGCTCAGCGCGCTAGGAGATGCAGCACGCGCTGGCCCACTTCCCCAACCGCCGCCGCGCGGGTCATGCTCAGAGAAGCCGCGCCACGAGATGCAGCAGCAGGTTCGCTCCGAGGCCGGCCGCGACGTCGTCGAGGACGGTGCCGAGACCGCCGGCTACTCCGCGATCGAGGGCGCGGATCGGCCACGGCTTCCAGATGTCGAGGAGCCGGAAAGCGGCAAAGCCGAGCGCCATCCCTGCCGCATCGAGGGGGTGGCCGGCGAGGGTGATCGCCACGCCGCAGACCTCGTCGATCACAATCGACGAGGGATCGTGGTGCCCGAGCGTACGCTCGGCGCGCTGCGCGACCCATGCCGCGCCGCCACACAGAGCGACAAGTGCCAGCACATGCGCCGGGGGCGCCACGCCACGCAGAGCCCATGCCAGCGGCAGACCGAGCAGGCTGCCGAACGTTCCCGGTGCGAAAGGAGCGATGCGGCCGATGCCGAGGCCCGTCGCGAGCCAGACCTCCACGGGCCACCGCACCAGCGTCGTCTAGTAGGACGAGAGGGTGCGCCGCAATCTCGGGCGTGGACACGGCGCGAGTTGCGACCGCGCCGCGGCCCCCGGCGGTCCCGCGGGAGAGGTCCGTCCTCTCCGGCTCGGACTCGGTCCGTGTAGCGACCGCACCGCCGTGGTCACCCCTCGCCGCCCAGCGGAGCCACCTTGCAATGCGGCATGACTCACGAAAACTCCACTGGTGGCGCGGAACGGGACCCGCCGGATCTTCTTGGCCCGCAATCTAGGTGTTCTACGGAGCTAATCAAAAAAATCATAAGGACATTCCCGTATCTCATCGGGATCATCCCGCGGTAAAACCTCCATGCTGCCCAGATCCTCACGTCCGAGCGTCCGCGCGTGGCCCTCCACAATGCAACTTTGCACCGCCTGCGGGCACTGAAACCCATCAAAAATCAGAGGTCTCCGTGGCATCTCCGTTGCTCCCGCACACGTCTCGACCGGGCGATCTACCGGACCTCCGAACGCCGCTCCCGCACCCGAGCAAGCCGATCTCCTCCGCCCACCGCACCCCGATTTCCCCCGAATCGCAGCCTTCTCGATCGCCCGGTCACCTTTTCTCTCCCGCTGCGCGGCCGTGCACACGGCCCCCGGGAGGCGTAGGGGGCAGGGCATGGTCGGCCCCGGGACGGACGGGAGTCCCCACGCGATCGTCTTTCACGACGGCACGTGCGGCCTCTGCCGCCGGAGCATCACCTTCCTCGCCGCGCGTGACCGCGGCGGGCGCCTGCGTTTCGCGCCGCTGCAGGGCGAGACGGCGCGCACGCTGCTGCCGGCCGCGCTGCGCGAGCTGAGTGACGCGGGTTCGGTCGTGCTGCGCGAGCCCGATGGCCGGCTCCATTTGCGCGGCGCGGCGGTGGCCGGCGCGCTCTCGGCCCTGCCCTGGCCTTGGCGCGGACTCGGGCGGGTCACCGGGCTACGCCCGCTGGCTCCCGTGGTCGACGCGCTCTATCGCGCGGTAGCGGCGCGCCGCACACGGTGGTTCGCACCGCCCGACGCGTGCGCGATCTCGCCCGAGCTGGGCGAGCGCAGCCTGCCCTAGGCCGCCTCAGAAAGCGTAGAGATAGCCGCCGACCATCGAGAGGAGCAGCGCCACTCCCACGGCCACCATCAACCCGGTGATGTCGTCCTGTGCTTCGTGCTTGCTCGCCATGTTCGGTCCTTCCCGATCTCTCGCTGGCCGCGCGGGCCGCCGCGTCAGTGCCCGCCTGCTCTGACGGTTGAAGGGCACGGACGCAAGCCCACCCGATCCCGGGGAGCGATGCGACGCCACAGCCCACGCCGCGGCCAGAAAACATCACCGGCCATGCCTGAGGCGGACGCCGACCCGGTTCGGCAGCGCCGAACTCCCGCCCCACTCACCGAGCTTGTCGCCACGATGCCTGCGGCGGACACCGGCGCGACTCGTCAGAGCCGAACTCTCGCCCCACTCGCCGAGCCTCTCGCAGCGATGCCCGCAGCAGACACCGGCGCGACTCGTCAGTCTCCCAGCACCCCGGCCAGCGTCGCGACGACGCGCTCCTGCTCTTCGGTGCGCAGACCGGGATGGATGGGCAGCGCCAGCACCTCGGCCGCGGCACGCTCGGCCACCGGCAGATCGCCCGGCTGTCCACCGAGATGCGCGAAGCATGGCTGCAGGTGGAGCGGCACCGGATAGTAGACCGCGCAGCCGATGCCGGCGCGGTGCAGCGCGTCGCGCACGTCCTCACGCCGCGGCACTCGCACGACGTACTGGTGCCAGACGTGTACCCCGCCCGCGGCCCGTGCCAACGGCCGAACCCGCTCGAGCAATCCCGCCTCGCCAAGCAACGTATCGTAGGTCCGAGCCACCCGGTCGCGCGCGGCGTTCCACGCCGCCAGATGACGCAGGCGCACCGAGAGGATCGCCGCCTGCACCGCGTCAAGGCGGCTGTTCAGGCCGATCTCGAGGTGGTGGTAGCGGTCGCGCGCACCGTGTTCGCGCAGACAACGCACGCGCTCGGCGAGATCCGCGTCGCGCGTCGTGACCAACCCACCGTCGCCGGCCGCGCCGAGATTCTTGGTGGGATAAAAACTGAACGCAGCGAGCGCGCCGAGGCTCCCCGCCATGACCCCCGCGCGTGCACCACCGATCGCCTGAGCTGCGTCCTCGAGCAGGGCGATGCCGCGGCGGTGGGCGAGATCGGCGAACGCCACCGGATCGACACACTGGCCGTAGAGGTGCACCGGCAGAACGACGCGCGTGCGCGGACCGATCACGCTCTCGACCCGCTCGACGTCGAGCAGCAAATCGTCCTCGCGCACGTCGGCAAACACCGGCACAGCACCGAGCCGCGCGATGGTCGAGGCCGTCGCGAAGAACGTGAAGGGCGTCGTCACGACCTCGTCGCCCGGACGCACATCGAGCGCCATCAGTGCGAGCTGCAGAGCGTCGGTGCCCGAGGCGACGCCGATGGCGTGCGGCACGTCGAGCACTGCCGCGACCTCGCGCTCGAAACGAGCGACGGTCTCGCCCAGGACCCAGCGGCCGCTGCGCAGCACCGCCAGCACCGCGGGCTCGAGCTCGTGCGCCAGCTCGGCCCATGATGCCGCCGTGTCGAGCATCGGAACAGGGTCGGCCGTCGTCGTCATGGCACCATCCGCTCGCGCACCCGCGCGCTCCCGGATCCAACGTCTCCGCCTTGCCGCTTCTCCGGACCTGTCGTCATGGTGCCATCCGCTCACGCAGCACCGCGGGCAGCGTGCGCAACAGAATCGACGCATCGAGGCCAAGCGACCAGCGATCGATGTAGTCGAGATCGGCCTGGAGGCCGCTCAGGAAGGGGTCACCGAGCCGGTGGCTCACCTGCCACAGTCCGGTGATGCCGGGCAGCACCGAAAAGCGCTTGCGCTGCCACGGCTCGAAGCCGGTGACCTCCGCCGACAGCATCGGCCGCGGCCCGACGAGGCTCATCTGCCCGAGGCAGACATTGAGCAACTGTGGCGTCTCGTCGAGATCAAAGCGCCGCAGCCAGCGCCCGACGCGCGTCACGCGCGGATCCCGGCGCAGCTTGAAGCGCGGGCCCGAGGCCTCGTTGTCCGCCTCGAGGCCCGCCTGCATTCGTTCGGCGCCGTCGACCATCGAGCGGAACTTGACCAGCCAAAAACGGCGCTTGTTGAGGCCGAGGCGTTCCTGCACGAAGAAGACCGGGCCGGGCGAATCGAGTCGGATCGCCAGCGCGACCACGAGCCAGAGCGGCAGCAGGACCACGACCAGAAGCGGCGCCGTGATGAAATCGCCCAACCGCTTGAGCGCCATGCCCCAGGGCGGATGCTGGTGGGGGTTGAGCGAAAGCAGCCGGACTTCGCCGACCTCCTCCAGCACAACCCGTTCGAGACCGCGGCCAATCACGCCGGCGACGACGTGCAGCGCCACGCCCTCGCGGTCGGGCGCCTCGACCAGACGGTCGAGGCGCTCGGCGCTGTAGCGCCCCGACACCACCACGACCTCGTCGATGGCATCGCTGGCGAGCCGGCTCGCCAGCCACAGCGCCGTCTCTTCGCCGTCACCGAGTTGCTCGGGTGCGACCCGGCCGACGATCTCGACCCCGAAGGGGGCCTCGGTCGCGAGCAGGGCCGCGATCCTCTCGGCCTCGTCGGTCGCGCCGACGATCAGGACACGCGCCGCACCAGCGCCGCTGCGCTGCGCCCGCACGACCAGACGGCGCAGTATGAATCTAGAGCTGACGACAAGAGCCGTCCCGGCGACCCCGTAGAGCGCCATGAAGAGACGGCTCACCTCGGCGAGCTTGAACGAGAAGAGCAACGCGAAGCCGACCACCAGCGCCTGCGCCGCCGCGGGCAGGACCGCCACCAGCATCGGCCCGAGGTGGGCGAGAGCCGCCGGCCGATACGCGCCGCGCCGGTCGAGAAAGACGACGAAAGCCAGCGCCGAGATCGCCGCCGGGCCGACGTAAACCGACGGATCGTAGAGCGGCGTCAGATCGCTCGGCAGCCAGCGCGTCTTGGCGATGTAGGCGAGCGGGAAGGCGACGATCAGAGCGAGCCCGTCGAGGATCGCCACGAGTTGCCGGAAGTGGGCGGCCGGGCCGGCGCGGCCGACGCCCGCCCCGGCCCGGCGTGCGGACACCAAAGGATCGGCTGCCCGACCGGCGCGGCCCGGATCGCGCGAACTCTTCACCGCGGCCATCGGCGCGCCGGTACCCGAGGTGGTTGGTGGCGGCAAGCCATTCTCGCGCGTCTCGCTCTCTCAACCCGGAGATCCGGTCGAGCCGGCGGCAAGACCGCGTGCCAGCGCCTCATAGGCATCGGCAACCTTCTCCCAGTCGTAACGTTCGCGAACTCTTGCATACGCGGCCTGCCCACGCCGCTCCCGCTCCTCGGCCGCGGCCGCGCCCGGGGCCAGAACCTCGCCAAGCCGGGCCGTCAACTCATCGGCCGCGTGCAGACCGAAGTACCAGCCGGTGTCGCCCAGGACCTCGCGGTGTTCGGGGATCTCCTGGGCGATCACGGGCAGGGACGCGGCCATCGCTTCGAGCAGTGCCGGATGGGTGCCACCGACCTCGGTCGCCTGGATCCAGCAGGCCGCGTGAGCCCGCAACTCGTCGTACCCCTCGCCAAAGACGAAGCCGGCAAAGCGGATACGCGGATCACCCGCGGCGAGGCGGCGGACCTCGGCCTTGTAAGCGGTCGCATAGGGCGCGTCGCCCACCACCACCAGGTCGTAGGCAAGCGTGCTCTGCCGGAAGGCGCGCACGACCAGATCGGCGTTGTTCTCGGGCTCGAGCCGACTCACGTAGAGCACGTAGCCGCGCGACCGGACGCCGAGGCGCTCGAGCGCACCGGTCGTGCAGCAGCGCGGCGCCTCGGCGCCATACGCGATCGTCGCGAGCGCCGGGGCGCCCCGGCGCCGGTAGTGGCCGGCGATGACATCGCAATCCGCCACCACCACGTCCGCCAGGCTTGGCCCGAGACGCTCGCCCAGACGATGGACCACGCGCCCGAGCCAACCCCATTTGCGGCGTGCGCTCTCGATGCCGTCCACCAGTAGGGCAGTCCGGGTCCCGAGGCGAGCGAGCAGAAACAGGCTGAGGAAATTGGCGCCGTTGCAGACCAGGGCCACGTCAAAGGGTTCGCGACGCGACCAAAGTGCGCAGCGCAGGGTGTGGACCACGGTCTCGAAATGCTTCGAGCGCGGCGCGGGCAGCACCACCAGAGTCACGCCGTCGCGTTGCGTCAGATGGAGGGCCGGATCGATCACCCCGGCGCGGCCGAAGACGGTCACGGCGTGACCGCGCCGCACCAGACGCGGCGCGAGTTCCTCCGCGAAGGTCTCGAAGCCGCCGTAGCGGGCCGGGATCCCGCGTGTGCCGAAGATCGCAATGCGCACCGGCTCTCCTCTCGCCGATCGAGAAGCCACGCGAAAGGCCCGGCGCCTCTAATTTGAGGGCTGTGTCCGCTACCTCCAGCGCATTCACCGATGGCGAAGCCGGCTACAGGCCCGGTACCCATGCCAGCGCAAACGCCTGCTTTTCGTGGCGATCCTTCGGCGTGGTCTCCTGTCGTGCGCGGGTGCAACGCCGCCCCGTCCAAAAACCTCCCGGACGATGGGCACTTGCGCTGGCAACACGCTTGCAAAGAGCAGCGGCCGTGGCGCGCTCCCCGAACCCGTCCCTCCGCAGGCTCCGATACTTGGTCGGCCTCAACGTCTTCCTGCAGGTCCTCGACGGGACCGTCACCTATGCGGGGACCCACCGTGGCTTCACGGAAGGGAATCCGATCGTGGCCGCGGCGATGTCCTCCATCGGTCCGATGGGCGGTCTGGTCTCGATGAAGGCCGGCGCCATCCTCCTCCTCCTCCTCATCTATCGCCGCGGTCACCACCCTCTGGTCCAACCGAGCCTCACCTCGCTCGCCGTCGCTTACACCTTCCTCGCGATTCTCCCGTGGACGCTGATGCTGGCCGGTCTTCCCACCGGCTGACACCCCCTCCTCTTTTCGGCGTCCACGAGACCGCGAGGCGGCCCCTGCGCGCGGGTTCCACTCTCTCCTCCCCCCACCCCGGAACCCGCGCGCAACGGGTAGCGCCACCCACCCCCGCTTGGTTCGCCTGCGGCCCCGGCGCCCGAGACTCCGCGAACCTGCGCATCGGTTGACAATCCCCGCCGCTGGGGCGATCACGCTGCCCTGCGCCGCACCGGCTCTGCCGGCTTCCTGAATTTCCGACCCGCGACGCATCCACGTTACGAGAGAGGATCGGGCAAGGCCTGGGGATGGACGGCGAGGGGAAACTCTCCGCGCTCGACGCGGCGTTTCTTTTTTTTGAGCGACCGGGGGAGCCGCTGGTGCTGGGCTGCGTGCTCGAACTCGAGCGCTCGCCCGGCCTCTGCGAACTCGGCGCGGCTCTGCTGCGTGCGGTCGCGGCCGTACCCCGGCTGATGAGCATCCCGCGCCGCGTGCCCTTCGACCTCGATCGTCCCAGCTGGACACCCGACCGCAGCTTTTCTCTGGGCCGCCACATCGGCCGCCTCACGCTCACCGATCCCGGTGATGCCACGGCCCTCGCCGAGGCCCTGGAGCCCCTGCTCTCCCGTGCGCTGCCCGAGGACCGCCCACCCTGGGACGCGACGCTCATCGAGGGCGGCGCAGGTCGCCCGGCGGTGGTCGTGATCCGGGCCCATCATTGCATGGTTGACGGAATGGCGGGACTGCGGATTCTCGATACCCTCACCGATCCCCTGCCCTTGGCCGGCGAGTCGGCGGGTGCCCGGCAGACGACCTCGCATCGGCCCCGCGCCGGAGCGAGCGTGCGCGCTGCCCTGGCCGCGCCGGGAGCTCTCTGGGATCGCGTCAAGGATGTCGCCGAGATCGCCAACACCGCGGCCTCGCTCTTCCACGACGACCAGGCGCCGCGCTTGCCCTTCAACGGTGCCCTCTCGCCGCGCCGACGCATGGCGTGGATCGGCCTCGACCTGGACGAGGCGCGCACGATCGCTCGTCACGGCGCCGCGACGGTCAACGATGTGGTGCTGGCGACGATCAGTGACGGGGTGCGCCGCTGGCTCGGCCGGCGCGGGACCGGCGCGGCCAAGCGCCTGCGCATCGCCGTTCCCGTCAGCTTGCACGGCGACGACGATCCCACGGGCAACCTCTTCTCGATCATGCTGCCGAGCTTGCCCCTCGACGCGGCAGCGCCTCTGGTCCGACTCGAGCGCGTCCGCACCGAGACCCGCCGCCTGCGCCAGCGCGGGCAGCCACGCGCGGTCGCGTTCCTGCTCGGCGCGGCCTCGGCCCTGCCGGCGTCGATCGAGGCACTGCTCCCTCGCTTGGTGCCCGAACAACCCGTCGTGAATGCCGTCGTGACCAATGTCCCCGGTCCGGCGGAGACGCGCACGCTGGCGGGAGTCACGATCCGCGCCCTGCACGGGCACGTCCCGCTCTTCCGCGGCATGGGCCTCGGCTTCGCCGTACTCTCGCACGCCGGTCGCCTCTCGCTGGCGGCGACCTACGACCCCGAACAGGTGCGTGACGTGCGCGGCTTGCAGCGCGCGTTGCAGCGCTCCTTCAGCGAGCTGCGGCGAGCGACACGCGCGGCCGGCGAGAGCACGGGCCACGAAGATCGCGTCCCGCCAGAAGAGGCGCGACCACCCCGCGCCACCAAGCGACCTCAGGCCAGCGCCGCACCCACGCCAACGCCGCGCCGCGCGCGCGGTTACCGCACGCCGACGTCGCTGGCCCACGCCGCCGAACTGGTCGCGGTCACGACCCCTCCGGTGCGCCGACGGGCTGCCGGAAATCAGGGCTGACGCGCGGCCCAGGTGCGCTCGCATCCGGGTTGATCACCGGACCGGCGGCTGCGCCTGCTCGATGCGCTCGGAAGCGGCCTCTCGCGCTGAGCCCATTGACCACGCCCCGACCCGCCGTGGTATCCCTCCCAAGGGCCTCGGTGCGCTTGGGCCGTGGTCCGGAGCATCGTTGGGTCGCGATCGCGAGAAGTGACAGGCCGCATGAAACACGCCGACGCCGCTACTCTTGCCCATTTCGAGCCGTTGCTTGCTCGTTTGCGCAGCCTGAACGGCATCGTCGAGCGCAAGTTGGGCATCTTCTATTTCCGCTCAACCGCATTCCTTCACTTTCATGAGGACCCGCAAGGCTTGTTCGCAGACGTGAAGCTGAATGGACCCGACTTCACGCGCTTGCCGGTGAACACCGCTGCGCAGCAAGATGCACTGGTGAAACTCACAACCAGGGCCCTGGCCAAGAAGCTGGGAGCCAGGGCCTGACGAGGATGAGCCGTAGGCCGGCCCGATCGTGACGATCGAGTCTCAGCCCGCGGGGCTGCGCACGATCCGCGGCGCCGAGGTGCCCACCGTGGCCGTGGCCGCACGAGCCGCGAGCTCGACCGGCGGCGCGGCCAGGCGCTCGAGGTCCGCAAAAGCGTCGCTGATCCCGCGCACGAATGCGCCCAGGTCCGGCAGGAGGTCGTAGTCGGCGTTGAAGCCCCAGCAGAGATGCCCGTCGTAGCTCATCAGCGCGATGCCGAGCCCGAGGTTGTCGACCAGCGGCACGAGCGGGAAGGTCTGCAACAAACGCGCCCCCTGCATGTAGATCGGGAATTGCGGCCCCGGCACGTTCGTCACGATCAGATTGACCGGCATCATCCGGCTCACGTTGCGCGCCCCCAGCGCGAGCAGGGTCGAGGACGACCACTCCGCCATGCCGGTGAGCACGCTTGCCCCGACGGCCTGCCCCGAGCTCTTGAGGGCAGCGGTCCGGGCACTGATGCGGCGCAACTGTTCGCGCGGATCGACCTCGTCGAGCGGCAGGTCGATGGTCCAGGCCGAAACCTGGTTGCCCAGCGCACCGCGCTGGTCGGAGGTGCGCACACTCACCGGCGCCATGACGCGGAAAGGCACGCCCGCTGGATTGACGTGGCGGCGCTGCAGGAAGCGTTGCACCGCGCCGGTTACGATGGTCAGCACGACATCGTTCAGACTGCCCCCGAGCGCGCGCCGGATGGTGCGGATGCGCGCGAGATCCATGTCGAGCCAGTCGAAGCGGCGGTGCGCGCCCACGGGGCGGTTGAGCGGCGTGCGCGAGGCGAGTTGGAGCGATCCCGCCACCAGTTCGACCGCGGCCCGCACCCGCGACGCGACCTCGCGCCGGGTCTCCTGGGCTTCCTCGGCGAACACGCGCAAGCCGTCGAGGAGTTGCAGCGGCATCGCGGCCCGGCGCATCATCTCGTCCCACCACAATCGTACGGCCGAGGGCGCGGCCCGGGGCAACCAACGCGCCGGTTCACCCGTACCGACCTCGGGCGCCATGCTGAGCAGGATCCGCATCAGATCGACGCCCGAGACGCCGTCAATCATGCAGTGGTGAACCTTGGAAATGGTCGCAAAGCGGTCGCCTTCGAGACCTTCGACGATCCACATCTCCCACAGGGGCCGCGACGGATCGAGCGGCTGCTCCATGATCCGCGCCGAGAGACGCTTCAACTGCTCGTCGCTGCCCGGACGCGGCAAGCTGGTGTGGCGGACGTGATAATCGAGGTGGAAGCGCTCGTCGTCGATCCACACCGGCCGCCAGCTCAGCGGCACCCACGAGATCTTCTGCCGGTAGCGCGGGATGCGGTGCAGTTCGGCGAGCAGATGCTCCTGTACGCGTGCGGCATCGATGCCGCCCTCGGCCGTGCGCAGCGGGCCGGCCTCGAAGATCATCGTCGAGGCCACGTGCAGTGGCGTGTGGGGCTTCTCCAGCAGCAGAAACGAACTGTCGAGAGCGGTCAGGCGGTCAAAACCGTGCGGCATGGCGATCTCTCCTCCAAGCCCGCTGGTCTACCATCTGAGCCCCACGCCGCGACTCCGGTGTCTCGGCCACTGCGGTGGCGGCGCGGCCGGGCTCTCGCGGTGCGCCCGGTGTTCGATGCGCGGCTCAGGTCGGCACCGGTGCTCTCCCGGTGCGCCCCTGGCGCGGCACGTGGGGCGCACCCGCGGGCGGGAGGCGTAACGGGGGGATCCACCCCCGACACACCTCCCGCCCGATGGTCCGCTCAGAAGCGGTAGGAGAGCTCCGCCCCATAGGTCCGGGGCCAGCCGTAGAAGCGGTTGATCGTGCCGAGGATCTGCACCGGGATCGGGTAGATTTCGTTCATGTAGACCGTGTCGGTCAGGTTCATCGTCCACAGCGCGAACTGCATCGCGTCGTCGGCGAAGTCGTAGGCGAGGCGCAGATTCAGGAGGTTGTACGAGCCCGATTCGCCACCGGGGATCTCGGTGCCGTAGTTGACCACCGAGCCGTTGTAGTTCCAGTCGAGCCGCGGCGTGAGCCAGCCCTTCATCCACTCGGGCCCGGTCGGATCGAGTTGGAGCGAATATTGGATGCCGAGGTGGGTCTGCGCCTCCGGGACGAAGGGCAGTCGCTCGCCAGCGCGATCGAGCGGGTCGCCGGTGAGCAGGTTCTCGGCGATGTAGGTGTCGTAGCGGGCCTGCAGGAGGCCCACCGAGCCGTCAATCGCGAGCCCCTCGAGCGGGAAGGCCTGCAACTCGAGTTCGATGCCCTTGATGGTGGATTCGCCGGCATTGGTCGTGATCACGGAAACCTGCGGGATGCAGTCGGGGTTGATCGCCGGACAGGGTTGCGCCACCACGGTCGGGAGCTGCATCTCGGCGTAGTCGGCGTAGAAGAGCGACAGACCGCCGCGCAGCATCCGGTCGAACGCGATCGACTTGAAGCCGACCTCGTACGAATCGACAGTTTCGGGATCGAAGGTGCTGGCCTGGGCGGGATCGTTGTTGCGGGCGCCGCCATTGATGCCGCCGGCCTTGAAGCCCTGCGCGTAGGTAAAGTAGCCCATGAGGTGCTCGATGGGCGCGTCACCGAGCAGATCCTGCGGCATGGTCAGGGCGACCGACGCCATCGGCGTCCAGGCGCTGTAGTCCTTCTTGACATCATTGAAGGAGGCACGCACCTGGTTCGGGTTGTCAGCCGTGCAGGGAGGTGCCGTGCCGTCCTGGCAGAGGCGCAGGTTCGTCACGAAGCGTGAGAGCTCGCGGTGCTCCTGCGTGTAGCGAATACCGCCCGTGATGGCGGCCCACTCGGTGACATCGACCGTGGTCTGGCCGTAGAGCGCCCAGGCGAGGTTGTCGGTGTGGATCCTGTTCTTGGTGCCGGCACCGTTGACGTCGCCGATGATGCCGGAGAGCGGAAAGGCGTCAATATCCGCATTGGTACGGACGAGCTCCTGGAAGAAGTAAGCACCGCCGACACCGGCGATCCGGCCATCCCAGGCATTGAAGTTCTCCTGTAGTTCGGCGCTCACCTGCTGGCCGCGCGCCGGCTGGCCGTTGAACTGCGCCTCGCCGTCGATCATGGGCGGCCCCCCGGACTCGCCAAAGACAAAGAGACGCTCGCTACTCAAATCGACGTCGGCGCGCTCGGCCCAGCGCTGTTCACGCCACGAGCCGAGCAACCTGGTCTCGGTCTCTTCGAGCGGTCCGAGATCGCCCGTGTCCCAGGAAACTGTCCCCCAGGTTCCGTAGCTCGTGACCTCCTGGATGCCCGCGAGTTCAGACTCGAAGTTGAAGGGCGCGGAGCGCTTCTTGTCCTTGCAATAATCGTAATAGCTCGGCGTCACCGAGCCGGGAACGTTGATGTAGATCGACTCCTGCACGAAGTGGCACTCGCCGCCACGGCCGTGCGAGCGCTGCGCTGACCAGCTCCCCATCAGATCAGCGGTCACGGTGTCGAGCGGCTCGAAACGCACGCTGCCGAGAAAGCTCTGGTTCTGCTGATCGTTCCAGGTTTCGTTGCGGAACGTGTTGGAGGTATAGCCCTCGGTGTTCTCCGAGCCGAAGGCAAGACGGGTGGCGAGCTTGTCCTCGAGCCAGCCCGCGTCAATCGGGATGTTCAGCATGGCCCGCGTCTCGGCGGTGTTGTAGTTGCCGAAGCGGATCTGGGCCTCCCCGCTGAGGTCGTAATCGGGCTTCTGGGTGATGACGTTGATGGCGCCACCGACCGTGTTCTTGCCGAAGAGGGGTCCCTGCGGGCCGCGCAGCACTTCCATCGAGGCGATGTCGACCAGGTCGAGCACCGATCCCTGGGCACGCGAGAGATAGACCCCGTCGACGTAGAGCCCGACACCCTGGTCGAGGTAGACGTCGGGCCGGGCACCGATCCCGCGGATCAGGATCGACGCGTCGCGCCCGGTACGGTCGTCCTGGATGGTCAAGTTGGGGACGAAGCCCTCAAGCTGATCGAGCTTCTCGATCTGCTTCTCTTGCAGGGCACTCTGGTCGAATGCGGTGACCGAGATCGGAGTGTCCTCGAGCAACTCGGCGCGCTTGCGAGCCTGCACGACGATCTCCTCGACGCGCCCGGCGGCAGCCGGCGAGAGACCCGCCTTGGCCGCACCTTCCTTGTCGACCGCCTCGACCTGCGCCTCGGCGGAATCAACCTCGGCATCGAGGCCGCCGACCGGCGGCGACTCGTCTTCGACACGCTGCAACTCGGAGGCCGCGCCTTCGGTCGGGGTTGCCACCTGGGCCGAAGCCATTGGAGCAAGGCCGGCGATCAGCACGAAAGCCAGGAGCAGGTCGGCGCGCGGGGCGGGGACGCGCCCGCGGTGCGCAGGGAATGGGTACAGGGATGACTTCATCTACCTCTCCACCTCTGGCGGCAGCTTCCAAACCGGCAGGAAACGCCGGGCCCCGCGCGTGCCGCTGCGGGCGGGGGCCTGCTTCTCTCAAACCCCAGCGCGAATGCCAAGCCTCCGGCCGCCACCGCCGCAGCTTTGGTCCCACACTGTTCGCCGGCAACGCCCCAGTCTCGCGCCCGGACCCGCGCGCGCTGAGCTGGCCTCCGGCCGAGCCCGCGCTGGCGCGCTGCCGCGGGCTCGGGTAGCGCCGCCGTCGATGTCAGAGGACGCGCCGATCAGCGGGGCCCAGGGCCTGCCGGTTCTCGATTCGGCCCAGCTCCCAGAGGGCTCCACACGCAAGTTTCCCCTCATCTGGGGGGAGCGCATGGTCGAGTGCTTCGCCTACCGGCACAACGGCCGCGTGCACGCGTGGGTGAACGAGTGCCGCCACATCGCGATGTCGCTCGACTGGATCGAACACCAGTTCTTCACCGAGGACGGCGACTTCCTGCTCTGCCCGACCCATGGCGCGCTCTACGACCCGAGCACCGGCGAGTGCGTCGCCGGCCCGCCCTGCGGCCGTCACCTGCACCGCGTGCCGATCGAGGAATCAGGCGGCCGCATCCGCGTCACGGGCGCGCCGATCCAGCGCGACTGAACGCCGTGACGACCGGTCGTTCAGCCTCGCCGATCGACCGATCAGGCCTGACCGACCTGCCCCAACAACCTTCGAGGGTTGCGCTCGTGCGGCCGAACGGAGAAAACGAAAGGGCCCGCCACCGGCTGCAGATTCGGGAGGTTTCTTATGCGTGCGTTCTGGTCCCTCACCGCCGCCCTCGGGGCATCGGCTTTGCTCTCGCCCGTAACGGCTTGGGCCCACACCGATAGTCACGCCGTCGCCGGCGACGGACTCCAGATCGATACGCGCAACGAACCCGCGAAGCACAAGCTCGGCTTCAAGACCTCGGGCCAACCCGAAATCTTCCCGGTGCACGATCCGGCCGCCGAAGGCGCGAGCGTCCTGCTGCGCTGGGACACGAGCGGTGGCCGCACCGAGCTGATCACGCTCGACCCGGCGCTGTGGTCCGGGCTGGGCAACCCGGTCGGCTCGTCGGGCTGGAAGTACAAGGACAAGGACGGCACGCGCGGCGGCATCACCCAGGTGCTGTGGAAGGCGGGGATGCTCAAGATCCAGGGCAAGGGCGCCGGCCTCGACTGGGAGCTGCCGACGCCGGTCGACTCGGTCTGGGTCGAGTTCCGGGTCGCCGATGAGACCCTCTGCGCTGAGTTCGGCGGTGACATCAAGAAGAACGGTGACGGTGGATCCTTCCTCGCCAAGGACGCCCCCGCCCCCAACGGGGGTTGCGAGGATCAGGTCTGTGGCAACGGCGTGCTCGAACTCGGCGAGGATTGCGACGACGGCAACCTCGACCAGACCGACGCCTGCCTGAACGACTGCAGCGCGAACCCCTGCGCCGGCGAGGAGAGCTACGACGGCACCTTCGCGGCCATCCAAGCGAAGATTTTCGAGGATGGTGGCTGCACCAACGGCTTCTGCCACGACTCGAGCGGCCCCGCCGGCGGGCTCAACCTGAGTGCGGGCAGCTCGTGGGCGAACCTGGTCAACGTCGATGCGGCGATCAGCTCGCTCGATCGCGTCGAACCGGGCGACGAGGCACTCTCCTTCCTCTACGAAAAGATTGCCGGATTGACGCTCTCGACCCCGGTGTCGGCCGGCTCGCCGATGCCCGCCGGTGGCCTGCCGGCGATCAGCGTCGACCACCTCGCCGCACTCCGGCTCTGGATCCGCGCGGGCGCGCCCGAGACCGGTACCGTGCTCGGCACCGAGGAGTTGCTCGGCACCTGCCTGCCGGCGCCCCAACCGAACAAGATGCAGCCGCTCGCCCCTCCCGCCGCAGGGGAAGGCGTGCAGTGGTACGCGCCCCCGTGGGATTTGCCCGCCAACAGCGAGGACGAAATCTGCTACGCGACGTACTACGATTTCTCCGCCCCCGGCGTGGTCCCGGCATCGGCTCAGGTGCCGTGCCCCAACGCCATGGGCGGACCGCTCAAGACCTGCGTCAAGTGGGACCAGAGTGTGCTCGCGCAGGATCCCCAGTCCCACCACAGCCTGATCAACGCCTACGTCGGGGCTTATGACTGGACGAACTCGGGCTGGGGCGGCTGGACCTGCAAGGGCGGCGACCACGCTGGAGAGAGCTGCGACCCGACGCGGCCCAATGTGGCGCTCGGCGCGGGCGGCGGCAACTGCGGCGCACGCGCCGGCTGTACCAGCGCGGTCGAGACGGCGGTCGCCTGCCTCGGCTTCGGCCCACCCGACATGGGCTTCAATCCGACTGGCGGCGGCACTGCGACCAGCCCGCGCGTAGGCGGCTCCCAGGAAGCCCTCTCGAGCTTCAACTACCCCGATCCGGTGGCCGGCATCATCCCGATCAAGGGTTATGTGGTGTGGAACTCCCACGCCTTCAACCTGACCGACTACGACACGACGATCGAACAGTGGCAGAACTACTCCTTTGCGGGCGCCACCGACGACAATCTCGTGAGCACGATCTTCGATGCCGACCACATCTTCATCCAGAGCGTGCCGCCCTTCGAGAAGCGCACGTACTGCGGCACCTACACGATTCCACAATTCGCGCGGCTGTTCGAGATCTCCTCGCACGTCCACCGTTTCGGCGAACTCTTCCGGATCTGGCTGCCGCCCAATGAGAATTGCACGCCGGGCAGCACCTGCGTGGCGCGCAGCGATGCGCCGGCGTACGTGAGCACCGAGTATAACGATCCTGTGCAGCTCTACTTCGATCCGCCAGTCGCCTTCGACACCTCCGGCAGCAAGAGCCGTCGTTTCCTCTACTGCTCGACCTACGACAACGGCGCCGATGATCCGGCCGAGGTCAAGCGCTATTCAACCTCGCCGTCGCCGCCGCCGCTGGCGCCGGGCGGCCCGTGCTCCTTGGGTTCGACCCGCTGCCTGGCCGGCCCGCAGAAGGGTCAGGTCTGCGCCGGCAACCACGCCTTCTGCGACTCGGCACCGGAGGCGGGTGACGGCGTCTGCGACGCTTGCACGGTGACCGGCGGCGTCACGACCGAGGATGAGATGTTCATCCTGCTCGGCTCCTACTACGTGCCCTCGGCGTCGCGGGCTTTCCTCGACACGCCGGGCAGCCTGGTCGACTGAAGCCTTCCACTCGAGACGCGGGGCGCCTGGCCAAAGCTGGGTGCCCCCGGAGGGGCGATGGTGCGGCGCGGGCCGGACGGCCGGGCCCCAAGGCCCGCCGCAGATCAGTCGCCTTCTTCGCCGAAATGGGCGCGGATGATGCGCTGCTTCAGGTAGTCCAAGGTGCCGAGATCCTCGACGATGTCGCCACCGGTGTCGTAGAAAAAGATCTCGCCGTTCTTGTTGCGGCCGACCGCCACCAGCCACTCGAGATCGTCACGGTCCTCGAGCAGGTAGTTGATCGTCTGGGAGACTCCCCGCCCAGGAATGATCGTGATCTTGGGCGGACCGCTCGGCTTCTCCTGTTTCGACATCCGGTTGTCCACGATAAGGCCCGGGCCCCCTCTGAGTCAACGGCGGCCAGCCCATGGTCTGGCCGCCCGCGGCCGACCGGTCACCGGGTACCGCAGGAGCCCCTTGGGGAAGACGGGCGCGGGAACTCGCCGGATCGCCGCCGCACGGGGACGGGAATCTTCGCGATTCTAGTGAGTGTTCATCGGAAGTGAACAATGTTCACTCGGAATGAACACTTCCTGGGGGAAGACAGGGAGGCAACAGGAGGTTGCGGCCCCACCGGGCGAACCGGAGCAGGCCTCGGCCTTGTCACCCCTCGGGAGGCTCAGATGGGGACGACTTCCAAAGACCACAGGTTCAGAGCCGAGCACCGCCCCCATTGCGCTTGCCTGGCGCCCCGGCGAACCCTCCCCTGGGCCTTGGCCACGCTTGCCCTAGCCGCAGTGATGAGCCGGCGCCGCTACCACGCCCGCGGTTGCCCACGGGCGGCGCCCACACCGGCGCCCTGACGACGGCCGTTTTGCGATGATTCGTTCAGCAGAGACCCGTTGGGCCATGTCGATCTCGGCAGCATTGCTCCTGGTGCTGACACGATCCGTGACAGCCGGTGCCGTCGATTACTACGTTTCTGCGGCTGGCGATGACGCCGCCGACGGCCTGACCCCGGGCAGCGGCTGGGCCACGCTGCAATTCGCCGCCGACACCGTCACGGCAGGCGACACCGTCCACGTCGCCGACGGAAATTACCGCGGTTTCGACATCCGTACGGTGGCCACCGCCGCCCAACCGATCACCTTCATCGCCGAAGGCAGCGCGGTCGCGATTACCTCCGACAACGCCTCGACACCCGATGGCATCAACATCGAGAACGCCGCCTACATCACTATTGACGGCTTCATTTCCAGCGGCCGTACGCGGGCCGGCATCCGCGCTGCCGTTTCTGATCACATCACCGTGCGGCGTTGCACCGCCGGCGCCAACGGGCGCTGGGGCATCTTCACCGGCTTCGTCGACGACGTGCTGATCGAGGACAACGAAACCTATGGCTCGATGGCCGAGCACGGCATCTACACCTCCAATAGCGGCGACCGTCCCGTGATCCGCCGCAATCACGTGCACGACAACCATCTCGCCGGCATCCACATGAACGGTGACCATTCCCTGGGAGGCGACGGGCTGATCTCCGATGCGCTGGTCGAAGCCAACGTCATTCACGGCAACGGCGTGGCTGGCGGCTCCGGCATCAACATGGACGGCGTGACGGGCAGCATGGTGCGCAACAACCTGCTGTACGACAACCACGCCAGCGGGATCAGCCTCTATCGCATCAACGGCGCCACCGGCTCGACCGACAATCTTATAATAAACAATACCATCATCAATGCACCCGACGCGCGCTGGTGCGTCAATATCAACACCGGATCGACCGGCAATCGTCTCTTCAGCAATATCCTGTACAACAGCCACCCCTCGCGAGGTGTCATCACGATCGACTCGTCGAGCCTGGGCGGCTTCGAATCGGACCACAACTCGTTGATGGATCGCATGAGCGACGACCGCGACTCCACAATCATGCCGCTGGCCGCGTGGCAGGGCCTCGGCTACGACGCGCACTCGTTCACGGCCACGCCGGCCGACCACTTCGTTGCTCCTGCCAGCGATTTCCACTTGCTCTCGACATCGCCGGCGATCGACTCTGGCACGGCCACCGATGCGCCCGGCAACGATGTCGAAGGAGGCGTGCGTCCGGTCGGCGGCGGCTTCGACATCGGTGCCTACGAGGCGCAGCTCGCGAACTGCGACGACGGCAACATCGACGCGGGCGAAATCTGTGGCGAGCCCGGGCTTTCGATCTGCGCCGATCCGTGCACAGCCTGCCTCGGCTGCATCTGCGCCGCGGCCGATCCGGTCTGCGGGGACGCCCTGGTATGCGGCGGCGAGCAGTGCGAGAGCGACGGCGACTGCGGCGGCGTACAGGTATGCACCGGTTGCCAGTGCGTAAACCCACCCCTTTGCAACAGTGGAATCACGCTCACGCGCGCCAAGATGACGATGCGCGCCGACGAGTTCTCGCTCACCTTCGCGGGTGAGGCTGTGATCCCCAAACCGTGGACGGCGGTGAATCCTGCGGTCAACGGCGTCCACCTCGTCGTCGACGCGGTGACCGGCGCCGGCGGCATCGACGCGCTGATCCCGGGCGGCGCATCATGGAAGAGCAACGCTTCGGGCACGGCCTGGACCTACCTCGATGCCACCGGCGCGGTGGCCGGCATCACCAGGGTCGTCGTCAAGGACCGTTCCAGCAAGATGGACGGCACTCTGAGCTTCGTCGTCAAGGGAAAGGGCGGTACGGCCGCACTGCCTGCCGCCGACGCGGCGGTGCGCACCTCCATCGTGGCCGGCGGTCCCAGCGAGTGCGCGGCGGTGACATGGGGCGTTCCGGGAAACCCGCGGCCCTCGTGCATGGGCAACGCAGCGCTGCTGACCTGTCGCTAGCTTGACGTTCCCCAGGATGGGATCACCGCGATCCAGCTCAAACCCGACCGCGGTGGCACGGCCAATCTCCAGATGCAGGGCAAGGGCGCCCTGCTCGATACGCCGACACGGGTCCATCTCCAGGTGGTCGACGGCGTTTGGTTCGAGTCCACCTTCGCGGCCACGGACAAACTGCTCAATACGGCCCGCACCTTCTCCGAACGCGGCGACCGATCTCCACCGGGACCGAGCGTCTCCCTGAGTGCCCGTGGCCCCGCCGGGCCTCGAGCGGTCGCGCGGCAGCGCTCGGCATCGCGCGGGCAAGCCGGGCGACCTCTGGTCGGAGAGCGCAGTGCCCGTCTGTCGAGACACGCACCTATCCCGCTCGGCAATCGAGATCGAAGTAGATCCGGGAATGAAAAGTTCTCTGAGGTGATCGTGTGTGGCACGATGGCGCTCATTCGAGCGCTAGGGGACATCGGCGGCAGGCCTGTGCTAGCGGAGGCGCTCGCATGAGCGGGCATCTGTCGCCACGACGACCGTCCGGTGTACGCCGTGCACGGCGCACCGACATCGCGGCCCTGCTGCCGGTGGTGGTGGCCCCGCCCGCGGCGCGGGTGCGTGCGCTGCGCCGCCTGCTCGCGAGCCTCGCGACCGACGTCTACGTGCAGCTCGCCGACGACGGCTCCGAGACCCTCACCGGCGTGGTGGCGGTCGGCTACCGGCGCAGCCTGCGCCATGGCGGCCTCGTCGGGACGATCGACACGCTGGCAGCTCTCGCCCCCACAGGCCGCAGGGATGAGGGATCTGCGGATACCGCAGACCGAAATCTCCCCGCCCCGGCCGAGCCGCCACAGCTTGCCGACGCGCTGCTGGAGGAGCTGCTGGCCTGCGCCGCATGGCGCGCGGGGCGGCGCGGTTGCGTTGCCCTGGAGGCCCCCGGCCTCCCCACCCGAGCCGGCGCGGTAGCGCAGCGCGCCGGCTTCACCACCACAGGGGAGCCGCACCTCGTGCTGCTCCTCGATCGCGCGCAGATCCCGCCCGTGACCAACACGGCGGAGCCGGAGGAGAGACCATGACGCGATTCGTGATCGGTTTTTTGATTGGCGTGATTCTCGGTGCCGCTGGCATGGGGGCCTTCCTCGTGGTCGGCCACGGCAGCGACTACTTCGTCTCGGCGAGCCCGCGCGTGCGTGAGCTCGAAGCCGGTCTGCGCGAAGGCCAGCACGAGCGCGAGTGGCTGCGTGCCCGCCTGACCGAGGCCAACGACGCGCTGGGCCGGCTCGAATCGCGTTTCGTCGGCCTCGCCCAGCGCTTCGAATCGCTCGCTGGACAGCCGCCGCTCGCGCCTCCCCGCTTGCGACCGCAGGCCGTACCTTCGGCAGCCCCGCCGAGTGCTGCGCAGGGCCAGCTGCGCGCTCCCGCGCTCGCACCAGCAGCACCCATCCCGACACCGCCTGTGGCAGCATCCGCGGCACGGGGAATCGAGCTGGCCCCGTAACGTTTCAATTTCGCGAAGACAGCGCGGTTTGCTTCGGGGCAACTGCCCCCCTGCGACGCGTGTTGTGGCTGGGCCTCAAACACAGGCTCTCCGCGGTCACGACGCATCACACCTCGAACGCCGATCTCGAGACCCCGGACTGCCGGAGGATGGAGAGCAATGCCCCGATACGAAGTTCGTCGTGATCCGGGACGGGAGGCGTGGTCGTCGAGCCCGCCGCCGCCTGCTGCATCACGACATGGCTGCTGCGCCGACGCTCTTCCGAGAAGCCGTGGAGAGCGAAGATCTCACAGACCTGGCGGCCTGACAGGGCGAACGAAGCCAAGCCGCGGGTCCGGAAACGAGAATATAGGGAGAGCGCGGATAGGTGCGCGCAGGATCGGCGATCTGGAGTCGCACGGCTCGTGGCCCTTCCGCGTGGGGTCCTCTAGTCGGGTGACTACCAGGACCCCACGGGGGAAGGCTTTTTTCGCTCACGTCACGACGCGACTGTGCGCTGATTTCTTATCCCTACGAGGTCAAAAGCCGCCACGAACAGCACGAACGTAGAGGGCCTCCGTCTTGCGGAAGTTGTCCGTGATGCTGAAGCCGGTAGGCACCGCCCACGCCCTCGTCGGAGCGCCCTGGGCGGACGAGACCGACCAGTAGGCGCTCGTCTTCGTAACCGACAAGAGCGGATCAACGATGCAAGGACTGGATTCGCAGATCCCTGCCGGGAGAAGCGTTTGCAATTCGAAGAGCGTGGGCAACCGCCAGTCGTGCGATGCCGCAAAGCCCGCCGAGTTCAGGTCGTCCACGAAATCCGTAAACGCCGCACCGTCAGCGTTC